>Ga0310810_10008348_pt1 | contig 11911 bp, 10 predicted proteins | sample NCmetagenome_FD_207641 | JGI IMG/M metagenome (GOLD analysis project Ga0310810, IMG submission 207641) | Soil microbial communities from experimental microcosm in Duke University, North Carolina, United States - NC | ecosystem: Engineered > Artificial ecosystem > Soil microcosm > Unclassified ...
CGGCGTGTAGATGTCGAATATGAGCGCGATGGTCAGACACGTCTCGATGGTGCCGGCGATGTACATCCACGTCGCAGGCGGATTGAACTTGGCGGCCTTGAAGAAGCCCAGAGTGGCTGGCTCGGTGAACTTGCCGACGACGTGAGGGATGAAAAACAGCGCGCAGATCAGCCGCAGATCGACGATTGGATTGAGCAGATTGAATTTGTCAGCCCACGACATGTTTTCCCCCGCGGCGCGGATTTCAGTTCATTTCAATGGATTGCACGCGTGCGCGCAAGGGCAGCCTTCAAGCACAGATATCGCGTCCGTCATGGCCGGGCTTGTCCCGGCCATCCACGCCTTTCTGTTGTACCAAGTAAGACGTGGATGCCCGGCACAAGGCCGGGCATGACGTGGATTGGCTGCGTTCAAGCTCCTACCACCCAATTTTTTTGATGCTCACGCCCTTGAGCCACCCCGCCCCCAATGCATAGAGCTTATCGGTCGCCGGACCGTCGACGCCCGGCATATCGTCCTTGACCTTGTAGCCAACCTTGGTCTGCAAGTAGGCGAGATTGCGGTAGCCCACGGGAAAGCGTGCCAGCAGCTTCTGGTCCAGCTTGGGCGCTTTCGCCGGATCGACCGGAACGATCTGGTCCTTCTCATAAGTGAGGCGGCGCCACACCAGCCCCCATTGGCCCTTGCGCTTCTCCAGGAAGTCGTAGAACCGGCCGATGCAGATCACGTCGCACTCGACGCCATCCACCTTGGCTCGCTGCGAAATCGACATTTTGGTTTGCGCGATGGCGCGCTTGTCCTTGATGTCGATCGAGGTGCCGCCGAGGAAATGATAAATGCGCACGCCTTTGGCGTAGCCCGCGATGTTGGCGGCGATGAATTCCTCGTAGGTGCCCTGAAACCAGGTCGCCCACATCCGCCCTTCCTTGTGCCAGACCGTGCGAAACTCATCCCACATAAAGCTGTCGCGCCACACCGCCCAATTCTCGATCAGCTCGCGGATGGCAAGCTTGTCCTGCGCATTCTTGATCGGCATTCCCAACCCCGGTTCTGGCTTGTCCCTGGCGCCCGGCGACACACTGCCCTAACGTTTCGCTGGATACCAGCAGGAGTACAGGTATGGCGAGGCTCGAAGGACGCACCGCGATCGTCACCGGCGGCGCCAAGGGGATCGGCGTGCACTACTCCAAGGCGCTGGCCGCCGAAGGCGCGCAGGTGATGATCGCCGACATCGCCGACGGCTCGGTGCTGGCTGCCGAGATTGCAGCCAAGCATGGCCGCAACTCCACAGACAGCATGGTGTTCGATGTATCCGACGAGGCGCAGTGCAAGGCGCTGGTGGCCAGGACCATCGAACGGTTTGGCAAGATCGACATTCTGATCAACAACGCCGCCCTCTATGCGCCGCTGCCCACGCTCAAAGTCACCGAAATGGAAGTGGAGCTGTGGGACAAGGTGATGGGCATCAACATCCGCGGGCCGTTTCTGATGGTGAAGCACGTTGCCCCGCACATGATCGCCAAGAAGTACGGCAAGATCGTCAACATCGGCTCGGGGACGGTGGCGCGAGGCATTCCGGATTTCTCGCATTACGTGACGTCGAAAGGCGCGGTGACGGCGTTCACCCGCTGCATGTCGCGCGAACTCGGCGGCCACGGCATCTGCGTCAACACGCTGGCGCCGGGTTACACGCTCTCCGACACCGGCCTGACCAACACGGTCCACGTCGAGGCGTCCAAAGCCGCTGCGGTGGCGCGACGAGCGCTGAAACGCGACCAGTATCCCGAGGACCTGGTGGGTAGCCTGATCTACCTGTGCTCCAGCGACAGCGACTTCATGACCGGCCAGTTGCTGGCGGTGGACGGTGGTTCCAACAATACCTGAGCCTCTGCCCGAATGCAGGCACAGGACCGTCAAATCGGAATAGCGACCATTTGGCCGCGCCTCTGTTTTTGACGGGGACGAGTCTCTATTTTAAGGCAAAGCGAAATCGCGGATTCGCGGAGGAATGGAGACCGAGATGGACGCCGTCACCCCGAAGGCCAAGGGCAAAGGCAAGAACGGCCAGGATATGGAAGCCAGGCGGGAGGCCTATTACGCGCGCATTTCCAAGATGGATTTGGCGCCGCTCTGGAAGGTGCTGAAAGACATCATCCCGGCCCAGCCCAAGACGGTCTGCGCGCCGGCGATCTGGCACTTCAAGGATGTGAAAGCCTCGATCCATGAGGCAGGTGGCCTGATCACGGCCGAGGAGGCGCAGCGCCGCGTGCTGGTGATCGAGAATCCCAACCTACGCGGCAAATCGCGCGTCACGCAATCACTTTACGCCGGCTATCAACTCATCATGCCGGGCGAAACCGCGCCGCCGCACCGCCACTCCGCCGCGGCGATCCGCTTCATTCTCGACGGCGGGGGCGCCTACACCCAGGTCGATGGCGAAAAGACCGTCATGCAGCCGGGCGACTTCGTCACCACGCCGCATTGGACCATTCACGATCACGGCAACACCTCGAAGGAGCCGATGATCTGGCTCGATGTGCTCGACGTGCCGACCATCAACTTCTTCGAGACGAGCTTTTACGAGCACTTCGAGGACGAGAAGCAGAACACGCGGCTCGAGGACCAGGACTCGCTGGCCCGCTACGGTTCGGGCGTGCTGCCGGACGGTACCGACACGTCGCTCAATCGCAGTCCTATCATCAACTATCCCTACGCCAAGATGAAACCGGTGCTGCAGCGCTTGGTGAAGACCGGCGACGTCGACCCGCGGCACGGCGCGCGTGTGCGCTACGCCAACCCGTTTAACGGCGGTTGGGTGATGCCGACCATGGGCGCGTGTCTCGCCATGCTGCCGAAAGGTTTCAAGGGCAAGGATTACCAGTCGACCGACTCGACAATCTTCGTTTGCCAGGAGGGCGAGGGCGTCACCAAGGTCGGTGGCCAGACCCTGGAATGGGGTCCGAAGGATGTGTTCGTGGTACCGTCCTGGATGAAGTACAGCCATCAGGCGAAGAAGGACTCGGTGCTGTTCTCGATCTCCGACCGTCCGGCGCAGGAGTCGCTTGGCATTTGGCGCGAAAAGATCTGAACTCAACCGGCCATTCATAAAATGACAAGACCCGGCGCAGGCCCGCTGGCTTGCTCCGGGTCTTTCGTCGTCGTCGCCTAGAACGGGCTGTCCACGACCAGCGCCGGCAGCGGACCAACCGACCGGGTCAATTCCTCCGGCGAGATGGTCGCGGTGGGCTGCGCGGCAGGTGCGAGGATGTAGCGGGGGAAGCCCAGCAGGGTGGTGATTCCGCCCAGAACAAACGAGAGAACCAGAGCGCCTGCGAATGCCGCATTTTTCATGGTGACCTCCTAATGAGAAGGAATCCGGCAAACTCAATTGCCACGGAGGATGTTCTAACAATGTGTCGTCTTGAAGTGCGAAAGGTCACTAACCGGAATTGGCGCCGCCGCAGCCTGATACCGTTTTCGCCTCATGCCGGTGCCCGGGTGTAGTGCCATTCGGCAATCGTCGGGACTGGCAGGCCGAGATTCTGGCGCAATGTTGACCCGGCATAATCCTTCCTGAACAGACCGCGGCGTTGCAACTCCGGCACGACAAAGGCGACGAAGTCTTCATAAGCGCCCGGCACGTGGGTTGCCGACAGCACGAAGCCATCGCAAGCGCGCTCGACGAACCATTGCTCAAGCTGATCGGCGACCTCCTTGGGGCCGCCGACGATCGGATTGTGCACCCGGCCGCGACCGCTGATGCGGATGAAGTCGCGCACGGTCGGATTCTTTTTCACCGCCAGCACCCGGTCGCGGATGCCTTGTAGTCCCGACATGCTGGCCAATTCGCGGTCGGTGAAAGCCTCGTCCATGCCCTTTCGCGCAAAGTCGAAATTGAGCGCCTCCGACAACAGGGACAGCGCGTCGATCTCCAGCGGCAGCCTTTCGATCTCGGCCCACTTGTCCTCGGCTTCGGCCTTGGTCGCGGCGGCAACGGTGTTGACGAGCTGTGTCATGACGATGTGGCCGGGGTCGCGACCGCAACGGGCCACCTCGGCTTTGAAATCGGTATAGTCGCGCTGGCCGGCCGCGACGTTCGGATAGACGACGAAGATCACCTCGCCCCATTGCGCGCCGAAACGCTTGCCCCGGCCGCTTGAACCGGCCTGAATGATCACCGGGTGGCCTTGGGTAGAACGCGGCACGGTGAACGGGCCGCGCGAGCGGAAAAAGCGCCCGGTGTAATCGAGGCGATGAACCTTGTCGGGCTGGGCGAACAGGCCGCTGGCCTTGTCCTGGACGATGGCGTCGTCCTCCCAGGCGTCCCAGTGTCCAAGCACCACCTCCATAAATTCGTCGGCGCGGTCATAGCGCAGGTCGTGGTCGAGCGCCTCGTCGCGGCCCATGTTCTGCGCCTCGCCATCGTTCAGCGAGGTGACCACGTTCCAGGCGGTGCGCCCTTTGGTCATCAGGTCGAGCGTCTGGAACAGCCGTGCCACATGGAACGGCTCGTAATAGGTGGTCGAATAGGTGGCGCCCAGGCCGAGCCTTTCGGTTGCCATGCCCATGACGGTAAGGACAGTGGCGGCGTCGAGTTTCACGCAGCGGATCCCATGCTGCACCGTGTGAGCATGGTTGCGGCCGTACATGTCGGGCATCGACAGGCGATCGTCGAAGAACGCCATGTGGAACTTGCCGGCCTCCAGCACCCGGCCGATGTGACGGTAGTAATCCGGCGACCAGCTGTCGGTGCGCGACTTCGGATGGCGCCAGGAGCTCGCGATGTTCGTGCAGTTCTGCGCCTGCAGGAAACCCACCAGGGTCATCTGGCGCATGGCGGCAGCCCCAGTTCAGGCCGGCGCGGCGGTCGCAGCCCGGCGGCGGCGCAGATGATCGATTGCCAGCAGCGCGATGCCGGCGCCAATGCCGATGAAATTGATCGTGTGGCCGCCGCTGAAGCTCTCCGGCGGCAGCGCGATCGGGAGCGCGACCAGGCCGTAGAGCAGGCGCGCCGATGCCGACAGCGGCGTCAGCGCGAAGCCGACGATCGCGGCCGTGCCGACGAACAGTGCAAACAATATCCGCACGAAATTCCAGACGATCAGATAGCTCGGCCCGTCCATAAGCAGGCTCGGTGTCAGCACGAACAGGAACGGCAGGACGAACGTGCTCCAGCCCACCAGGCACGCGATCCATCCTGTGGTCCAGCCGTCCGTCCTTGCGATGTTGGCGGCTGCATAGGCCGCGAATGCCACCGGCGGCGTGATCATCGACAGCATGCCGTTGTACATGACGAACATGTGCGCAGCCATCGGCGTGACGCCGAGCTTGACCAGCGCCGGCGCGAGCAGCGTCGCGGTGAGGATATAGACCGAGACCGTCGGCAGGCCTATGCCGAGCACAAAGGCCAGAACCGCGATCAACAAGAGCAGCAGGAATACGTTGTCGCCGGACAAGGCCAGCAATTGCAGCGTCATCGAGAACGCGAGGCCGGAGATGCTCATGATCCCGACCATGATGCCGGCCGCTGCGCCGATCAGGATAATATCAAGGGAAACGCGGCCGGACTCCATTACCGCGACCGCGATCTGCTTCGGCGTGGCACGCTTGCCGCGATAGCCGAAGATCAGCGCGAACACGATCAGGATTGCGGTGGCGGCGACTGCTGCCTTCTCGGGCGTCAGCAGGAACACTTCCGGATAGATCAGCGCAATAACCAGAAAGAAGATCGGAACCAGGAAATGCCAGCCCGACTTGAACACCTCGATCAGCGACAGCATGTGTTCGTCCTCGACGCCGCCGATGCCTTGCTTGGCAGCCTCGAGATCGACGTGGATGAACAGGCACGCGTAGTACAGCACCGCCGGGATGGCTGCGGCGATGCAAACGGTGCCGTAGGAGACCTGAAGAAATTCCGCCATGATGAAGGCGGCCGCTCCCATCACCGGCGGCATGAGCTGACCGCCGGTCGAGCCGACAGACTCGATCGCCGCCGCGCGGTAAGCCGAGAAGCCGGATTTCCTCATCGCCGGAATCGTGACGATGCCAACCGCGAGCACGTTGGATACCGCCGAGCCCGAGATCATGCCGAATAGCGCCGAGCCGACCACGGCGATCTTCGCCGCGCCGCCGCGGAACCGCCACATCGCCGACATGGCGAGGTCGGAGAAGAAGTCGGCGCCGCCGGTGCGTGCCAGCACCTGGCCCAGAACGGTGTAGGGGATGACAACCAGCACGGCGACGCCGAGGATGGCGCCGATCATGCCGTTCACGTCGAGGCCGACGTAGGCGACCATGCGCTCGGGCGAAACCCAGCGCGTCTGGAAATCGCCCGACATGAACGGACTGATGTACACGTAGATCGCGATGGCTAGGATGATGGCGACAAAACCCCAGCCGGAGATGCGGCGGCTGGCGTCCAGCACCAGAAACGTCAGGATCGCGCTGCCGACGACGCCTTCGACCGGCAGCATCGCGAGCTCGTAGGTCAGCGCCTCGTAGCGCACCGTGATGTAGGCGCACAGGATCAGCGAGACGATCGCGCAGGACCAGTCGAACCAACGCGCGGTGGCGGCGCGGTTCGCCGTCAGCGTCCAGATTACGCCGACCATGAGTGCGGCGACCATCGGCCACGAGATTTCGCCACGCGCATAGTACGTGTAGACCAGGTAGACGATGACCGCAGCGACGCCGCACAGGCCGCCGGAATCGATCGCGCTTGGCTTGCGCGAGGTCTCGGTGATGAAAGCGAGCGCCAGCGTGAGGCCGAGCGTCACCGACAGAAGCTGCTCGGTGTAGAACGAGACGTTGAACACCTGGCGCGGGACGTCGAGCACCCAGAGCACCACGCAGGCGATCAGCAGGCTTTGCAGGATATTGGTCGCAAGCACGGTCGCCTTCGACGACTCGGAGGCGAATTCTTCCGTGCTGGCGATGAAGCGTTCCTCCGAAGCGGCGGAGATGTGTTGCGCCGCGTCGGACGGTTTTGAGGTTTCGGTCACTCGCGCGCCTTGTTTAGTAGCCCTTGGCCTCGATCTTGTGATCCTGGAAGTACTTCAGCGCGCCCGGGTGATAGGTCATCGTGTGCTTGCGGTACATCGTGTCGACCGAGAAGTCGAACATCGCCGGCGACACCGCGGTCATATCCGGCTTGTTCTTCGCCATCGTGTCGATGACCTTGCCGACCACGTCGTCTTTCATCTTGGCGTTGGTGAACAGGATGTAGTCCATCGCGTAGACCTTCATCGGCTCGGAGACGCCGACGTAGGCCGGTATCGGCTTGACCTCGACGAAATACCCGTAGGGGAAGATCTTGCGGCTGGCTTCGAGACCTTCCGCAGTTTCGCCGACCTTCAGCGCACGCACGCCGCCAACTGTCGCGTCGGCCTCGCGCACCTTCGGGCCGCCGAACGAGAACATGAACACGTCGTTGGCACCGGCCATGAAATCATCGCCGCCGCGCAGCACGTTCGGCACCATCACGGGCTTGACGTCGCTCAGCGTTAGGTTGGCGGTCGCCAGCATCGCCAGCGAGTTCTTGTCGAGGGTGCGCATCGCGGAATAGCCGGCCGGCACGCGTTTGCCCTTGAGATCGGCCATGGTCGTCATGCCGGAGTCCTTGCGGACGAAGAAGCCGATGCGCAACACGTAGATCGAGCCGATGATCCGCAGATCGTTCTGCAGTTTGCCGGTCTCGATACCCTCCACGACCTCGAGCATGTTGGCGATGCCGAGATCGATCTCGCCGCGCGCCACCATCGGGATCAACACGCTTTCGCCGGCGGTCGGCTGCACCAGCATGTTGATGCCGGCCTTGTCCTTGAGCACCTTGGCGATGGCGGACGCCGCCGTGTGGGCGAGCGTGCCGGGCTGCATGGTGGCGAGCCCATAGGTCTGTGCCGAGGCCGCGTGGCCGCCGAGGCCGATGATCGCCGCGGCGATCGAGGCGCTGAGCAACCCACGTCGAAACGTCTGTCCGATACCCATGATCAAAGCCCCCTCTTGTTTGCTCACGTCATCGATTGCGCTGTGTCACTCCAGCGGTTTGGGCGAGAGATTGTGCTCCTTGAAGAACTTCAGCGCGCCCGGGTGGTACGTCACGCCATACTGCTTGTAGCCGAACGCCGGCGAGAACTCGCGCAGCACCGGCTGCACGGCGACGAGATCGTCCTTGTTCTTCTCCATGGTCTCGAGGAGCTTGTAGATCACCTCGTCCTTCACCTTGGATGACGTGATCAGCACGTTGTCGAAGCCATAAACCTTCATCGGCTTTTCGACGCCGATGAAGATCGGCCCGGGCGACACCGGGATGGCGTAGCCCCATTTCATGATCTTGCGCGCCTCGGACATCTTGCTTTCGTCCATCTCCAGCACGCGCAAGCCCCCGACAGTGGCGTCGGCCTCGCGGACCTTGGGGCCGCCGAAGGCGAAGTAGAACATATCGGCGTTGCCGGCCATGAAGTCGTCGGCGCTGCGCACCACGTTGGGCACCAGGATCGGCTTGATGTCGGCTTCGGTGAGGCCGGCAGTCGCCAGCATGGCGCGGGTCGCGACGTCGATGTTGCGCATCGCCGAATAGCCCATGGTCACGCGCTTGCCCTTGAGGTCGGCGATGGTGTGCATGCCGCTGTCCTTGCGGACGAAGAAGGGCGTGCGCAGCGCGTGGACCGCGGTGATGATCCGCAGGTCTTTCTGGCCTTTGTCGAAGCCGTCCTGCGTTTCCATGATGTTGGTGATGCCGATTTCGACCTCGCCGCGGCCGACCATCGGGATGATGACCTGGTCGCCAGCGGTCGGCTGCACCAGCACGTTCATGCCGCCCTTCTCCTTCATCACCTTTGAGATGGCGGAAGCGGTGGTGTGGTTGAGCGAGCCCGGCGGCAAGGTCGCGAAGCCGTACGTCTGGGCGGCGCCGCCGTCGCCGCCACCCGCGGCGGTCAGGCCGCCAAGCAGGATCGTCAGGAATGCTTTGGATGGCATGTTCATGCGGCTTGTCCTTCCCCAATCGCGCGGCTTCATTCGACCGGCCGAGGCGCGATTTTTCGCTCGTTGAAATACTTGATGGCGCCCGGGTGGTACGGCACGGAGTATTGCTTGTAGCCGAACGCCGGCGTGAACTCGCGCAGCACCGGCTGGATGGCGATCAGGTCGTCCTTGTTGTTCGCCATCGCGTCGATTACCTTATAGAGAAAATCATCCGCCACCTTGGCGTGGGTGATCAGCACATTGTCGAAGCTGTAGATATCCATGGGCTTTTCGACGCCGGTGAAGACCGGGCCGGGCTGGACCCGGGTCAGATAGCCCCAACGCATGATCTTGCGTGCCGCTGGCATACCGTTCGGGTCGATCTCCAGAACGCGCAAGCCGCCGACCGTGGCGTCCGCCTCACGAACCTTGGGACCGCCGAAGGCGAAAAAGAACATGTCGGCGTTGCCGGACATGAAATCGTCGGCGCCGCGCACTACGTTGGGCACCCGGACGGGCTTCACGTCCGCCTCGGTCAGGCCCGCGGTGGCGAGCATCGCACGTGTCACCGTGTCGATGTCGCCCATTGCGGAATAACCCACCGCCACCCGCTTCCCCTTGAGGTCGCCGATGGTGCGAAGCGGCGAATCCTTGCGAACGAAGAACGGCGTACGCAGCGCGTGGATGGCGGCCAGCATGCGCAGGTCCTTCTGCCCGGCCTCATAGGCGTTTTGCGCCTCCATGATGTTGACCACGCCGATTTCGGCCTCGCCGCGTGCGACCATGGGCGTGACGACATTGCCGCCGGCAGTCGGCTGCACCAGCACATTGAGGCCGGCTTTCTCTTTCAGGACTTTGGCGATCGCGGATGAGATGACGTGGCTGAGCGAGCCGGGCGGCAGCGTGGCGAAGCCATAGGTTTGCGCTGAGGCCGCGCCGGCCAGCAGGGACAGGCCCAACGCCACACAAATCCGCGTCAGCCGGCCGATTGCTCTGGCCGCCATATTGGCATCCTCCCGCTGCGATGATGGCACAGGCCTCAGGTCAAAGCGAGACGGCGCCGCAGCATTCACTCGCGTCGACGGGAGACCACATAGGATTCATCAAAGAACCAAAGCCCGCCGTGCTTTTGCAAAACCTGGGCGGTGGCTTCGAGATAGCGGCCGTCGGCCGCGGCTTCCGCCACGCGGTGATCCTCAACCTGCGACACGTAGATCGCGGCGTTCCATGCGGCGAACAGCGTCGAGGTGCCGATCGAGGATTCCTGGGTGATCTCGCTCGGCAGCGTGTGCATGTCGTAGCGGAATAGCGAGCGGTTATCGGCATAGGCGTTGAAATTGAGGTCGCGGCCGGCCGGCCCGAGTTCGTGCTTGACCGCCTTCATGATCTGATGGCGGTCGTGCAGGAACGGATTATCGCCGGGCCAGACCCGCTGGATGATTTCCTGGCCGGGATCGTTGCCGTGCGAGTGGATGGCGATCAGGCGACCGCCCGGACCGAGTGCGCGCGAGAGCGGTGCGATCACCCGCTTGGCCTTGAAGTCGAGCGAAGCGCGGGCGCGGTACGGCTGCGAGGCGATGACGAGGTCGTAATTTGCAATAGTGCCGCCCGGCTTCGGGATGATGGGGTCGAGCAGGAATTTGTGGTCCTCGCGATAAACCACCAGGACGACGGGCCGCTCGTAGACCGGGTTTCCGGTCTTTGGGCTGACGCCCGCCTTCCAGTTCTCGTTGAGGAACGGCACCAGGTTGGTGATCTGCTGTTCGAACTGATGCGCCGAAGTGCCGGTCAGTGCCACTTCATGCCAGACCGCGCTTGCCGCGGCTGAAAGCGATTTCACCGCAAGCCATGGCGCGTCAGCGTAGGCGAGGTTGGTCAGGACTAGGACGGTCGCCGGATGTTCGGTGAAACGGTCCGACATCTTCTGCATGGCGAGGCGCACATCCTCGAGGCTGATCTCCTTGCCGACCGCGTAGAACGGCGTATGCGGAAAACGGTCGTGCATCGCGCGCATCACGCGCAGCAGTACGGTGCCGTCGCCGACGCCGGCGTCGAACAGCCGCAGCGCCGGCGGCCTTGGATGGATGTTGTGCAGCTCAAGCGAAACGCGGTTCGCCACCACCCACTTTTCCGAGCACGTGTTGACGAACAGCAGGTACTTCTGCCGGTTGTCGAAGAAGCGGAAATTGCGCTGCGGATCGGAGCCGCTGCCGGGAGGCGGACTCGACGGCCTGCTGCTTGACGCTATTGGCAAGGGCGCGGCCGCAGCCGCTGTCAGAGATCGCGCTGCGGCGATGGCCTGTGGCGCCTCGTGACCACGCGAAATGACCGCGGGGCGCGCCACCGAATTGCGGTTCGTCGTCATGAAGGAACGGATGCGGTCCAGCGTCTCGGTGGTGATGCGGCCGCCGTGGCGGAGCCGGCTCGCCAGCTTGCCGTCGTTGACCGCGCGCCGGCCGAAGGTCGATTCGGCGAGGCCGGTCTGCCGGCAGTAGTCGGAAATTTCCTGCAACAGCTCTTGCGCGTTCATGGCGCGGATCCCTGGTGGTTTCCTCAAGGTCCCCGCGCTGGGCGCTTTGCGCTCTTAGGTCAGGCGCGGGGCATGAAATGGCACCAACTTTGGCCGCGTGGGTCAACCACAAATTGGCCCATCATTTGAGTGGGATTATATATGGGCGATTGCCCATAACCGATATGCCTTTGTTTTATTATGAAAAATGACTGGCTTCAGCCGAGGACAGCCGAGACAGTGCGGATTCGTGGGCAATGCCCAGCGATCTGCCCATCCGCGAGACCAAAACCCGATAGTTTTCATGGGCTTGTGTTTGGCGGTGCAAATCGAACAGGATCGCGCCGGTCCTTTTCACTCGACGACGGAGCACCATGCCGCGCTTTGCCGCCAACCTGGCTTATCTGTTCACCGAGCGTCCGCTGCTTGAACGCTTTG
>Ga0310810_10008349_pt1 | contig 11911 bp, 7 predicted proteins | sample NCmetagenome_FD_207641 | JGI IMG/M metagenome (GOLD analysis project Ga0310810, IMG submission 207641) | Soil microbial communities from experimental microcosm in Duke University, North Carolina, United States - NC | ecosystem: Engineered > Artificial ecosystem > Soil microcosm > Unclassified ...
GGCGCCGCGTCGGCGAACGCTACGCCTGACAGTTCGAGATGCCGCCGGCCGACCGGCCCGGCGAGCACGGCGCGACCATCCTGGCGCGCGTCAGCCACTGCTCCACCGTCCTGCGTGAGGCGGACGACATTCGGCACGCGCGCCGCGATCCACGGCACGAGCGCGGAATCGATCTGTGTGTTCTCGGCCACGAGTGCCAGCGGCCCGGCCTGCGCACGAAGTTCCAGGGTGGTGAGGAGCAAGTCACGAAACTGCCTGGCCTCGGCGCCGGCAAGGGGGCGCGCGCCGAGCACCATCGTCTCACTGACGGCGATGGCGCCCAGCACGATCGTGACGGCCGCTGGCCGCCGTCCTTGTGACGCGACCCAGGTCAGTCCGACCGCTGACAACGGCGCCAGTGACCACAGTGCGAACCGAGTGACCTCTGCCTGCCACTCGGACCAGGTGATGCCGACGCCCACTGCCAACGCGGCGGTCAGCAAGACAGAGCGACGCCACCAGCGGCCGAGCGAGCCGAAGAGCAGTCCGACGCCGGCAAGTGCCATGAGCACGTAGCCGAGCCTGGTCGTGAGATCGGGGGCCGAGTAACTGCCGAGCGGCATTCGCGGCCGCGCGTCGAACGCCACCCACATCGCGTCGCGCCAGCCGAACGCGTCGGCGGCGGTCGTCACGATTCTCGTGTCGTGAGCCACGCTCGCGAAATGCAACACGACCGCAGCGACACCAACGGCGAGTGAGGCTGCGGTCCAGAAGCCGCGGGCCGGTCGCTGCGGCGTTCGCCAGAACGCGGCGAGCACGATCGGCCAGGCGACGACGGCCACCCAGTGGCACCACACGGCGACACCCCAGAGCAGCAGCGCGGACAGCGGGTTGATCCATCGCCCTCGGGACAGCCGCGACCGATCGTCGAAGGCCGCGCCGGCAGCCAGCCACACGAACCCGACGGCCAGCGAAAGGCCGGCGGCATGGGCGAGCGCCGCGCTGAAGGCGCTGTCGGCGACGAGCGCCACCAGGACGAAGACCGCCGCGAGCGTGGAGGCCCCGGAAAAGAGCGCCACGCCGCTGGCGCCGAGGATGACCAGGACGGCGGCAAACCATCCGAGCGCGCGCGGTGGCGTCCCGAGCCAGGCGGCATGCAGCACCGGTTCGAGCGCCACGAGCGCCGGCGGATCGAGGCTCGAATAGACCGGCTGCGGGCCGACCGGCCAGGTCGGCGGCATGGGTGAAGATGTGGTCATCGCCCACCACGCCACCGCGACAAGCAGCGCCACGACGCCGGCACGAACGAACGGTGCGGAGGCAGGCGGCGCGGTCATCGGACCGCTGTGCAGCCCGAAACGCGAATGTGAAACTCGTGGGTCGATTGCATAGCGGGCCCTGGCCGCGCGGCGCGCGGCAGAGATTCTGACAAGCCGGCCGACGGGCGCCGGGGTTCTCGAGCGGAGCGCCTGGGTCGGTTGGCGTATTCTACGCTCCCGCATCGCTCGCGGTCCGTGGATGACTCAGCGCGCTCAGTTCTGGACCGCTTTTACGCTCCTCGCGTGCGCCGTGCTGTTTCGCGCGTTGCCGTTCGTCTGGTGGCCGAGCCTGCACTTCGACTCCGATCAAGCAACGGTCGGCCTGATGGCCCGCCACATCAGCGAAGGCCGGGCGTTCCCGCTCTACTACTACGGTCAGACCTACATGCTGGCCGTGGAGGCCTACGCCGCTGCGCCATTCATGTGGGCGCTCGGCGCGACGGTGACCGCACTGAAAATGCCACTCCTGCTCGTGAACGTGGCGGTCGTTTTCGTCATGCTGCGGCTGCTGGTCCGCGATGCAGCGCTCTCGCCGTGGGTCGCGTCGGTCGCCGTGCTGCCGCTGGCAATGCCGGCGGCCCCAATCGCGGCGCGCACCACCGAAGCGATGGGCGGCAACGTCGAGCCGTGGCTTTACGTGCTGCTGCTCTGGATGCTGCGCGGACGTCCGTTCGCGTTCGGCACGGTCCTGGGCATCGGGATGCTGCACCGCGAATTCACGGCTTACGCGGCCGCCGCATTGATCATCGTGGATGCGCTCGGGCTCCTCTCAGCGCCGGTCCGCCGCGTCTATGTCGCGGATCGTGCAAAACACTGGGCGCTCGCGGCGGTCGCCTGGGTGGCCGTCCGCGCGGCCGCCGGCATCCTTCAGCCGTTCGGGAGTGCATGGGGTCCGGGTACACACGGTGACGATCTCTGGATGCCGCCGGTTGACGACGTCGGCCGCTATCTCTGTTTCGCACCCGAGACCTGGGCGGAGCGTTCGCGCCTGCTCGTGAGCGATCACCTGCCGCGGCTGTTCGGCGGGGTCGGCGCCCCGCTCTTCGACTACGGCGTCCACACCGGTGTGTACTCAGGACAGCCGGGACTCGGCGCCTGGGTGGGCCTGATCACCTTTGCCGGATTCGCGGGAGGCACGTCGTTCTGGTGGTCGCAACGGCGGCTGACGAATGCCCCGCCAATCCCGCACATTGGCGGATATCTCGTCCTCGTCGGCGTGATCTCCACCCTCGTCTATGGCTATCTGTCGTGCAGCGCCATCAGGGTGGAGACGCTGCGCTACAACCTCCTCGGGATGTTCGTTCCGGTTGGCGCGCTGGTGATGGGTCTGCAGGCCTGGCGGAACACGACGGCTCGCGCGGCGCTGGCCGCCGCGGTGGTGCTGTGGGGCGCGGTGAACGCGCTCGACATGGTGGCGCTCATCCGGGAATACCGTTCCCATCCGCTCGTGGACTACCGGCAGGTGCTTGCCGATGACCTGGTCGCTCGTGGGGTCACCAGCGCTCGGGCGCCGTTCCGCGCCGCCTATCACGTGACGTTTCTCGCCGGCGAGCGGGTGCGAATCGCGGCGACCGATTTCACCCGAATCCGCGCCTACACGGAGGAGGCAGCCCGGAGCGGCGCGCCGACGATCAGCGACACCTCCTGTCGGCAGGGCACACTCCTGAACAATGGCCAATACCTGTGCCCGTAAAGGCCCAGGCAGAAGGCAAAAGGCACAAGGCAAAAGGCACAAGGCACAAGGCACAAGGCACAATGCAGAAGCCCAATGTCTCCCTTTCGCCTCTCACAGCGGCCGCGGGCGTGCGAAAACGTGAAGGGCGAAGGCCTTGACCGTGTCGACCGGCTCATCCGTCAATCCGGGCGAACCGCCGCGCCCCGGACGGCGTATCGTTGAGTAGCCACTCCCCCGAGGATCACATGCCCGAAGTCGACGAACAGGCCCGCCTGACCGCCCTCCGGAGCTACCAGATCCTCGACACCGAGCCGGAAGCGGCGTTCGACGACCTCACTCTCCTCGCCTCTCAGATCTGCGGCACGCCGATGGCCCTGATCACGCTCATCGACGAAGACCGCCAGTGGTTCAAGTCGGAGCGAGGCATCGGCATCCGCGAAACCGAACGCTCCGTGGCCTTCTGCACCCATGCGATCAAGCAGCCGGGCCGCATCATGGAAGTGCCCGACACCCGCGAGGACGCTCGGTTCCGCGAGAACCCCTTCGTCACTGGCCAGCCGCACATTCGCTTTTACGCAGGCGCGCCGCTGGTCACCCCCGACGGCTACGCGCTCGGCACACTGTGCGTCGTCGACACCGAACCGCGCCGGCTGACCCCGGAGCAGATGGAGGCGCTCAGCGCCCTTCGCCACCAGGCGCAGGCGCAACTGGAGCTGCGGCGCCGGCTCATGGATCTGAGGCGCGCCCTGGCCGATCGCGACAAGGCGGAAGCCGAACAGGCCGAATTGATCAAGGAGCTCCGTTCCTCGCTGCAAAAGGTCGACAAGCTCACCGCGCTGATGCCCTACACCTCGACCTGCGAGATGAATATCGTGGTCCCTGCCGAGCCCGCGTCGATTCCGCGCGTCAGCGAAGGAATCCGTCAGCTGCTGCAGGGCAAGGGCTGGACGGAAGAAGAGCTGATGCCGGTCGAACTCGCCCTCGACGAGGCGCTGGCCAATGCGATTCGCCACGGCTGCAAGAACGACCCCACCAAGAACGTGCAGTGCATCGTCACCACCGGCAACCACGGCGAACTGGTCGTCGCGGTGCGTGACCCTGGTCCCGGGTTCGAGCCCGCGGCCGTGCCCAATCCGCTCGAGGGCGAGAACGTCTTCAAAGGCAGCGGCCGCGGAGTGTTCCTCATCAACCAGTTGATGGACGAGGTCGGGTTCGCCGACGGCGGCCGGGAGGTCCAGATGAAGAAGCGCCGCGCCCAGCCGCAGCCAACCTGACGGTCACTTCGGGCGACGCCGGGTGATGACGACCACCTCCGACCCGCCGACGACTCATCGATCCTTCCCGCTCATGGGAGCGACCATGCCGGCTTGAGCGCGTCGTAGGCGGCGCGCGGCAGCTGAACGAGCACCGGCTTCCGGCCTGGATCGATCCAGGCCATCACCTCCCGGAGAAAGTCCGGCGCCATCGCGGTGCACCCCGCGGTGCCCTTGCCCTGCTCGCCGCCGATGTGGAGGAAGATGCAAGATCCGCGCTTCGGCACGGCCGGCGTGTTGTAGTTCACGACCACGCCCCAGCGGTATGCTTCGCCGACCTCACGCATCTTCTCGGAGCTGTTCCAGTCGGGCGTCTTGATCGTCCGCCGGTCCACGACCTGGTTGTAGAGGGTCGAGGCGGAGTCGTCCACGCACTCGACGCCTTCGGTGACCGGTAGATACGGAAGCTTCAACCACGCCGCTTCCGCCGCCGGGGCATACCCAAACGCTTTCCCGAGTGGAAACACGCCGGCGGGCGAACGTCCGTCGCCCTCCGCCTTCACTGGCCCTGGCACGGGCTGGGCCGCCAGCGGATCCCACGCGGTGCCGTTTTTCCCAACCACGATCAGTCCTGGGGCGCCGACGGCGCGCCACGGCTCGTCGAGATTCCCGCGCTCAAAACGGCGCAGCTCACCCTGGACGGTGTTCCAGTCCGGCGTGACGACAAGAAGCAGCTGATTGGCATCGCGAACCAGTGGCGGCGGCGCGGCACGGAGGGAGGCTACAGCCGTGATCAGTACGGAGGCGAGCAGGGCCGTCCGATAGGCGGTGGCGCGCATGGGTCATTCTACGCACAAAGCTGCGATGTCCCGCGGCCGCTCGCCGCGCAGAACTCGCGTACGTGGACGCGCGAATCGCGCGTCTGCGGCCGGAACACGCGCGGCACGCGGCCTGCAGCGACTTTGGTGGAGGCTGGCGCTGAGGGAGCAATGCGATGTCACAGCTGCACGATGACGAAGCAGTGGGCAAAGACCGGCCGCGGCCGGGCGTGGACCGCGAGATCGAGGCCGTTCACCGCCGGCTGGATGCGCTGGACCGGCGGCTCGAACAGCGGCTCGCCGAGATCCGGGTGAAGCAGGAAGAGGAGTTGATGCTGATCAAGGCAATGTCGTGCCAGCTGCGCGGGCGCGTGGAGCGCGCAGACCGGCGCGGATCACGCGCGGGGTGACGCCTCGGGCTGCATCGCGGCGACGACCATCCCGTAAACCTGCTCCCAGGTGTCGGCGCGCGGGCCTGGCAGGTGGCGGTTGGTCGGACTTGTGAAGACGATGGTCGGGTGCCCTTCCCGGCGCAGCTGCTCAACGTTCTTGGGCGAGTCTTCAATGTAGAGATCGGCGCCAACCGCCGACTTGTCGGCGAGGAAGCACAGATCCCAGTACGGGATGTCATGTCCGTCGAGCCAGTCGACGGTCTGCTGCACCGCGGCGCGATGGAAGTTCTTGATCAGCAGGCGGTGCGTGATGATCCGGATGCGCACGCCCATGTCCGACAGGCGCCGGAGCACCTGCGGCGCGCCGGGCATGGGCTTGAGTATGCGGAACAGATCGCGCTGCAGGACCGCGAACTGGTGCAGCTTCGGATAACCGCCCGGCGCCTCCGCGACGCCCCACTCGGGCAGGTCCCACGAGAACTCGCTGGCGAGCGACTGCTCGGCGACGCCAAGCCACTCGGCCGCGATCGGCCGAAGGCCGGTGTAGAAGTCGGCGCAGGTGCCATCGAGATCGACACCGAGCACGAACGGGCTGCTCATGACCTGCATGCTAGCAGGTCGCCGTTTCTGCCTGTGCCCTCGGCCTTCTGCCTTCGGACTCTTGCCTTTTGCCTTTTGCCTTTTGCCTTTTGCCTTTGCCTTCTGCCTTTTGCCTTATGCCTTATTGAGGGAAGCGCCCGAGGGCGACGAGTAGATCGAGCCGCGCCTGGCGGACCCGATCTTCGGCCTGGGCGACCGCTGTTTCGAGATCGCGCGCCGAGCGCTGCGCGTCGATGACTTCGATGTTCGTCGACGCGCCGGCGTCGAACGCGATGATCGTGATCTTCAGGACCTCGTTCGCCGCGTCGGCGGCAGCACGGGCGCTGGCGAGCGCCCGCTCCTGATACTCCACCGCCGCGCGGGCGGTCCGCACCTCGGCACGCGCCTGGAGCTCGAGCAGATCGAGCGAGAGCTCGCTGCTGCGCAGATTAGCCGCGCGCTCGGCCTTCAAACCGGACCGCAAACCGCCGTCGTAGACCGGCTGGGAGACGTTCACAGTGATCCGCCACGTGCCGGACGGCTGAAACAGGCCGGCCGGCGTTACGTAGGCCGGATCGAACGACACTGTTGCTGTCGGCCACCAGTCTTTCGAGCTGTCGCGGAGGATGCGCTCGGACAGGGCCCGCTCGGCGGTGAAGAGCCGATAGTCGGTGCGTGCCGGCAGCCACTCTTCGGGAGCGCCGATGATCGGCACTTCGAATGCGGGCTCGCCGGCGGCGTCACGCGGACCGTCCGCGTTGATCAACACGCCGAGCGCCTCGCGTGCCCGTTCGACGTTCAGTTGAAACACCTCGACGAGACCTTCCTCGGTCGAGGCGATCTGCGCTGCACGCAGTTGATTGAGCCGGCTGCCGATCCCGCCTTCCAGCCGCTTCTGGTTGTAGTCCAGCTGCGCCCTCGCGGTTTCGAGCGATCGCAACTGGACCTCCACGAGACGCTTCTGATTGATGACCGCGAGATACGCGGTCGCCGCCGACACCGCGATCTGCCGTCGAACGTCGGTCGTATTCAGGCGTTCGATCTCGATGCGATCGGCCTGCTGCGCGCGCGCCGCCCACCGCGCCGCGGCCAGCACCGGCATGCCGGCCGACGCCGTCAGCGTCCACTGGTTTTGCGGCTGGACGATGTTTCCCGAGAAGCCGCGGGCCGCATCGAGTGTCGAGTTGATGACCGTGGCATTGACAAACGGCATCGTCGCCGCGCGGATCTGCTGCAGCAGCGCCTCGGCCCGCAGGATGTTCGTCGCGGTGATTTGCACCGTGAGATTCTGGTCCACGGCCTTCGCCACGGCCTCGTCGAAGGTCACCGCCGGCGGCATGGTCGCGGTGGCTGGCTGCATGCCCACCGGTGTCGATGGCTGGCCTGGAGCGGGAACCTGGGCCAGCGCGTTCCCGGAGAGTCCGACCGCGAGCAGCACCACGATGGCCGCGGTTGCCGCCGGCCCCGGCCCCGACGGTTCGTCTTCCGGTTCCTCGGCGCCGCGCGCCTTGCCGGGCACGAGCGTGCGGATGATGACGTAGAGCACGGGGATGAAGACGATCGACAGGAACGTGGACGCGACCATCCCACCCGCCACCGTCGTGCCGACGGAATTCCTGGCCGCCGCGCCTGCTCCGGTGGCCAGCGCCAACGGCAAAACGCCGAGGATGAACGCGAACGAGGTCATCAGGATTGGCCGCAGGCGGATCCGCGAGGCCTCCACGGCGGCGTCGATGATCGACATGCCGCGCTCGCGCATCTGCTCCGCGAACTCGACGATCAGGATCGAGTTCTTGGCCGCCAGACCGATCAGCAGCACGAGGCCGACCTGACAGAACACGTCATTGGCCAGCCCGCGAAGCAGCTGCGCCGACAGCGCTCCCAGAATCGCGAGCGGCACGCCGAGCAGAATGATGAACGGCAGCACCCAGCTCTCGTACTGTGCCGCCAGCACGAGGTAAACGATGATCACCGACAGGCCGAAGATTGCACCGGCCTGCGAGCCGGCCTTGATTTCTTCGAGCGACTGCCCGGCCCACGCGAACGTGAACCCCGGCGGCAGCGTCTGCCCGGCCAACCGCTCCATTGCCTGAAGCGCCTGACCCGAGCTCTGGCCGCGAGCAGGGTTGCCGGTGATTTCCGCCGAGCGGAACAGGTTGAAGTGGCTGATCACCTGGGGCGCGGTCGTCTCGCGGAGCCGGACCACCGTGTCGAGCGGGACCATCTGGCCGTCGGAAGCCCGCGCGTAGATCTGTCGCAGGTCCTCGGGGTGCGCGCGGAACCGTTGATCGGCCTGGGCGTAGACGCGGTAGGCGCGATTGTTGAAATCGAAGTCGTTGACGTACGACGACCCGAGGAATACCTGCATCGCGTCGGTCACTTCGCGCAGCGGCAGCCCGAGGCTGCGCGCGCGGTCGCGGTCGATCTCGACGATCAGCTGCGGATCGTCGGCGCGGAACCCGCTGAACAGTCCCTGCACCTGGCCGCTCTGGTTGCCGGCGCCGATCATCCCGAACGTCGCCTGGGCAAGGCCATTGATGTCGGGGTTGTTGGTCTGGTCCAGCACCTCGAACTGGAAGCCGCCGAACGTGGACAGTCCCTGGATCGCGGGCGGCGGGAAGGCCACGACGATCGCGCCCGGAATCATGAACAGCGGACCGCTGATCCGATTCAGCACGGCGCGCAGCGAGTGCTCGGCCCCCGGCCGCTCCTTGTACTCCTTGAGGCGGGTGAAGATCAGCCCGTTGTTCGGCGCCGCCCCTGAGAAGCTGAAGCCCATCACCGAGAACGCCGCGGCGATGTCCGGGTCAGCGTAAAGGATCTTCTCCGCCTTTTTCGCGATCTCGGTCGTGTATTCGAGCGACGCGCCGGCCGGGGCCTGCACGATACAGATCAGGAATCCCTCGTCCTCCTCTGGGACGAACGCCGTTGGCACGACCTGCAGCAGGGTGTAGGTGGCCCACAGCCCGCCGGCGAACAGGATGAGCATCGCGTAGCGCAGCCGCAGCGCGCCGCGGACCAGCCTGACGTAGAGATGAGTGCCTCCGTCGATGACCCAGTTGATGCCGCCGAAGATCCGGCCGTGCGCGTGGTGCTCCTTGTCGAGCAGCAGCGCCGAAAGGGCCGGCGTCAGCGTCACCGCGTTGAAGACCGACAGGACCACAGCGAACGCGATGGTGAGCGAGAACTGCTGATAGAGCCGTCCCGTCACACCGGGGAAGAACGCAACAGGCACGAACACCGACACCAGCACGATGCCGATGACCACGACCGCGCCGAACACCTCGCGCATCGCATCGATCGCCGCCCGTCTGGCCGACTTGTGGAACTCGGCCATGTGGCGCTCGATGTTTTCGATCACCACGATCGCGTCGTCCACCACGATGCCGGTGGCGAGGACGATGCCGAAGAGCGTCAGGGTGTTGATCGAGAAGCCGAACAGCTTGATGAATGCGAAGGTGCCGACCAGTGATACCGGAATCGTGACCGCCGGGATGATCGTGCTGCGCCAGTTCTGGAGGAACAGGAACATCACGATGATGACCAGGACAATCGCCTCGCCGAGGGTCTTCAGCACCTCGACGATCGACTCGCGGACCACGCTGACGTTGTCGAAGGCGAGCCGCCACTCGAGCCCGGGCGGGAAGCTCGGCTCGAGGCGGGCCATCGTCTCCATCACGCCCCGATAGACGTCGAGCGCGTTGGCGGTCGGCAGCAGCGTGATGCCCATGCCGGAGGCCTCGAGCTCGAGGAAGCGCAAGTTCGCGGCGTACTGCTCGGCGCCGAGCTCGACCCTGCCGATGTCCTTGACGCGGACCATGGCCCCGTCGGCGCCGGTCTGGACGACGACGTTCTCGAACTCCTGGACTTCGGTGAGACGTCCGACTGCGCGGACGCTCATCGTGAACATCTGCCCTTCTTCGGCCGGCTGATCGCCGAGCGCTCCGGCCGCGACCTGCACGTTCTGCTCGCGCAGGGCGTTGAGTACGTCGCTCGCGGTGAGCCGCCTTGCGGCCAGCCGGCTCGGATCGAGCCACAGGCGCATCGCGTAGCGGCGCTCGCCGAAGATGATGACGTCGCCGACCCCCGGAACGCGCTTGATCGCGTCGCGGACGTAGAGATCGAGGTAGTTGCTGATGTAGAGGTTGCTGTAGCGGTTGTCTTTGCTGAAGAAGCCGATACCGCCCATGAACCCGGCGGTCACCTTGGTGACGGTGATGCCGTTGGTGCGGACATCGGCCGGCATTCGCCCGAGCGCCGAGTTGACGCGGTTCTGGACGTCGACGGCAGCCAGGTCCTGGTTTCGCGAAATGTCGAAGGTGACCGTGATCGTCGAGATGCCGGAGTTCGTCGACGAGGAGGTCATGTAGGTCATGCCCTCGACGCCGTTGATCACCTGCTCGAGCGGCGTGGTCACCGCGCTCTCGACCGTCTGGGCGTTGGCGCCGGTGTAGAACGCCGTCACCGATACCGCCGGCGGCGCCAGTTCCGGGTAGCGCGCGATCGGCAGAATCGGGATCGAGATCGCGCCGGCGAGGATGATGAGCAGCGAGCAGACCGTCGAGAGGACCGGCCGCTTGATGAAGACGTCCGCGAACATGGCTACGACGCCTTCTGCTGGCCGGGTGCGCCAGCGGGCGGACCACCAACCATCACCGGTGCGCCGTCACGGATCTTCTGGATGCCGGCGGTGATCAGCTGCTCGCCAGGCTTCAGGCCGTCGACCACCAGGTAATCGTTGCCGGTGAGCGGCCCGAGCGTCACGCCTTTCTGGCGGGCGACGGTCTTGTCGCCCTCCTTCTCCACGACGTAGGCGAAGTACTGTCCGTTGATTCGCGTCACCGCGGTGAGCGGCACGCTGAGGCCCGGCTCGGCCCGCCAGACGATCCGCGCGCGAACGAGCTGATCGCTGCGGAAACTGCCGCGTCCGTCAACGAGCGTGGCCTTGGCGAGCACGGTCTGCGTCGGTTCGACATTCGGCGAGATGAAAGTAATCTTGTTGGTGGCGAGCACGTTGCCGCGGTCGTCCTCGATCCGGATCGGCAGCCCGAGCTTGAGATCCGCCGCCTGCTGCACCGGCACGTTCACGTAGATCTCGAGCACGTCGTTCTCGTCCACGGTCGTCAGGACGGTGGTCTTGGTGACACGGTCGCCCGGCCGTACCGGGATGTCGCCGACGGTCCCCGCCGTCGGCGAGGTGACGCGGTAGTAGGCCAACTCGGTCTTCTGCTGGCGAATCTGCTCGTCGACGGCCCTGAGCGCGGCCTCAGCGGTGCGGCTCGCGGTCTCGGCCTGTGCCAGCTCGCGCTGGCTCACCGCACCGGCGGCGTACAAGGCCTTGGTTCGCGCCAGCTCCTGGGTGGCGTAGCTCAACTCCGCGTCACGCTGCGCACGCGTGCTCTCGAGCGTAGCCACGGCGGCCTGCTGCGGCCCCGAGTCCACTTCGAACAGCACCGTGCCCTGACCGACGCGATCGCCGGAGCGTACCGCGATGCGCGTCAGGAAGCCTTCCACCTGCGGCTGAATCGTCGACGAACGGCGCGACTTGAGCGAGGCGATGTACTCGCTCGTCCGCTCGAGCGGCTTCTCGGCCAGCGTGACGGTCTCGACCGGCATCGGCGGCGGACCGCCGCCCGGACCGCCGGGACCGGCGCCCGGCGCTCCGCCGGGGTTGCGGTTGCAGGCGGCAACTGCCAGCGCGCCGAGGAGAAAGAATCCAAAGAGTGTGGGGACTATGCGCGGCATAACGGTTGGACGCCGTCCACGGCTTGACGGATAAGTCCGTGCGGGAACGGCCAAAAACGGGATGATAAATGAACGTTCAGTTATTGTAAAGTAACGTTGATGTCACCGCGGCCCAAGACCGCATCGGACGCCGCCATTCTCGAGGCGGCGG
>Ga0310810_10008350_pt1 | contig 11911 bp, 10 predicted proteins | sample NCmetagenome_FD_207641 | JGI IMG/M metagenome (GOLD analysis project Ga0310810, IMG submission 207641) | Soil microbial communities from experimental microcosm in Duke University, North Carolina, United States - NC | ecosystem: Engineered > Artificial ecosystem > Soil microcosm > Unclassified ...
CGATGAAGATCCACGTTACTGGCGCCTCGGGGTTCATCGGCCGCGCGCTCTGCCCCGCGCTCGTCGCGGCGGGCCACGAGCTCGCGCCCGCGCGCGATGCTGCGGTCGTGGTGCACCTCGCCGGCATCGCGCACCGGCGCGCGACGCGCGAGGAGCTGGAGAAGGTGAATGTCGGGTTCGCGCTCGACACGGCGAGGAACGCTGCGGCGACGGGCGCGCGTTTCGTCTTCATGAGCTCGATCAAGGTGCACGGCGAAGTTTCCGCTGCGCCGCTGCGGCCCGATTCGCCGATCGCTCCTGCCGACGCTTATGCCGAATCCAAGGCGCGCGCCGAGGACGGGCTGCGCGCCATTGCCGGTTTGAGGTTGACAGTGCTCCGGCCGCCGCTCGTCTACGGTCCCGGGGTCCGGGCGAATTTCCTCGCGCTGTTGCGCGCGATTGCGCGCGGCTGGCCGCTGCCGCTCGCGTCGGTGGACAACCGGCGAAGCCTGCTCTACGTCGGCAACCTCGCCGCGGCGGTCCTGGCGTGCCTGGAGAAGGACGGCACCTACCTAGTGTGCGATCGCGGCGCCGTGAGCACGGCCGAGCTGTGCCGCGAGATCGGCCACGCGCTCGGCCGGCCGGCGCGGCTCTTTCCGTGGCCGAGCGCACTGCTGCCGGCGAAGCTCGCGGGCTCGCTCGAGATCGACGAGTCGCGCCTGCCGTGCGCGCCGCGCTTCACCCGCGAACAGGGGCTGCGCGCGACGTCGAGCTGGTATCTCGGTCGTTAGAATGCCGGGATGTTCCTGGGGTCGGCGGCCGCCGCTTTCGTCGTAGCGTGGGTACTGCTGCGCCTGTTGCTTTCGCGCTATGCGCATGTCGCGCTCGACCGGCCGAACGAGCGCTCGCTGCACGAGCGGCCGGTGCCGCGCACCGGCGGCATCGCCCTCCTGCTCGGCAGCGCGGTTTCGCTCGCCGCGGGCGCGGCGGCGCACTGGCTGCTCCTCCTGCTGACGCTGGCGCTGGCGGTGCTGTCCCTGCTCGACGACCTGCGCTCGCTGCCCGCCTGGCTGCGCCTCGGCGTGCACCTCGCGTGCGCGCTGGTGCTCGTCTGGTACCTGATGAGCCCGATGCACCCGCTCGAGATCGTGGCGCTCGCGCTCGCGCTCGCCTGGCTCACAAACCTGTACAACTTCATGGACGGCTCGGACGGCCTCGCCGGCGGGATGGCGCTCATCGGCTTCGGCACATACGCCGCTGCGGCCTGGCTGGCCAATGACCTGGTCGTGGCGGCGCTGTCGCTCGCCATCGCCGCGGCCGCGGCGGCCTTTCTCTCGTTCAACTTCCCGCCGGCGCGCATCTTCCTCGGCGACGTCGGCTCCATCCCGCTCGGGTTCCTCGCCGGCGGCATCGGCCTGCTCGGCTGGCGCAACGACCTGTGGCCGCTGTGGTTTCCGCTGGCGGTGTTCGGCGTGTTCATCGGCGATGCGACGGTGACGCTGGCGAGGCGGCTGTTGCGGCGCGAAAAGGTCTGGCAGGCGCACCGCGACCACTACTACCAGCGCCTCGTGCGCAGCGGCTTCGGCCATCGCGGCACGGCGCTGGTCGCCTACGCGGCGATGCTGCTCTGCGCGGCGGCTGCCCTCGCGGCGCGCACGCAGCCCTGGGGAAGGGCGGCGTGGGCGTGGCTGTTCGCCCTCGTCGTGTTGACCGCTACCGCGCTCTGGATCGACGCTCGCTGGGCCCGCCATCGCAGCGAGGCGGGCGCGTGAACGTTCGGGGCCTCGCGGTCTTCGCGCACGACGCCATCGCGGCGGCGATCGCGTGGTGCATCGCGTACTGGCTGCGCTTCAACCTGGCCATCCCGCACGACCAGCTGTTGATCATGCTGAACCGCCTGCCGCTCGCGGTGGGGACCTACGCCGTGGTGTTCTGGTCGTTCGGCCTGTACCGCGGCCTGTGGCGCTACGCGAGCCTGCCCGACCTGCGGCGCATCGTGACCGCGGTCGGCATCGCCGCGCTCGCCGTGCCCGCGCTGCTCGCGCTGCTGCGCGTCGGCGAGCCGGTGCCGCGCTCGGCCTACCTGCTGACGCCGATGCTGCTCACGCTCGCCATGGCGGGCAGCCGGGTCGCCTACCGCGCATGGCGCGAAGGGCGGCTGACGGCGCTGATCGCCCACCCGCAGGCAAGCCCGGTGCTCGTCCTCGGGGCGGGCGGAGCCGCGTCCACGCTGCTGAAGGAGCTGGCCGCCAGCCCGCAGTGGCGCGTCGTCGGGCTGCTCGACGACGACCCGGCGAAGCTCGGCGCCGAGCTGCACGGCATCAAGGTGCACGCCAGGCTCGACAGCCTGCGCGAGCTCGCCGAGCGCCTGGGCGTGAGCCAGGCGATCATCGCCATGCCGGAAGCGAGCCACGGCGAGAGGAAGCGCGCCGTGGAGCTCTGCGCGGCCGCCGGCGTGTCGGTGATGACGGTGCCGGCGCTTGCCGACATCGTCTCGGGCAAGGTGAGCGTCTCGGCGCTGCGCCGCATCGAGCTCGACGACCTGCTCGGCCGCGACCCGGTGCAGCTCGACAGCGAGGGCCTGCACCGCTTCCTCGACGGCCGCACGGTGCTGGTCACCGGCGCGGGCGGCTCGATCGGCGCGGAGCTGTGCCGGCAGATCGCGCAGTTCCGTCCCAAGCGGCTGGTGTTCTTCGACCTCTCGGAGTTCGCGCTCTACTCGGTGACGCAGGAGTTCGCCGACCGCCATCCCGATATCGCGGTCGCCGCCGCCATCGGCGACGCGAAGAACGAGGCGCGCACCGCCGAGGTGTTCGCGCGCTATCGGCCCGAGGTGGTGTTCCACGCCGCCGCCTACAAGCACGTGCCGCTCATGGAGGAGGAGAACGCCTTCGAGGCGGTGCGCAACAACGTGCTGTCGACCATCGCGGTGGCCCGCGCGGCGCAGGCGAGCGGCGCGGAGAAGTTCGTGCTCGTCTCCACCGACAAGGCGGTGAACCCGGCGAACATCATGGGCGCCTCCAAGCGCCTCGCCGAGATGGCCTGCCAGGCGATGCAGGGGCGCGGCGCGCTGCAGTTCGTCATCGTTCGCTTCGGCAACGTGCTCGGCTCGACCGGCAGCGTGGTGCCGCGCTTCCGCGAGCAGATCGCGCATGGCGGCCCGGTCACCGTGACGCATCCCGAGATCCAGCGCTACTTCATGTCGATCCCCGAGGCGGCGCAGCTCGTGCTGCAGGCGGCGCTGATGGGCCGGGGCGGGGAGATCTATGTGCTCGACATGGGCGAGCCGGTGAAGATCGCCGAGCTGGCGCGGCAGATGATCCGGCTCTCGGGCTTCGCCGAGAGCGACATCCGCATCGAGTACACGGGCCTCAGGCCCGGCGAGAAGCTCTACGAGGAGCCGCTCGCCGCGGCCGAGAAGTCGCTGCCGACGCCGCATCCCAAGCTGCGCGTGGCGCAAGCCCGCATGCCGACCCACGGCGACCTGGTCGAGGAGGTGCTGCGCTGGACTGCGGAGAACGGCGGACGCGCCGCGCAGGAAGTGCGCGAGCAGCTCAGGCGTTGGGTGCCGGAATACTCGCCCGCCTCTCACTGAGCCGGCGCCAGGCGTCGAGCACCTCGTCGACCGTCAGGTCGGCGAGGTTGCGGCTCGCCGGGCGGACCAGCTCGTGCCGCACGCCCCAGGGGCGCCAGTGGTCCACCGGAGAATCGCCGAACAGCGCAACCATCGGCTTGCCGAGTGCCGCGGCGACATGCAGGGCGCCGCCGTCGCTGAGGATCGCACGATCCGCCGCCGCGAGCGCGCCGATCAGCTCCGCGAGGCGCGCGGTCCGATAGGGTTGAACGCGCGCGCCGCAGCGCCGCGCGATCTCGGCGGCCTTGGCGTCGTCGCCGGGGTGCTGCGGGTGATCCGCGGCGCCGGGCGACCAGAGCAGCGTGACGCGCGGCGCGTCGATGCGCTCGATCAGCGAGACGAAGCGCTCGGCCGGCCAGCGCTGCGCCGGGCGCCGCGCGCTGATGTGGATGGCCACGTCGGCCTGCGGCGCCTTGCGCACTTCCTCGGGATCGGCAACCAGCGTGAGCGGCGGGATCGGCTCGGCGATGCCGAAGTGCGCGGCGAGCAGGAACACGCGCTCGACTTCGTGCAGCCCCTGCGCCTGCGAGAGCGGCACGGACAGGTCCAGGTGCCGGGCGGCGCGGCTGCCGTCGGAGAAGCCGACGATGCGGCGCGGCGCGAGCCAGCGCGCGAGGTTGAGCACGCGCTCGCTGAACGAGGGCGCCGCGAGCACGACGTAGTCGAGACCGCCGAGGCGCAGCCGCGCGAGCGAAGCGAGGCGCGAGGCGAGCGCAGTCACGGCGCCGCCTTTACTGCCAAGGTGCTTCAGCTTGGTGTACGCGATCACCGCGTCGAGGTGCGGATTGCGCTCGAGCACCGGCGCGTTGTAGCTGTTCACCAGCGCGCCCAGCCAGGCTTCGGGAAACCTGCCGCGCAGCGCCGCGAGGAGCGGCGTGGTGAGCACCAGGTCGCCGATGTTGTCCCTCCGGATGACGAGGATGCGCACGCCAGCGTGCGACAATGAGCCGGGGGAGGGCACCGGCGGGGATGATACCGAGAAAGCGGCGCGTGCTTATCGTCAAGCGCGACAAGCTCGGCGACGTGCTCCTCACCTCGCCGCTCATCGAGCGGCTGCGCGAAGCCGGCTGGGAAGTCGACGTGCTGGCGAGCGAATACAACGCCTGGGTGGCGCGCGGCGTGCCCGGCGTCGGGAAGGTCTGGGCCTATCCGCGGCTGCGTGCCGCTTCGCTCCTGCGACCGGGCGAGTTCCTGCGCTATGCGAAGGCGATGCGCGCAGTTCGCGCGCAGAAGTACGACGTGGCGATCGCCGCGGGCGGCGAGTTCTCCCCGCGCGCCGTCGAGAAGGCGCTCGCCGCGCGCGCGCGGCGCACGATCGGTTACGTGCGAGCCGATGCGCTCGGCCTGACGGATCCCATCCCCGAGCCTGCGATGGCGCACGAAGCGGACCTCATGGTCGCGCTCGCGGCGCCGCTCGGCGTGCCGGGCGGCGGCGAGCTGCCGTTGCGCTACGCGCCCCCGGCGGAGGCGACCGCCTTCGCGCACGGATGGCTGAAGGAACGCGGGCTCGCGCCGCGCTCCTACGTCGTGCTCGGGCTGGGCGCGCGCCGGCGCGACCGGCAGCCCTCCACCGGGCAGGTGCTGCGCTGGAGCGAGCGCTGGCGGCGCAGCCATGGCCTGCAGACCGTGTTCATGTGGACGCCCGGCAAGGGCAGCGAGCTCTACCCGGGCGACGACGACGTCGCCGAGCCGGTGCTCGCGGCGAAGCGGCCCGACATCCATCCCTTCCGCGGCCCGATCGTCGAGGCGCTCGGCCTCATCTGGGAAGCGAAAGCGAGCGTCTTTCCCGATTCCGGGCTCATGCACTTCGCCTCGGCGAGCCCGGGCGGCGTAGTCGGGTTGTTCGCCGGCCGCAACCTCGGCCCCGACCCGGAGCGCTGGGCGCCGCGCGGCCCGCGCGCACGCTGGCTGCGCGCGGAAGCGCAGGTCACCGAGCTGCCGGACGAGCGCCTGTTCGAGCTGCTCGAGCCGCTGCTTCGCTGACCTCCTCGAAGGAGATCGCCTCCATGCAGCGCGGCCGCGGGCACTGCGCGAGCGAGCGGCCGCAGCGGCGCACCCAGGCGATCTCGCGCTTGAAGAGCAGCCGCTGGTCGCGGCAGGGGAACGCCGGCGCGGTGATCTCCGCGAAGGGCGCGTCGCGCCAGAACTCGCCGCGGCCGACGAGCGCCGACGAGCCCGGGCCGTAGAGGCATACGGTCGGCGTGCCGCACAGCTTGGCGAGATGCGCCACGCCGGTGTCGAGCGTGACGACCCGCTCCGCGCCGGCGAGCAGATGCCACAGCTGCGCCAGATCGAGCGTTCCCGGGTAGGCGGGCCAGCGCCCCTGCGGATCGATCGCGCGGATGATCTCGGCCTCCTTCTTTCCGGCGCTCAGCACGGGCTGGCAGCGGCCGGCGAGCGAGGTGGCGAGCGCGGCCCAGCGTTCGGCGGGCCAGTACTTGAGCGGCGTGCTCGCGCCGACATGCAGCACCGCGTACGGGGCGGCCGGCCTGTCGAAGGGCGCGGCGGCCGGCGCCGGCCAATCGGCGGGCCGATAGCGCAGCGTCTGCGCCGTCGCGCCGGCGAGCAGCGCGAAGATGTCGGCCAGCGCGGTCTCGCGCTCGGGCAGGGTAACGCGCTCGTCAGGGAGCCGGTTCTTCCAGGCCGAGCCGGGCTGCTCGAGCGCTACGATCCACTTCGCGCCGAGCGCGCGCGCCTGCAGCGCGTAGCGGTTGTCTCCGGGGATAAGGGCGAGATCGCAGCCGCGCGCCGGCGCGAGGGCGCGCAGGCCACCGGGATCTCGCTCGCTGAAAGGCAGCGCGTGCACGCCATAGGGCCGGCCGGAAAAGAGCGGCAGCACCTCGCGGCGCGCGGCGACGTAGATGGTCGCCGAGGGATGGCGCGCGCGCAGGCTGGCGAGGAGCGGCGCGAGCATGAGCGTGTCGCCGAGCAGCAGCTCGTGCAGCACCAGGATCGTTTTCGGCTCGCTCGGGCGCGCTTTCAGCCTCGGCCGCACGCTGGCCGCCGCGGCGCCCGCCAGCGCGCGCAGCCGGCTGAGCGTGCGCGACGCCATCAGCGCCGCTTTTCGCCGTAGAGGGCGGGGTTCAGGCTCGGGTCGTTGTACATCTTGAACTGGCGGTAGATCTTGTAATAGCTCTCGCCGCGCGAGAACTCGTCGAGCAGCCGATCGAGGCACGCCGCCAGGTCGCGGCGCTGCTCGACGAGCCGCTCGAGGCGCGCGCGGCAGGTGGCGATGTGCGCCTGGTCGACGTCGCGCCGCTCGGTCTGCGCACGCATCGCCCGAATCTTGAGCGACAGGATGGAGAGCCGGTCGATCATGGCGCCCGCGGTCTCGGAATTCAGGCGCGCATCGCTCTTCAGTCGGACCTTGGAAAAAGCATCGAGGATCGCCTCGTCGATGCGCTCGACGGCGTCGTTGCGCTTCTGGTTGTGACCGTCGATCGCCCGCTTGTTGGCGGCGATCGCCGAGTCGGGGACGTTGCGGCGCCGCGCCAGGTCTTCCTCATCCCAGAGGCTCGCGTTGTGGCGGTGATTGTCGGCGATGGCGCGCCACAGGCTGTCGTCGGCGCGCGGCGCGCCGCCGTCATGGAAGCCCAGGATGTCGGCGGCGGCCGCGATCATGCGTAGCCGTAATACGCCTTGAACCAGGCGGCGAAGCGCGCGATCCCTTCGGCGAGCGGCGTGGCAGGCGCGAATCCGACCGCCTCGCGCAGCGCGCGCGTGTCGGCATAGGTCGCTTTCACGTCGCCCGGCTGCATCGGCTTCATCTCGAGCTGGGCCTTGCGTCCGAGCGTGCGCTCGAGCGTGGCTATGTAGTCGAGCAGAGGCACCGGCGAATGGTTGCCGATGTTGTACACCGCGTAGCGCGTGGGCTTGTCGAGCACGCGCAGGGTGCCCTCGACGATGTCGTCGACGTAGGTGAAGTCGCGCTGCATGTCGCCGTGGTTGAAGACCTGGATCGGCTTGCCTTCCATGATCGCGTGGGCGAAGAGGAACGCCGACATGTCCGGGCGTCCCCAGGGGCCGTACACGGTGAAGAAGCGCAGCCCGGTCGTGTTCAGGCCGAAGAGGTGGCTGTAGACGTGCGCGGTGAGCTCGTTCGATTTCTTGGTCGCGGCGTACAGGCTGATCGGATGATCGACGTTGTCGCTTTCCGACCAGGGCAGCTTGGTGTTCGTGCCGTAGACGCTCGAGCTCGAGGCATAGACGAGGTGCCGCGGCGGGCGGCGGCGGCAGCACTCGAGCAGGTTGGCGAAGCCGACCAGGTTGGTCTGGATGTAGGAGTCCGGGTTCTCGAGCGAATAGCGCACGCCCGCCTGCGCCGCGAGGTGCAGCACGGCGTCGGGCTTCGCGGCGTCGAAAACCTTCTTCAGCGCCGCGGCATCGGCGATGTCGATCTCGTGCAGGCGGAAGGCGCGATGCGCAAGGCGCGCGACGCGGGCGCGCTTGAGCTCCACCGAGTAGTAGGGCGACAGGTTGTCGACGCCGATCACCTGGTCGCCGCGCGCGAGCAGCCGCTCGGCGCAGTGCATGCCGATGAAGCCCGCCGCCCCGGTGAGCAGGACTTTCATGCTAGCCGCCGTCGGCCTTGCGCAGCTCCATGAGCTTCGCGTACTTGAGGTAGCTGTTCATGCAGCCGATCGAGATGTGCAGGAGCCCCGGCACGCCGTCGAGGAAGCCGAGGCGCAGGACGTAGAACTTGAAGAAGCGCACCACCGGCGAGGCGAGCAGGTGGAACGTCCCGGCGCGCTTGCCGACCTCGTAGGCCTGGCGGGCGGCGAGCGTGGTGTAGCGGTTCTGCCGCTCGAGGTAGGCGGCGAGGTCGTCGCGCGAGTCGTGCAGGAGGTCGCCCTGCAGCGTCCCGGGCGTGATGGCGTAGAGCACCTTCTCGTGCACCAGGTCGTCGCTCCAGCGCGCGTTCAGCCGGTTGAAGAGGCGCGGGCTCCAGTCCGGGTAGCCCTCGCCGTGGGAGAGCCAGCGGCCGAGGAAGCGGTTGCGCCGCGCCATGCGGTAGACGGGCGAGACCGGCGCGGCGAGCGCGCGGCGGATGCTCGCCGCGAGCTCGGGCGAGACGCGCTCGTCGGCGTCCAGGCACAGCACCCAGTCGTGCTTCGCCTGCTCCACCGCGAACTGCTTCTGGCGGCCGAAGCCGAGCCACTCCTTCTGCACCACGCGCGCGCCGCGCTGCGCGGCGATCTCCTGCGTGCCGTCGGTCGAAGCGGAGTCGACGAGCACGATCTCGTCGGCGAAGCCGAGGCTCTCGAGGCAGGCGTCGAGCACCGCCGCCGCGTTGCGGGTGATGAGGACGGCGGAGACGGGGGCGCGCTGCGCGTCGGTCAAGGAGTTGGAGGAACTCGGAGGAAGTTAGTGGCTACAATCGCAGCCGCCCATTCTAAATGGCTTTCCCCGACGCTTAAGATCCTCTTCGTCAAGACCTCGTCGCTCGGCGACGTCGTGCACCACTGTCCCGCGGTGAGCGACGCGGCGCGCGCCATCCCCGGCGCGGCGATCGACTGGGTGGTGGAAGAGCCGTTCGCCGCGGTCGCGGCGATGCATCCCGCGGTGCGGCGCGTGATCCCGGTCGCGGTGAGGCGCTGGCGCCGCGCATGGTGGCGCGCCGCGGTGCGCGCCGAGGTCGGCGCCTTCCGCCGCTCGCTCGGCGCGGAGCACTACGACGTGGTGATCGACGCGCAGTCGCTGATCAAGAGCGCGCTCATATCGCGCCTTGCGGACGGGCGCCGTCACGGCATGGACCGCGCGAGCGCGCGCGAGCCGCTCGCCGCCTGCTTCTACGACGTGCGCCACGCCGTCCCGCGCGGCGCGCACGCGGTGGAGCGCAACCGCCGCCTGACCGCGGCGGCGCTCGGCTTCGCGCCCGGTACGCCGCCCGACTACGGGTTGAGCGTGCTTGCGGCGGAGCCGGCGCGCGGCGCGGTATTCCTCACCATGACGAGCCGCGCCGACAAGCTCTGGCCGGAGGAGCGCTGGATAGAGCTCGGCCGCTCGCTCGCGCCGCCGGTCGTGCTGCCCTGGGGCAGCGAGGCCGAGCGCGGCCGCGCCGAGCGCATCGCCGCCGCGCTCCCGCAGGCGAGCGTGCCGAGGCAGATGACTCTCGACCAGCTCGCCATGCTCTTCGCGCGCTCGCTCATGGTGATCGGCCTCGACACCGGCCTCACGCATCTCGCCGCGGCGCTCGGCACGCGCACGGTCGGCCTCTATTGCGGCTCCGATCCCGCCCTGACCGGCCTCTACGGCGCGCCGCGCGCGACCAACCTCGGTGCCGCCGGTCAGGCACCGGAAGTTAAGGACGTCCTGGCGGTGCTCGCATGAGAGGTGCTTACACGGCGCTGCTGCGCCTTGCGCTGCCGCTCATCCTGCTGCGGCTCTGGTGGCGCGGCCGACGCGAGCCGCGCTATCGCGACGCAGTGAGCGAGCGCTTCGGCCGCTATCGCACGCCGGCAAAAGAGAACCTCGTGTGGATCCATGCGGTCTCGGTGGGCGAGGCGCGCGCCGCCGCGCCGCTCGTGAAGGCGCTTGCCGGGCACGCGATCCTCGTCACCTGCACCACCGCGGCAGGCCGCGAGATGCTGGAGCAGCTCTACGGCGACTCGATCGGCGCCGCCTACCTGCCGTACGACTATCCCGAGGCGGTCGAGCGCTTCCTCGCGCATTTCCGGCCGCGCCTTGCGATCCTCATGGAAACCGAGGTCTGGCCGAACCTGCTCGCCGCCTGCCAAAGGCGGCAGGTGCCGGTCGTGCTCGCGAATGCGCGCATGTCGGCGAGATCGGCGCGCGGCTACGCCCGCTGGTCGGCACTGACCCGCCCGGCGTTCGCCTCGCTCGGCGCCGTGTGCGCGCAGTCCGCCGCCGACGCCGAGCGCCTGCGCGCGCTCGGCGCCGCGCACGTCGAGGTGACCGGCAACCTGAAGTTCGACGCGCATCCGGACGCCTCGCAAATCGCCGCCGGGCAGGCGTGGCGCGCGCGCGTGCATCGCCCGGTGGTGCTGCTCGCCAGCACGCGCGAGGGCGAGGAGAAGCTGCTGCTCGCCGAGCCGGCGCCGCCGGGCGCGCTGCTGCTGGTCGTGCCGCGCCATCCGCAGCGCTTCGACGAGGTGGCGGCGCTCGCCGACTCGCGACGCACGCGCCAGCCGCTGCCCGGCTCCGCGGAGCGCGTACACCTCGGCGACACGATGGGGGAGATGGCCTTCTACTACGGCGCCTGCGACGTGGCGGTGATCGGCGGCGCCTTTGCGCCGCTGGGCGGCCAGAACCTGATCGAGGCGCTCGCCTGCGGCGCGCCGGTCGTGCTCGGCCCGCACATGTTCAACTTCGCCGAGGCGACGCGCCTCGCGCTCGAGGCGGGCGCGGCGGTGCAGGCTGCGGACGCGGGCTCGGCGATGCGCGCCGCCTTCGCCTTGCTCGCCGACGAGGAGCGGCGGCAGCAGATGAGCGCCGCGGGCCGCAAGCTGTGCGAGGCGCACCGCGGCGCCACCGCCCACCACCTCGCCATCGTCAAGCGCCTATTAAAGGGGTCAGAGCAATTTTCCTGAAACAAATTGCTCGTTAGCGGCGAGCGATTCCAGATCAGGACCCGACTCCTTCTTGCGTGGCCGCCCGCGGGTCGGCGGGCGCACCGAGCGCCCGAGCAGCATTTCCGCTCGCACCATGAACGCTTCGGATCCCAACGCCGAATCGGTGTTCGCAGCCGTTCGAATGGCGTCGAGAACGTCTTGCGGGAGCGACGCGGCGAATAGCGAACGAAACGCGGACCGGCGCTCTTCGGTGCTCTGCCCCAGAGCCTGGTACTCCGGGTGCTCGGCAATCAGGGAATCCACGCGCAGGCCCGCATAGTGTGTATGGCTCGACCAGCGATAGCTCGCGGCGTCGTTCACCATCCCGGCGCGCACCGGGTTGCACTCGATGTAGCGATGGCAAGTGAAGAGATAGGTTTCGGAATCGATCAGGCTGGACTTGAAACGGCCTTCCCAGAGGCTGCCGGTGCGTCCATGGATGGTGTTGATCACCCTGACGTAACGCCGCCCGATGTCCTGCATCATCGCGCCGACTGCGCCGGCCTCGCTTGGCGTGACGAGAAGGTGTACATGGTTCGTCATCAGGACGTACGCGTGCACGCTGCAGTTACGCGCCGCCGCGGCCCGGGTCAGGCAGTTGAGATAAAAACGCCTGTCGGCGTCGCCGAAGAAGCACGCGCTGCGATTGATGCCGCGCTGGATGACATGCAGAGGAACGCCGGGAAGCTCGAGCCTTGGCGGTCGGGGCATGACCGCATAACGCGCG
>Ga0310810_10008353_pt1 | contig 11909 bp, 8 predicted proteins | sample NCmetagenome_FD_207641 | JGI IMG/M metagenome (GOLD analysis project Ga0310810, IMG submission 207641) | Soil microbial communities from experimental microcosm in Duke University, North Carolina, United States - NC | ecosystem: Engineered > Artificial ecosystem > Soil microcosm > Unclassified ...
GATGCAGACGGCTCTCCCGGGCATCTTCCGCTTCCTTGCCGATCGCAAGACGCGGAGTGTCGCATTCGTTCAACGGCTGACGCGGCTTTTCGCGACGTGCGAGCGCGCGATTCCCAGCAGCTCGGTGTTGGAGAAGCTGATTGCGTCACGGAAGCCTGACGCGGTGCTCGTGACGCCGCTGGTGACCGACTGCTCACCACAGGTGGACGTGATCAAGAGCGCACAGGCGCTTGGTATTCCTGCGGCGCTGTGCGTCGCCAGTTGGGATCACCTGACGACGAAGGGTCTCATTCGCGTTCAGCCGGATCTCGTCTCGGTGTGGAACGAGGAGCAGAAGGCGGAAGCGCTCGCGTACCACGACATCCCGGCTTCCTCGATCGTCGTCACGGGCGCGCAGCCGTTCGATCGCTGGTTCGAGCGCCGGCCGACCGCGCGTCAGGAGTTCTGCGCGAAGGTCGCGCTCCCTTCGGATCGGCCGTTCGTGCTCTTCGTCGGATCGACCGCATCGATCTCGGCACCGGATGCCGAGCTGACATTCGTGCGGCGCTGGATTGCGGCGTTGCGCGCGCATCCGTCGCTTGCGGACATCAGCATCCTGGTGCGACCGCATCCGTTCAACTCGCGGCACTGGAGCGACGCGGACATCGGCGACCTTCCCAGCGTGGCGGTATACCCGCACTGGGCGAACCCGGTCAACGAGTCCGATCGACAGGACTATTTCGACTCGCTCTACCACAGCGAGGCGGTCGTCGGGATCAACACGACCGCGATGATCGAAGCGGCGATCGTTGGACGCACGGTGCATTCGGTGCTGGCCGAGGAGTTCAAGGACACGCAGGGGGGTACGCTGCACTTCCGCTATCTGCTGGCGGAGAACGGCGGGTTCCTGCGCGTCGCCGGCAGCCTGTCCGAGCATGCCGCACAGGTGGCCGAAACGTTCGCGTCGCCGGAAATCGGTCGAGCAGCCTGCGCGCGATTCGTGCGGGCCTTCGTGCGTCCTCACGGGATCGACGTCGAGACCACGCCGATTCTGGTAGACGCGTTGGAACGCCTCGCGACGACGACCCGATCGCGCGCCCGAATGCCGATCCTGCTGTATCCACTCAGCGCATTCCTCTGGGTCAGCGGCGTGGTGTCCTACTACCCGCAGCGCGTCTGGAACCTCGCGCGGAAGCAGTGGCGAATCGCAGGCAAGAAGACACACAACGCGCGCAAGCGCCTGAGGCGGGTGCAGACCACGCGTGTCGACGGTGACCGCGAGGGCACCGACGTGCCGAGACGTAAGGTCGGATAGAGGATGGAGAGCGGGATCATCAGCGCATCGGCGGCACTGCAGGAACGGCTGGCCCGGTTGCGGGCCACCGATGCGTTCAAGAACTACGAATACGCACGCGAGCGGGTGCTCGAGATGCGGGCGCAGATCGCGGCATCGCCGGAGCACAAGCCGAGCGCGTACTGGGAAGAGGAGCTGTCGACCTTCGAGTACATGCTCGACGCGTCGCCGCTGGTGATCGAGAAACTGCGGCACCACACGCATTGGATCACCGGGATTCGCGCCTACGAGTATCGTTCGCAGCGGAAGCGCCCGAAAGTCAGGCTGACAGAAAAAGTACAGGCGTTGCTCGCGCTCGGGCTGCCTGACCTGTTCGTCTCAGAATGGCGCGCGCTCGGCGGTTACGGCTTCGAGCACGACGGCAGGTTCTTCAACATCGACACGACGAAGTTCTACGAGGTGTTGATCGCGCTCGAGCGTGGAGCGGTGCTCCCGGAGTTTCGCAACAACACCGAGCGTCGTCTGGTATGGGAGATCGGTGCCGGATGGGGCGGCTTCCCGTATCAGTTCAAGACCGTGTGCCCGAACGTCACCTACGTGATCAGCGACTTCCCCGAGCTGTTCCTCTACTCGGCGACCTATCTGATGACGGCGTTCCCGGGCGCGAAGGTTGCGTTCTGGGGCGAGGACTCGACAGATCGCCTGCTGGAGCGCTGGCGTGAGTACGACTTCATCTTCCTCTCGAACACATCGCTTGCGGAGATGAACCTGGAGCGTCTGGACCTGACGATCAACATGGTGTCGTTCCAGGAGATGACCGACGCGCAGGCCGATGCCTACGTGGCGAAGGCGCACGCGCTCAACTGCCCGTTCCTCTACAGCCTGAATCGCGACAAGTCGGCGTACAACCCGGAGATCACGAGCGTCAGCGAGGTCATCTCGCGTTACTACTGGCCGCGCGACATCCCGGTATTGCCGGTGCCCTACACCAAGATGATGGACGAGTTGCCGTCCGCACACGACTACAAGCACATCATCGGGTGGAGACGCGTGAAAACCGAAGTAGGCGGTAAGCAGTAGGCAGTATGCCTCGCGTCATCATCGGGTCACCGCTCTTCAATCACGCGAAGGATTTTCGCGAGGCGATCGAGTCGATCCTCGGCCAGACGTTCACGGACTTTGCGCTGGTGCTCGTGGACGATTGCTCGAATGACGAGACGCCCGAGATCGCAAAGGAGTACGTCGCGCTCGACAGTCGCGTGAGCTATCAGGTGAACGCGCAGCGCCTGGGTCTCGTGGACAACGCGTGCCGATCCTTCGAGCTCGCACGCGAGCGATACCCCGAAGCCGAGTACTTCGCCTGGGCGAGCGATCACGATCTCTGGCATCCACGCTGGTTGCAGGAACTGGTCGACGCGCTCGACCGTCATCCCGAAGTCGTGCTCGCCTATCCGCTCAATCGCCGCATCGGGCCCGCGGGCGAAGTGCTCGCGCGGAAGCCGTGGGCGTTCGACACCTTCGGCATCAGCGATTCGTGGAAGCGATTGAGCGTCAGCATCCGGAAGATGTCGGCCGGCAACATGGTGTACGGCCTGTATCGTGTGCCGCTGCTGGCGCGAGCCGGGGTCTATCGGCGCGTGCTCGTTCCCGATCGTCTGCTCATGACCGAGCTCGCGGTGTATGGGCAGTTCAAGCAGGTGCCGCAGGTCCTGTGGTTCAGGCGCTGGTACGGCCGCATCTTCAGTCTGAATCGTCAGCGAAAGAGTTTCTTCCCTGAAGGCCGTCCGCTCTACATGTGGGCGCCGTGGTGGATGAGTCACGGCGTCAGCTTGTTCTGGACGTTCGGCATCGAGCAGAAGGGCCTCCCGGCGGTGACGCGAACCGACGGGATGATCCTGGGCGCGAAGTATCTCGTGTCGAGCGGCCTGTTCCACGTCTGGCAGCAGCTGCGTGCACTGCGGATCGATCTCCTCGAGCGGCTCGTTCGCCTGCGACCGTACGAGCGCAAGCTGCGCCTCGCCGCCCGTGAGGTCCATCGCCAGGGCGTCGTCGATTGGACGGGGAATCGACTGAAGCCATACGTCGGCGCGAAGGCGCGACGGAAGGCTGTATCGAGAATGAGGAACAGTGCGCGACGGGCGTCGTCCCAGGCCGTGCGCGGACCGGGTCTCGCGCTGCTACGGATGGTGCGCTCCATCCCCATCGTACGTCGGCGCGTCATCCCGTCGCTTCTCAAGGCGCAGCTCGATCAGGTCCCCGCCGCGCCCATCGTGGCGGCGATGACACGGGATCTCGAGCGACTGCGCAAGTCATCGGGACCGATCCTGATCGGGCCGTGGATCTCGGAGGTCGGTTTCGAGGTCCTCTACTGGATCCCGTTCCTCAATTGGGCGATCAAGGCATTCGGTCTCGACGAGCGGCGGCTGATCGTCGTGTCGAGAGGCGGCGCACGGCTCTGGTATCAGCACCTGACGACCGAGTACGTCGATATCTTCGATCTCTTCACCGTGGAGGAGTATCGAGCGCGCAACGAAGAACGCTGGTCGCGCGGCGGCAATCAGAAGCAGTTCGACGTGACGCCGATGGAACGCGAGATCGTGGAACGCGCGAAGCAGAAGCTGGGCCTTGCGGACGTCGAATCGCTGCACCCGTCGGTCATGTACAAGCTGCTCCGCTTCTTCTGGTTCGAGAAGGCGAGCGTAAGGCTCCTGACCGAGCACGCGGAGTATCGAAAGATGAATAGTCCGGCTAAAGCCGGACACTACGACGTCAGTCCGGCTAAAGCCGGACACTACGAAGGCGGCGAGACCGACCCAACCAAAGGATTGCCGCGTGAGTACGTGGCCGTGCGGTTCTACTTCAGGCCGTCGTTCCCGGACACGCCCGAGAACCGCCGGTTCGCCGCCGACGTCATCCGCTCGATCAGCCGCGACATTCCCGTTGTCCTCTTGAACACCGGCCTGAGCCTCGACGATCACGAGGACGTCGACGTCGGCAACAACACGAACGTGCATCACCTCGGTCACCTGATGACCCCGCAGCGGAACCTCGAGATCCAGACGCGCGTCATCAGCGAGGCGCGCGCGTTCGTCGGGTCATACGGAGGGCTCGCGTATCTGGGTCCGTTCTACGGCGTGCCGTCGGTCGGCTTCTACTCAGCGGAATCGGAGCTGATTCCTGCGCACCTCGATGTCGGCTGGCGCCTCGGAAAATCGATGGGCGCGCCGCTCACGGCGCTGCACGTCACCAGTGCCGGCATGTTGCGGATGCTGCTTGGTTTATCCGGTCCGGCGGCCGAGTCGACGCCGGATTTCGAGGGGCTGCCTGCAGCCTCAGCCGGTCCGCGATAAACTTCCCGGGCGGGTCTGAAGACCCGCCCCTACGTATCTTGGGTTTGTAGAGGCAGGCCTTCAGGCCCGCCCGTTGAACGAATGATCATTGGATACAAAGATTTAAAGCAGTACCGGAAGAAGGTCGCCATGGTGGACGGCGCCTTCGACCCGCTGCACCACGGGCACATCGAGTATTTCAAGCGGGCGAAAGAGGTCAGCGGGACGCTGCTGGTCAACATCGCGCCCGACTCGTACACCGCCGCGAAGCATCCGCCCTTGCTGCCGGCGCAGCAGCGCGCCGAGGTGCTCGATGCGCTCAAGCCGATCGACTACACGCATGTGAGCCCGGTGGACACCGAGACGGTGCTGCGCGAGCTGCAGCCAACCCACTACATCAAAGGCAAGGACTGGGAAGGCCGCCTGCCACCAGAGCAGGTTCGCATCTGCGAGAAGGAAGGCATTGAGATCGTCTTCCTCGACACCGTTCGCGATTCATCGACGCAGCTGCTCAAGACGTTCCAGACCGGTCGCAACGGCAAGGCCGATCTCAACGCGTTCGAGAATCTCGTGTTCTCGCAGAGGCGCGTCGAGGCTACCCACTACGACGAGGACTACTGGAAGGCTGAGTGGCGTCAGGCCGGCAACGTCTACACCATCGAGAAGCGTCGCGAGATCGAAGGACGCCATCCGCTGGTCGTCAAGGAAGTGTTCAACCCGACGCGCGTCCTCGACGTCGGGTGCGGACCCGGCATCCTGATGTACCTGCTGCACGAAGTCGGCGTCACGGCTGACGGCGTCGATCCGGCGCCGGGCATGAAAGAGATGGCGCCGCCCGAAGTTCGCGATCGCATCATCATGGGCGACGCCTGGACGACCGATATTCCGTCCGATGCCTACGATCTCGTGCTGTGCCGCGAAGTCTTCGAGCACATGACTGTGTTGGAAGTGCGCGCGGCCGTGCGCAACATCTGCCGCATGTCCTCTCGCTTCGCATACGCGACGACGCGCTTTCATCAGAATCCGCACACGCTGCTGGACGTGAGCACGCAGGACGAGCTCGATCCCTCGCACATCACGATGATGAACAAGGATCTGCTCCGGCTGTTCTTCGTCCTCGAAGGGTTCAGGCAGCGCAAGGACCTCGAAGACAAGATCGACTGGATGGGCAAGGGACGTGTGCTTGTCTACGAGAAAGTAGGCGGTAGGCAGTAGAGGCAGGAAGTTGGAAGTTGGGAATTTGGGAGTTGAGTAAGGAGAATTGGGAGTCGAAATGAGGCAGCTCATCATCGCGAATCGAGTCATCAGCGACGACAGCGAGGCATACGTCATCGCGGAAATCGGCCACAACCACCAGGGCAGCCTGAAGACGGCAAAGGAGCTGTTCCAGGCCGCTGCGGAATGTGGCGTCTCCGCCGCGAAGCTTCAGAAGCGCGATAACCGCGGACTCTACACCCGGGAGATGTTCGAGAAGCCGTACGACAACGAGAACAGCTTCGGCGCCACCTACGGCGAGCACCGCGAAGCGCTCGAGTTCGGCAAGACCGAATACGCGGAGCTGCAGACCGAGGCCGACAGGCTCGGGATGGCGTTCTTCTCGACGGCGTTCGACATGAAGAGCGCCGACTTCCTCGCCGAGCTCGGAGCCCAGGCCTACAAGATCGCCTCCGGCGACCTTCGCAACACGCCGCTGTTGAAGCACGTCGCGAAGTTGGGCAAGCCGATGATCGTCAGCACGGGCGGCGGCACGCTCGACGACGTGCAGCGCGCCTACGAGACGATCATGCCGATCAACCCGCGGCTGTGCCTGCTGCAGTGCACCTGCGGCTATCCTGCCGAGTTCGCCGAGCTCGATCTGCGCGTGATCGCGACCTACCGCGAGAAGTTCCCCGAGGTCGTCATCGGCTATTCGGGTCACGACAACGGGATTGCGATGCCGCTCGCCGCCTACATGCTCGGCGCGCGCGTGATCGAGAAGCATTTCACGCTCAACCGCGCGATGCGCGGCACCGACCATCGCTTCTCGCTGGAGCCGGTCGGGATGAAGAAGATGATCCGCGACCTCCAGCGCACCCGCATCGCACTCGGCGACGGCCGCAAGAAGGTCTACGCGAGCGAGGCGGGCCCGGTCCTCAAGATGGGCAAGAAGCTGGTCGCGGCCCGCGATCTGCGTGAGGGCCACGTGCTGACGGCGGCCGACGTCGCGATCAAGAGCCCGGGTGACGGTCTCGCGCCGTATTACCTCGATCAGTTGCTCGGGCAGACATTGACGCGCGATCTTCGAGCGGACGAGTCGTTTACGCTCGAGTCCTTCAAGGCGTCTTCCGATCGCGCCGCGGCAGGCGTGTGACCGGTCGCTTCGGGCTCGAGGGCCGCGTCGCGGTGGTCACCGGGGCGCTTGGCAATCTCGGCCCGGTCTGGACTGAAGGCCTGCTGGAGGCCGGCGCCACGGTCGTCGGCCTCGACCTTCCGCCCGCGCAACCGAACGCGGCGTTCGCCACACTCCAAGCGACCTACGGCGAGTCGCGCGCCAGACTCATCGCCGCCAGCGTGACCGATCGCGCCGCCCTCGAAGCGGCTCGCGATCAGATCGCCGCATTCGCCGGCGTGCCGCACGTCCTCGTCAACAACGCCGGTATCGACGCGCCGCCGTCCCCTTCTGGTGGCGGCTATCGTCTCGACGAGATTCCCTTCGACGTCAACCGCCGGATCTTCGAGGTCAACACACTGGGTCTCTTCCAGGTCGTGCAGATCTTCGGCACCGAGATGGTCAACGCCGGTCGCGGCTCGATCATCAACATCGGGTCGCTCTATGCGTCCGTGTCGCCGGATCAGCGTTTCTACGATCACATCGTGAGCGATCCGCCTTTCCTCAAGCCTCCCGCCTATGGCGCCTCCAAGGCGGCCATCGTCAACCTGACGAAGTACCTGGCGACGACGTGGGGGAAGCACGGCGTTCGCGTGAACACCTTGTCGCCCGGCGGTGTGCTCGGCGCGCAGGACGAGCAGTTCAAGCGCAAGTTCTGCGACCGTGTGCCGCTCGGCCGCATGGCGGTCTACCAGGATCTGATCGGCCCGCTGCAGTTCCTTGCCTCGGATGCCTCCGCCTATGTCACCGGGGCGGAGTTGCGCGTGGACGGAGGCTTCACGGCGTGGTGAGCCCGGCCAGACCATCCTTGCCTGCAAGGGTGGTCATGGGCGTGGTCAACCGATCGACGAAGGTCGTGCGCCAGGGGATGAAGGTTCGCAGTCATCTCCGCCGCGGCGAACGCCTTCTGCATCAGGCGACGAAGGTCGTGCGGCACGCCATTCAGCGGCGGCGCCAGGCGTGGAAAGGCTTTCGGTATCGAAGCCGGTGGACCGGATGGGGCGTCTCCATGTGGAAGGCGAGCGCCTTCGTCGCGGCGCCGCGTGAAACACGCGAACGAAGCCGTCTGGCGAAGGAGTTCACGACTCGCGTGGCGCATGCCGAGATGTCGCGCGATCGAGGCTGCCTGCTGATGCCGCCGAATCACTTTGCCGACATGCCCGAGGTCATCGCCACGTGCCGGCAGGTCTTCGAAGACAAGGGTGGACGTGTCGGAGACGACAACTCGACTCCGAGCGCCGATAGTCACCTCGGCGGCCGCCGGATGAAGGGCGATTACCTTCGCAACCTCCTGAGCAACGACGACCTCCGCCGCTATCCGCGACTGGTCGATTTCGCGTTGAGCGACGCGGCGATGGGAATGGCGGCGAGTTACCTCGGCACGATCCCGTACCTCAATCGTGTGGACCTGCTGTACTCGATCGCGCGAGCGAGTGACGACAAGGTGTCGAGCCAGTTGTTTCACGTTGACCCGGAAGGGCTGACGCAGGTCAAGTTCTTCATCAACGTCTTCGACGTCGGCGAGGGCGAGGGGCCGTTCACGTTTATCCCTGCCGACGACACCGCTCGCATCATCCGCGGCGTCAACACGCTTCGGCAGCAGCAGGAGAAGCCGCACCAGGGTCGCTATCTCGATGAAGAAATCGCAGCGGTCGGTGCGAGTGATGCGATCGTGCGCGTCACGGGATCGGGAGGATCGGGCGTCGCGGTTGACACCTCACGCTGCCTGCACATGGGCAGCCGCGTCCGGCCCGGTTCGTTCCGTCTCTGCCTCTATATCCAGTACTGCACCACGCGCGAGCGCGGCAACGCGTTCGATCTCGATCGATACAAGGGCGATCCCGTTCGCGAGTTCGCCGTGCAACACAGCAGTGCGTCCGCCGGCGGCGAGGTCGCAGCGCCGCATCAAATGGATAACTAAGTAGGCAGTAGGCAAGTAGGCAGTATGCGGTAGGCGTTCAGCGTTCTTGCCTACTGCTTACTGCCTGCTACATGAAATGCGAATTTTATTTGTCGTGAACCGCCTGGCGCATGTGCGCCATTTCGATCGCGCAGTTCGTCTGCTCGCCGATCGCGGACACGACGTGTGCCTGGCGTCGCAGGACGACGATGTCGAGTTGTGGGGAGTGCTGGCGCGCCAACCGCGCATTCGTGCAATGGTGGCGCCGCGAAACCGTGGCGACGATTGGGGCGCCGCGGCGACGATGGTCCGGCGTACCCGCGACTACCTCAGGTATCTCCATCCTCGATATGCGTCGGCGAATCTGTTGCGGGAGCGCGCCTTCGAAAAGATGATCGGGTCCGTCTCCGATTCGGCGGAGACGCTGGGGCCGGAGTGGAGTGAGTTGCTCCTCCGCGTGCCGAAGACGGATCAGAAGCGACTCGATGTCCTGCTGGCCAAGCTCGAGACCGCCATTCCTGCCGATTCCGACATCGATGCGTTTCTGACCGCGCAGCGTCCGGATGCGCTCGTGTTGTCACCGATGGTCGGCATCGGTTTCACGCAGGCGGACTTCGTGAAGAGCGCACGAGCGCTGGGCATTCCGTCCGCCATGCTGGTGTTCAGCTGGGACAACTTGAGCAACAAGGGGCTGATTCACGAGATGCCCGACCGCGTCCTCGTGTGGAACGACATACAGCTGCGTGAGGCCATCAAGCTCCACAAGTGTCCAGAGCATCGCATCGTCATCACCGGCGCGCCGCGGTTCGACGAGTTCTTCGACATGCAGCCGGCATCGACGCGCGCGGAGTTCTGTCAGCTTGCGGGACTCGACCCGGTGCGGCCGATCATCACCTATCTCGGGTCGTCGAAGTTCGTGGCTGCCGCCGAACAGGCATTTGTCACGCGCTGGATCGCCGCGATTCGAAGCAGCGCCGATCCTGCGCTCGCTGGGGCGGGCCTTCTGATCCGGCCGCATCCGGCTGGTGAGAAGAACTGGCACGCAGATAGCTCGACAGATGTGCGCTGGCCGAAGGTGGGTGAGAAGGCGACGGTATCGCGACCGTTCGGCGACGATCGCGCGGTCGTGATGAACTCGCCGATGCAGAACGCGGATGTCGTGTTGTACGACACTGTTCATCACAGTGCGGCCATTGTCGGGCTCAACACCAGCGCCGAGATCGAGGCGGCCATCGTGGGGCGTCCGGTCTTCACGATTCTCGATAGCAACGCCAAGGGGCAGCAGGGCACGCTGCACTTCCACTATTTGCTTCGCGCACGCGGCGGACACGTCGAGCTGGCTGAGAACTTCGATCAGCACGCGGCGCAGTTGTCGGACGCGCTTGCGGGCACGTATGGACGCGACGCAATCGCCGCGTTCGTGCAGCGCTTCGTGCGGCCGCACGGGCTCGATATGCCGGTGGCTCCTCGTGTGGCCGACGCGATCGAAGCGTTGGCTGCGACGCATGAGGCCGATGCTGTCCAGCTGAAGCCGGACACTACGGGCGTCGTGTGAGAATCCTCTTCCAACTTCCGCGGACCAACATCCTCCGGCACTTCGACAGCGTCGTGCTTGCGCTGGCAGACGCCGGACACGATGTCACGATCGCGACTCCGGGGAAGTCCAACGATTTCCCGCTGCCGCAGGCGGTGACCTCGCACCCGCGGATCGCCACGCGCATCTGTCCCGAGGTTCGCGAGGACGCGTGGAAGGACGCCGCCACCGACTTTCGCACGCTGGTGGACTGCGGTCACTACCTCGAGAGCCCGTTCTTCGAAGCCGAGAAGCTGAGGAGCCGCGCGTTTCGGGCGGTCGCGCAGGCGATGACCGGCGACAAGACCCGTCATCTCACCGCGCGATGTCCGACGTGCAACACCAAGTTCGTGGACGGCGACTTCGGAAATCTGCGGCCATCGCTTGGCGACGCCGCCGCGCAGCGTCTCCACAACCTCGCGCGATTGGTCGAAGACGCCATCCCGAGCGACCCGGGCCGCGAGCACTTCCTCCAGGAGGAAGCGCCAGACGTCGTCCTCGTGAGTCCGCTCGTTCGCTTTGGTTCAGAGCAGTCCGACTGGGTGAAGAGCGCGAAGGCGCTCGGGATCCCCGTTGGCTTTCCGGTGTTCAGCTGGGACAACCTGACGACCAAGGGTGTGATTCACGTCGAGCCAGATCGCATCTTCGTCTGGAACGCGGTGCAGAAGCGGGAGGCGACGGAGTACTACGGCATCCCGCCCGAGAAGGTGGTCGTCACCGGCGCACCGCGATTCGATTCCTTCATGGAGTTGCGTCCCTCAGTCGATCGCGCCGCGTACTGCCGGTCGCTCAATCTCGATGCGGCCGCGCCGATCGTCACGTACCTGTGCTCATCGGAATTCGTTGCCGGCCATGAAGTGGCGTTTGTCGAGCAGTGGATTGAGGAGATTCGAACGGATCCCCGGCTGACGTCGTGCAACGTCATCGTCCGGCCGCATCCGCGTTCGGTTCGTCAGTGGAGCGAAGTCGATCTGGCCCGGCATGGCCGCGTCGGTTTGTCACTGTCGCGCGTCCTCAATGCCGATCAGTCGCTGTACGACGCGCTCTATCACAGCGCCGCGGTGGTTGGTCTCAATACGAGCGCGCAGATCGAGGCGGGGATCCTCGGCAAGCCCGTGCTGACGTTGCTCGCGCCCGGCTTCGAGAAGGGTCAGCAAGGCACGCTGCATTTCCGCTACCTGCTGCGTGAGGAAGGTGGCTTCGTCGAGCTTGCCAACGATCTCGCCGAGCACACGGCACACCTCGCGCGCGCAGTGACCGGTGGCTACGACGTCGACGAGATTCGCCGCGCGGTCGAGCGCTTCATCAGGCCCGAAGGCTGGGATCGGCCGGCGACGCCCATCCTGGCCAATGCGATTACCGACATGGCGCTGGAGAAACCATCGGTCGTTCGCCGATGGCTCCATTCAGCGACGCGGGGTGGACGATGAAGGGGGCGCCGATGCGCATCCTGTTTCACGTCACGC
>Ga0310810_10008354_pt1 | contig 11909 bp, 9 predicted proteins | sample NCmetagenome_FD_207641 | JGI IMG/M metagenome (GOLD analysis project Ga0310810, IMG submission 207641) | Soil microbial communities from experimental microcosm in Duke University, North Carolina, United States - NC | ecosystem: Engineered > Artificial ecosystem > Soil microcosm > Unclassified ...
TATGCGTGATCGCGCACGTTATGCGTGATCGCGCACGTTATGCGTGATCGCGCACGTTATGCGTGGTCTGAAGGCTCCGGGCATTCGCAAGGCTGCTAGGAACGCCACCGAAGCTAAGCACAGGCGTCATTTTGGTGTCATAGCAAGGCGCGACTTGCAGTTACGCGATCGTACAGAGGCGTCAGGCGGCGACCAACATCCTATGTCACCCGCCGATACATGGTGTCACACCGGCCGGGGAAAGTAACCATCGTTAGGTGTTAGGTGTCTGGTGAATCGGGGGATACCCCGAGACAGGTTTTATCCGTACCTTGTACGGCGCGAGCCCTGTCGGCACTGCCGAAGTGCCGTAACCGGTGTCCTCGCTAGGGGCCGGGCGTTCGCATTCCCCGGTTAGGCGCTTTTCCCCTCATAGGCCTCGAAGTGCCTGGGCGATGCCGAAGTTCCCGCCACTGGCGACACGCCCCGCCATGTTGCTTGGAATTCTCAGCACGAGCACCGCGAAGATCACCGCGATAGCCACAACCTGCGCCATCTCCTGCGGCGTCGTCACGCGAAGGTTCGGCGGAATATAGGTAGCGATGATCGTCGTACCGACGCTCAGCAAGAGATAGAACACGAACAGCCTAACGCCGAGGTATACCAGGTAATTCAGATAGTTCTCGGCATACTGCGCCGTCGCGCGAAATCCTCCAAAGCCGAGGAACAGCACTCCGCCTGCGAGCGCCACGTAGGACTCAACCCACGCCATCACAAGAAGCGCGGCTACCGCTATAAACGCGACCAGGACCGTCAGCCTCGAGATCACGAAGAACGCGAGCGTCGCGAACGATGAGAAGGCAACCGGCAGGTTACTGAGATCCAGGTTCGCGAACGCCACCCGGATTCCGAGATCGACCACCTCCGACGGTCCAGCCGGCACAGGAACAACTCCCGCAACGCTCCCCGCCACCGCGAGCGAGTTCACCAACGGCCGTAGCCAGAACCCGGCACCGGTGATGAGCAGCAGTACGAACGACAGGATGATGAACTTGAAGAGAAACTTCGCCGCCATTTCGTCGAGACTGTCGCGACGAACCGCCCACACCATGCCGCTGATCGAGATCTCGATAGCCGCCAGGGTTACGAATAGTCTGCGCGCAATCGCCGAGATCGGGGCAAGCCATGTGCGTGTCGTATCGCGGTAGTACTCCTGGGCGCTATCCAGCACGCCCTGCTGCTGCGCAGCGAGACTTGGTGCCACAAGGCACGTGATCACAACCAGAATTGCGACCATGACCCAACGCGACCGGTCGCGCGCGAGGTGTAGTGACACAAACAGCCGCACGCTACGGTCGCAATGTGCGTGGATCCCGGCGCGGGCGTTTCGGAGCGGGACGTCGCCCGGATTGCTCGAACGCCGCGGCTGATACCGCGGAGCAATTCACCTTCTGACCGGAACCGCTCACCCACTGAGCGTCGCAATAGGCGCGAGCCCGTGCGAAGAGAGCCGGGTTGCTATCGGCCTTTTGAGACCAATACGCGGTGGTGTAGCGCGTCGACTCGACGGTCGCCCCGAGCGCCGCGAGTGGATCGCTACCATTTGCCAAGTCAGCTTGCCGATCAGTTTCCGACACGCATCCCGTGTTTGCCGCCAGCGCGAGGAGAGCGGCGAATGCCACCACCGGGATTTCCAACCGGCGGCGGCGCATTCCGGCCTGAGTATTCGTGAATCGCATGGCTATTATCAGAACGCGATCTGATCGATCGCGCGGCGTGCCCTTGGCGGAGCCGGGTTCCGCCCAGACGTGTCGAAGGCAGCGTTCACCGCAGCACCTTGCGTCTCCCGGTTCACTTGATTCGCGAGCACAATCGCTTCACCCGTCGCCTGTGCAGCGAGCTGTTGTCGGAGCAACGTGAGCTCCTCGGCCGCATGGATCGCGACTGAGCCGTTCAGCTCGAGCGCCTGCTGCGCGCTCGTGATCGAGCCGAACCGCGCCTTCATTACAGCGAGTCGTGCGTTCGATATCGGAAGCTGGCGCGCGGTAACACTCGCTGCGTCAATCACACTCTGCAGCGTGGCAAGCGTCCGCTCCTGCTGAACGCGGAACTCGGGAGCGAACGTGTTACTCACCTGCCAACCGGGGAACGTTCGCTTGAACTCCGCATCGATGGCACCGAGGCTGTACCAGAGCGCCACGCCCTGCTGGGTCAGCGCGTCGATCTGCTGCAGCGTGACCGCGATCTGCCGCCCGTTGTAGCTGCCGAGCTTCTTCATGTTGTCCAGCTGCGCTTTCAGCTGTGACGTCTGCATCGTGACCTGCTGTATCTGGCGCTTCACCTGGAGTACGAGTTGCGCGATCGCGCCGACATCCGTTACCGCAATCTGCGCACGAGCGGGACCCGCTTGAACTCCGAGCGCGAAAATCGCCAGCAACATCGACGTCGCTGGCCTGCTCCGCCGCTGTGTACGGATGCATGCGCGAGACCCGGTTCCTGATTCGGCATTCGATCGAGTCATTGTTCACCTCATAGGTCGTAGTCATTCGTTGTAGCACTGTGCCCGCGCGAGTCGGTGGCGATCATTTCATCTCGTCGTGGTTGAACGCCCCCGTTGTGAGAGCCATTCTGCCGGCCACCGCTGGCCATGCCGCTCGGCGAGTGCCTCTACCGTGGGGCGCAGTCCGTCGGCGGTCACTCCTTCGGGCGTGGAGAGGAACGCGAGGGCGGTCGGGCCGAGATCGAGCCTAACGAGCCGGCTACCGAGCGGTGACTTCACGTAGTAGTCCCGCTTGGGGACGGCACGTGCCAAGGCGGCAATTTCCCGGTCGTTCAAGCCGAGATCTCGGTACAGCGGCGCGTTTGCCGTGCTGCCCGCGTCGCTGTTGGGTAGCAGCACGCGCGTTGGGCAGCTTTCGATCAGAATCTGCTTGCCCGCGACGGTGTCGAGCTGCGCCGGCGTGTGCGCGACGAGCATCACGGCGGCGTTCTGCTTCCGGAGCGTGAGAAGCCACTGCTTGATGCGGTTCGCGAACACCGTCCGCATGAGCGGCGCCCACAGCTCCTCGATCACGATCAGAGTCGGATGCCCGTCGAGCTGACGTTCGACCCGACGGAAGAGGTAGAGGAGCACGGGGATGAGGATCTTGTCGTCCATCTCCATGAGGTGCCGTAGCTCGAAAACCTGATACGACCCGTCTCTTTCCGACCGATCATTGAGTTCACGTGCAGTGATCGAGTCGGCGGTCGCGTCGAGCAGTCGACCGAACTGCCCTGCGACTGTGTAAGGCTTGAGCGCGGAGACGAGCTCAGGCTCTTGCAGATGTACCGTCAGCTCCGTCAGCGTCCGGAACGGTTGCAGCTGCTCGGCGAGCAGTGAAAGCGCGTGCTCAATTCGCGAGCGGCGCTGAGGCGTCAACTCGACGCCCTGGAATTCGAAGAGTGTCTCGAGCCACGCCGCGGCCCAGGAGCGTTCGGTGATCTGATCGACGTCAGCCAGAGGTTGGAGACCGATATCGCCCGGGCAATTGTCACTCACTGGCCGGTCGCGGCCGATTGGGCCGGTGCCAAGGTCGTAGTGCGCTCCGCCGACGGCCCGAGCGAGCAGCCAGTGTGAGTATCCGACGTCAAAGACGACGACACGCGACGCCGAATACCGACGCCACTGCGCGCAGACCAGCCCAACGAAGGTCGATTTCCCTGCTCCAGTTGCCCCGACCAACAGCGTATGACCAACATCCCGCACGTGTAACGTTAGGCGGAATGGGGTTGAGCCATCGGTCGCGACGTGCAGCAGCGGCGGTGTATCAGCGGGAAAGAACTGGCTTGGGTTCGTACTCAGGCCGGGCCAGACCGACGTAATCGGCCAGAGGTCAACGACGTTCGCGGAGGAAAGCAGTGGCCGCCGGAGATTCTGATAACCGTGGCCGGGGAGCGATCCGAAGAATGCGTCGAGCGCGTTGACAGTCTCGATGCGCGCGGGAAATCCGTGATCCCGAAGCGCCGTGAGCACCTGGCGCGCATTGTCGTCGGCGTCGCCCGCGTTTGGTTCGGCCACGACCACCAGTTGCGTCGTGAAGCCGAACCGGACGCCACCGGCAGCATTCTCCGCGGCCGCATCTCCCGCGTCCCGTGCCATCTGCGTCGCGGCTCTGTCATAGAAGAACTCTTCCTCGCGCTCCTGCTGGCGAACCGACGCTCCGCCATCCTTCCCTCCACCCATCTCTCGTAGAAACGACCCGACACCACGGCGACCCATGAACCATCGCTGCTGGTGGCGGCGGATCAGCTTTGCGGCTGCCTGTTGGCCAACCGGGATGAATCGGTTCGACCACCGATACGCCAAGGGCAGCGCGTTCAGAAAGTCCAGCCGTCCGAGCGATGACGCGTTCGGGTAACCGACGATCGCGATGACCCGGAGGTGGAGGTTCCCGACCCTCGGCGAGAAGCCACCGACTAGCTCCTGGCTCGCGAGCAGCGTGTTGAGGTACGCACCGTGCTCCGGTGCGCTGACGGTGTGCGGTAACGCCGTTAGGCAGTGATGCAGATGCGTGATGAGCTCGTCCGAACCGAGGCGCTCGACGGAGAGACGAGACCGCAGACGCGCGTGTAGCGTTGCCATCGCGTGTTCGAACGAGCTCACGACATGTGGCCAATCCATGCCCTTCGGACTGCCCTGCAGAAAGACCGACGCGGCGCGCGCGTACAGCTCACGAGGCGGGGAGTACGTAACAGATAGGACATAGTCGCTGACGAACTGCGCCCTTGATGATTGGAACACGGCGCGCCGCTCCGCGTCGATCCACGTCGTCACCTGGTCCGGAAACTCACTCGGCGGGTACGCCTTGGCGGGAGAGCGAATGGCGTCGACGTGGAACATCCATCCATCGGTGAACGGCAGCAGCGCGTCGTTCAGTTGCGAGCCGAGCGCGTTCACGTCGGCTGCTGTCGCGCTCGCGAGGTCGGGTCCGCGGTACCGGAAGGCGGCGACGAGCGCGCCGTCCTTCTGCAGGACGACACCATCTCCAACCAGGAATGCCCAGTTGAGGAGGTCAGAGAGACCACGAGGCTCCGTTCGGTGTTCTCGGTTGCGCCCGACAACTGCCGTAGCAGTGGTCCCCGCGAGCCCCCCCAACAGAATCGAGACGGGATCCATCACAGGTAGACTTCGCCTACCGCGCCGCGGGTACCGACGGTTGTGGCTTACGGCCCAATTGATGAACTGTCGCGTGAGGCAGGTAGAAGTCGCGGTAGGTCCGGCTTCGCATGTAGATGTCGACCACGAGTGGGTCGTCCGCTGTCAGCCACGCCATTGTTGGGTGAAGCACCAGGACAACGAACGCGCAGATCGCGAAGCTCGGCAGGTGCGGCCCCGCGCCGCAGATCAGGGCCAGACAAAGGGTCGCCTCGACGGCGATCACCGTTCGGTCGACGCCGAGGTAGAGCATGGGCCGTACGAGTGACTGGCGGATCGCGTGGGCGGCGGGTGCGACCGGGTCAAGCGCTCCTGCGGCGTGGCTCGCACCCTTCGATGCCACTTGCCTTGCCGCCGCGTCGGTCATAACACCGCCCCCGCGAATCCCAGACTGGCGAGCATCGCGACCGCTCCCATGGCGATCGCTCCCCCGAACGCGACTTGGCCGAGTCGCTTGAGGCCTTCCTCGTTTCGTGTGAACGCCCAAAGCAGTCCGCACGCCACGATCGCGATCAGGATGAGCGCGCGCGCCGTAGGCCCCGTGAGGTTGCCGAGCAGGTTCTGAAGTGGCGTGTCCCACGGCATGGGTGAGCCGCCGCCGGCCGCAGCGGCGTCACTCATTGCGATAACCGTTAGGCAGAGGATCGAGGCAGCAACGCGGCCCGGTTTGGCCTTGGATCGCGGCAGTTGCATTGGTTGGCTCCGTGGAGCGTCTGAATTTTCGGATTCACCCGAAGTACCTCGCGACGCTTCACAACGTTCTGGCTAGGTCCGTGTCACCCACCAAGGAGGATGAGCCTTGGTGCGACCGTCACCCACTCGGGTCAATCGACCCGGTGCGCGCCTCTGGCGAGTTGTGGCGATGCGGGCGCCGCGAGGCCAATGACTGCGCCGCCCGTCGCCGGTCACGCCGGCGCATAGTCTCGCCTCGGCCCACCTCATCCGGCGCGTTCGGTAATGCGGCGCGCTCGCACGGCCCGCACTATCAAGTGATACCCGAAACCCTTGACTGATAGTACGGTGCTAGCGGGCGTACGTACCGGGAATCGTCGTTAGGTGACCTGACTCGTTGGCGGCCAATAATGAAAAACGCCCCGCCCGGTTAGGCGGGGCGTTCGGCCGGCTGAGAGGTTATTGAAGGAACGTCGAGAGCACTTTGTACTTCGAGTCCACCACCGCCCACGGCCGCTGATGGCCGCTGAATGGGTAAGTCGCGACGTAGACGGTGCCTACTTTGACCGCATAGATTTTTGTCGGAAGCGGTGAAACGCCGTGGAGCGTAGTGTTGAATGCGGCGAGGATCTTTTGACACGTAGCGTTCTGCGTGATGGCTACGATCGTAGAGGTGTCCACGACTGGGACCTTAGCGTCCCGTCGCGCCCATGACTCTTCGGGTGCCGTGGACGCCGAGAATCGCCGCATCTGTGCACGGGCCCGTACCGCAGCAGTGTCGGTCGCCGCACCGCATGATTGTCCACTTGCTCGCGCCGCACTTCCGGCGCATGCCAGCATTACCGTAAGTGATATTAGTAGTCTATTCGCCATTAGTAGTCTCGCAGCAGCAGGATTCGTTGTTCATGTGGCGGGAATGGGTGGGGCGGCCATGTCCCTCATTCGGCAACTCGGGGAATTCCACCGCCATCTCTCGGTGAGTCCATCGCGTTTGGTCTCATCACCCGCGTTAATAGACGCCGCATCGAACTTCACGATGAAGCGGGAGGAAATGATGTAACCCGGAAGGGGGCGACCCCAAAGATCGGTTGCCATCATAGTGTTCCAATCATCTGGCGACGGTATAAATTCGCCTCGACCGACCGGCTGTCCTGCCGCTGACGTTGGGCACGTTAGGGGTACGACCTCGGAGGTGTCAGTTGCGGTCTGGCCGCGGAAGGGATGTACATGCGCCCCAGCCACGATGCGCCAGTCTGGTCCAGGACTTATGATGATCGTCGCGGTAATGTCCTGCGTGCACACGGTCGCATTCAACGGCGCAAGCGGCAGGACCTTGAGTTCCCCAGTGGTAATGTTTTCCCAGATACCCGCAAACCGCTCTCGTCGGCCTCCCGGTGGGCCCCACGCCTGCGCCGAATCAAGCAATGCCCTCAACCCGCGCTGAACCGCGGCGTTACCCGCAATCCAATCCGTCGGTTCAGGACAGGGCGGCGGTCCCTGCACTACTTCTATCGATCGTCCAGTCAAGTATGAACTCGTAACGCTCTCGCGCAATTGCACCTCCATCCGTCCGCTCCCGGTCGGCGCGACGTCACACGTGAGCTGGTTGCTGCACCCAGTTAAGGACAGTGTACCTCCGGCCGTGTACCGAAACGTCCAAGACACGGCACTCGCGGTAAGCTCGGTCTCGACCGCGAAATGCACAGTGTCGCCGGGGTCGAATTCTCCGGCTGACGGAGTGACGTTAAAGAGGACGGGTTCCACCACGATCGTTTGGCTTCCCGACAGCAGGTCGGAGGGATGAGTTCCACCTGACGGGTCCTGACAATACCATGTGGCCTCTGCCGTTCTCGTGGCCCAAGCGTATAACGAACGGTCGTTGTATGTGTTACTCGTATATCTCAGCCACGGGCCGTTGCCTTGATCCTGATACCAGCTTTGGGCTCCTACTTCGTAGTGAAGAGGGTCAGGGAACGCCGACGTCACCGTCACGCCCGAATCGACCGGGAAAACTCTGAGATTGTAGAAGTTGCCGCTGCTGCGCGGGTCGGAGGGCGGGTATCCGAATCCGTTCGGGTCCAGAGGAAAGGGTCCGGGCGTCGGATCGATACCGCAAGCTGGATTTACCGTCACAACAAACGAGCTTGTGGCACGAATGCGAACGGTTTGCCACGGTGTCAACGATGATTGAAATTGCACACTTTCGATGATTGAAATTGCACACGCAGGGGGCGAGCCTTAGGACGCGTTGGCCTCCCGGCGTGAGGGGCGTTTGGCCGCAGCGGCGGAGGGACTGCCGCGCCGCGCGTTGTAGAGTTCCGCGTGGTTCTTGAGGCGGTAGCTATTGCCGCGGATGTTCACGATGTGGCAGTGGTGCACGAGCCGGTCGATCAGCGCCGTCGCCATCACCTCGTCGCCGAAGACCTCGCCCCACTCGTCGAAGCTCTTGTTCGACGTCAGCACCGTCGAGGCGTGCTCGTAGCGCCGCGACATGAGCTGGAAGAACAGCATCGCTCCGGTGCGGCTGATCGGCAGGTAGCCGATCTCGTCGACCACCAGCACGCTCGGGAAGACGAGCGTCTTGAGCCGCTGCGAGAGGCGGCCGGCGGCCTGCGCCTCCTCGAGCGACGTGATCAGGTCGGCGAGCGTGCCGTAGTAGACCCGCCGGCCGTGCTGCGCGGCGGCGATCGCGAGGCTGATCGCGAGGTGACTCTTCCCGACGCCGGGCGGGCCGAGCAGGATGACGTTCTCGCGGCGCTCGACGAAGCCTAACGTGTGGAGGCTGTCGATCTGCTCCCGCTTGAGGGAGGGCTGGAAGGTGAAGTCGAAGTCCGCGAGCGTCTTCACGGCCGGGAGCCGCGAGGAGCGCATCGCGGCCTGGAGCCGGCGGTTATTGCGGAGCGCGATCTGCGCGCCGAGCAGGCGCTCGATGGCCACCGGCGCGTGGAGACTCCCGCCGTCGAGCGCGCGGAGGATCTCGTCGAGCGCTTCGAGGGCCCCCGGCATTTTGAGGTCGGCGAGTTGGGCGCGGATCTGCTCGCGGAGTGAGGGCGCGGTGGCTTTCATACCTCGACCTCCGCGCCGGCGAGCTGGGTCAGCTGCGTGTAGGCGGCGAGCGGGCGTCGCTCGACCTCCACGGCCGGGGCCCGCACCCGCGCGCCGGCCCCCGGCTCTGGCCGCGTTAGGCGGCAGGGTGGGAGGACGAGCGGCGTGTACCGCCCGGCGGGCAGCGGCTGCAGCACCGCGCGCTCGTCGCGCTCGAAGCGCTCGCGCGGCATCTCGTGCGTGGTCCCGTGGACGCGGGTATTGGCTGTCGCGTCCAGCCAGAGCAACGTCTGCGCATTGAGGTCGCCGTCCCCGAGGAATTCCCGGCCGTAGACGAAGTTGTCGCGCACGTAGCGCACGGGGCGTTCGACCTTGCCCTTGGTCTGCGCCCGGTAGGGCCGACAGGCGCGGATGCGGAAGCCCCAGTGGGTGGCGAAGCGCAGGAACTCCGGATTCTCCAACAGGCGGCCGCCGTCCGCCCGCTGATCGTCAACGATCACGCTCCGCATCTGGTCGAACAACAGCTCGCGCGGGACGCCGCCGAGGTACGTGAACGCCGCCTCGAGCGCCTCGATCACGGTCGCCATCGTCTGGCGCGCGTAGAACTGCAGCCAGAGCAGGCGCGAGTACCCGAGCACGAGGAGAAAGACGTAGCGCTTGCCCCAGGGGAAGCGGAACGTCGCGAAGTCAACCTGGGCCTGATGGCCCGGCGGCGTCTCGAAGCGCACGACCGCCTCGACCGGCGGCCGCGGGCGCACCTGCCGCACGAACACCTGCAGCTGCGCTAACCCCCCGGGATAGCCCGCCGCGCGGACCTCCTCGAACAGCCGGACAGCGCTGAGCTCGGGGTAGGTGCCGAGCCGCTCGGTGATGATCGCCTTATAGGGGTCGAGCTTCGTCGGCCCTGTTCGGCGCACCCGGGGCGCACATAACGCGGCGACGTCCTGCTCGAGCTGCCCGGTCGCGATCCAGTGATAGATCAGCCGCCGACTGACACCGAGGCGCGCGGCGATCTCGGTCTTCGGGAGGCCTTCATCCAAGAGGTGTCTGAGTAACACGAGTCGCTCCCATCCGTACACGGCGCCTCCACCAACCAGGGGGAGACGCATCATGAAGAACGAACCGCGACGCCGGGCTCAGATCATCACACCCCGCGTCGGATTCGGGGATCGAGATCGTGTGCAATTTCGACCATCGATTCTGTGCAATTTCAGATCATCGATGACACACGGTGCAATGCGATAATCGATCTTGAGCGGTTGAGGCATTCCGTAGGCTGGCGGCGAGTTATCCGGCGGCCCTCCTAACGTCACCGACGCGAGGTCAAAGACGGGAGCGCGGGCGTTAGGTGGCCGTGAGCGAGGGCTGGTCGGCCCGTCGACACCGCAGGCCCCGCCGGCCGCGATGACGGAGGCGAGTAGCGCCGCCCGAATCGGCAAAGATGTTCGCCTGTTTGACTCCTGGAAATTCCTTCGCAAGAGATCCTCACGAGAATAAGTCGGACGGGCGTCCGAGGTTCAGTGACCTAACGGGCGTAATCGCAGCGCACCGCAACACGCCCGGGCGGTGAGCGGTGCCACAGTACACTGGTGGGGCCGCCCGGACCGACATCCCATGTCACCCGTCGATACGTGGTGTAACCTCGCGACCCGCACGACAACGAACCATTGGACAAGACTCATCTTGTACAGCGCATCCGGACGTTAGGGCTAGGCGATAGGTAGGGACTCCCCAGCGCACTTGATGGTCGGAGGAATGGGTCGCGCTGGCTTTGCGTTAGGCGGTCAGGCGCACCCTCGCGAAAGGGGGCGCCAGGAGGAGTGGGTTCGATCCAACAATCGCGTGGCAGCGGAGTCTCGACCGTACGCATCGTGGCGTCGGTGACACGGTTCCGTTTAGCCCATTAGCTGCGCGTCAGTACATGAGGCGTCGCTGCTCGCTGCCAGTCGTACGAGAATCCGTCGTCAAGCCTCGGCATGTGTGGTGAACGAGGTTGTCGATTACGCAGTCTCTTTAGCGTAAAGGAATCGGTACCGACCGTCGGCGTACCTACCGTCCACGCGGGCGATTTCTGACACGCGACGGCGAGCGTTGCCTCCTTCGATGACCACCACGAGGCCGACGGCCTCCGCGACGAGCTCCGCCTGAGGCGGAACGTTCGCACGCTGTGCGAGTCGGTCGAGCCTCAACAGCGCGCCTTCGACCGAGGAAGCGTGAACCGTGGCGATCCCTCCCGGATGGCCAGTCGCCCAGGCATCGAGTAGATCGAGGGCTTCGGCCCCGCGAACCTCGCCAACGATGATGCGGTCAGGGCTCGTCCGAAGCGTGTTTCTCACGAGATCAGCGAGCGTCACGCACCCGTTGGTCCGGAGCGCGAGGTGATCGCTCGCGGCACATTGAAGCTCGACGGTGTCTTCGAGCAGCACGAGCCGCTCGTGTGGAAACTGGAGCGTGATCTCACGAAGCAGCGCGTTCGCTAGCGTCGTCTTGCCGGTGTTGGTGCCGCCGGCGACGACGATGCTCCGGTGTTCGGCGACTGCAGTTCGCAGCTGGTCGCGCTGGGCAGCCGTTATCACCGAGCACGCGACGTAATCGTCGAGCGAATAGATGACGGTTGGCGGCTTGCGAATCGTGAAGCTTGGGCCCGCCGTTAGCGGAGACACGAAGCCCTGCAGGCGACTCCCGCGAAATACTGGCTTCGGCAGCTCGGCCTGAAGCCGTGGGTTCTCGGGAGTGAGGTTCTCACCGATGCTCGCGGCGACCGCGTTGAGCAGCATCTCGACCCGATGCGACGACATCCGCTCGGCCGTCGTGATCTTCCCGCGTGAGCGGGTATCGACGCGAACGGTGACTTCCTGCGGGTTGACGTAGATTTCGGTTACGTCGTCGTCCGCGAAGAATCCGGTGATGGTCGGGCCGAGATACCGGGAGATGATCTCCGCGTAACGGTCGCCCGTGGTCTGCCTGCTGCGCGTCGCTGTCTCGAGGTTGGCATTCACACCACCGAGTACTTCACCAC
>Ga0310810_10008357_pt1 | contig 11908 bp, 5 predicted proteins | sample NCmetagenome_FD_207641 | JGI IMG/M metagenome (GOLD analysis project Ga0310810, IMG submission 207641) | Soil microbial communities from experimental microcosm in Duke University, North Carolina, United States - NC | ecosystem: Engineered > Artificial ecosystem > Soil microcosm > Unclassified ...
GTAGACGCCGCTCAACTGGAAGCCCATGCCGACATCCCAGATGCCGTTGAACGTCGCACGGTGCCGCTGATCGCTGTCCGCCAGCTGATACATCGCCGCCATGTCGGGCGCAACCTGTCCACTGTACGGCGTGAGGATGGTAGTGACCTTCGCTGCGGGATCCAGCGTCGTCACAAACGGGCCGGTGATGGCACCGATGCCGCCGTCATCCTTGAACCACGAGAGTGTATACGTGGCGTTCGCCTGCCAGCGGTTGCTGAAGCGCTTGGTGAAGGTGTTCTCCCATCCGTAGTAGTTCGACCGACCGTTCATGATCTCACCGGCAATCGGACCCCACGACGGGAACGGCAGGTGCGCAACATCGGTGGCCGCGCCCGTCGCCGTATAGTTCGCGCCGGTCGCCGGATTGATCGCGCTGTTCAAGTTCTGCCGCCGCTCTTCCGCGCGGCCGCCGGTCCAGACGAAGTTGCTGTCGAGGCCGGTGTTGGCTGCCAGCTCGCGTTGGATCCCGATCGACACCATCTGGCTATACGAGGTCGGATGGTCGCCGACCGGAATTTCCGAACCGTTGCGGATGGACTGCGGGAAGCAATTCGGCGAATTGAACGGCAGGGCAACGATGTCGCAGCGTCGCGCGATGATCTGGTCCATCGTAGGCGCCGGTCCGCCGAACGGATTGAGGCCGAAGTCCGCGCGGCCGTTGTTCGGCAGCGTGATGTTCACGTTCTGCGTCAGGATGTACGACTGGTGGAGCGCGTCGTCTTCGAGCTCCGTGAAGAACAGGCCCCATCCGCCGCGGACGACGGACTTGTCGTTCACCTGATACGCGAACCCGAGGCGTGGCGCGAGGTTGTTCTTGTCGGTCGGACGCTTGCCAGAGAGCCAGGGCTGGAACTGCACCCATTCACCCTGCGCACCGTGGTCGAGGTCGTAGCGGACGCCCATGTTCAGTGTCAGCTTGCTCCCGGCCTTCCAGTCGTCCTGGTACCACCCCGCGTAGATCTCGCGGTTCACCGTGTACGACATGTTTCCGATCGTCACGTTGTAATCGCGGAACAACGGCGCCATCGCCGTCCAGTTCCATGTCGACGCGTCCTGCCAGTCGGGGATCAGTTGCTCGAGATTGGCGGGCGCACGCCCGGTCGACGTAAACAGGCCGTCGCAGACGTTGCACCAGCCCTGGGACATCTTGTACTTGATGAAGTCGCCGCCCATCTTCACGTCATGGCGTCCCATGAACTCGTACGCGGTGGTGAAGTCGTCGCGAATCTGGTAGTTGTGCTCGCCGGTGCGCTGCGGCGTGTTCGTCGGCGGCCCGACGGTATAGCCCGCGAAACTAATCCCGGGCTGGCCGCCCTGGATTTCACGTCCGCTGGTCACGCCGACGAGGATCGGGGCGGTACCGGGCGGCCGCCGGTTACCGGTGGTGCCCCAGCCCCCGACCGGTTCGAGCGTGTAGTAGTTCGACGCGAGGCCGCCCTTGATCTCGTTGATCGTGTTGTTGCTCAGCACCGACGTATAGGTGGCGAAATACTGATCAACGAAGCGGTTGTTCGCGGTGGCATTCGAGGGGTTCGTGGTATTGAGCGCGGCGACGTTCTGAATCGGCTGGTCGAACTTGTAATGGCTGTACCGGCCGGTCAATCGGTTCCGCGGGTTGAACTGCACGTCCGCCTTGACGCCCCCCTGCTGCAGCTTGTCGGTCGACTGGAGGTTGAGGTTGATATTCGGGCCCGCAGTCGGAAATGGTCCGTTCGGGCCGCCGAACGCGAATGTCTTCGGGTTGCGTTCGTACTCGTAGTTGCCGAAGAAGTGGACGCGATCCTTGATGATCGGCCCGCCGAACGTGCCGCTGACCTGCGTGTCCTTGTAGGGCAGCACCTTCTTCTGGATGAAGTCCTCGGCGTTCCAGTTGTCGCGGCGGAAGTAGCCGCCGAACGTGCCCGCGAACGTGTTGGTGCCGGACTTGGTGATGGCGTTGACCATCATGCCCATCGTGCGGCCCTGCGTCGCGTCGAAGCGGTTGGTTGTCAGCTGGAACTCGGCGATCGAGTCGCGGCTGTAGCGCGGCTGGTTCTGCGCGCAGCAGACGGTCAGCGTGACCGACTGGCCGTCGACGTTGGTCTGGAAGAAGCCCTGGCGATCCTGCGGCACTTCGCTCGACGCGTTGGTGCGCGAGCCGGCGGAGAGCATCGTCAGGTCCATCCAGTTGCGACCGTTGATCGGGATGTCCTGCATCTGCCGCGGATCGATGTTCGTCGCGACCGTGGAGGTCGTCGTGTCGAGCAGTGGCGCTTCACCGGTGACCGTGACAGTCTCCTGCAGCGAGGAGACCTGCATGTCGAAGTTCAAGATGACCGCACGTCCAAGAAGGATCTCGGTTCCGGGACGCTGTGGTGTGGTAAAGCCCGCGAGTTCCGCCGACACCCTGAAGACGCCCGGGCGGACAACGATTCGATACAACCCACGCTCGTCGGTCACGCCGACGAAGGTGGTTCCTTGCGCTTCGTTTGTCGCAGTGACGGTAACACCCGGCAGAACGCCGCCGGTGTTATCGCGCACAGTACCTGACAGCGTCGTGTCCTGTGCGAACGCGATGAGGGGCAACGCGAGCACCGCGACGGTCAGACAGACCAATCGCCCGAGTTTCATCAGTGCCTCCTTCTGGCAAACCACGTGGTCGAACGCAAGATTATATACACCCTGTTTACAAGCGATAGCCCCGGCGCCCATGCTTTTCGAGCCACGAAAACGGATGATATAGCCCAGGAAAAATATGAAAGCGATGAAGGCGTGGGTGCTCGGTAATCCGGGCCAACTGAGCCTCGTGGACAAGCCGGTGCCTACTCCCGATGTGGCGGAAGTGCTCGTCCGGATCGACGCTGTGGCGATCTGCGCCACCGATCTCGAGGTGATCGCCCACGGCCCTCCGGCCATCATCGGAGGCCAGCCGCCGTTCAACAGGAACTTCACCCCTGGTCACGAGTACATGGGCACGATCGTCGGACTCGGACCGACAGTCGACGAATTTGTCATCGGCGACCGGGTGGCGGTTGAGATCCACGCGGGGTGCGGCCGATGCGAGCGCTGCCGCCAGGGGATGTACACGTCGTGTCTCAACTACGGTCGCAATTACGGCGAATTCAGCAAGGGACATCGGGCCAACGGCTTTACGACCGACGGCGGCTTCGCGCAGTATGCGGTTAATCACATCAACACGCTCGTGCGCGTCCCAGAACATCTGAGCGACGAGGTCGCGACATTGATTGTGACGGCAGGCACCGCGACCTACGGGCTCGATGTCCTCGGTGGGCTCGTCGCCGGCGAGAGTCTTGTCGTCACCGGCGCCGGACCGATCGGGTTGTCAGCCGTCGCCGTCGGGAAGGCACTTGGCGCAAGTCCCGTGATTCTCACCGATATCGTCGACAGCCGTCTCGGCGTGGGAACGCGCGTCGGCGCCGATGTCGTCATCAACGCGTCGCGGGAGCCGGTGGTCGACGCGGTGCGCAAGCTCACCGATGGGCGCGGCGCGGATCTAGTGTTCGAGTGTTCAGGAGCCGCCAATGCGGTCAACGATGCCGTCTACATGCTGAAACGCGGCGGCCGCATCTGTCTCGGCGCGTTTTCGCAGCAGCCCGCACTCGTGGACGTCGGCCACATCGTCACGAACAACATTTATCTCTACGGCATCCGGGGGGAAGGGCAGAGCGCCGTTCGCCGCGCCGCGTCGCTCATCGCGCAGAAGAAGCTCGATCAATCGCCGCTTCATACGCACACGTTTGCATTCGACGAGCTGCCGACGGCGATCCGCTACTTCAAAGACAAGGTGGACGGCGCGATCAAGGTGGTCATCAAGCCGCAGGAGTTTCGAGATTGAAATCCCCAAATCCCAATCTCCAAATCCCAACGCTGGATCACGAGCCTCAGAGGCGCAGAGACTCAGAGCAAATTCTTGATCTCTGTGCCTCTGCGTCTCTGTGGCCCGTCGGGTTTGGATTTGGGGTTTGGGATTTAAAGGGCCGAATATAATCGCGCTTTAAGGGGGTTCCATGAAGGTCTCGACAGTGGCATCGTGGGCGGCCGTCGCGCTGATCACCGCGGCTGTGTCGCTCAACGCGCAGCAGGCGGCGGCGCCAGGCGCCAATCGTCAGGCGGAGTTCGGCACGTACCCATCGCGCGAGTTCATCCGCCTCAACATCGACAAGTTCAAATGGAACGCGACCGAGGGGAACAAGCTTGGCGTGCAGACCGCCGTTCTCGAAGGCGATCCCAGCAAGCCCGGCTTCTACCTGACGATTAACCGGTTCCCGCCGAACACGATGAGCAGGCCGCATACACACCCTGACGAGCGGCACTGTGTCGTGTTGAAGGGGACGTGGTACACGGGCGAAGGCACCAAAACGTGGGAGCACGCGAAAGAAGTCGGGTTGAAACCGGGCGAATTCATGCGGCATCCGTCCGGTGGCCTGCACTATGACGGTGCGCATGACGAAGAAGTGTGGGTGCTTATCTCCGGCTACGGCCCCACGCGCGCCGACGTCATCGATAAAGGCGAATTGTTCGGCAAGATTAAATGAACGAAACTCGAGTCGGAGTACGGTGATGACCCGACTCACATCACCACTGCCGACGCGTGAGTCGGGGCATCACCGTACTCCGACTCGGTCAAGGAGAAAGCAATGTTGAAACGAATGGCGGTTGGAACAGCTGTCGCGGCGCTCGCCGCCATGGCACTACAGGTTCACGTCAGCGCGCAGCAGCAGGCACAGCAGGGCGGCGCGCCCGCGCGCCGCGCGGTCGGTGGAACGACGGCGGGCAACGACGCCTATCCGACCGACGAGCAGTGGAAGAACTCGAAGGAAGCGCAGGCGCTGGTCTCGAAAGCGAAGGCAGCGGCGGGCAACGACGCCAAGCTGCAATCGCGCTTCGAGAAGGCATGCACGGTGCTCGGCCCGCAGCGGCCAGCCGTGCTTCGGCAGAACGCCGGACTTCCCGCCGAGCCCCAGCGCCAGGTCGACATCGTCAAGCTGTTCGACAACTTCTATTTCTTCGGGTTCAACACCGTGGGGGCGTGGGCGATCACCACGAATCAGGGGATCATCCTGATCGACTCGCTCAACACCGTTGACGAGGCCGAGAAGATTATCGAGCCTGCGCTCGTGAAGGCCGGTCTCAAGCCGGCAGACGTGAAGTACATCATCGTCGGCCACGGCCACTTCGATCACTTTGGAGGCGCGCCGTACTTCCAGCAGAAATACGGGTCGAAGGTCGTCATGAGCAAGCTCGATTGGGACATGATCGAGCGGCCGAATCCGAATGCGCGCGGGCCGCAGGCGAACCGTCCGCTGCCGAAGCGCGATGTCGAGGTCGTCAGCGACAACCAGAAAGTGACGCTTGGCGATGAGACCATCACGCTGCGCATCACGCCGGGCCACACGCCGGGCACGCTTGCCTACTACATTCCCGTGAAGGATCACGGCAAGCAGATCGAGATCCTGATGCTCTCGGGCGCCAACATCACGCCGGACCGTGCGTCGCTCGACGCGTTCAAGAAGGCGCTCGATTACGCGAAACAGCAGAAGGTGCAGGCGCTCATCAACGGCCACCCGGGCTTGTTTGGCGACGAGATCGGCTGGATGGAGCAGGTGCGCAGCAATCCGAACGGCCCGAACCCGTTCGTGCTGACGACCGACGAGTTCGCCAAGTTCGCTGACATCATGAAGGACTGCGCCGAGGCACGCCTCGTCGCCATGGATACGAAGAAGACAGCGACGAACTAGGGGCTGGGGACTGGGGACTGGGGGCTTGGGGCTTGGGGCTGGGGACTGGTAGGGGACTAGGAACTACTAGTCCCCAGTCCCCGATCCCCAGTCCCTGCTATTTCGCCAGCGGATCCGGGCGCAGCTGAATATGCATCGCCATCGGCGTCTGGCCCTTACCCGTTTCCATATGGAACGGCGTCCGCGTGCTGGTCGTCACCCACAGCCCGCGTCCTTTCCATCCGCCATTCGGGTTGTCGATGCGGCCGTCGATCCCTTTCGAGTACATCCCCATCGGATACGGCACGCGGATGGTGACCCACTTGCCATCCTTCAGCGCGAGGTAGCCGTCGGATTCGTTGCCCGTGGCGATCGGCGTGTTGTCCCCCAAGCCAAACGTGTTCCGCTGATCCACCCACGCGAAATAACTGGCTTCCGCGCTTCCTGACTGCGTCAGGTTCTTGAACTGCGGCAGCGGCTGCGCGTAGAAGGTCCACCCTTCGTCGCAGTGGCGGCCCGTCGCCTTCGCTCCGTTGAGCGGCGCTTTGCACTTGCGGCGGTCGAAGCTCGCAAGATGGCCGCTGCCCAGCGCCACCCAGGCGACGCCGTTGCGATCCACATCCATGCCGCGCACGGCGTACCCCTTGTCGGCAGGTACCTCGAACCGTTCGGCGAGTGAGGTGTCAGCCGGATTCGGTCCCGGAGTGAGCCTGATGATCGCACCCGGATACCCATTGACCGAGCCCCAGATCGATCCGTCCGGCGCCGGATTGACGCTATACAGCTCGTCGTCAATCAACTTGTCCTTGGCGGGATCGATCGGATCCTTCGGCCCAACATACGCGTCGCGCTTGCCGTTGCCGTTGGTGTCGAGGACGAGTCCTGTCCATCCCTGCGACTTCTGCGCGTCCTGCGTTTGATCCCACATCTTCGTGTTCAGCCAGCCGAAGATGGAGTGGCCCATGCCGAGGTCGTTGAACCACAGCGTGTTGTTCGCATCCTCCGCGAACATCAAGTGATGCGCGTGGAAGCACAGGTCGATGTACGACAGTTTCTTCGTCTTCGGGTCGTACATCGCCGCCTGCCGTACCGCCTCGTTCATCGGGAAACGTTTTGCGGAGGGGTGGCTCGAGCCCGCTCTGCACCACGCCGGCGTCGCCGGTGGACGGATCCGCGCGGTCATCCAGAGCCGGCCCTGGCCGTCGAACATCGAGTTGTGCACGTCACTGCGGCTCGTCCAGATGTTTTCGTTGCCCCAGTACGGCGACGACTTGAGAGTTGATCCCGACGCGACAGGCGTCTTGGGATCCTGCGGCGGCACGTTCAGCGTCGATGTCTTCGACGAGGTCGGGTCGAGCACGGGCGTGTTCTCGGTGCTCATCTCTGGAGAGCTGTACACCAGGCCGTTTGCGTTCACCGTCGGATTGCGTCGATCGGTCACAGCCAGGTCGTGGAGATACGTCTTGTCCGTTCCCCAGTTCCATTCCGTGATGACGATGTTCCGCTCGACGCCGGAGGGACGCGGCGGCGCCGGCGGCAGCTCGCCTCCGGCAATGCGATCTGTCCAGTCGGCAAACATCGCGGTCGTGCGCTGCATGCCCATGAAGCTGAACATCTTCACCATGTCCGCGCCCGACTGGCCGGACTGAATGCGTCGCAGCCACGCTTCCTTGCTGTTGGCGAACGTGCCGAGCTCTTTCGGAATTTCGCGGGTTGCCTTATCGCCCAGCTGATGACACGTCATACAGCTTCCGAAGATGTCACCCGTCTTCATCAGCGCAAGGAAGTGGTCCTGGCTCTTGACGTTTGCGGTGAAGTTGCTGGCGCCGCCCTTCCCGGGAAACTCACTCTTGTCCGGGACGTTGAGCAGTGACATCCAGTACGCCGCGGGGTAGTACTGCGCTGCGGCCTTCGGGTTCGGCGCGACGGACGCGGTGAGATTCAAGGCCTTACCCGGCGCCGCCTTCACCTTCGGCGAGTCGACCAGCCCGTACCCGCGCACCCAGACGTCGTAGTTCGCCTTCGGCAGATCGGGGACGAGATAGCGGCCGCGATCGTCGGTCACGACGATCCTGGCAAAGCGCGTCGGCAATTCACGCGTCTCCGCGATGACCCACACGCCGGCTTCTGGCCCCTTCGCGCTCGTCACGACGCCGCCGATGTCGTCGGCGTCCACAGCGACGGCGTTGGCGCCCTGTTGCTGCGCCGCAATCACAGCGGCGCCAATCGACATGACCGCGATGCCGATCGCAAATCGAACCTTCATCGCACCTCTCCATTCAGCATTGAGCATTGACCTTTGAGCCTTGGGCATTCTAATTAATAAAATACAGCTCCATGAAGCCACAGCAGATTTCGCGACGCGGCATGGTGAAGGCGATAGGTGCCGTTGCAGGCGCGGCCCTTGCCGGCGACTCACTTCTCGCCCAGCGGGCGTCGCCACCGACGGTGATTTCGAATCCGCCCCGCGACTTCAGTCAGCCGACGACATTTTTCAGCGACCCCGATGTGCTGACCGTTGATCCGCAGTTCGACGCTCTGATCGTGCCGAATGCTGCGATTACCCGGCTATGGACCGGCGGCCTGTGGCTCGAGGGACCGGCATGGAGTAGCGTCGGCCGGTTCTTCCTGTTCAGCGACATCGGTCGAAACGTGCAAATGCGCTGGCTGGAGGACAACGGCCAAGTCAGCGTGTTCCGCACACCATCGAACAACAGCAACGGCAACACGTTCGACTACCAGGGCCGGCAGATCTCGTGCGAGCACCTGACGCGCCGGGTGGTCCGCTACGAGCACGACGGGACGATCACGATCCTCGCCGACAAGTACAACGGCAAGCAGCTCAACTCGCCGAACGACGTGGTGGCACACCCCGACGGCAGCGTGTGGTTCACCGATCCTCCCTACGGCGGCCAGCTGTTCGAAGGGCAAGTCGATGCTGCAGGCACCGGACTCAACGCAGCCGGTCATCTCAACCCGCGCATCGGACAGCCGCCGGAGATGGGGACCTTCCGCCGCGAATTGCCCACGGGCGTCTACCGCATCGATCCAGGCGGACGTATCGATCTCGTCGCGAGCGAGGATGTGCTGCCCGATCCGAACGGGCTTGCGTTCTCGCCGGATCGCAGGAAGCTGTATGTCGTCAGTTTCGCGAAATTCCCCGGCGACACCGGGCGTGGTGGCGACCGGAGCGTCTACACGTTCGACGTCGGTGCGGATAACAGACTCGGACGACCGACGCGCTTCAGTGATTTCATGATCGACGGCGTGAAGTGTGCGCCCGACGGGATTCGCGTGGATGTCGACGGCAATCTATGGTCGGCCAGCAACGCGGGCCGCGAGGTTGGCTACAACGGCGTGACCGTCTGGAATCCGCAAGGGAAGTTGATCGGTCGCATTCGGCTTCCGGAGGTGTGCGCGAATATCACGTTCGGCGGCCCCAAACGCAACCGGCTGTTCATGTGTGCGAGCACGTCCATCTTCGCGCTGTACACGAACACGCAGGGCGCGGCTCCGGCGTAAATCCCAAATCCCAAATCCAACCGGGACGGGCCGCGGAGGCACGGAGCGCACGGAGAAAACCTTTTTAGGGCTCCGTGTTCTGCGTACCTCCGTGGTTCGTGAAACCGCTTGGGATTTGAGATTTGCTAAAACCGCAACTGCATGCCGACCTGCACCCGCCGCGCCTGCGACGCGGCTGTCGGCCGTCCAAAGAGGGTCGACGTCATCGTCCCAGCGTAATTCGTGAAGTTCACGCGGTTGAGCACGTTGTCGGCCTGCGCGAAGAATTCGACGTTTCGGCCCTGCGGCGTAGCATTCTCGGCCGAGCGACGCCCGAACGCGAAGGCGCGGCCGAGGCGCACGCTCAGGTCTCCCCAGCGCGCGGCGCCGCGCGCGCTGTTTCGCCCAATCACATTTCCCGAGGCGTCCAGCGGCCGATCGTTGATGACCAGATCGTGGTTGTCGTCTCGACCCGTGGTGATGTTGTACGGCGCGCCCGACTGGTAGACCAATCCGTTGATTGCCAGGCGAAAGCCCCGCAACGGGGGCAGAAAGACGTTCGCCTGCAGGCGGTGCCGGATGTCTTGTGACGAGGGACCCCACTCCGCGTCAGGGTTGTAGCTGTCCACCGGCAGTTGCATCGCGTTATCCGCATGGTTCTTGAACTGCGCAAGCGTGTAGTTCATGGCCACGTTCATCTGCCGGCGTGGTACCGCGTAGGCGAGGTTGACGTTCAGGCTGTCGCGCGCCGACTTGCCGGTCGATTCGAACTGCGTCACGCTGCCGATGGTTGGCTCGGGCCTCAGACCGGTGACCGGATCCGGCGTGTTGATGTCGCGCGAGCGCATCTGGTGGCGCCCGCGCAGCATCTGATAGGTCACCATCGCCCGCAGGTTTGCACCAATCGGATGCTCGATGCTCGCTGATGCCTGATGCACCTGCGGCATGCCTAAGTCCGGGCGCGCCTGAATGCGGCCGCCAGGTTGGACGACCGGGACGCCTCCAAGCGAAGCCTGGCACAGCGGATCAGCTGACGCGGCGAACGCATCGGGATAGCCGGGACAGTTCACACGCACGTCACGCTGCGCGATGCCGTTGACCCGAAGCGTTTGATCGTAGAGGTTCGAGTCGTACCAGTCGTAGAAGAGCCCGTAGCCGCCGCGGAGGATCGTCTTGCTGCTGCGCGGGCTGTAGGTCAGTCCCAGCCGCGGCATCACGTTCAGTTTGTCCGCGATGAGCGATTGCATCTCCTGCCGGACGCCGACGCTAATGGTCAGCGTGCGCGTCGTGCGGATATCGTCCTGCCAATACACGGCGGCTTGGTAGGCGGTAAACGATGTGTTGACCTCGCCGAGCCGCTGCGTGAACTGGAGCGGCGTTCCTGCGCGATAGGCATCGAGGCTGCTGAAGGTGAACGTCCCCCCCGCGTTTCGCGCGTCGAAGTATCGATAGCGTCCGCCGAACAGCTCGACGCCCACGCGCGTCGCATGTTTGCGGCCGATCGTGAAGTCGAGGTTGTCGGCGATATCGAACGTGCGCTGGTTCGAGCGAGTGTTGATACCCGATCCTCCGGCGTTGAACGCGTCGAGCACGTTGATTGACGGCGCGTCCGAAATGGACAGCTGGTGGTTCCACGTGTCGCGCCACTCCACGTGGAACTCGTTGAGTGTCGATCGACCAAACAGCCCCTGCACCTGCGCGCGAAGTTGTCCGTTGCCGTTATCGCGATTGTTCGCCCGTTCGGGCAGATTGAAGCCGCCGACACCGCCGTTGCGCGACACGTTCTGCTGCCGCTGATACTCGACGCGCAATGTCTGCATATCGGTGAGCGCGTGCTCGAGGCCGACGACGCCGAAGGTGTTGTGCGACGGGTTCGAGACGAATCCAAGAAACGGGCTGCCGTCCGGCTTGAGGGCAAAGATGTTGGCGGCGGTGTTCGACTCGTTCCGTTCGAGATTCAGGCGCAGCGACGTCTTGCGCACCGCGAGTGGCCCGCGGATGCCCCCGCCGATGCGCGCGATGTTCTGCGGCGTTTTCGTCGCGGCAAACGCGTCGCGGGCGTTGAAGATGTCGTTGCGGAGGTTGGCGTTCAGATTACCGCTCCACGCCGCCACGTTCGGACGTGTGATGATCTCGATCTGCACGCGCCCCGCGTCGTGGTTGTCGGCCGCAAAGGAATTCGTGCGGAACCGGATCTGACGGATGTCCTCGCGGTTCGGGAGACGGCCGCCCGTGAAGCCGTTCACGCGGAACGTTGCGCCGACGCCGCCCGCCATCTGTTCGAGCACGGCCTGGAGTTCATCGGGGTCATCCGGCAATTGCTCGACGACGCGCTCGTCGAGCACGTTGGTCGTCGCGGCGCCGCCCGACTCCTGCACGGCCGCCGCCGTATCGTCAACCTGGACCTGTTCCTGGAACCCTTCGATCGTCAGCGTCACGTCTTGGGTGTTCGTGCCCCGGCGCAGCGTGACTGATGCGTCATGCGCCACGAAGCCGGCTGCCTCGACGTGCACCTGCACGGCAACAATGGGAAGTCGCGGGATGTTGGCGACGCCGCGTTCATCGGCGACGGCCTTCACCGGAGCCGCTCCAGGAACCGTGACCGTGACGACAGCCCCGGGGATGCCAGCGGAGGTTTGATCGAGCAC
>Ga0310810_10008358_pt1 | contig 11907 bp, 12 predicted proteins | sample NCmetagenome_FD_207641 | JGI IMG/M metagenome (GOLD analysis project Ga0310810, IMG submission 207641) | Soil microbial communities from experimental microcosm in Duke University, North Carolina, United States - NC | ecosystem: Engineered > Artificial ecosystem > Soil microcosm > Unclassified ...
TTTGCCAGGAAGCCGAAATCCTGCGCCGCCCAAAGCGGTGCCTGAAAGCCGGCAAAGCCGGCGTAGCTCGCAATGTATTTTTCCTGCGCCGCAGCGAAGCGCGGCAGGATCAGAAGCAGCGCCAGCGGCGCGTACAAAGCCCGCTTCATGTATGTCTTTCTCTTGTGCGCGACATTTTTCGGCATTAACCTCCGCATCGCGACTCTTGTCAAGGATGCTAGAATATTTCGCCGCGCTTGCAAAATTGTTACGCGCATTCTCCTCCATGCGACGGCGTTGCGAATTGACACTATTATTGACAGCGTGGCGCTACGTTTCTTAGAACCAAAAGAATTTCAGCAAACCCAAGGAGCTTTCATGAGCGAGTCGCAAAATATTCCGGCCTTCGATTCGAGCGATCTGAAAGAACTCAAGCAAAAACTGCTCGATGGTTGCCACATTCTTGACCGCGAGGGCATCACCGACAGCTTCGGCCACGTGAGCCTTCGCATTCCCGGCGCTGATGCGTTCCTAACCATCGCCGGCGTGAGCCCCGGCTGCGCCACCATAGATCGCATGATCCTTCTCAATCTCGAGGGCCGCTATCTCGGCGGCGACAAGAACGCGCCTTACGAATGGCCGATTCACGCGTGCATTCTGAAAGCGCGGCCCGACGTCATGAGCGTCTGCCACACCCATTCCAAATGGAGCGCGCTTTTCAGCGTGCTCAAAGGCGGTCTGAAGCCAATCCATATGTACGCTAAATTTTTGCCCGTCGCCGGGCCGCCGATCTATCCAGCGGCCGGTTTGATCGGCACGCTGGAGCGCGGCATGGCGCTGGCCGGAAGTTTGAAGGATAGCGCCGCGGTCTTGCTCCGCGCCCATGGCGACGCCGTGGTCGGCGCAAGTCTTGAGCAAGCGATTCAGCGAACAATTCAGCTCGCGTTTCTCGGGGAGCTTGCGCACATGGCGATCGCCCATGGTGAGCCGCTCTACATGAGCGCCGACGAGCTCACGACTTTCTCCGGCGATCCGGCGTTCCCGGCGCGGCCATGGGAATATTATCTGAGCCGCATCCGCGAGCGCCGCTCGCTTGACAGCCCGCGGACTGGCGCATAAATTCGCGGGCACGGAGGTCTCATGGCGATCAGCGCGAAAAATATCCCGAAAATCGATTCATCCGAGCTGAAAGAGCTGACCGAAAAACTGCTCACCGCCTGCCATATTCTCGATCATGAAGGCGTTACTGACGGTTACGGCCACATCAGCGTGCGCGTTCCCAATGCCGACGCATTCATCACCATCGCCAACGTGAGTCCCGGCTGCGTCACCCGCGACCGCCTGATCATGCAGGATCTGGACGGTAATCATCTCGACGGCGCCAAAACCCCGCCCAACGAGTGGCCCATCCACTCATGCATTCTCAAAGCGCGCCCGGAAATCGTCAGTGTCGCGCACACGCATTCGAAATGGAGCACCATTTTCAGCGTGCTGCCGATCAAGCTCAAACCCATGCATCATTACGGTAAATTTCTTTCCGCCGATGGTCCGCCGGTGTACGAAGGCGTCGGCCTGGTCCGCACCGTCGAGCGCGGCGAGGAATTGACGGCGGCCCTCGGCAAAGGTCCGGTGGTTTTGATGCGCGCGCACGGCGACGCGGTGGTCGGCGAAAGCGTCGAGCAGGTGATCGAGCGCACGACGCGGCTGGCAATGCTCGGTGAATGGAATCACCTGGCCCTGCTTCACGGTGAGCCGAAGTATTTGACGGCCGATGAGCTGAAAGTCTACAACGACGACCAGCGTTTCCCCATGCGCGGCTGGGAGTATTACGTGAGCCGGCTCGAGGGAAAAAGATAAGTTGAAGTGATGGAATGTTGGAGTACTGGAGAATTGGTCCATCAATCCACCACTCCATTACTCCCTCACTCCAATTCCGTAATTTGTTGCAAAGGAGTTTCTCATGACCAGTCAAGAATTCGTCAATCAACTCAAGAAGGACATCCAGGCCTTTCCGAAAATCCGCATCAAGCATCCGTTCTTGAAAGCCGTATGCAACGGCACAGCAAGCATGGAAGATATCCGCGCCTGGACGATTCAGGATTATCAGTTTCGCGCCGCGGTGCCGCGCATCGCGATGCTCCGTTATCTGGCGTGCACCGACCCGGAAATCCAGCAGCGTCTCTGGGGCGTGGTCGAGGAAGAAACCCGCGGCATGGACACAGGCAGCGCCGGCCACAATGAACTCGCAATCCGTTTTGCGAAATCCGTCGGCGTCTCTCTGGAGCAACTGGAAAACGCCGAGCTGCGTCCTTCAACCGCGGCGCATCTCTATTACGTCGAGCTGATCATTCACACCCTGCCATGGTTCGTGGTCATGTCGATCCAGATCGGCGCCGAGGGAACCTTCGGCCCCGCGGCGGCAGCCATCGGCAACGGTCTGATCAAGAATTATAAAATGGACCCCCACGACGTGCGCTTCTTCACCGTCCATTCGGAAGCGGACGAAGACCACAGCAGCCTGGCCGAAGAGATCGCCGTGCGCTACCTGCACTCGCCGCATCTCCAGGAAGAGTGCCGCAAGCACACGTTCCGGCGCATGGAGCTGCTCTACGAGATCTGGTCGATTCCCGGGTACGACAAGTAAGGAACGACCTCACGAGTTACAAAACTTTTTTTGCATGAGTTCCTTCATCGGTCCCACGTGGGGCGTTCGCCGAAACGTTGAGGATAACGAAACCCATAAGGACAACGTTGCCACCCTATGCCTAAACTCATTCTAGGATTTATCTCAGCGTTCAACGAACGGGTCGAGCCGCTGATGAACGGCACCGTCAAAGCCGAAGGCATCGAGGTCATTCCAACTTATTCGCATCCCGCCGAAACTTTTTGGCGCCAGCTGAAGTTCGGCGAGTTCGAAGTGGCTGAGATGTCAATGTCGTCCTTCCTAATCGCCAAATCCCAGGGCGCGGACATGGTCGCGCTGCCGGTGTTCCCGAGCCGGCGGTTATTTCAAACCGAGCTTTCTTATCATCTCGAATCCGGCATCACGAAACCTGAAGACCTCGCCGACAAACGGCTAGGCGTCGCTGAGTATCAGCAAACCGCCGCGCTCTGGATCCGCGGGATTCTCGAACATGACTTCGGTGTGTCGCAGTACAAAATTCATTGGCACATGGAACGCAGCGAGGAGATGAGTCACGGCGGCGCCACCGGCTTCAAGCCGCCGGAGGGTATTTCGTTTCAGCGCATTGCGCCGAACAAAAGTCTCGTATCGACTTTGATCGATCAGGAATTGGATGTGGCCCACGTCGCCAGTCCGTTCGTGCTGCAGGCAAACACGCTGGATCGCTCCAGCCGCATCGTCGGCAAAAACGACTGGAGCAAGATCCGCCCGCTGTTTCCTGACCGAATGGCCGAAGGCGCGCGCTTCTATAAACAGCACGGCTTTCTCCCCGTCAATCACGCTTACATCATCCGCGGCGACATCTATCGAAAATATCCCTGGGTTGCGTTCAATCTTTACAGCGGCTTTGTGAAAGCCAAAGCGCTCGCGCGCGAGAAACTGCTGGAGCGCATTCCCAGCGCGCTTTTCTTCGGCGCGGAATATCTCGCGATGACCCGCGGCATGATCGGCGAAGACCCGTTTCCCTACGGCGTCAAAGCCAATCAGGCGATGCTGGACACAATCACAAGCTATTCGCACGAGCAAGGTTTGACACCGAGAAAGATGAAACCAGAGGAACTTTTTGCCGAGAGCACCTTGGACCTTTGATCTGTTTTTTCAAAACGCGAAACCCATGGCCGATCTTACCCTGAGCTTCATTTCCAATTACAACGAACGGGTCGAGCCGCTCATGAACGGCTCTATCAAGGCGGACGGCATCGAAATCATTCCGACCTATTCCCATCCTTCGGAGACTTTCTGGCGTCAGCTTAAGTTTCACGAATTCCACATCGCCGAAATGTCGATGTCGTCGTATTTGATCGCTCGCTCGCACGGCGCCGACATGATCGCTCTGCCGGTTTTCCCGAGCCGGCGCTTTTTTCACGCCGAACAGTCCTACCATGTCGACTCGGGCATCAAACAGCCACGCGATATCGTCGGCAAGCGCATCGGCGTCGGTGAATATCAACAGACCGCTGCCCTATGGACGCGCGGTGTTCTCGAGCATGATTTCGGCGTGTCGCAGTATAAAGTCGACTGGTACATGGAGCGCACCGAGGAATTGAGCCACGGCGGCGCCACCGGATTCACGCCGCCACCCGATATTTCCTTTTATCGCATCCCACCCGAGAAAAGCCTCGCTACGATGCTGGTGAATCACGAGATCGACGTCGCGCCTATCGCCGGGCATCTGTCGCGCGCGTTCAATGTCATCGACCGCTCCACACACATGCGCGCCGGCGAAGGCGACTGGTCCAAAGTCAAACCGCTTTTTCCCGACGAGATCGGCGAAGCCAAACGCTTCGTCGCCAAGCACGGTTTCGTGCCGGTGAATCACACCTACATCATTCGCGGCGACGTGTACCGCGAGCAGCCCAACATTGTCGTTAAGCTCTATGAGGCCTTCGTCGCCGCCAAAGAACAAGCCGCGGCAACTCTTCTGGCGCGAACTCCTGCGGCGTTGCTTTTCGCCGAGGAATATCTAGCGATGACACGGTCGATTCTCGGCGACGATCCATTTCCCTACGGCATCAAGGCCAACCGGGCGATGATCGAAACAGTAATTAAGTTTTCGAACGAGCAAGGCCTGACGGCGCGGCCCATGAAAATCGAAGAATTGTTCGCGGCGGAAATGCTGGATTCGTAATTGAACCTGCGGCAAAGGATCATGGAACAAAAAATTGAAATACGTAGGCGACCCCTGTGGTCGCCCGGACGGGCAGGCACGAGGGCCTGCCCCTACACACCGTCCGCCGGTTCCGAGGGGCGCGCTGATCGAGAGACAACCACATGCCGAAATTGAAACTCAGCTTCATTTCCGCATTCAACGAGCGGGTCGATCCGTTGATGCAAGGTATCGTAGAAGCCGAGGGCATAGAGCTCGCGCCGACCTATTCGCATCCGTCAGAAACCTTCTGGCGCCAGCTCAAGTTTCAAGAATTCGAAGTCGGTGAGATGTCCATGTCGTCGTATTTGATCGCGCGCGAGCGCGGTTTCGATATGATCGCATTGCCGGTGTTTCCCAGCCGTCGTCTGTTTCACACCGAGCTTTCCTATCATGTCGATTCGGGCATCAAGAAACCGGAAGATCTTGTCGGCAAACGCATCGGCGTCGGTGAGTACCAGCAAACCGCGGCGCTCTGGCAGCGCGGCATTCTCGAGCACGACTTCGGCGTGTCGCAGTATAAAGTCCACTGGTACATGGAACGCACCGAAGAGCTCAGCCACGGTGGCCAGACCGGATTCACACCGCCACAGGGGATTTCCTTCCAGCGCATTCCGCCGGACAAGAGCATGGCATCGATGCTCGTCAATCAGGAGCTGGATGCGGCAGCAATCAACAGTCCGTGGAAGAATATGCCCAACGTCATTGGCCGCTCGCAGCGGATCCCCGGGTCCGACGGCCATTGGAGCAAAGTGAAGCTGCTCTTCGCCGACCGGAAAGCCGAGGGCAAGCGCTTCTTTCAGAAGTGGGGCTTTTTACCGGTCAATCACGCCTACACGATCCGCGGCGATGTTTACCGGAAATATCCCTGGGTCGCATTCAACCTTTACAGCGGCTTTGTCAAAGCCAAGGCACACTTCAATGCCCGGCTCGCCGACGCGATTCCAAGCGCGCTATTTTTCGGCAAGGAATATCTGGCAATGACGCAGGAAACCTTCGGTTCAGATCCGTACCCATACGGCGTCAAAGCCAATCGCAAGTTGCTCGAAACGCTGATCGACTTCTCGCACGCACAGGGATTGATTTCGAAGAAACCAGCCATCGAAGAATTGTTCGCAAAAGCCACGCTCGATTTATAGAAAGAACCACACCGAATGAACCGCCGAACTCACAGCGCGATTTTTCTCCTTGCGGCACTTCTTCTAAGCTGGATCGTTACTCCATCCGCTCACGCCAAGCCTGTCACCTTCGCCTATCAGACCCCGACTTTGAACAGCACCCTGCCGCTGATGGTCGGCGGTGATTTCGGCTTTTTTGCCGCGGAGGGCCTGGAAGTCAAAACGATCTTTATTCGCGGCGGGCCGACCGCGATCGCCGCTCTCGTCGGCGGCGACGTCGACTATACAATCGTCGCCGGCGTCCCGGCCGTGCGCGCCATTGTCCAGGGAGCGCCGTTGACCATCGTCAGCGGCATGCAGCCCTACATGGATTACACCTTGATGGGCGCCAAAGGCATCACTCAAGTAAATGATCTACGCGGTAAAATCGTCGGCGTTACGGGTGCCGGTGGCATCGCGGAGTACGCCGCCGTCGAAGGACTCGCGAAGAAGGGCCTCGTGCGCGACCGCGACTACAAAATTCTCTACGGCGTCGGCAACAGTCCGGCGCGCGCGCAATCTCTCGAAGCCGGCAAAATTCATGCGTCGCCGTTTTCGTTTATGGAACGCATCGAGCTGGAGCAAAAGGGCTTCCCGGTGCTCTTCGACATCGGCAGCGTCATTTCCGGCTTTCCCTTCGTCGTGGTAATCTCGAGCAAGCGTAAGGTCGAAACTGATCCCGACGGCGTGGTCGCCCTGCTCCGCGGCATGAAGCGCGGGCTCGACTTTCTTCGCACCGACAAGGAAAAGGTCGCCGCGAGCATCATCAAAAAGAATAAATTCGGCGACCCGGCCACGATACGCAAGGTGGTCAATCAATTTTCCACCGTGTATTCCGTCGGTATCAGCCGGGAGGATATCGAGGCGCTCTTCGTCGCTGCGCATATCGAAGCCGAAGCAAAAAAATTTGGCGGCGCCGAGAAGTTCTTTTCCCGCGCATTGTTGGCAAAGGCCCTAGGCCAAGGCAAGTAAACCGTCTAGCGTTTTCATTTTTCAGCCCTAGACCATAGACGCGAGATACCAAACGATTTCAGGAGGACTGCCGTGCTGGAACTCACGTTAATGCTCGCCGATTATCATCGCACCCGGCCGTTGCTGAACGGTGAGGTCACGGCCAAAGGCGTCAAATTGCAACCGCGCTGCGCCGAGGCCGGCGAAGCGTGCATGCGGCCGGTCTACGAAGAATTCGACCTGGCCGAGATGTCGCTCTCCTGGTACATGATGGCGCGCTGCCGTAACGAACCGGTGATCGCGTTGCCGATCTTCCCGCTGCGCATGCAGATTCATCCTTATATTTTCTGCTCCCCAGCCTCGGGCATCGAAAAACCAGAGGATCTAAAAGGCAAAAAAATCGGCATGGACGAGTACCGCCTCACCGTCGGCCTATGGGCCAGAGGCATTTTGCAGGAGCACTACGGCGTGCGGCCGGAAGAATGCGAATGGTTTACTTCAGCTCCGGAAACGACGGAGGCGGGGTTTCAGATCCCCTCCAATGTAAAAGTTACCGTAGTCAACGAGCCCACCGAAGAACTGCTGCTGCGCGGCGAAATCGACGCGCTGATTCCGCCGAATATCGTGCCATCGTTTCGCGCCCAGGACCCGCGCATTCAGCGCGTGTTCAAAGATGCCCGCGCGACAGTCAACGACTACTACCGCAAGACCAAGATTTTTCCGATCACCCACACCTTGGTCATGCGCCAGTCGCTCTTCGATGAAAATCCCTGGCTGGCTTCGAGTCTGCTGGAGGCGTTTACCGAAGCGGAAGCGGTCTGCCGAAAATCCTACGACTACGCCAAACGCTCGGCATTCCCGAGTGCCGTCCTGATTTTGGAAGAAGAGGAAGAAATCTTCGGCAAGAATCCGTGGGGCCACGGCCTAACGCCGGAGAATCGGATCGTGCTGGAAAAGTTCGTTCAGTATGCAAACGAACAGGGCTACATTCCGCGCCGCGCGGCGCTCAGCGAACTGTTCGCTCCGGTGGGAAATTAACCAATACCACCTAACTCCCAATTGGAATATTGAAGTGCTGGAGTATTGCTCGATCAGAATACCCATCACTCCGTTACTCCACTACTCCACCACCCCATTCCCCATTCTCGTCACGGCACCTTGTAACCCAACTCCTTCGCCACTTCGATGGCGAAGCGCGGTTCGGCGACTTCCTCGTAAGCGATATTCCGATTGGTAAACCGGCCCTCGGCTTTGATAGCGCGGATAATATTCGCGATCCCTTCGCGCGTCGGGATACCGGTGTCGTTGAAGCTGCTTTGCACCACGGTATAGGTGTCTTCCGCGGTCTGCTTATCCATCTTGAGTACGTTGGTGATCAGCTCGAGTGTCTTCTCGCGAGACTTGAGCATGGCGCGCTTGCCGAGTTGCAGGGCGCGAATGATGCGCTTCACTTCGTCCGGCCGGCCGCGGATCGTTTTGTTCATCGCGGTCAGTCCGCCCGACGCCATTTCGACCAAGGAACCGATGTCGAGCAGGCGCACGAAGCCGCGGCGCTGCGCAAAAAACATGGTCGGCGGATTCAGCGTCGCCGCGTCGACGAAGCCGGAATCGAGCGATTGGACCAGATTGCCGCCGGGCACGGACACGGCGACGTAGTCCTTCGCCGACAGCCCGCTTTTTTCCAGAGCGACGGTCATCGCTACGTGACTCGTGCCGCCGAGACCGGAGACGCCGATTTTTTTCTGCTTCAACTGCTGGATCGATTTGTACTCCGGTCTCGCCATCAGCCAATAGGTAATGTGGCTCGTGGACGACCAGAGCGCCCGTGAATCGACCCCGCTCAAGGTCGCGCTGATGCTCGCCGGGCCGATGCCCGACTGATAATCGAGATCGCCGGACACCAGCGCTGCCGCGGCCGCGGCCGAGCGCATCAGAATAATCTCGACATCCAGTCCCTGCTCTTGAAACAGCTTCCATTCGCGCGCCGCCACCAGAGGCAGCGCCGAATAACTGAGAGTTGCATTGGATATACGGATCTTGCGGCGCTCCTGCGCCTGCCCTACGCACGGCAGGGTTAAAACAAAAATCAGCGCCGCCAGAAGATGAAATCGCATGATGATTCGCCTTTCGTTCATTTCGAATGATACGCACTCTGGATAAACCCGCTCTGCTCCAGCTCGCGAACAATCTGGTTGTCGATCTGATCGTCGATGTTAAGCGAGCGCACTGCCGGCTCGTTTTTGTCGAGAAAAGATTTGATCACCGCAATCCCCGGCCGACTCGGATAGGGAACCATCGGCATGTAGCGCGGGTAACTCTTCTGCGTCTCGTCGATCACGGCCGGATCATCGATCTTCAGCCGCTCCTTCATGACTTTCCGCGCCGTCGCCGGCTCGTTCTTGAAGGTCGCAGTCGCCTCGATGATCGCTTTGATAAAGCCGCGCACTACATCGCCGTTCTGCTTGATAAAAGCGCGGCGCGTCACGATGCCCGCCACTTGATAGTCTGGAACGAGATCCGCCACGTCCGCCAGTTCCCGATAGCCTTCTTGTTTTGCGCGCGCTAAGGTCGGCAAGGACAACGGACCGCCGTAAATCCGTTTCGATTGCATGCCGGCCAGGATCGGCGGCACGCCGCCCATCTGCAAAATCGGCACGTCGATCTCCGGCTTGAAACCCCATTTTTCGAGAGTGAGCCGCAACAGCATATCGGTCGAGGAGCCATAGCGCGTGATTCCCATCGCCTTGCCTTTGAGCTCGCGGTAGTCCTTGATCTCGGGCCGCACGATGATCGAGAACGGCGGCTTGGTCGTCAGTCCCAAAATCATCACCGTGTCATTGCCGTGCGCGTTCACGCGAAACACCGGCTCAATGCCCTGAAGACCGATCGGCGTGGTGCCGCCGAGCAGCGACTGCATCGCCTGGGAGCCGGCGACATAGATCAGCTCCACGTCGAGATCGTATTTGGCAAACAGCCCCTTATCGATCGCGATCCACGGCACCACGGCTGATCCGGAGATCGAGCTATAGGCGACGCGCAGCGTGGTCTTCGCCATTGCAGGCGTAGTTACGGTCGTCGCCGAAACGAGCAGAACCACTGCTAGAGGCAAATGAATCCGGGTCCGGATCTTATTCATGGAGCCTCCTGAAATTTTGCGACCGATTGTTATTTATGAAACTGCTTCGTGCCGGCATAAGCGCGCGGGTTGACGAGCGCGTGTTCTTCCTGCATCAGCCAGGCGATCTCCGCCGCCAGCGGCACGCTTGCCGCTTCCATCGAGGAATGCGCCGCCATCTTGCAATAGCGTAAAGTCACTTTGTCGAACTGGCCTATCTCCTCGCCCCATTTCCACGCTTCGTCCTGTAATTGCGCGTGGGGAACGACGCGATTGATCAAGCCGGCGGTGATCGATCGTTGGGCGTCCCAATTTTCTCCGGTGAGAATCATTTCGAAGGCGAACTTTGTCGGGATCAAGGTCTTGAACATGGTCGCGATGATCGGATAGGGCAAAAAACCGCGCTTGATTTCCGGCAGCCCGAATTGAGCTTTATCAGAGGCGATCGCCATATCATGCGGCAGAAGGAGCGTTATCCCCGCTCCCAGACAGAATCCGTTCACCACTGCAATGGTGACTTTCGGGAAGTTTCGGATCACTTCGGCGACGTGATAGGCGCGCGGCTCGGCGCGCCGGTCTTTGCCGCGATTTTTACCGCCGTCGGTCGGAAATTCCGACAGATCACGCCCGGCGCAGTAAGCGATGTCTCCTGCTCCAGTGGTTAGCACCACGGCTATCTCGTCGTCGTTACGCAGTTCTTCGAACACCGACAGGATCTCGCGAATCACGTCGCGACTTAAGGCATTGCGCTTCTCCGCTCGATTGATGGTGATTTTCGCTACGGCTCCGCGCTTTTCCAGCAACGTGAATTTGCCTTCCTTGATCATGACTGTTCCTTTCGAGAAGTGAATTGCTTCCTAGGCGATAGCATCGGAAGCAACGCAATATCAATACGTCGGTCCGACTTGCGGGCATGTATCGATCAAAACTTGCAACCGACCTTTCCTTCGGATATTTCAGGTCATGGAATCCACCATCCATCGAGCCGGGAAATCCGCTTACATAATCATCGGCCCGGAAGGCGCCACCAACTTTTCGATCGTCAAAGGCGATGGCGGCGCCGCGGTGCTCATCGATGCCGACATTCGCCGCATCGACGAGGTCGAGGAAGCGCTCAAGCTCACCGGCTGCTCGGACGTAAAATACCTCATCAACACGCACGAGCATTTCGATCATACTTCGGGCAATCATTATTTCCGTGAGCGCGGCATACCGATTGTCGCCAGCGCCGGCTGCGTCGGCGCCATGCGCAACGAGGGCGGGTTCGACTTTAAGCGCATGATGAAACCCGTGCCCGAGCTTTACGAGCGCTTTCCCGGCTTGAGTCTGACTCTGCCGGATACCGTTTTCAGCGATCGAACCACCGTCGCTCTTCCTGGCGTCACATTGCAGCTCGAATATCGGGCCGAAAACGGCCACAGCCACAGCAAGGGAGACACCACTATCTACTTCGAAGAGGAAGAAATCTTCATCGCCGGCGATCTACTCTACACCGAAGTTCATCCGGTCACGTTCTTCGGCAACATTCCTAACTGGCTGACGGCTCTGAAGCCGCTGTTTCAAACCCATTACAAGCAACTCGTCCCCGGTCACGGACCAGCGGTCGACGGCGAGCAGGCGGGGCGCAGCTATTTTCAAAAAATGCACGACTACCTCGAAGATTTTTACGGCAACCTCGAAGAAATCCGCTCGGGCCGCAAGAGCCGCGATGAAGTCGCCAAACACATGCTGGCCGGTAACTACGCCGGACTCGGCAAGACACGAATGGTCGAGCGCAACATCAATCAGTTTCTGACCGGGAAGTGGTTCTAGAAGAAATGTCAAGCATCAACCTAGACGTTGGATCGCGGTGTCGTTCTCTGAGGCAACCAATATT
>Ga0310810_10008360_pt1 | contig 11907 bp, 16 predicted proteins | sample NCmetagenome_FD_207641 | JGI IMG/M metagenome (GOLD analysis project Ga0310810, IMG submission 207641) | Soil microbial communities from experimental microcosm in Duke University, North Carolina, United States - NC | ecosystem: Engineered > Artificial ecosystem > Soil microcosm > Unclassified ...
GTTGGGAAGGTGTTTTTAGATCGCATGACGGATTTGTCCACACTCACCCAGCTCAGCGAGTTCGACAAGTTCTGGCGAAAAGAACCCACCCCTGTTATTTAGCGCGGCCTTGCTCCGTTCATCATTGTGAAAACTTTACTGAGGGTCCTTCAATATCTTCGTCCTCATCGCTCGATGGTCGTCGGCACCTTTGTGTTCGCCGGATTGACCACCGCGTTCGAGCTGGTGCCGCCCTGGCTCATCAAGGTTGTGATTGATGACGTGATCCAGGCCGGCAAGACACATTTGCTTTCCCTCGTCTTCGCCGGTCTCTGTGCCGCCTATCTGCTGCGGAACGTGTGCTCATCGACGCGAATCAAGCTCAATAACAGCCTAGAACAGCAGATCGTGCACGATCTGCACGTGCAGGTGTTCGCCGCCCTTCAGCGGCTGTCGATCAGTTTTTTCGAGAACCGGCCGACCGGGGAAGTCATGTCGCGGGTGTTGAACGACACGGAGCACATGCAGCGGATTTTCGTGGACGGTCTTGAAGAAATCATCACGGCCGGCTTGACCCTCATCGGCATCATGACCGTCCTTTTTTGGTTGAACTGGAAACTGGCGCTGCTGGCCTTGGTTCCCATTCCCTTGCTTATTCTCGGTGCATTTGCCTTCACCAGCCGAATTCACACGCATTACCGGCGGATCCGAAAGGGTTCCGCCGAATTGAACGCATTGCTCCAGGATTCACTGGCCGGCATCAGAGAGACGATGGGATTCAACCGGCAGGCGTACGAGCAACACCGGTTCGACGGCAAGAGCGACCAGTGCCGGCGCGATACCTTGAAGGCCATGTATCTCTGGTCGTATTATTCCCCGGGCATGATGCTGGTCGGCAGCCTTGGAGGGGCGCTCGTCCTCTGGAACGGGACACAGGAAGTCCTGCGGCAGCATCTATCCGTCGGCGAGCTGGTGATGTTCATGTCTTATCTCGCCCTCTTCTATGTCCCGATCAATCAGATCCATTCGGTAAATCACATGCTGCAGCATGCGCTAGCGGCCAGCGAGCGGGTCTTCGAGATCCTCGACATCATCCCAGACGTGAAGGACCATCCGGCGGCCTTTGCACCCGTCTCGCGCTTGATGGGGGAAATTCAATTTCGCAATGTCCATTTCCACTACCGGCCGGAGGCGCCCATCCTCGAGGAGGTGTCGTTGACCGTCCAAGCCGGCGAACGGGTGGCGCTGGTTGGTCCGAGTGGCGCCGGCAAGAGTACCACCCTCAAATTGCTCACGCGGTTCTATGATGTGACAGGAGGGGCGATCACGATCGATGGTCATGATCTTCGGGAAATGCCGGTCGCATTTCTCCGCAGCCAGATCGGGCTCGTGCAGCAAGAGCCGTTTCTCTTCAACGGAACCGTGCGCGAGAACTTGCTGTACGGCAACCTGTCCGCCAGCCATGACGACATTGAAGCGGCTGCGAAGGCGGCCCGCGCCCACGAATTCATCGTCAACTTGCCGGAAGGCTATGACACGTGGATCGGCGAGCGGGGAGTGAAGTTGTCAGTAGGCCAGCGACAGCGGATATCGATCGCTCGGGTGCTGCTGAAAGACCCGCCGATCGTCATGTTCGACGAAGCGACGTCGAACATCGATACGGAAACCGAGGTCAAAATCAGAGAAGCCTTGGATGAACTCACGAAGGGCAGGACGACGATCGTAATTGCTCATCGGCTGTCGACCGTGCACGGGATGGACCGCATCATCGTCTTAGACCATGGTCGAGTGGTCGAGGATGGCCCGCATCAAGTGCTGATGGCGGGCGGCGGAATCTATGCCACCCTGTATGAGGCTCAATTTCAGACGTAGTGGCGCGAAGGGCATTGGACGATCCCCGTGGTCTTGATCTACGAAAACGATCCACTAGATAATGAAGATGCCCGAGGACGTTTCTATCATGTCTGCCGTGGGCGGGTCATCCGGACGGAAATACAATTGCCGTCCGGTGAGAACGTCTATGAGTGTCCCGCATGCGGCATTGATCTGGAGCCGGAAGATTTCTGGATCGCAAGACAGAAGGGATCGGTGTAGACGAAATGGCTGGCAGCACGGGTCGGAAAACGGTGGCCGTTATGCGGGGGCTCATGATGCTCTGTGACAGCTGCTATGACCAAGTCATGGCGGAGAAGCTGACGGACCATAAGAATTTCGTACAGAACTACGAAGCGTTGTTTGACACCATCTGTCCGGGATGCACGGACATCAATCGACCGCTCGTGGATGATATGTTGGGGAGTTCGGAGTAGGGGAATCTCGACCGCAAGCGACGCGCCCTTACTTACATTCCTTTCCATTAAAATACATGCAGGTTGAGTCCCCCGATTTGACTTTCCAGGTCTTGATCAGCGGCATTTGACCGTCGCCTCGCATTTCGACAACAAAATCGACGAGCCCGGAGATGGGGAGTTTCTCCATGTGTGGTTGGCCTGCCTCCGGCACTTCGATATAGAACACGGAGCCCAGCGTCGAAATCAACACCCGATGGTTGTCTTTGTCGACCTGAATGACCGGACTATAAAAACTTTTGTCTTCGGCATCCGCGAGCGCGGCAAAGAATAGCAGAGAGAGGGCGGGAAGTATCGTACGCAAATAGGGCATAACGATGACTCCTTCCGATAAAAAGCGATGATGGCGTCATTATACGCAACCCATTTACGGGAAGGAAACTGCTATTTCTTACGGGTTTTCAGTGCTACGTGATGACCATTCCGGCTGGAGTGACCGAGCCGTTCTTGATCCAATAGGCACGTACGTCAGGACGAGCTTTGTCCATCAATGAGACGAGCAAGTAGATAGGAAGCGTGAGATTGAGCCGGCCCCAATTCTCCTCCCACTCAGTGGCAATCTTGATGTCGGTAATGGATGGCCGTGCCGGATCATGTGGATGAGAATGGTAGACCACTTGCAGCGTCAATCCACGCTTGCGCATGTCCTTGACCGCCTGAAACATCTCCTGTGCATCCATGATAAAGGCGATTTCCGCGCGTTCCTCGGGCGAGAGCCGTGAAAGGTGCTCAACCTTGGCTTCATCGAAGGCGGCGGCCTGCGCGGCACCGTCGAGACTGACGACATTTTTGATGCGATAGACGCGGGCGACAGTGTTGTCCGTGCCTGCTAAGAATCCGCAGCATTCGTACGGATCGAGCTCTCGCGCGTGGGCAATGAGGTTGTCGAGAATCTGTTGGGGGATGTTGAGGTCCGACACGTTAGATGGAGCAGGTGACCGTGTAATCGCTCGACAGATCTTTGATGGTCGGATGCAGACCGCACAGCGGGCAGGCGGGATCTTTGGGTCGGCCGACCTTCCGGAACTTCATCTCAAGCGCGTCGTAAATCAGCAGTTTGTCCGCAAGGGTCTCCCCGATACCAAGAATCTCTTTTATCGCTTCAGATGCTTGAAGGATCCCCATCGTCCCGGCGAGCACGCCCAGCACGCCGGCTTCCTGGCAATTGGGGACCAGCCCTGCGGGTGGAGGCTCGGGATAGAGGCAGCGATAGCAGGGATAGCCGGCGTGCGGCTTGATCGTCGTGAGTTGTCCCTCGAAGCGGAACATGCTCGCGGAGACGAGCGTCTTCTTGGCAAAAAAGCAGGCGTCGTTCACGAGAAAACGCGTGGTGAAGTTATCCGAGCCATCGAGAATGATGTCATACGCAGCGATCAGGGAGAGAATGTTCTCGGCGTCCACAAGCTGGTGATAGGCATTGACGGTGATCTCGGGATTAATGGCCATCAATGTGCGCTTTCCCGATTCCACTTTGGGCTGGCCGACGGTTGCCGTCGTGTGAAGGATCTGCCGCTGCAAATTGGACAGATCGACGACGTCGCCATCCACCAGGCCGATGGTGCCGATGCCTGCTGCCGCCAGGTAGAGTCCCGCCGGCGAGCCTAATCCGCCGGCGCCGATCAAGAGTACTTTGGCGTTGCTTAGCTTGAGCTGGCCTTTGCCGCCGACGTCCTGGAGGATGATATGGCGGCTGTAGCGCTCGATCTGTTGCTCAGTGAGTTCCATGCGCTACTCCACAACATTCAATTCGATGGGATCGACGACGCAGCCCTTGTGGCGGAGTCCCTGAAGTGCGCGCTCGATCTCTGCGGTATCACCGGAGAGCTCGACGTCGACCCATCCGGTCGTCTCACGAACGTCGGCTCGGCGCACGTTCGTCACGACGTTGTATTCCTTGCCGATCTGATAAATGATCGGTTCCTTGACTTTGTCTTCCGGAAATCTGACATGGAAGCGGAGGTGTGCCTGGTGTGCCATTATCGACCTCCTGCAATCGCGGGAACAATCGACACTTCATCGCCAGCCTTGAGCGAGGTGTCCTTTCCCTTCAAAAAGCGAATGTCTTCTTCGTTGACATAGATGTTCACGAAGCGCCGCAGCTCTCCGCTGTCGTCGCACAGGCGCGCCTTAATGCCGGGATGCGCGCTATTTAAGTTCTCGATCAGGTCGAGGATGGAGCCTGCGGCGATTTCTACTTCGCCCTGGCCCTTGGTCAGCGGTCTCAACGGGGTCGGGATTCGAACTTTAATCATGCGTCACCGCCGCCGTTCTTGCCCATTTTGAACGTTTTTTCGAAGGCGACCAGACTGGGTTGGATTCGGACGGGTCTTCCCACCGCATCGACTACGGCTTCCTGGGTCTTCAAGCCGTTGCCCGTGACATACGCGACCGTCACGTCTCCCTTCTTGATCGTACCGTTCTTGACCAGCTTTTGCAGGACGCCGATCGTCACGCCGCCGGCCGTTTCGGCAAAAATGCCTTCGGTCTGCGCCAGGAGTTTGATCCCTTCCACGACTTCATCGTCGGTGACCATGTCCATTGAACCCTGGCTCTCGGCGGTCGCTTTCAGCGCATAGTACCCGTCGGCGGGATTACCGATCGCCAGCGACTTGGCAATCGTCTTCGGCTTCACCGGCTTGAAGAAATCCCGGCCGGCCTTAAAGGCCGTGGAGATAGGGGAGCAGCCTTCTGCTTGCGCACCGTTAATTTTCGTGCGCACCTCGTTGATGAGGCCCACCGCCTTCATTTCGTGAAGACCCTTCCAGATCTTGGTGAGCAATGAGCCGGAGGCCATGGGAATCACCACCTGGTCTGGGGTGCGCCAGCCAAGCTGCTCGACTGTTTCGAACGCCAGCGTTTTAGACCCCTCGGCGTAATACGGCCGTACGTTAATGTTGACGAAAGCCCATCCGTGCTCGGCGGCGATCTCGCTGCAGAGGCGATTGACGTCGTCATAATTGCCTTCGACTTCGACGACGTTCGGTTTGTAAATCAAATTGCCGAGGACTTTGGCCGCTTCCAGATCACCTGGAATGAACACGTAGCAGCGCATTCCGGCGGAGGCGGCGTGCGCGGCGACTGAATTGGCCAGGTTTCCCGTGGAGGCGCAGGCCACTGTCTCGAATCCGAGTTCCCGGGCACGCGTCAAGGCGACAGCAACGACGCGATCCTTGAACGACAAAGTCGGGTGGTTGACCGTGTCGTTCTTGATGTAGAGTTCATCAATACCCAAGTAGGCGCCGAGGTTCTTCGCCCTGACCAACGGAGTGAGTCCGGCATGCGGGCCCAGGTAGTTGGTGCCCTCCACGGGCAGCAGGTCGGCGTACCGCCACATACTCTCCGGTCCGTCCTGAATTTTTTGACGCGAGATGGCCTGCTTGACCTCGGCGTAGTTGTATTTGACCTCGAGCGGGCCAAAGCACATTTCGCAGACGTGAATGGCCTTCGTCGGATATTCTTTCCCGCATTCTCGACACACGAGCGCTTTCATCTTGCCCATTGTGACACCACCCTGATTATAAAACAGACAGACGCACGTTCTTATGCTTATGACGGTCGAACCGCACACCCTGCATAGGGATCACCGTCGTCGAATAGTTCGGTGATCGTCGGATGCTCGCCGCAGAGCGCGCATTGAGGATTGCGTTTCACCTTGATCTCTCTGAATTGCGTTTTCCTGGCGTCGAAATCTAGCAGACGGTCGGTCAGGGGTCGGCCGATTCCCAGCACAAGTTTCAGCGCCTCCGTGGCTTGAATCGTCCCGATGATACCTGCAAGCACCCCGATGACTCCAGCTTCCTGGCAGGAGGCCACGAGTCCTGGCGGCGGCGGCGTTTTGAACACACAGCGATAGCACGCCGATTTCCTGGGAATGATGGTCGTGACGCGACCGTCGAAGCGTAGAATGCCGCCATGAACAAGAGGTTTGTCGGCAAAGAAACAGGCATCGTTGATCAGAAACTTGGCCGTGAAGTTGTCGACGCCGTCGATGACCACGTCGTAGTCTGAAAACAATTTGAGCGCGTTGCCGGCGGTGAGCCGTTCTTCATACATGGAGACGGAAACGTCGGGATTGAGCGCCTGGATCTTCTCTTTACCCGAGAGGACCTTGGGTCGACCGACATCCGGCGTGTGGTGCAGGATTTGACGCTGGAGGTTGGTCAGATCGACGACGTCGCTGTCGATCAAACCGATGCGTCCAACACCCGCGGCCGCGAGGTACAAGGCCGCCGGAGAACCTAAGCCGCCGGCGCCAACGAGAAGAATTTTCGCTTTCGCGATCTTCTTCTGTCCCTTCCCGCCCACCTCCGGCAACAATATGTGCCGGCTGTAGCGATTGATTTGATCTTCCGAGAATTCCATACGCTAAATATTAAAATACTTTTCGATGCTGATATACCGTTCGCCCGTGTCGCAGAGCACCGTCACGACGTTTTTGCCAGGACCCAATTCTTCGGCCACCTGTTGAGCGGCGAAGACGTTCGCCCCCGCAGAGATGCCCACCAGCAACCCTTCCGTCTTCGAGAGCTGCTTCGTGGTTTGATAGGCCTCATCGTCGGTGACTTTGATGACTCGATCGAGAATCGTTCGATTCAAGACCTGCGGAATGAAGCCGGCGCCGATACCTTGGATCTTATGAGGACCGGGTTCGCCGCCGGACAGCACAGGGGAGCCAGCCGGTTCGACGGCGATCACCTTCACGTTCGGGTTGCGCTCCTTGAAGACTTCTCCGCAGCCGGTGATGGTGCCACCTGTCCCGACCGCCGCGACAAAGGCATCAATCTTTCCGTCCATCGCTTCCCAGATTTCCGGTGCCGTCGTTCTCTTGTGCATCGCCGGATTGGCCGGATTCGAGAACTGATCCGGCATGAAATAGGACGGATTTTGCATCAACAGGCTTTCTGCTTCCCTGATCGAACCTTTCATGCCCTCCCAGGCCGGCGTGAGGACCAGTTGCGCGCCGTACGATGAAAGAAGGCTGGCGCGCTCCATGCTCATGCTTTCCGGCATGACGAGAATGAGTTTATAGCCCCGCACGGCGGCGATCAGGGCCAGACCAATGCCGGTGTTCCCGCTGGTCGGTTCGACGATCGTCCCTCCCGGCTTCAGCTTGCCCTGGCGCTCGGCCTCATTGATCATGTTCAGGCAGATGCGATCCTTCACACTGCCGCCTGGGTTGAAGAATTCGACTTTGCCGTAAATTGTCGCACTGCCCGGTTTGGACAAACGGTTGAGACGGACCAAGGGTGTTCGGCCGATCAGTTCGGTGATCTCCTTGTGTATGACCATGCTCATCAGCCGCCACCCATGTAAAACAAAAATTCCAGGCGGTCGCCCTCCTTGAGATGGGTCGTGCCTAGCTGTTCGCGCTCGACCATGCTGTCGTTGATTTCGACTGCCACCATCTGTGGTTCGATCTTCTTGGTCTTCAAGAGATCCAGGATGGTGCCTCCGGAAAAATCCTCAGGCTTGCCGTTGACCTTGACCTGCATCAAATCTCCTAACTTGGCCCAATAATTAAGGAATTTCGACAGAGTAACAAACTGTCTTCCGGCTTGTCAAGGCAACGGATACCGAATACCCATTGCTTGACTTTGCCCCGCGATGGCCGCCACTATGCCGTTCTTTTGGAGCACGCCGCGTGATGTGGAAACGCAATTTCATGTTCAGGGCGACGGAGGCGACTCCCCTCAACGAATCGGAGAATGAGTTGTTCCATGAAACCGATCCGGCTATGGATAGCGCCGGGTTACGGTTAGAGAAGTTTTTGTCCGTTTGGATTCAAGGCGAGGGCGACGATGAACGGCCGGCAGCCTTTACAAGCATGTATGTGCGGACTGCTACCTTAGATTTTCAGAAGCGTGTTGGATTTCTTCAGCCATTACAGGGACGTACGCATCAGATCAAGCAATTGCTCACCCCCGCTCAGAAGGACTATCTGCGCTCGTGGTTGTCATCGGCGGCGCCGCAAGCCTGGGAAGCGACCGACGAGCATTTCAAGATGTTGTTTGAGTTGGAATGATCCGCTCACGCCTTTCAGGCATCAGAAACATGTTCGACGTGAGGGATGTGTCAGCGGGCATTCTTTGCCTGGCATTGCTGCTGGATGTACAGATTGTTTCGGGCGGCAGCGTTGAAGTGCTCTATGCGCCCAACGATGCACCCTTGGATCGCGTCGTGACGCTCTATCAACGTGCCAAACGTTACATCTATGTGTCCGTCTACGGTTTGACCTATCCCCGAGCAGTACAAGCATTGGTGGCAGCCAAGAAACGGGGCGTGGATGTCCGGATGGTGACCGATCGGGAGCGTACTCAAGAGGTCAAGCAGCACACTGCCTTGCAGACATTGCGCCTCGCCGGCATTCCGATCCGCGTCAACCAGCACGAAGGCCTCATGCATCTGAAACAGGTGGTCATCGACGATGAAATCAACACGTCCGGCTCGATGAACCATACGACGAGCGGGAATTTTTACAACGACGAGCGCCTGGACATCATTACTGATCGGACGATTTCACTGAAGGCGCGGGAACAGTTTTTGTCGATGTGGAACGATCATGTTCGGTTTGTCGATTGGAAGTAATCCAAGGCCGCTCGATGCCGATGTGGGCTGAGGAGACCGACGTAGCGGTCGTCGGCGCCGGAGGAGGCGGGGCAGTACTCGCCCTGGCCTTGGCGCAGAAGGGCATCCGCACCATCGTCCTCGATCAATCGGCGGGGCCCCCAACAGGTCTGCGCGGCGAACTCCTGCAGCCAAACGGGCAACACGTTCTGGACCGGCTTGGCGTCTTGAAGCGCCTGCCGGAGGACGCCACTCGGTCAATTCGAAAGTTTCATTTCTGCCGTGCCGGAGGTGAGCGCCTCTGTTCGATCGACTACGGCGACCTTCCGCCTCCGTACAACCGGGCGATCGTCACATTACCGAATATCGCGCACCAGGCCATCGTCGATGCCGTCAAGGAGGAATCGGCGGCGATGCTTCGATACGGGACCTCGTTTGCTAGCCTGATCAAAGAAGGGCACCGGGTGGTTGGCCTGACGGTACAAGGACCGGAAGGCGTGTACAGCATCAAGAGCAAACTCGTCGTTGGCGCCGATGGCGTCTTCTCAAAAGTGCGTGAAGCACTCGGGATTCCGGCGGACGTGCATCTGTATCCGGAAGGCTATGTCATCGCCATGCTCGACTCCACAGAAGACCTCACGGAAGCGTTTTACTACGTCGGCCACAAGCAGATCCTGGGACTCTTTCCCGCAACCGGCAACAAAGTGTATCTGTTCTATATGATTCCGAGCGGGTCCTACGACGGCATGAAACACCACGGAACCTCAGCTCTCACACAGGACTGGACGGCTATCGCCCCCCGATTTGCCTCCCTCTTTGGCACCCTCTCCGATTGGCATCAAACCGCGTACATGCCGACGGGACGTGTGCGGACTTCCCACTGGGTCGCGGACGGGGCTGTCCTGATCGGTGATGCCGCCCATGCGATGAATCCTCATGCGTCACAAGGACGCATGCAGGCCATGGTCGACGCTATGACCCTGGCCGATCTCGTGCCCTCCTGTCTGGCCGACGGCGATTGTTCGGCCTCCCGCCTGCGAGTGTATGAGGCAGCGCGGAGGCCACAGGTCAACATGCTGCAGTCCCTGGCAGATCAACAGGTGTTTTATTGGAACACAGGGAATCCACTCATTGCCTGGCTGAGGGACCGCGTGTTCCGGACGCTGGATCGAAATCCACGTCTGCGCTCCCAGGTGCTCTCGACGACGGCAGGGCTGAGGCAGACACAGCCGTTCTCGCTCATCGACCGCCTCATCGCGGCGGGGCTCATACCGGACCTGTCCCGCGCGGTACCCCCACACCCATCCTCACCGACGAGGCCCCATGGCCTCGACTGAGCGGATCATCGACGGATTGCCGGACGAGACTCAGAAACTCCTGCAAGTCTATGCGAAGGACGTGAAGACGGTGTTCGGCGAGCAACTGGAAGGCCTTCTGATTTATGGAAGCGCCGTGCGGGGAGAATACCTTCCCGGTCGATCCAATTTGAATTTGTTGCTGGTCGTCAACCGGGCCGACGCGACAACGCTCAAGCGGTATGAGTCGGTACAGAAGCGTTGGAGCAACGAAGGGGTCATTACACCGCTCTTTCTCACGGAGCAGGAGATCAGAACGTATTCAACGCTGTTTCCGCTCGAGTTCCTCGAAATTCAGGAATACCACCGGGTGTTAGGCGGGCGCGATCCTTTCGTTGGTTTTCACGTGGACATGGGCAAAGTAGGCGATGCCGTGCGGCACGGCCTCGTCGGGCATGTTGTGCGACTACGCCAACGGTTCGCCGAAGCGAACGGTGCCAATGATGCGGTTCCAATCCTGCTTCCCCTTGCCCTGACCTCGACGGTCCCTCTACTGCGAGGCATACAGCGGTTGCGCGGATGGCCGGTGCTCACTCAGTCTGATGCGGTTATCAAGGATGTCGCCGATCGCTTGCAGGTGGATCTTCAAGGGTTTCACGACGTATTGCTTTTGAAGCGCGGGATCATTTCTCCCGGGCCTTCCGAGGTTCCACACCTATTCGACCGTTATCTCGTGGCCGCAACTACGTTGGCGGAGGTCATGTGCCGATGACTCGTCAATTGGCCGCTTGGGCGATGTGTGTGCTGCTAGTCTTACCGCCGCTGGCCGCCGCCGCTCCCTATGAACGTCCCACTGTGAAGCTTCCGGATCCGATGGGGTATGTGAGTGATCACGCCAAGATCCTTGACGAGGACTGGCGAGCGAGAATCCGTTCGGTGGCGCAGGATCTGGAGCGGAAGACAGGGGTGGAGATGGTCGTCGTGACCGTTCCCAGCGTCAGACCGTTTCGATCCGCCAATGAGTATGCCACCGCCATCTACGAGAAGTGGGGTATCGGCTCCGCACAGCAGGAGCACGGCATTCTCCTTTTGGTCGCCGTTGAGGAGCGTCAAGCGGCACTCACGCTTGGCAGGCAAATGCTGCCCGTCATCACGCCGCCGGTCATGAGCCATATCGGCGGCGAATACCTGCATCCGTCCATCGAGCGCGGCCATTTTGGCGAAGGCCTCTATCGAACGGCCGTCGCGCTGGCCTCTCATAGCCAGGATGTTCGTGTCGGCGCGCCGTCGAGGGTGCATTACAAAGGCATCGGATTCTGGATTACGCTCTCCACGAGCATCGGTGCCATTGTCTTCTTCTGGTGGATCAGCCGTCCTGACTTGCGTCATCCCTATCGCCGGATCCAGCGAGGGGAGTATTGGGGAACAGGACAGGGAGGGTTCGGGGGCAACTGGGGAGGCTTCGGCGGAGGTACGAGCGGGGAAGGGTACAAATAGCCAAGTAAGCAGAGGGCGTCATGGCGGTGCTGTGGTCCGCAACAATTTTCCTCAGCGCGTTTCTTCTATTCCTCGTTCAACCCATGATGGCGAAGATGATTCTCCCCATGTTGGGGGGCACACCTGCCGTTTGGAATACCTGCATGTTGTTCTATCAGGCGACGCTGCTCGCCGGCTACGCCTATGTGCATGTCATGACCTCGCGCATCGAGCCGACGCGTCAA
>Ga0310810_10008361_pt1 | contig 11907 bp, 12 predicted proteins | sample NCmetagenome_FD_207641 | JGI IMG/M metagenome (GOLD analysis project Ga0310810, IMG submission 207641) | Soil microbial communities from experimental microcosm in Duke University, North Carolina, United States - NC | ecosystem: Engineered > Artificial ecosystem > Soil microcosm > Unclassified ...
ACCATCGTCGAAGCGCATGGCGGCAAGATCGCGGCCGACGAGCGGCCGGGCGGCGGGACGGTCTTCCGCTTCACGCTGCGCGCGCCGGCACCCGAGGATGGGGCTGAGGAGGACGAGGGTGGCGAGTAGCGAGATCGTCCACGTCATCGACGACGATGCCGAGGTCCGCCAGTCGCTGGCCTTCCTGCTCAGCAGCGCCGGTCTGGCGGTGCGGGTGCACGCCTCGGCGACGGCCTTCCTCGAGGCTCTGGCCGACGTCCAGGACGGCTGCATCGTCACCGACGTGCGGATGCCGGGCGTCGACGGCATCGAATTGCAGCGGCGCCTCAAGTCGATGGGCGTCGCCCTGCCGGTCGTCGTCATCACCGGGCATGGCGACATCGCCCTCGCCGTGGAAGCCATGAAGGCGGGCGCAGTGGATTTCATCGAGAAGCCGTTCGAGGACGAGGTCCTGATCGCCGCCATCAAGACGGCGCTGTCGCGGCGCGCCGGCGACCGGGAGCGCGCGGCCCGCATCGCGGAGGTGCGCCAACGCCTCGGGTTGCTGTCGGGGCGCGAGCGGCAGGTCCTCGACGGCCTGGTCGCCGGCAAGCCGAACAAGATCATCGCTCACGATCTCGGCATCAGCACCCGGACCGTCGAGATCTATCGCGCCAACGTCATGACCAAGATGCAGGCCGACAGCCTGTCGGCACTGGTGCGCATGACCCTTCTGGAGTCCGGATCGGGCTGAACCGTTTGCGCTGGATCATGTCGCCGCCGGCGTCACCGGCCTAGCTTGCGGCCATGCCGCGAACACTGCTGGGCTTCATCGTCGCCTATACCGGCCTGCACCAGGGCGGGCTTGCCCTCCTGTCGGTGTCGGTCTTCGCGCTCAGCGCGGCTCCGCTGGAGCTGCAGCGGCGGATCATCAACGGGCTGACAACCAAGACCGCCGGCGAGACGATTCTGTGGCTCGCGCTGGGCTATGCCGGCGTGGCGCTCGCCCAGCAGCTGCTCAAGCTCACCCTCAACATCTACCGCGGCTGGGTCGCGGAGAGCACGGTGCGCCGCCTGCGCGACCAGGTCTGCGATCTCGCGCCAGGGGCCCACGCCACTTCGTCCGAAGGCATGGGCGTGGAGATCGCCATGATCCTTGAAGAGGCCGAGCCGATCGGCGGGTTTGCCGGCGTGAGCGTCTCCGAGCCGCTGCTTCAGGGCGGCATCCTCGTGAGTGTGATCGGCTACATGTTCGTGCTGCAGCCCTGGTTGGCGCTGCTGGGACTGGCCTTCTTCCTGCCGCAGACGGTGTTCGTGCCCCTTTTGCAGTCGGCGATCAACAGGCGCGCCCGCGCCCGGATCCTGGCCAAGCGCGACGTCAGCGGCAGCATCGCCGAGGGCCCGGCCGACATCACGCCGCGCTCTCTCGGCGCCGCCATCCAGCGCATCTTCGCCCTGAACATGGGCATCTACCGCTTCAAGTATTCCATGAACTTGCTGATGAACCTGATGCACCACTTTTCGGTCGCCGTTGCGCTCTGCGTCGGCGGCTGGATGGCCCTGGACGGGCGCATCGAGGTCGGCACGGTCGTCGCCATCGTGAGCGGACTGGGCAAGCTCAATGATCCCTGGGGCGACCTGGTAAACTGGGCGCGTGAGCTGTCCGTAGTCTCCGTGAAATACCGCCTGTTCGCCGATGCCGCGGACTGGCTTGCCGAACCCCTTCCAGCCTAGATGCGCGGAGAAGCCCATGCGCAAGCCCACGCTGTTCATCGTCATCGGTCTCTGCCTCCCGCCGGCTGCATTCGCCCAGAGCCCCGAACGCGGCGCGGAGCTGGCCAAGCGATGGTGCGCGAACTGCCACGTGGTCGAAGGCTCGCCAGCAGCGGCATCGGCCGACGGATTGCCGAGCTTTCCGGCGCTCGCCAACGCGCCCGGGCAATCGGCCGAGCGCCTGCGAGCAGCGATGAATCCACAGCACAGTCGCATGCCGGATTTCTCGCTCAGCAAGCGGCAGCAGGACGACCTGGCCGCCTACATCCTCTCCCTACGTAGAACCCCTTAGGGCCGCCGCCTGCCAGGCCATATCGATCGTTCCAGTGCCACGCGAAGGGGAAGATCGATGCAAACCTTCACCGCCTTCAATGACTCCCGCGTACCGGACGCCGTCGCCCTGCGCGGTGCCGCCAACCTGGCGAACGCAAAGGATCGCCCCATCGGCACGCGTCGGGTGCTGGCGCGGGGTGAGGAAGTATTCTCGGACGGCGATCCCTGCACCCGATTCTACAAGGTGATCGTCGGCACGGTCCGGACGGTCAGGGTCCTGGCCGACGGCCGACGGCAGATCGACGCCTTCCACCTGCCGGGCGACGTGTTCGGCCTGGAAAGCGGCGGGACGCACCGCTTCGCAGCCGAGGCGGTCAACGACGTCGTCCTAGTCGTTTATCGCCGCAACCGGTTCAGCGATCTGGTCAAGAGCGATCCGGCATTCGGCGAGCAGTTGATGTCGTCGACGCTGGAGAGCCTCGACCGCGCGCATGAACACGCCGTGCTGCTCGGCCGCAAGACGGCGCTGGAAAGGATGGCGAGCTTCCTGCTGAACCTTGCCGGCCGCACGGCCGGCGGCGACCGGGTGGAACTGGCGATGCAGCGCGGCGACATTGCGGACCATCTCGGCCTCACCATCGAGACGGTATCGCGCACGCTCGGGCAGATGGTCCGGGACGGCCTGATCCGCCTCAAAGGCGGCCGCACCGTGATCCTGGCCGACAAGGCCGCCCTGCAGCTTCTCAACGGCTGAGAAGGAGGCGTCATGCGCGCAAGAGATGTCATGTCCGACGGCGTAATGTCGGTCTCGGCTGACGCCACGCTGCTCGACGCCGCCAAGCTGCTGGCCAATTGCCGCGTCAGCGCGCTGCCGGTGGTCAACGAGACGGGCCTGATGCTCGGCATCGTGAGCGAAGCGGATCTGGTGCGTCCCCAGGAACCGGCCGCCGCGTCGCCGTGGCGCCAGCGCAAGGTCGTGGATGTCATGACACACGATGTCGTCTTTGCCGCGGAAGACACGCCACTGGTCGAACTGGGACGGCTGATGAGCGTGCACCGGATCAAGCGGCTGCCGATCGTGCGCGACGGCTCGGTCGTGGGTATCGTAAGCCGCATCGATCTTTTGCGGGCGCTGATCACTTTGGAGAATGCGTACTCGTCCAGCCTGCACTTCGACCGTGACCGGCAGCTTCGCCTGGAGATCGTCGCGGCCTGCCGCGGGCGGAGCTGGGCCACGGCGCAGAGGGTCGACATCGTCGTCAGCCATGGCGTCGTCCACCTCTGGGGCGTCGCGCCGTCCAACATGGTTCGCAAGGCCTACGAGGTCGCGACGGAAAACGTACCCGGCGTGAAGAAGGTCGAGATGCACATGCACGTGGTGCCGCCCGCCGCGGTACGGATCGGCCTGTAGCGGCCGGCGCCCATCGATGGTGGGCCAGGTTTGATCGGTGTTAGACTACGGTTACATCGCCCGCCGGTGAGGAGGAACCCCGGTCATGACCAGCCAGCCTCATGTGCACGCCAACAGCCGCGTCCTCAGCGAGTTGCCGACCCGGCTTCACCACAACGCCTATGTCTGCGCCGACCAGGAGCGCACGCGGCACTTCTACGAGGACATCGTCGGATTGCCGCTGGTGGCGACGTGGATCGAGCAGGGCCAGTCGCCCGATTTTCCCGGCCGCGAGATTTCCTTCGCCCATACCTTCTTCGCGATCGGCGACGGCGGGGCGCTGGCATTCTTCCAATTCGCCGATGCCGACGTCGCGGCCAAGTTCAAGGCGCAGCAGCAGCCGTTCTATGTCCACCTGGCGCTGGCGGCGAGCGAGGCGACCTTGAACGAGATCAAGCGACGCCTCACGGCCGAGAACATCCCGGTGCGCGAGCGCGACCACGGCTATTGCAAGTCAATCTACGCGTCCGATCCGGACGGTCTGACCGTGGAGTTCACCGCCGATCCAGCCAACGCGACGGAGATCGACGCGTGGCAACGCGCGACCGCGCACGATTCGCTGAAGCGATGGATGGCGGGTGACCGGACGGTCAACAACAAATTCCGCGCGCCCGAGTAAATCGACGCCCCTCCCTGTCGGGGGGCTCGTTCCATGCGAGTCGTTGTGGAGGGGTATTGCCGCGGGGCCGCAGGCGGTCACCGGCGCGGCAGCTCCTGGCTGCCGCGCATTGATGGCCACCTGTGCCCTGTCGATGGCGGTCAGGTCATAGATCGATGGTTGATCGGATCTTTGAGTCTCACCGCGCTATCGGTTAGCCGCGGACCGGAGGCGGCGGGGGCGGCGGCGGCGGCGCAGGAGCCGGCTGCGGCGGCGGGGGCGGCGGGGTCTGCTGCGAGCATCCCGCGAGCACCGCCGGGGTAAGCACGAGAGCAATCAGCGCGGCACTACGCAACCGCCTGAGGCGAGCCATCTTGTCGGACATCCGATTTTTCCTCCAGAGTTGAGCACTCATACACAACGCAACAATCGGAAAACTCTGAGGTAACGCCGAAGGGACATTCTGGTTCCCGCCCTGTCTCGGGCTTTGGTCGACGCAACTCCCGCGTCGGCTCCCGGCGGCGGGGCTCACCGGAGGTCGAACAATCAAATCTTGCTTTTACTGCGGCGTGAAGCAAGCTCGTTCTTGAGGTCCGACTGTTTCAAAGGTCATCGCGTGAAGTTTTTGTGCCGCCTCGATTCGGAACCGCAAAGGCATACCGGCATTTTCCACCGGCAGCCGCGCACATCGCGGCGCAATCGCACAGTCGGTGAGGCGGCCTTGTTCCCATCCTTCAGCTTCCCGGCACAAGTGTTCCTGGCCCATATCGGAACCCGCATTGGAACGCGCCTGGGACCGATGGCAGCTGTCGCCATGGCGCTCGCCGCTGCCGCCTGTGCGGACGAGCCGGGCAGCCTGGCAACGAATCCGCCGCCGGCAACAGCCCTTGTGGCGAGTCCAACCGACCCGGCGGTCGCGTCCGCCCACACCGAGTTGCGCGCGCTGATCGACGGCGCGCCGTTCGTCGCCGGGGCGAAGCTGAACGTCGACATGCTGCGGCGCTTCTATGCCCGCCATGGCTTCGCGCCCGTCTGGACGACCCGGCCCGACAAGGCGGAGGCGCTGATCAACGCCGTGTCGCGCGCCGACGATCATGGCCTCGCCCCTGAGATGTTCCACGCCGACGTGCTGCGGTCGGCGGCGACCTTGCCGACGCTCGACCGGGAGCTGGTGCTGTCGGACGCCTTCCTCACCTATGCCGACGCGCTGGCCCGCGGGGCCCTGCCGGTCGAGCGCCGGCGGGACGACGAGGTCCTGACGCCCGGGAAGATCGATGTCGCCGCCGTGCTCGACTCCGCGATCGCCAGCTCCGATCCGGCGGCGGTGATCGAAAAGCTGGCGCCGACCACGCCGACCTACCGCGCGCTGCGCCAGGCGCTGTACGACACGCGCGCCGGCCTCCCGGTCGGCGCGCCGGGTGGCGGCAAGGCCACGACATCCCGCCTGCGCGAGATCGTGGTGAATCTCGAGCGCGAGCGCTGGCTGCCGCGGAAGCTGCCGGCGGACCGCGTCTGGGTCAACGCGGCCGACGAGCGGGTGACGATGTACCGCGACAACGCCCCCGTGTTCTCCTCGAAGGTCGTGGTCGGCATGATCGAGAAGCGCCACCAGACACCGGAGTTCCAGGCCTCGATCGAAGGCATCTATTTCAACCCGCCCTGGGTCATTCCGAACGAGATTGCCGTCAACGAGATCCTGCCGAAGGCCAAGCAGGACCCGACGTACCTGGCCAAGCACGGCATGGTCATGATGCCCAACGGCGATCTGCAACAGATGGCGGGCGTCAATTCGGGCCTCGGCGTATTGCTGTTCGACATGAGGAACAGCTTCGACGTCTACCTGCACGATACACCGTCGAAGGAGCTGTTCACCCGCGACGACCGCCATGTCAGCCATGGCTGCATCCGGGTCGAGGATCCGCAGAAGCTGGCCTCTCTGGTGATACAGCAGTCACCCGATGAGATCCGCGAAACGCTTGCGAATAGTGCCACCGTCTGGAAGAAGCTGCCGAAGGCGGTGCCGGTGTTCGTGGTCTACGAGACCGCGTTCGCCGATGCCGACGGCAAGCTGCAGTTCCGCCCGGACGCCTACGGACGCGACGCCGAGATCTGGCAGGCCCTCAATCCGAAGCAGGAAGCGCCGCCGCAACGCGTGGCGTCCAACCAGCGCCGGCCCTGACGGCCGACAACCCCTCCCCATTCTGATGGGGAGGTGGCGCGGTAATCCGCGACGGAGGGGTCAGAAGCCCCATCAAGACCGCAGCTCTTGACCCCTCCGCCCCTGATTACAGGGGCACCTCCCCATAGGAGTGGGGAGGGGTTGGCTTCATTCCGCCGCCAGCGCTTCCTTTTCCTGCGCCATCCGCTCGAGGAAGCGCCGCATGATCACGCGATTGGCGTCGGACACGATGTTGACCAAACCCTGTTCGCCGAGCTCGGTGAGGCGCGCCTGCTGCGCCTCGACCATGTCCTTGTCCTCGACGAAGGTCGGCGCGATCTCGCGATAGAGCTGCTCGGTCGCCTCGGGCTCGTTCTGGCGATAGCCGTTGGCGCACGACCAGAAATAGAAGCACGAGGTCTCGGTCTCCGGCGTCAGGCCATGGAACAGGCGGAACTGGAAGCCATCCTCGCGCTTGCCTCCATTGACCTGCTCGTAAGCGCCCGTCCCGACGTCGGCGGCGCCGGTCCATTGCAGCACCGAGCTGGGCGCGACCCATTCGAACTCCTGCCAGCGATCGACCCGTCCCTTGAACCCCGCGGCTCGCACGTAGCTCGGCGGCGGCACGGAGTTGCGCATCCAGCGGGTGAACTTCAGCCCGGTCGGGGTGTGCTCGGTCTTCATCTCGGCCTCGACATGCGCCGACGGATTGCCGCCGACGGTCTTGGCATGCAGGTAGCCGAGATGCGTCAGGTCCATGAGATTGTCGACCATCAGCATGTAGTTGCCCTTGATCGGGTAGCAGTCGTGCTTGTTGGGCCAACGGGCCTTGTCGTCGTGATAGGGGAAATCGACGATCTGGCTGGTATCGGCACGGGCCGCGTCGCCCATCCAGATCCATAGGAACTGATTCTTCTCGACCAGCGGGTAGCTGCGCACCCGCGTGCTGTCGGAGATGTTGGCCTGCCCCGGGATCGCGACGCACTTGCCGCTGCCGTCGAAGGTGAGCCCGTGATAGCCGCACTGGATTCCGGCCGGCACGACTTCGCCGTGCGACAGCGGCGCGGCGCGATGGCAACAGCGGTCGACCAGCGCGGCGGCCCGCCCCTCGCCGTCGCGGAACAGGACGACCGGCTCGTCGCAGATGCGGCGCGCCAGCGGCTTCTGTCCGACCTCGTCGGCCCAGGCGGCGATGTACCAGGCATTGCGGATCAACATCGTGAGCTCCCGAAGGTGGAGGATCGACGCACGCTATTTACGCCCGTGGCTGGGACTGTACGCTCGGCGCATGCCGGCCGGTAGGGGAGGAATATTGCGGTCATGAAGACGATCAGCGGCAAGTGGAACGATGCGCCCGGGGCGGTCACTCTCATTGACGCCCATCACCACCTGTGGGACCTCGGGGCCAATCGCTATCCTTTCCTCAGCGATCGGCCCGAGGCGCACTTCTTCCTGGGCAACTACGACGCGCTCAAGCGCAACTACCTGCCGGCGGACTATCTCCGCGACTCACAGGGCCACAACGTCCTGGCGACGGTGCATTGCGAAGCAGAGATGGATCGCACGGCACAGGTGGCCGAAACCCGCTGGCTGACCGAGGTCAGCGCGCGCCATGGCTTCCCCGGTGCCATTGTCGCGCACGCCTGGTTCCACATCGACAATGCCGAGGAGATCGTGGCTGCGCAGGCAGCGTTTCCGCTGGTCCGCGGGATCCGGTCGAAGCCGGTCACGTCGCTGCGCCCCGATGCCATGACGCCCGGAGCGCCCGGCACCATGCAGGACAGGAAATGGCTGCGCGGCTTCGCGTTGCTGGAGAAATACCGCCTGTCGTGGGACCTGCGCGTGCCGTACTGGCACCTTGGCGAAGCGGCCGAGGTGGCGCGGCAGTTCCCGCGCACGCCGATCATCCTGAACCATACCGGCTTCCCCTGGGATCGCAGCGAAGAGGGTCTCGCAGCCTGGCGGCGCGGCATGGAGGCGGTCGCCCGTCAACCGAACGTTCACGTCAAGGTCTCCGAGTTCGGCCTGAAGGAAAGTGCGTGGGAGTACGACTCGAACCGCCGAGTCGTCCTCGAAGCGATCTCGATCTTCGGCATCGACCGCTGCATCTTCGCCAGCAACTTTCCGGTGGCCGGCCTGCGGGTGGACTACCACACCCTCGTCCGCTCGCTCGACCGCATGCTGGCAGGGCATTCGCAGGCGGATCGTGACAGCTTCTTCTGGAAGAACGCGGCGGCCTTTTACCGGCTTTCCCTGGACGAGCCCGCGGAGTGACCGGGTGAAAAACCGGATTGGTGCTACCCTCGCCCGATGAGCCGGCGCCTTCTCGCCCTGTGCCTAGCCCTCCTCGCCCTGCCGTTCGCCGCGCAGGCGCAGGACGCATCCGCCGGCTGCCCCGCGCCAGCCAAGCTCGACGATGGCTGGACGCTGGCGACGCCGAAGGACACCGGCTTCGATCCCGGCAAGCTCTGCCCGCTCGACAAGTTCATCGGCCAGTGGAGCGGCGCCAAGATCCACGGCGTGGTGGTCGTGCGCCATGGCAAGCTGGTGCTGGACCGCTACTACAAGGGCGCGCCCCCGCCGGAAAGCGGCCGCACCGGCGTCGTCGCGTTCGGCCCGACGGTCACGCATTACATTCACTCGATCTCCAAGAGCGTGACCTCGCTGCTGATCGGCATCGCGAAGGGTGAAGGCAAGTTCCCCGACCTCGATGCGCCGGCGATCGATCATGTGCCGGCGCGATACGCCGACCTGCGCACGCCGGACAACGCGCGCATCACGATCCGCGACCTGCTCATGATGTCGTCCGGCCTCGATTGGGACGAGCACGGGTCCTACAGCGATCCGCAGAACCCGGTGCGGCAGATGGTGCGCGCGCCCGATCTCTACCGCTTCGTGCTGCAGAAGCGCGTCACGTTCACTCCGGGCGTGGCCTTCGACTACAACAGCGGCGACACCGAATGGCTGGGCCTCGTGCTCGCCCACGGCATCGGCCGGTCGATCGACGACTACGCGCGCGACAAGTTGTTCGGCCCGCTCGGCATCACCGACTTCGACTGGGTGAAGCTGCGCAACAGCGGCCAGCCCTTCGCTGCGGGAGGGCTGCGGCTGCGGCCGCGCGACATGGCCAAGCTCGGCCAGCTGCTGCTCAACGACGGGCAATGGAACGGCCGGCAGGTGGTGCCGAAAGGCTGGATCGCCGAATCGACCAGGCCGCGCCTCAAGGCCTACGGGCTCGACTACGGCTATCAATGGTGGCTCGGCCGCAGCTTCTCGAAGCACGGCTGGCTGCCGTGGACGGCCGGCCTCGGCTACGGCGGGCAAAGCCTGTTCGTGCAGCCCGACCTCGACCTCGTGGTCGCCATCACTGCCGGCGATTATGCGAGCCCGCAGCGGGATCAAGGCATGGTCCCGCTCGATATCTTCGCGCGTCACGTGCTGCCGGCGATTGGCGGGGACTGAAAGTCAAATGTAACAAATGTAAGGCCACATCCTGATCACACCCCGCGTGGCTCGCATAATTCAAGCTGACGACGATCAGACGCATTTTAGTCGCTTATTTCTCCAAGGATTTTTGCCATGACCCGCAAGCTTTACGAGAACGAGCGCGTTGCGCTCTTCATAGATGGCGCAAACCTCTACTCCGCCACGCGCTCGCTGGGCTTCGACATCGACTATCGCCGGCTGCTGAAGGTGTTCCGCGAAAAGGGCCATCTGGTGCGCGCCTACTACTACACCGCGCTGGTCGAGGATCAGGACTATTCGTCGATCCGGCCGCTGATCGATTGGCTGGATTACAACGGCTACACCATGATCACCAAGCCGACCAAGGAATTCACCGATGCCATGGGCCGCCGCAAGCTCAAGGGCAACATGGACGTCGAGCTCGCCATCGACGTGCTGGAGATGGCCGAGCATCTCGACCACGTGATCCTGTTCTCCGGCGACGGCGACTTCCGCCGCCTGGTCGAGGCGGTGCAGCGCAAGGGACTGCGCGTCTCGGTCGTGAGCACCATCAAGTCGTCGCCGCCGATGGTGGCCGACGAGCTGCGCCGCCAGGCCGACGACTTCATCGAGCTGGCCGATCTCGCGCCGCTGATCGCCCGCAGCCTGCGGGCAAGCGACCCAAGTCCCGCGTTGGCAAGCACCGCCACCGCGATGGTGCGCACACCCGAGCGCCTGTCGCCCACGGCCTGATCATTTGGCGCGCTCGCAAAGCCGATTGGTCGTCCTATCGATCCCGCTGATTGCTCGTCGAGGGCTTATCAGTCCTCAGAAGCTTTGACCCGGCGCGCTTTTGCGGTTGGGCTGGAAGACGGGCATTGGGGAAGTTCGCGATCGAAGAAAGGAGCGCAAGATCGCACCGCCAGATCCCGCGTGGTGTCGCTGTAAGCGGTCGGGTATTTCCAGAATATGGTGCAGATGAGCGGGCTCGTCAGGAACGTCTGCCTGAAATAGCTGGTCCAGCCAGTCCGTTGATCCTTGGATAGAGACGAGCTGTGGTCCTTCTCGGTCAAATACAGCGCGTTCAGAATATAATCCATGAAATCGATCGTATAGTAGGCAGCGCTGATGGCTCGAGAGCATTCCTCCGGACTTACCGCTGCAGCGTCTACGGGGCGCGCCTCGTAGAAGTACTTTCGCAGCTCGTGATGAGCAAAAAAGAACTTGTCCAGCTCGAGCCACTTCTCCGATAGCTTCGTGTACTGATCGTGCTCGTTGGCTATGGCCCAGTTGCTCGCCTGAGAGAGCGCCAGGATCGAGCCGACGATTACAGTCAGCGTCGTGAGAAGAGTGCACAGAAACTTGATGCCCTCGTAGCTCTGAGGCGCTTTTGCCGGGCGCGGTCGCGCGCGCATTGGCGCCCACTCGCCGATCTTGGTAAGAAGCGGAAAGCTCCAACGTCGCCGCATTGTCTCCCCTGCGCGGTCGTACTGGATGCAAATCCTACCACCGACAGACGTTCGGCGAGCAAAGGGAATCTCGGCCTACCGCCTTGTAGCACCGATTGTCGTCACCCTCGCCTCTGGGCGTCGCGCACCTCCTCGCCGCGGCGTCCGCTTCTGAAGGGAGAGCAAGCGCAGTGCCTGCCGGTCAGCCCTTCTGCAAAGGACCCTAAGCCGACATTGGCTGCATCGTTTCGTGCACTCCACCCTATCGAGATATAGTTGCGGCGTGACGACTGACCTGCCCGAAGCCGCCAAGCCCGACCATCTCACCGACGCTTTGCGCCGGCACGGCGTGCTCTCGACGGGTCGCGTGCGCGACGTGACGACGGACGCGCCGCGCGACCTGCTGATGTCGCGCATCGTGCGCCTCAAGCTCGCCTACGACGGGCCGGCAGAGAAGGCGCCCGCCTCGCTCATCCTGAAGACGTGGGGGCCGCGCGACGGCGTGCCGGAGGCATGGGCGGCGCGCGAAGTGCTGTTCTATGACACGGTGGCGCCGGTCACGCCGGCCGGCTCTCTCTTGCGCTGCTTGGATGCGGGGTGGTCGCCCGAGACCAACGCCTGGCACCTGCTTTTGGAGGACATGACCGACAGCCACTGCATCGCCGCTGACCGGCCCTTGCCGCCCACCGAGCCGCAATGCCGTGCCATCGTTGGCGTGCTGGCGCACTTCCACGCCGCGTGGTGGGATAGGGCGCCGCCCGGGCTGTCGCTCGGAGCCGAGGCC
>Ga0310810_10008362_pt1 | contig 11906 bp, 10 predicted proteins | sample NCmetagenome_FD_207641 | JGI IMG/M metagenome (GOLD analysis project Ga0310810, IMG submission 207641) | Soil microbial communities from experimental microcosm in Duke University, North Carolina, United States - NC | ecosystem: Engineered > Artificial ecosystem > Soil microcosm > Unclassified ...
GCCGAAGAGCCGCGAGAAGAGCGCGCTGCCCAGCGCCAGCCCCAGCAGGAACGCCAGCAGCATCGCCGTGAACGCGTAGGTGGAGCTGCCGATGACGAGGCTCAGCGCGCGCGTCCACGCGACCTCGTAGATCATCGACGCCGCACCCGCCACCGCCAGGCCCAGCGCGATCAGCGACGCGGCCGGCGCGACCGGCACGTCGGCGGCCGTGGGCGATGGGCTCGGCGGACCGGCGACTCCGGCGAGGTGGCGATCGGCGAGCACGATGGCGGCGCCGACCATGAGGTTCACCGCGGCGGCCAGCCACAACGTCGCCCGCATGCCGAGCGCCGGCAGGAGCACGTAGCCCGCCAGCGCCGTGCCGACCACCGCGCCCAGCGTGTTCAGCGCGTACAGCAGCCCGACGCGCCGGCCGACCGCGCCGGCGTCGGTGGCGAACACGCGGCTGAGGATCGGCAGGGTCGCGCCCATCAAGGTGGTGGGCGGCAGGAAGATGAGCAGGACCAGCGCGAACTGGGCGAGGCTGAACGCGAGGAACGACAGACCGAGCGCGCGGGCCAGCGCGCGGTAGACGATCTCGATCAGCGGCAAGAGCCATGGTACGAGCAGGCAGAACGCGCCGATGCCGATCTCCAGCAGCCCGTAGAGCCGCAGCGGGCGCGGCTGCCGGTCGGCGAGCCGACCGAAGATCCAGCTGCCGAGGCCGAGCCCGGCCATGAATGCGGTGAGCACGGTCGTCACCGCGAAGACGGTGTGGCCGAAGACGAGGCCCAGCATGCGGATCCACAGCACCTCGTAGACGAGGCCGGTGGCGCCGGAGAGGAAGAAGCACGCGACGACGCCAGCGAGCAGCCGTCGCGGCGCCGACGTCACGCTACGCGAGCTCGCGTGGCTCGCGCGGGACCACGAGCCAGAGGATGAGATAGACGAGCAGGCCCGGAAACGCCGCCGAGAGGATCGACACCAGCAGGTAGAGCACGCGCACGACCGTCGGGTCCCAGCCCAGCCAGTCGGCGAGGCCGCCGCACACACCGGCGATCTTGCGATGCCGGCGCGAGAGCCTCAGCGGTCGCGCCATGCGGCCGGGCGGCGTGCTCACGCGCGCTCAGTGGCCGCCGCCACCACCGAACGTCGGCGCGGCCACGCCCTCGATGAGCACGTTCACGCACGCGGGCCGGCCGGCGGCCAGCGCCCGCGCCAGTGCGGGCTCGAGGTCCTCGGCGCGCTCCACCAGCTCGCCGTGACCGCCCAGCGCCTCGGCCACGCGGTCGTAGCGCGCGGGCAGGAGCTCGCAGCCCACCGTGCGCTCGACACCGTAGTGGCGCAGCTGCAGGGTGTGCTCGGCGTTCCAGCGCGCGTCGTTGCCGACGACCACGACGATCGGCGCACCGCAGCGCAGCGCGGTGTCGAGCTCGAAGGCGTGGAAGCCGAAGGTGCCGTCGCCCATCACCGCCAGCACCGGCCGCTCGGGCCGGGCCAGCCGGGCGCCGATCGCCATCGGCAGCGCGCTGCCGATCGAGCCACTGAGGCCGTTGATGAGCCGCTCCGGCGGATCGAGCGCGGCCTGCACCCACTGGCCGAACTCGCCGCCGTCGGCGACGAGCGTCGCGCCGGCCGCGACGTGCGGCGCCAGCGCCGCGCACACGCGCAGCGGATGGATCGGCGCTCGCGACGAGCGGCGCACCTCCTCCCACGCCGGCGGAGTCGCGCGGCGCGCGGCCGCGACCTGATCGCGCCAGCCCGTGCTCGGCCAGGCACGCGTCGCCGCGATCGCTGCCAGTCGCACGGCCGACGCCGCAGGATCGGCGCCGAGCGCCAGGGTGAGGTGGGGCGCGGGCGCGGCCGACTCCGGGTCGAGCGCCACGATGCGACAGTCGCGCGCGAACGCGGTGCCGAAGCGCAGCGAGAAGTCGAGCGGCTTGCCGAGCAGGAGCACCAGATCGGCCTGGGCGAGCACCGCCGTGGCGCCACGCAGCCACGGATCGTTCACGCCGCGCGGGCTCTCGATCGTCAGCACGGCCGCACCGGTCACCTCGGCGAGACGATCGACCGGAGCCCGGCGGCGGCGACCGCGGCCGAGCGCCGGCCCGGTGATGATGAGCGGACGCTTGGCCTCGGCGAGCAGGGCGACGATCGCCAGCGCCTCGCGCTCGGCGACGGCGGGTGGCGTCACAACCGCCGGCGCCACCAACGCCGGCTCGGGAGCTGCACCTTCCAGAACATCGCCGGGAAGGCTCAGGTGCACGGGGCCGGGACGTCCGCTCGTCGCCAGGGCCAGCGCGCGCGCGACGTCGTCGCCGATGCGCGCGGCGTCGTCGAGCGACCACGCCGCCTTGACGACGGGCCGCGCCGCACCGACCTGATCGACCTCCTGGAAGGCGCCGCGGCCGCGCTGTGCCCGCGGGCTGGCGCCGGAGAGCAGCACCACCGGTGATTCCGCCATGCGCGCGCCGTACAGCGCCGAGATCGCGTTGAGGTGGCCCGGCCCCGCCGTGACGAGCGCCACGCCCGGCTCGTCGGTGAGGCGCCCCCACGCGTCCGCCATGTGCACCGCGGCCGCCTCGTGACGCGTGTGCACGATGGCGACGTCGCGTCCGATGGTCGCGTCGTAGACGGAGAGGATCTGGTTGCCGGAGAGCGAGAAGATCCGGCGCACACCGCCCGCGGCGAGCGCCTCGACCAGCCGGCTGGCGCCGGTCGCCGCCACGTCAGCCCGGAACGACCGCGGCCAGCACCTCCGACAGCTCGTCGAGCGTCGTGGCGTCCGGCGCGGATCCGGGATGGCGCACGTAGGCCGAGCGCAGCCAGCCGCGGCGACGCAGGATCTCCTTGCGGATGGCCAGCGAGGTGCCGGGGACGGAGCCCGGCTGGCTCTCGAAGCGGATCAGAGGCAGCCAGCGGTAGAACAGCGCCCGGGCCTCGGCCCGATGGCCCGCCACGAAGTGATCGCGGATGGCCCGCAGCGCCTCGGGATATGGAAAGCCCGTCATCGTGCCGTCGGCGCCGCGCGAGAGCTCCTCGAAGAAGTAGACGCCGCCCAGCCCGCCGAAGACGGCCACGCGCCGGCTGGCCAGCGCCGCCAGCCGCGTGATCTTCGGTGGCGTCGGCGGCTCCTCCAGCTTCACCGCCACCGCGGTCGGCAGCTCGGCGATCAGTCGCGCCAGGAACGGCGCCGGCATCACCACCCCGGTGGTGATCGGCTCGTCCTGGAGCACGACGGGGCGCTGCGCGGCGGCCGCGATCATCTGGTAGTACTCGGCGACCGCATCGAGATTGCGCGCGCCGGCCGGCGGCGCCACCATCACCGCGTCGCCGCCGTGCTCGCGCGCCGTCGCCGCGAACCCGGCGGCCAGGTGCGTTCCCGGCGCCGACACGCCGACGACGACCGGCACGTGGCCCGCCACGGCCTTCACCACGCCTTCCACGACGCGGCGGCGCTCCTCGTCGGTGAGCCGGTGCGCCTCGCCGGCGATGCCGAGCACCGTGATGCCGGTGACGCCGGTGGCGAGCACCGCCTCGACCAGGCGCGGTAGCCCGTCGACGTCGAGCGCGCCGTCGTCGGTGAACGGCGTCGCCATGATGTGGAAGATGCCGGACCAGTCGATTGATGCGTGGCTCATCGGGACCTCATAGTGCCACGACTCACGCCTCCCCGGGCCGTCGGGGCAGCGGCGGTGCCCGCCGGGTGACCTCGGCGCCGGGGTAATCGCGGCGCGCATGGGCAACCAGCTCCGTCACGAAGCGCTCGGCGTACGGCGCGAGCGCACGGCGCGGATCCCAGGCGATGCCGGCCCAGCGCCCGATCGGCACACCACGGTGAACCACCGGCACCACGTCCAGTCCGCGGGACGGCAGGAGCGCGTTCGAGGGGACGACTGCGATGCCGTGGCCGGTGCGGGCCAGCGCCACGACGGTGTGGGGCGCGCCGCTCTCGAGGACCACCCGCGGCCGCACGTGCGCGATCTCGCAGGCGGCGTCGAACCAGGCCCGCGAGCCGAAATCGCGTCGCAGGAGCACCAGCGGCGTGTCGGCAAGCGCGGTGATCTCGATCACGGCGGGGCGCCGCGCGCGACGGGCCGCCGGCTGCACGGCCAGGACGTAGAGCGGGAAGAGCAGCCGCGTGCTGAAGCGCGCATCGCCCGCCGGAATCTGCGCCAGCTGCACCTCGCCGCGCTCCAGCCGGCCGGGCAGCCGGGCCCCGCCGTCCTCCACCAGGGTCACCTCCACGCCGGGGTGGCGCCGGCGGTGAGCGCGAAGGAACGGCGCCAGCAAGGTCTCGATCGCCTGCGGGGTGGCGCCCACGCGGAGCACGCCGGTCTCGCCACCGCGCAGGGCGCGGGCTCGCTCGGAGAAGGCCTGCACATCGGCGAGCAGGCGCCGGGCCCGCGACAACAGATCCTCGCCGTCGCCGGTGAGCTGCACGCGGCGGCCGCGCCGATCGAACAGCCGCAGATCCAGCTCCGACTCGAGGGCGTGGACCTGGCGGGAGAGCGCGGGCTGGCTCAGGTGCAGGCGCGCGGCGGCCCGGGCGAAGCCGCCGGCGTCGACGATGGCCACGAACGCATGCAGGTGGCGGAGGTCCATCGCATCGATACCTGTCGTGCATGGATTATAGGACCGAGAATGCATTGGACGCATCGCTGGGCCAGAGCCTACGCTCGCCCCGCATCGACGCCCGGTCCCGAGCCGGGCGAGAAGCGAGGTGGCCCCATGCAGATCCTCCGTACCGTCCTCGTCCTCACGCTCGTGGTCGTCCCGGCCCTGGTCCTCTCCGCGCAGGATCGGCCCGAGAAGCTCGGCACCGTGCACTTCCCCGTCTCGTGCGCGTCCGGCACACAGCCGCTCTTCGATCGCGCGGTGGCCCTGCTGCACTCCTTCCACTATCCGGAGACCCTCAAAGCGTTCCAGGCCGTCATCGCGCTCGACCCGAGCTGCGCGATGGCGTACTGGGGCCTGGCCATCGCCCAGCGGCCCAACCCGATCGTGGGCCCGTTCGACGCAGCCACGCTCCGGCGGGGCGCCGAGGCACTCGAGAAGGCCAGGGCCACCGGGCCGAAGACCGCGCGCGAGCGCGACTTCATCGCCGCCCTGGAGACCTTCTTCCGCGATCCCGACAAGCCCGACCACCAGGCTCGCGTGCTTGCCTACGAGCGGGCAATGGAGGGCGTGTCCGCGCGGCATCCCCAGGATGCAGAGGCGGCGATCTTCTACGCGCTGGCACTCAACGAGGCCGTCGATCCCCTCGACACGACGTTCGCGCGCCAGCTCAAGGCCGGCGCGATCCTCGAGAAGGTGCTGGCGACGCAGCCCGATCACCCCGGCGTCGCGCACTACATCATCCACAGCTACGACTTCCCGCCCCTGGCCACGCGCGGGCTACCGGCAGCCCGTCAGTACGCTGCGCTGGCGCCGTCGGCCCCGCACGCGCTGCACATGCCCTCGCACATCTTCTCGATGGTCGGCTCCTGGCACGAGGCGATCGCCGCCGACACCGCCGCCGTCGCCGCCTACCGCGACTACGCGGCCCGCAACAATCTGGGCGGGGCGGTCGTCGGCGAGCTACACTCGCTCGATTTCCTGACCTACGCGTATCTGCAGACCGCGCAGGACCGCGAGGCCCGGCGCGTCGTGGACGAGCGCAACGCCATCCAGAAGTTCGCGCCGCCCTTCCGCGTGACGGGCGACACCGCCTTCGCGGCGGTGCCGGTGCGTTACGTACTCGAGCGAGGACGCTGGAACGAGGCCGCCGCCCTCGAGCTGCGCCCGACGCAGTATCCGCAGGCCGAGGCCGTGACGCGCTTCGGGCGCGGCCTGGGCCTGGCCCGCACCGGCGATCTGGCTGGCGCGCGCCGGGAGATCGACGCGCTGCAGGGGCTGCGTGACACGCTCGCTCAGGGCAAGCAGATCTACTGGGCCGAACAGGTCGACGTCCAGCGCCGCGCCGTCGCGGCGTGGGTCGCCCGGGCTGAAGGCCAGAGCGCGGAGGCGGTGACGCTGCTGCGCAGCGCCGCCGATCTCGAGGACCGCAGCGCCAAGCACGTGGCGATGGAGAACCGGCTCTTTCCGATGCGCGAGCTGCTCGGCGATCTCCTGCTGGAGCTGGGCGAGCCGGTCCAGGCACTCGCCGAATTCGAGGCCTCGCTGAAGAACGCGCCGAACCGGTTCCGCTCGTTCCACGGTGCCGCGCTGGCCGCCCAGCGCACGGGCGATCTCGCCCGGGCGCGTGCCCACTATGAGCGGCTCGTTGCACTCGCCGCGCGGGGCGACTCCGAGCGCCCTGAGCTCTCGCAGGCGCGAGCCTTCCTTGCCGCCCTGGCGCCACGCTGATCTGACTTCGCGGACACGCGGCGGCACCCGACCCGAGCCGCCGCTTGCCGAGGCTCCGGGCGCACGGTAGGCTCACGCCACCATGGCCACGAGGAGCGTTGTGTGATGCGCATCGGCGTTTCCGAGCAGAGCGCTCGCAAGGTTCGCGATCCGCGCGAGGGCGCGCGATGGATGATCGAGCGTGCCGCGGCGGCCCGCCGGGCCGGGCTCGACTCGCTCTTCGTCGGCGACCATCACGCCACCCCGGCGCCCTACTACCAGAACGTGCCGATCATCGCGCGCATGCTCGCCGAGTGGGGCGCGGCACCGGCCGGCTGCCTGTTCCTGCTGCCGCTCTGGAACCCGGTGCTGCTCGCCGAGCAGGTCGGCACCCTGGCCTCGATCGCCGAGGGGCGCTTCATCGTGCAGGTGGGGCTGGGTGACGACGAGGCGCAGTTCGCCGCGATGGGCACGACCGTGCGCACGCGCGTCTCCGCGTTCGAGCAGTGCCTCGACGCCATGCGCCGGCTCCTGGCCGGCGAGGTCGTCAGCGGCAGCGGGCGGTTCACCTTCCGCGAGGCGCGGCTGGCGCTGCGTCCGGCCGAGCCCGTCGACGTCTGGATCGGCGCGAGCGCGCCGCCCGCCATCGACCGCGCCGCCCGGCTGGGCGACGGGTTCCTCGCCGCGCCCGGGGCGACGCTGGCCCAGGCCGCCGAGCAGATCCGCCACTACCGCGAGCGCTGCGCCGCCCACGGCCGCACGCCGAGCGCCATCGCGGTGCGCCGAGACGTCTACGTCGCCGACTCGCGCGCCGACGCCGAGGCGGCGACCGGCGCCATCGTGAAGGCGGGCTATCGTGGCTTCGATCCCGGAGCACTGGTGATCGGCACGATCGACGAGGTCGTCGCCCGCTTCCGCGCGCTGGGTGAGCTCGGCGCGACCGACGTGATCGTGCGCCACGTCACCGACGAGCAGCCCTACGTGCTGGCCTCGCTGGCTCGGCTGGCCCAGGTCCGCAAGGCGCTGGCCTAGCCGCCGTCAGCGCGAGGCCGGCTCGGCTTCGCACTCGCCGAGACGGCGCAGCAGGAAGCGCCGCTCGGGGCTCGACACGGGTAGCGCGAGCGCGGCGCGGTAGTAGCGCGCCGCCGTGAGCGGCACGCCGGCCCGACGCCACAGCGCGCCGAGCGCGGCCGGCAGCAGGTGATAGCGCGCCAGCGCGCGCTGCCGGCCGAGCGCCTCGAGCGCGCGGATGCCCGCCGCCGTCCCTTCCACCATGGCCAGCGCGATCGCCCGGTTCAGCGCGACGACCGGCGAGGGCTTGAGCGCCAGGAGATCGTCGTAGAGCTGCAGGACGTACGGCCAGTCGGTCGAGGCCTCGTCGGGCGCTGCGGCGTGGCAGGCGGCGATGGCGGCCTCGACGTGGAAGACCGTGATGGTGTCGCCGGCGGCGGCGCGCTCCAGGTGCGTGAGCCCCTCGGCGATGAGTGCCAGATCCCAGCGCGAGCGGTCCTGCTCGCCGAGCAGCAGCAGGTCGCCGGCCTCGTCGGCGCGCGCCGGCAGTCGGCTCGACTGCAGCAGCATCAGCGAGAGCAGCGCGTGCACCGGCGGTCGCTCGGTCGATGGATGCGCCAGTACCAGGCGGGCCAGCCGGATCGCCTCCCCGCACAGCTCGGTGCGCACGAGGTTGTCGCCGCCGTGCGCGGCGTAGCCCTCGTTGAACAGCAGATAGAGGACGTCGAGCACGCTGTCCAGGCGCGCTGGCAACGCGTCGTCGGCCGGCATCTCCAGGCCGAGCCCATCGGCGCGGATCTGGCGCTTGGCCCGCACCAGGCGCTGGGCGATCGTCGCCGGGCGCGAGAGGAACGCGGCGGCGATCTCCTCCACCGAGAAGCCACCGACGGTCTTGAGCGTGAGCGCCACACGGGCCGGCCGCGGCAGCGCGGGATGACAGCACATGAGGATCATCGCCAGCTCGTCGTCCACGCTCGGCGTCGCCGGATCCGCGGGCGCCGACCACCCGGCGCCGAGGCTCTCGAGCTTGGCGCGCAGCACCCCGTCGCGACGCAGCCGATCGAGCGCACGGTGATGCGCGACCTGGAAGAGCCACCCGCCGGGATTGTCGGGGACACCGCGATAGGGCCACGTGGTGAGCGCCTGCATCAGCGCCTCCTGCACGACCTCCTCGGCGAGGTCGAGACGGTCCGCGCCCAGCCGGCGGGCCAGTACGGCCACCATGCGTCCCGCGCTGTGGCGGAACAGGTGATCGACCAGCCCACCGACCGCGTCGTCCGTCATCGCGCCTCAGCCCCGCGGGGTCATCTCCTCGATCTGGCGCACCTCGAGCGAGCCGGAGGCCAGGTGCGGTGAGTCGCGCAGGATCTCGACCATGGCGTCGTAGCTGGGAGCCTCGATGATCCAGAAGCCGCCGAGGAACTCCTTGGACTCGACGAACGGCCCGTCGGTGACGACGAGCTCGCCGCCCTTCTCCCGCACCACGCGGCCCTCGGGGCTGCGCAGCTTCTCGCCGTGCACGAGCTGGCCGGCGCGCGCCACCCGCTCCGTCCACGAGCGGTACCGCTCGATCAGCTTCTGCATGTCTTCCGGGCTCATCCGGGGATCCGTCCCCTGACCGCGGGCCAGCACGAGGAACTTGGCCATGACACTGTCTCCTTCGCCGTGGCCCGTCGCTCGGGCGCCGGCTCTCGTCCGTCGCCCAGGAGACGAACGAGGCGGATCGGAATCGACACACCCGGGCGGCCCCCGGGCCGTGGAGCGTAGAATACGCCCGTGTTCTCGGCGATCGTCTCCGCCCTCCACGTGCTGGCGCTGGGCATCGGCCTGCCGGCCATCTTCCTGCGAGGACGGGCGCTCAACGGCTCGCTGGACCGCGAGGGCATCCGGCGCGTCCTCCTCGCCGACACGGCGTGGGGCATCGCGGCGGCACTGTGGCTGGTGACCGGGCTGCTGCGGGCCTTCGGCGGTCTCGAGAAGGGCACGGCCTTCTATCTCGGGTCCTGGCTCTTCCTCCTGAAGATGGCGCTGTTCGTGACGATCGTGCTGCTCGAGCTCCGGCCGATGCTCACGCTCGGCCGCTGGCGATCCACCTTGCGCGCCGGCCGGACGCCCGACACCTCGCCGGCGCGCACCTTGTTCCAGCTGAGCCACGCCGAGCTGGGCCTGGTCGTGGTGATGGTCTTCGTCGCCAGCTTCATGGCACGCGGCTTCGGCCTGCGCTGACGCCCGCCGCCCAGGTCTGTCGCCGAGCGTCCCCGGGGGGACGCGCTCAGCGCGTGAGCAGCACGCGCAGCAGCGCCGGTCCGTTCTCCCAGATCACCAGCGCCACGCCCATCAGGCTCTCGCCGGCGATCCAGCCGGAAGCGACGGGGAACGTGAGCTCGCGCGCCGCCTGGGGATGCCGCCGCTCCAGCCACCACGCGAGCAGCGCGCCCAGGAAGAACAGCACGCCGTAGTACCAGTGAAAGGTCCAGGCCAGCCCGAGCCCGGCCGGTGAGGGCACCCACGCCCGCGCGCGCTCGGGCAGGAGCATGGGCGCGAGGGTCAGCGCGATGCCGACCAGCGCGCCGATGGCGATCGACCAGAGCTTCACCGCCCCGAGGCCCGACAGCCCGTGCGACAGCGCCAGTGCCACCGCGCGCCACGTCTGCGCTGCCGGCGCGGGAAAGAGGTCCGAGCCGAGCAGCGAGGGGTTCGGGATCAGCACGCGGAAGGCGAGCACGCTGACCAGCGTGCCGACGAAGATCCCGGAGAACTGAGCGATGAACTGCTTGCGCGGATGCGCGCCCAGCAGGTAGCCGCTCTTGAGGTCGACCAGGAGGTCGGCGCTGCTGCCGGCGGCCGCCGCCGTGATGTTGGCACTCATCAGATTCACGTTCACGTTGCCAGGGCTCAGCACGCCGAAGGTGAGCTGGGTGATCTTGCCCATCGCGCCGACGGGCGTGGTGTCCGTCTCGCCGGTGACGCGGCACGCGACGAGCGCCAGCGCGAACGACAGCAGCACGGCCACCGCCGTCTGCCAGTACGGCATCCCGAAGGTGCGGTGCCCCAGCCAGGCCAGGCCGACGAAGCCGGCGAGCTGCCCGGCCAGCAGCCATGACCCCGGCGTCTCGAGCGCGGCCAGCGGGTCGTCCGCCGTCGCGTGTGTCCGGCCCAGCATGGCGCCGAGCCCCGCGAAGGCGCGCGCCGCCGTGCGCCATTGCAGCGCGAAGCTCAGCAGGCTCGCGCTCACCATGCAAGCGACGCCACCCCACAGCGTCCACTGCACCAGCGCCGCGTAGCCGGATCCGGCCACGACGCCGTGCGATTGCAGGAGCGGCACGAAGATCATCCACGCCGTCACCCCGCCGAGCAGCATGCTCGCCGACACGCGCAGGCCGGTGATGGCGCCGGCCGCGATGAACATCGGCTCCCACGAGAGCATCACCGTGCGGCCCATCCACACCGGGCCCAAGAACCGCGTGTTGAGCGCGGCGATCCAGGTGCCGATGCTCAGCGGCGCCAGGCTCGCGTGCACGAGCGTGAGGCCTTCGGCCCAGAACTTCGTGAGCACCGCCACGAGCCCGGCCCAGCCGAGCGCGCGCGCCGATCGCGCGCCCTCGCCACCGGCCCCGTGCAGCGCGCGCAAGGTCTCGGCGGCGGCGATGCCGCTCGGGAAGCGCAGCTGCTCGACGTTGATCATCTGGCGCTTCATGGGAATCGCCATCGTCACGCCGAGGATCGCGAGCAGGAACACCCAGGCCATCATCGTCGCCAGCGGCATCGGCGCATCGTTGAGCAGCATGTACGCGGAGAAGGCCGAGATCAGCGTGCCGCCGGTGGAGTACCCGGCCGAGCTGGCGGTCGACTGCATGCAGTTGTTCTCGAGAATCGTCATCGGCGTGCGGGCCAGCCCGATGCGATGCAGCGTGGTCCAGATCGCATAGGAAAGGATGCACGCCGTGATCGCGACGCCGAAGCCCCAGCCCGCCTTGAGCCCGATGTAGAGATTGGTGAGCGAGAGCAGCCCGCCGAGCAGGGAGCCCATGAGCACCGCCCGCCACGTGAGCTGACGCATCGCATCGCCCCGCCCCCGATAGACCTGCTCGTACCACTGCCGCTCGATCTCCTCGGGGGTGCCCTGGAAGCCCTGGATCGGCAGGGTGTCGGGCCCGGCCGGGGGACCGGACGAGGGGGTCGTGATGGCGGGTTCGGTGGCCACTTTCTCTCCGGCGGAGCCAGTATGCCTGGTGAGAGATGATCCACCAATTCACTCCGCGGATATCGACAACACCGGTGCGACGAGGGGTTGCCCGGAGGGCTCCTGCGGCACGAGAGTTGAACCCGTTCCCGGCCCGTGAGCTACCTCGGATCGCTCCTGGTCGTCGACGACGAGCCGGAGGTCGCGGACGTCCTGCGCGACTTCTTCGAGGGGCAGGGCTACGCAGTGACCTGCGCCCTCAACGGCCGTGACGCCCTCGTGCTGGCCTCGCTCTCCCGTCCGGACGCCGTCATCCTCGACATCCGGCTGCCCGAGCGCAGCGGCCCCGAGATCCTCGCCGACCTGCGCGGCCTCGACAACTCGATCCCCGTGGTGATGCTCAGCG
>Ga0310810_10008363_pt1 | contig 11905 bp, 9 predicted proteins | sample NCmetagenome_FD_207641 | JGI IMG/M metagenome (GOLD analysis project Ga0310810, IMG submission 207641) | Soil microbial communities from experimental microcosm in Duke University, North Carolina, United States - NC | ecosystem: Engineered > Artificial ecosystem > Soil microcosm > Unclassified ...
CAGCAACTTCGGCACCGGCGCGCCGGGCTTCAATCGGCCGCGCGGCATCACGTTCCCGTCCATTGCCGTGGACCGCACGACGAGCCCGAACCGCGGCCGCGTATACGTGGCGTGGAACGAGGCCGTCGACTGGTTCGACGATGCGCTGAACACGCTGGGGACCAAGGTCGAGGTCGAGGGCAACAACACGTCGGGCACGGCCACGCTGTTCACGCCGGGGCAACTGCTGCGCGGCGCGTTCTCGGCGGCGAGCGACCAGGACTGGTTCAAGTTCAGCGCCACCGCCGGCACGTCGTACATCTTCTGGTGCGATTCGATTCCGAACCCGCTGTACACCATGCGCGTGTTCTGTTCGGACGGCTTCACCGCGCTGGCCCTGAGCGGCGACACCCAGGCCCCGGCCGGCGGCAACGGCTTCATCGTGTGGACCGCGCCGACCACGGCCACGTACTTCTTCCGCATGGCGGTGGTGAGCGGCGCGGCCTCGAGCGGCGGCTACCGCGTCTCGACCGCCGTCGACGCGCCGACCGCCGGCGAGCGCTCCCGCGACTGGCGTGACGCATTCGTCACCCATTCCGACGACGGCACGACGTGGGCGACGCCGACGCGCGTCACCGACGACGCGGCGCTGTTCGACGACTGGCTGCCCGAGGTCGCCGTGGCCGGCGACGGGTGCCCTTACGTGACATGGTTCGACTGGCGCGACGCGGCCGCGAACTGCGCCGGCAGTTCCAACATCTACGTCGCGCGCTCGGTGGACGGCGGCGCGACGTGGGCCGCGAACCAGCGCCTGACCGACGTCAGCACGGCGTGGTCGAGCACGTCGAGCAACATCGCGCCGAACGAGGGCGACTATCAGGCGCTGTTCGCCGTGGGCCGCGCGCTGCGCCCGGCGTGGGCCGACGGCCGCGGCGGCACGGCGGACGTGTTCACGACCGCGCTCGACGTCGGCCACGACCTGACGTTCTGCCCGAACGACACGACCGTCGATCACAACACGACGCTGCCGCTGACGTTCTCGTTCACGAACGCGAACGTCGCCTACGCGAACGACCTCCAGGTGTCGCTCGCCGACGCGCGCGGTTGGGTGTCGTCCAACTCCGTGGTCACGGTGGCGGCGGCGGGCGGCCAGACGCTGAACTTCAACGTCTCCGTGCCCGACAGCGCCGCGACCGGCACGAATCAGGTGTGCTTCAGCGTGACGAGCGTGCGCGGCACGCTGCTCCAGCAGTGCTGCGTCCACCTCGGCGTGAACGGCGGCACGACGGCGGTGCCGCCGCCGACCTCGCTCGGGTTCGCGCTCGCCGTGCCGCGGCCGAACCCGGCCTCGGGCCTGAGCCACATCGACTTCACGCTGCCGGCGCCCGCAGCCACGCACCTCGACGTGTTCTCGCTGAGCGGGCAGCGCGTGCGCACGCTGGTCGACGGCGTGCTCGGCGCCGGGCCGCACACCGCGGCGTGGGACGGGCGCGACGAGCACGGCCGGCGCGTCGCGGCCGGCACGTTCTTCGTGCGCCTCTCGAGCGGACCGCATCTCGCGACGGAGCGCCTCGTGTTCCTGCCCTGACGTCGGGGGCCGCGGGCGTCTGAAGGGCCGGCGGAGCACTCCGCCGGCCCTTTCGCTTTCCCAAAGGCGCCGCCGTCCGGCGCGCCGCTCGCGCGCGGCCCGACTGCGCTTCGCGCCCGGCCCGAAAAAAACCGTTTGACGTCCGGGCCTGTATGCAGTTTTATGCATCGCACCTCATAGTTATTCAGTCCGTCCGGGAGGCCTTTCATGTCGCGGTCCCGCCGTCTCACGCTGCTCGCCCAGATGCTGAGCGGGCAGCGCTTCACCAGCCAGGAAGAACTGGCTCGCGCGCTCGGCCGTTCCGGTGTGCACGTCACGCAGGCCACGCTGTCGCGCGACCTGCGCAGCCTGGGCGTGGGCAAGCGGCCCGGCGCGGACGGACGCACCGTGTACGAACTGCCCGGGCCCGCCTCCGAGACGCTCGACCGTGAGCGCCAGATGCTGGACTTGCGCGCGTTCGTGAACGACGTGCGCGTCGCCCAGAACCTGCTGATCGTGCGCACGCCACCCGGTCACGCGAACGGCGTGGCCCGCGCCATCGACCTCGCGAACTTCGAAGGCATCGTCGGCTCGGTCGCGGGCGACGACACGGTCCTCGTGGTCATGCCGGACGGCCCGCAGGCCAAACGCCTCAAGCGCCACCTCGACGCGGTCTCCGGCAAGACGACGGGAGCGGCCAAGTGACGCCCGCCCAGGCGGCGCTCGCCGCGCCCGAGGTCGTCGCGCCGAAGCTCGAGCGGAGGCGCGCGCGCATCGCCGTGCTCGGCGCGAGCGGATACGCGGGGCAGGAGTTCGCGCGGCTGTCGCTGGCCCACGACGGCCTCGAGCTGGCGCTCCTGTGCTCGCGCGAGCATCACGGGCAACCGGCCGGGGCGCTGCTGCCCGGGCTGGACCCGCGCGTCGGCGCGTTGCCGCCGGTGGCCGATCCGGCCGAACTGCCCGCGCTCGCCGCCGCCGGCGCGTTCGACACGCTCGTGACGTGCCTGCCGCACGGCGCGTGGCGCGCGCTGGCGGCCGAGCATCCGGCGCTGGAAGCGACGCCTCAGCGCATCGTCGATCTGTCGCAGGACCATCGCGACGGTTCCGCAGGCTACGTGTACGGGCTGCCCGAGGCGTTCCGCCAGCGCATCGCGTCGGCCACGCGCGTCGCGAACCCGGGCTGCTACCCGACCGCCGCGGCGCTCGCGCTGCTGCCCGCCCTCGAGCACGGCTGGCTGGACGACCCGGTGATGGTGAGCGCGCTCAGCGGCGTGAGCGGCGCGGGCCGCGCGGCCCAGCTGCGCACGTCGTTCGTCGAGCTGGAGGGCGGCGCCGCGCTGTACAAGGTCGGCACCGAGCACGCCCATGTGCCCGAGATGCAGCGCACGTTCGAAGCGGTGACCGGCGCGTCGTTGGCCGTGGCGTTCGCGCCGCAGCTCGCGCCCATGGCGCGCGGCATCCTGCTCACCGCGACCGCGCCCCTGGCGAAGCCGGTGACGCCGGCCGAAGCCCACGACGCGTACCGGCGGCGCTACGCCGACGAACCGTTCGTGCGCCTGCTCGACGTCGGGCAATGGCCCGAGACGCGTGCCGTGCGCTCCAGCAATCGCTGCGACGTCGCCGTGACGACGCTGCACGGCGGGCGCACGCTGCTCGCCAGCGCGGCGCTCGACAACCTCGTCAAGGGCGCGGCCGGGCAGGCGGTGCAGAACCTGAACCTGCTGCTCGGCTGGCCCGAGGATTGGGGGCTGCCGCGCCACGGGAGCCCGTGGTGAGCGCCCGGGAGCCTCTTCCGGGCTCGGCCCGGACGGTCGCCCGGGAAGCGCGTTCCGTGAACCCGCGCGGCGGCGCATGGCCGTTGCGTCCGGTCGTGCTCAAGCTCGGCGGCCGCGCGCTCGAAGCTCCCGGCGCGCTCGCCGAACTGGCGGACGCGCTCCACGCGCACGCCGGTCCGCTCGTGCTCGTGCACGGCGGCGGCGCGGAAGTGAGCGCGTGGTGCGAACGCCTCGGGCTCGCCGCGCGCTTCGAGAACGGCCTGCGCGTTACGACGGGCGAGACGCTGGACGTGGCCGTCGCGGTGCTGGCCGGGCTCGCGAACAAGCGCCTGGTCGCGGCGCTGCGCGAACGCGGCGTCGACGCCGTCGGCCTCGCGGCGCTGGACGGCGGCATCGCCGAGTTCGAACTCCACGAACAGGCCGCGCGCCTCGGGCGGGTCGGCCGGATCGCGCGCGTCCAGCCCGGCCTCATCGACACGCTGCTCGCGCAGGGCCGCGTGCCCGTGCTCGCGAGCATTGGCGAGCGCGACGGCGCGCTGCTCAACGTGAACGCCGACGACCTGGCCGCGGCGCTGGCCCCGGCGCTCGCGGCGCGCGCGCTCGTGCTGCTGAGCGACGTGCCGGGCGTCCAGATCGGCGACGAGTGCCTGTCGCGACTGACGCGCGCCGACGCGGAGCGCGCGCTCGCCCACCGGGACGTCTCGGGCGGCATGCGCGCGAAGCTGGCCGCCGCCCACGCCGCGCTCGAAGGAGGCGTCGCGCACGTGTGCATCGGAGCCTGGCAGGGCCCGGGCACACTGCGCGCCCTCCTCAGCGGAGCGGGCGCGTCCGAGGCGACGCCGGCGCCGCGCGACTCGGAAGCGCTGCCGGTGGGCGGAGGCCCGCGATGAGCGACGTCCTGACCACCGCGAAGGCCGCGGCCGCGCCGGGCGCCACGCCGGCGGCCGCGCCCGGCGCCGCGACGAGCGCCGCGCACGCGGAAGCCGAAGTCGCGTGCATGGCGCCGCTCTATCCGCTGCCGCGGCTCGAGATCGTGTCCGGCCGCGGCGCGTGGGTGCGCGACGCCAAGGGCGGTGAGTACCTCGATTTCGTGAGCGGCATCGCGGTCAACGCGCTCGGCCACAACCCGAGCGGGCTGGCGCGCGCCGTGGCCCGCCAGATGCGGACCCTCGGGCACGTCTCGAACGTGTTCGCGAACCGCCCCGGGCTGGAGCTGGCCGAGCGGCTCGTCGCGCTCACCGGCTACGAGAACGTGTTCTTCTGCAACAGCGGCGGCGAAGGGATGGACGCCGCGATCAAGTTCGCGAGGGCCAGAGCCCGCGCGCGCGGCCGCGAGGGGCGCGACGTGCTCGCGTTCCGCGGCGGATTCCACGGACGGCTGGGGTTCGGGCTGTCCGCCACGTGGACGCCGTCGTACCGCGAGCCGTTCGAGCCCCTGATCCCGGGGTGCCGCTTCGCCGACTTCAACGACGTCGCGTCGCTGAGCGACGTGCTCGACGAGCATGTGGCCGCGGTCGTCGTCGAGCCGGTGCAGGGCGAAGGCGGCGGCATTCCGGCGCGCCGCGAATTCCTCGAAGCGCTGCGCGCCCGCACGCGCGCGCTCGGCACGTGCCTGATCTTCGACGAAGTGCAGTGCGGCATGGGCCGCTGCGGGCACCTGCGCGCCGCCGAGCACTACGGCGTCGAAGCCGACGTCACGGTGCTGAGCAAGGCCCTGGGCGGCGGGCTGCCGCTGGCCGCGGTGCTGATGCGCGGCGACACCGCGTCGGCGCTCGCGCCCGGGATGCACGGATGCACGTTCGGCGGCGGTCCGGTCGCGGCCACCGCCGCGCGCTTCGTGCTGGAACGCGTCGCGCGCCCGACGTTCCTCAAGCGCGTGCGCCAGCGCGGACGGCGCCTGGCCGCCGCCCTCGAGGCGCTCGTGTCGCGCCATCGCTCGCTGTCGGCGGCGCGCGGCCTCGGACTGCTGCAGGCCGTCGAAGTCGCCGAGGGCGCGTCGTTCGACGCGCCGGCGCTGGTGCGCGCCGCGCGCGAGCACGGGCTGCTGCTGGTGCGCGGCGGCGACCGCGCGGTGCGACTGCTGCCGCCGCTCAACGTCACGGACGCCGAGCTCGACGAAGCCTGCGCGCGGCTGGACCGCACGCTCGATCGCCTGGAAGCCGCGACCCCCAACGGAGGAAACGCGTCGTGAAGAGACCCGCGGTCCGCAAGGCCGTGCTCGCGTATTCGGGCGGGCTCGACACCAGCATCATCGTGCACTGGCTGCGCGAGAACTACGGCTGCGAGGTCGTGTGCTACTGCTCGGACGTCGGACAGGGCGCCGAACTCGACGGCCTCGAGGCGCGCGCGCGCCGTCTCGGGGCGAGCGACGTGATCGTCGAGGACCTGCGCGTGCCGTTCGTGCGCGACTTCGTGTTCCCGGCGCTGCGCGCGGGCGCGGTGTACGAAGGCAACTACCTGCTCGGCACCGCGCTCGCCCGGCCGCTCATCGCGTCGCGCCAGGTGTGGTGCGCGGAGCGCACCGGCGCGGACGCGCTGGCCCACGGCTGCACGGGCAAGGGCAACGATCAGGTGCGTTTCGAGCTGACGTACCTCGCGCTCGCCCCGCGGCTCCAGGTCATCGCGCCATGGCGCGAGTGGGACATCGTCTCGCGCGAGGATGCTCTCGCCTACGCCGCGAAGCACGATCTGCCGCTCACCGTGACGAAGGGCGATCTGTTCTCGCGCGACGCGAATCTGTGGCACCTGTCGCACGAGGGCGGGCCGCTCGAGGACCCGGCGGCGGCCGCGCCCGAGAGCCTGTACCGCCTGACGCGCGGCGCGGCCGACCAGCCGGCGTCGCCCGAGATCGTGAGCGTCGGCTTCGAGGCCGGGCGCCCGGTGCGCGTCAACGGCCAGACGCTGTCGCCCGTCGAACTCGTCGAGCGGCTGAACGCGCTGGCCGGCCGCCACGGCGTGGGCCGCGCCGATCTCGTGGAGAGCCGCCTCGTCGGCATGAAGTCGCGCGGCGTCTACGAGACGCCGGCCGGCACGGTGCTGCACGAGGCGCTGGAAGACCTGTGCAAGCTCACGCTGCCGCACGACCTGCTGCGCACGCGCGCCGAGCTGGCGCTCAAGATGGCCGATCTGATCTACGCCGGCCTGTGGTTCACGCCGCTGCGCCGCGCGCTGCAGGCGTTCGTCGACACCGCGATGCAGGCCGCGACCGGCGAGGTCTCGGTCGAGCTGTTCCGCGGCCAGGCCCGGGCCGTCGCGCGTTCCAGTCCGCAGTCGCTGTACCGCCCCGATCTCGCGTCGTTCGACATGACCGGCTACGACGCGAAGCACGCCGAGGGCTTCATCCGGCTGTTCGGCCTGCCGCTCGTCGCCGTCGCCCAGCGCGGCCTGGCCGCCGACGGCCTGGCGCTGGAAGGCGCGCCGGGCGAAGGCGAGTCGAATGCGCCGCGCGCGAGCGCGACGCCGGCCGCGGCGACGCCGGCCGACTCCGCCGCGAGCCCCGCCGCGCCGCTCGAGACGAACCGTGTCCGCTGACACGCCGGTCGTGAACCCGGGCGCCGGCGAGGTGTGGCGCGGGCGGCTCCAGGAGGGCCTGGATCCGCGCGCGCGCGCGCTCAACGATTCGCTCGCCGTCGATCGCCGGCTGTGGCCCGAGGAAATGGCGCTGTCGCGCGCGTACGCCGAGACGCTGGCCGAGTGCGGCGTGCTCGCGCCGCGCGAGCTGGAGCAATTGCTCGACGCGTGCCGCACGCTGTCCGACGACTTGTCGCACGGCCGCGTGACGCTGGCTGGCGAGGACGTGCACTCCGCGGTCGAAGCCGAGCTGACGCGCCGCGCCGGCGACCCCGCGCGGCGCCTGCACACCGGGCGCAGCCGCAACGACCAGGTCAGCACGCTGACGCGGCTGCACGTCATGCGCCTGTGCGACACCGCGGTCGAGGGCGTGCGCGAGCTGGAGCGCGCGCTCGTCGGCCAGGCGCGCGCCGCGGGAAACCAGGCCGCGGCCGCGCACACGCACCTGCAGCCGGCCCAGCCCGTGCTGCTGGCCCAGCTGTGGCTCGCGCACGCGCACGCGCTCGAGCGCGACGAGACGCGCTTCGAGGCGGCGCGCGAGGCGGCGGATCGCATGCCGCTCGGCGCCGGCGCGGTGGCGGGCACGCCGCTCAAGTACGACCGGCTCGCGCTCGCGCAGCGCCTCGGCTTCTCGCGGCTCGCCGAGAACAGCGTGGACGCGGTCGGCGACCGCGACTTCGCGCTCGAGTACCTCAACGCCTCGGCACTGCTCGGCCTGCACCTGTCGCGCCTGGCCGAGGATCTCGTGCTGTGGTGCGCGCCGGCGTTCGGCTGGCTGCGCGCGCCCGACGGCTTCTCGACCGGATCGAGCCTGCTGCCGCAGAAGCGCAACCCCGACCTGTTCGAGCTGGCGCGGGGCAAGAGCGCGCGCCTGCTCGCGAACGCGCAGCGCCTGGCCATCGTGATGAAGGGTCTGCCGTCCGCGTACCAGAAGGATCTTCAGGAGGACAAGGAAGCGCTGTTCGACACCGAGGACACGCTGACCGCGCTCCTCGACGTGCTGCCGTCGGCGATCGACGCGCTGGAACCGAACGCGGCGCGCATCACGGAGAGCCTCACGCCCGATCTTCTGGCGGTCGAGCTGGCGGACGCGCTCGTCGAAGACGGCGTGCCGTTCCGCGACGCGCACGCCGCGGTCGGGCGACTGTGGGCGCTCGCCGAGTCGCGCGGCATCGCGGTCGCGGCGCTGCCCCTGGCCGACCGCCTCGCGCTGTCGACCGGCTTCACGGATGCGCGCCTCGCGTCGCTCAGCGTCGAGGCCGCGCTGCTGCGGCGCGATCACTCTCCGGGCGGCGGGCGCTCCTCCGTTCAGGCGCAGCTCGCGCGGCTCGAAGCGCGGCTCGGCCTGGGGCCGGGCGAAGCCGAGGTGGCCGCGGCCGCCGAAGCCGCGACGCCGCGCACGAGCGCGAACCCGGCACGCGTCGCGAGCGAGACCGGCGCCGGCGACCTCGTGCTGCGCCGCGCCACGCTCGCCGACGTCCCGGGCATCGCGCGCATCATGGCCGGCTACGTCGCCGAGGGCATCCTGCTGCCGCGCCCGGTCGGCGAGCTGTTCCAGTGCATCCGCGAGTTCCACGTCGCGGTCGCGAACGGCGAGGTCGTGGGCTGTTCGGCGCTGCGCCTGTTGTGGGACGACCTCGGCGAAGTGCGCTCGCTGGCCGTGCGCTCGGACGCGCACGGGCGCGGCCTCGGCGCGCGCCTGGTGGCCGCCGTGCTCGACGACGCGCGCGCGCTCGGTCTGCCGCGCGTCATCGCGCTGACCCGCGAGGTCGCGTTCTTCGAGCGCTGCGGCTTCTCGGTGACGTCGCGCGACACGCTGCCGCGCAAGGTGTGGTCGGACTGCGTGCGCTGCCCGAAGCGTCACGCGTGCGACGAAGTGGCCGTCGTGCTCGACCTGGTGCCCGGCGCCTCCGAGGCCGCGGCCGCCTCGGCGCGCTCGTGGCTGCTGCCCATTCCCCAGCTGGCCCAACCGGAAGCGCCCGCGCTTCCGCTCATTTCATAGGAGGAGTACGCCAGGTGCCTGAGTCGCCGTCTCACCTCGTGGACCTCGTGGGTCTCGACCGCGCATGGGTGCTCGACCTCTTCGAGTACGCCGATCGCCTGCGCGCCGCGCGCGGCCAGAGCAACGCGCCGCGGCCGCTCGCCGGCAAGACCGCGGCGTTGGTGTTCCACAAGCCGTCGCTGCGCACGCGCGTGTCGTTCACCGTCGGCATGCACGAGCTGGGCGGCGACGCCGTGGACCTGGGCGCGGCGGAAGTCAGCGACAACGGCCGCGAGAGCGTGCCCGACGTGGCGCACGTGCTGAGCGGCATGTGCGATCTGATCGTGATCCGCACGTTCACCCATCGGCTCGTGCGCGAGCTGGCGGCCAGCGCGTCCGTGCCGGTGATCAACGCGCTCACCGACTTCTCGCACCCGTGCCAGATCCTGTCCGACCTGTACACGCTGCACCGCATGGGCCGCGACCTCGACCGGCTGACCGTGGCCTGGGTCGGCGACGGCAACAACGTGCTGAACTCGTGGCTCGAAGCGGCGACGATCTTCGGCTTCGCGCTGCAGATCGCCGTGCCCGACGGCTTCGAGCCCGACGCCGGCCTGTATCTGGAGGCCGAGCGCGAAGCGAAAGGCGGCGTGCGCCGCTCGCGCGATCCGCGCGAAGCCGTGCGCGGCGCCGACGTCGTCTACACCGACACGTGGACGAGCATGGGCCAGGAGGCGGACGCCGACTGGCGGCGCGTCGTGTTCGCGGGCTATCAGGTCAATCCGTCGCTGATGTCGCTGGCCAACGGCGACGCCGTGTTCATGCACTGCCTGCCCGCGCACCGCGGCGAGGAAGTGACCGACGAAGTGATCGACGGCCCGCAGAGCGTGGTGATCGAGGAAGCCGAGAACCGCCTGCACCTGCAGAAGGCGCTGATGGCGCGCCTGGTCGCGGCGCGCAAACCGGCGCGGGCGCGGCGCGCGCAGGTGGTCGGCGCCGGCGTGTAGCGGGGCGGCTTCGTGGGCTTGGCGGGTGTCGCTCGGTCACGAGCCCGTGGAACGCGCGCTGTTCAAGGAGACGCGGCGTCCGGTACGGTTCCCGGGCGCCGCTTCTCCATTGAGGAGCCTATCCGTGCCCGAAAAGACGCACGACTACCAGAACGACGAGATCGTCGTCCGCTACCGGCTGTCGCGCTGCATCCACGCCGCGGCGTGCGTGCGCGGGCTGCCGCACGTCTTCGATCCCAACCGCAAGCCGTGGGTCGACGCGAGCGCCGCCGACGGCGATGCGATCGCCGAGGTCGTGATGCGCTGCCCGACCGGCGCGCTGCACTTCGAGCGCCTGGACGGCGGCCCCGCCGAGACCCCGGACGAGACGAACACGGTGCTGCCCACGCCGCGCGGGCCGCTGTACGTGCGCGGCGATCTCGAGATCCGCGACGCCTCCGGCGCGGTGACGCTGCGCGACACGCGCGTCGCGCTGTGCCGGTGCGGGCAGTCCGCGAACAAGCCGTTCTGCGACGGCAGCCACTGGAACGCCCGCTTCGCCGACGACGGCCGCGTCGCCGAGAACAAGCTGACCGGCGAGTTCGGCGCGGGCGGCGGCCCGCTCGTCATCACGGCGACCGAGAACGGTCCGCTCCGGATCGAAGGCCCGGTCGAGCTGTGGAGTTCCGACGCGAACGCCGCGCACCGCGGGGCCCGGGGCACGCTGTGCCGCTGCGGCCAGTCGGCGACCAAGCCGTACTGCGACGGCAGCCACACGCGCATCGGGTTCGTCGGGGACGCCAGGAAGTAGCCGGTATCGCGTCCAGACACGCGGCATGAAGGCGCCACACAACCTATCGCGACGATTTCGTGGCATCGCGCTGATTGCCGACGTAGTCTCCGGGCCTGTCGAGGCGGCCTGTTCCCTCAGGCACCCCACCCTCGCCTCGCGAAGGAGACTTGCCATGCGCCGCGTCCCGAGCAGCTTCGTTGCCGCGCTCGCCCTCGTCGCCGGACTCGCCTCACTCGCTCACGCGCAGAGCTGCCCCGGAAGCTGGGGCAATCGGCTCCCGAGTTCGACCTACTCCACGTGGAGTCCGGTGCTCACGGCGTCGTCGAGCGGCACCGCCATCAACGGCGGGTTCACCGTCGTCGTGCGCGACCAGTTCAACGTCCCGATGGTCAACGCCGAGGTGTGGCTGTACTTCGTCGACTGCGCGATGGTCATGTACGAGCAGCAGAACGCCGGGGTCGGGGCCGAGTGCGGCCAGGACGGCGACGGCTTCGACTACATCTTTGGCAACACGGACGCCAGCGGCTCGATCACGTTCGCGGCGCGCGCAGGCGGCCACGACAACCCCGGCGCCAGCGCGGTCACGATCAACGTCATCCTGCGCCAGGGCACGGCGCTGTGCAGCGCGACCACTCTCACCGCCGTGCCGAGTCGCTCCACCGACATCGACGGCGACGGAGACACCGACGGCTGCGATTACGACCTCATGGTCGACAACTACCTGCACCATCCCGACCGCCGCGAGACCGACTACAACAACGACGGCACCACCGCCCTCGGCGACTTCGCGATCTTCGCGGCCGAGTACGCGCGCCACGCCTCGGGGACGCTGTGCTTCCCGAAGCAGAATCCGTGTAACAAGCAGTAGTCGGGCCGGCGCCACACGAGCGGGGGATGCCCACCGCCGCCCCCACTTGGTCTCGTACGCACCGCTTGCGGTGTCCGCGCCGGCGCGAAAACGAATCGGCGCGGCGCCCGAGCGGGGCACGCGTCCGAGACGTGTCGAGATGCGACGACTGGCGCGACGCCGCGATCCCTGCCGCTCGCGGAAGGGCATGGGAGACGGCAGCCCCCTTCGCAACTTTCCGACTTGACGCCTCTCGGAACCCCGCCGACCTCGTTCCGTCGCTCGTCATGCAGCACCCTTCGTCGCGCGCAGCGAGCGCCGCCTGCGCCCCTCTCGCACGACTCGCGAAAGAAATCCGGGGCGGACGCGCTCCACACCGAGGGACGCGATCCTCAAGCGCGCGAATC
>Ga0310810_10008364_pt1 | contig 11905 bp, 14 predicted proteins | sample NCmetagenome_FD_207641 | JGI IMG/M metagenome (GOLD analysis project Ga0310810, IMG submission 207641) | Soil microbial communities from experimental microcosm in Duke University, North Carolina, United States - NC | ecosystem: Engineered > Artificial ecosystem > Soil microcosm > Unclassified ...
CGTGAATGACGTGGGTTTGTCCGAAGGCCTTCCTGACGTCGCGGATTCCGACCGACGCCATGCGCTTCCTCCCGGTTACATCCCGTCCGGCAGAATGTTAGTTTGCGGGCCTCAAGTCATCAGCCGTGAACTACCCCAAGTCAATGCCGGCGGGAACCTCCCTGAATGCATTCCGGAGACACTTTCCCGCTTGACCGAGCGGCTTACGCCAAGGACTGTGCGCCACCCCGCTTCGCCCGCGCGCCGGCGCGTTAGCAATCCAATCGAAGGAGATCAGTTCATGTCCGGCGACAAAGCCGATGTGGTGATGTTCGGACCGAAGCCGATCATCGAGGACGCGCTGGAGAAGGCGGGTTTCACGGTGCACCGCGCGTTTGCGACGCCGGATCAAGACGCCTTCATCAGTCAGATCGCCCCAAAGGTGCGCGCCATTGCGGCGGTCGCAGGCCACGGGTCGGTCGACAGCGCCGTGATGTCGCGGTTTCCCAACCTCGAAATCGTGTCGAGCTTCGGCGTCGGCTACGACCACATCGACGCGAAATGGGCGGGCGCGCACGGCATCGTGGTCACCAACACACCCGATGTGCTGAACGAGGAGGTCGCCGACACGGCGCTCGGGCTCACATTATGCACAGTGCGCCACCTGCCGCAGGCCGAGAAATATCTGCGCGCCGGCCACTGGCCGAAGCACGGCGACTATCAGCTCACGCCCTCGCTACGCGACCGCACCGTCGGCATCGTCGGCATGGGACGCATCGGCAAGGCCATCGCGCGCCGCTTCGAGGCCATGAAGGTGCCGGTCGTCTACCACTCTCGCCGGCCCGCGGACGTGCCTTACAAGCACTATCCGAACATCCTCGACATGGCGCGCGACGCGAACCTGATGGTCGTCATCACGCCGGGCGGCGCCGCAACCAAGAACCTCATCAACGCCGAGGTGCTCAAGGCGCTCGGGCCGGAAGGCATTCTGATCAACGTCGCGCGGGGCTCCGTTGTGGATGAGCAGGCGCTCATCAAGGCGCTCAAGGACAAGACGATCCTCGCGGCCGGCCTCGACGTGTTCGCCAACGAGCCGCAGGTGCCGCAGGAGCTGATCGAGATGGAAAACGTGGTGCTGCTGCCGCATGTCGGCTCGGCCTCGCACGCGACGCGCCGCGCGATGGACGAGCTGGTCGCGAACAACATCATCTCGTGGTTTTCCGGCAAGGGCGCGCTGACGCCGGTGCCCGAGACGCCCGTCAAGAAGCCGTAATTGGGCATGCCAAATGCGGGCATGATGTTGCGATTGCTTGCTGGCTTGGTTCTGTTCGCCGTTTGTGGCGGGAATGCCGCGCTCGCTCAGCAGTCTCCGGCCCAGCCGAGCGATGCGGCGCGCGCGCTGGTCGGCGCGTGGGAGCTTTCCAATCCGGACCGCGACCGTCGCTGCACGCTGACCTTCAGGCTCGATACGGCGCCCCAAGGCTTTGCGGTGACGCTCGGCCCAAGCTGCGCGGCGGCATTTCCCGACGTGCGGCCGACCGCCGCCTGGACCATGGGCAGCGATGATGCGCTCAAGCTCGTCGACGCCAAAGGCGTCGTGCTGCTCGAGCTGACCGAAGTGGAGAGCGGCATGTACGAGACAATGCCGAACTACACCCACTACTTCCTGCAGACGCTCGCCGCGATCAACAAGGACCGCATCACCGACGACCTGTTCGGCGACTGGCAAATCACGCGCGGGCCCGGCCGCCCGATCTGCGAGCTCACCCTCGGCAACACCGCCTACGACCCGGACAGCTTCGTGCTGACGCTCAAGCCCGGCTGCGATGCCTTCATCACGCGCTTCGCCCCGGTCGCCTGGAGGCTCGATCGGGGCCAGTTCGTGATGATCGGCGGCGGCGGCCAAGCCTGGCGCTTCGAGGAGAACGAGGCGAACATCTGGAGCCGCATCCCGGCCGCGCGCCCGCCGGTGCTGATGGTGCGGCCTTAGACCCGCATCAACTTAAAACAAACGCGCCTCGCGCAAGAGCGCTTTCGCCCGTCGCCTGAGCAGCCAGTCGCCGCGCACGATCTGTTCAGCCCGGGCAATGCAGTTGTCGTTCGGGGTAAGATTACAGCGGTGTACGCGATCGCAATCCGCGCAGGCGAATCCGGCCAGCCGTCGGCGCATAGCAATCCGCTCCGAGATGTGACCGACCATATCGCGAATGGCATTGCTCAGAGCCATCTCATCCTCCTCCACCAGTTCCGAGCATCCCTGAAGGAAGCGCCGCCTGCTTTGACCTAGATCAAGCGGCGGCTCGCGTCAGGACAGGCCGGCGTTGCTGGGCCGCTTCTTCCTGCTGGGCCGCGTCCACACCACGCCCGGATATCCCTTGAGCGGCACGAGCCGTTCACCGCCATAGGCCCAGTCCTGCGCCTCGTCGATGCCGATGTGATAGATCGGCTGCCGACCGGTGCGGGCGGTAAGCAGCGCGCGCGGAATGTTGATCATCTTCTTGGCGGCGCGCTCGTAGATCAACGGCGTGCCGCAGCGCCGGCAGAAACTGCGTGTGCTGCCGGCCGCCTTGTCCTCGTAGCGCCTAATCTGGTCGTCGCCGGCGATGACGCGGAAGCGCTTGCGCCAGACGCCCACATAGGTCGCATAGACCGCCCCATGCGCGAGCCTGCTTGCGCGCGTGTGATCGTGCCAAGCCCAGAAGGCCGGATAGTCGATCTCGAACGCCACCGCGCCGCAGAGGCAACGGCCGGAGACGGTGGAGGGGTTGGAGAGTTGGCGTTTCATCCTGCTAAGCAAAATAATTCTGAGAGAAGTCTTCCACAAAGTTAATGCGAGGTGAGACCGTCCTCTTGTAGTGGTCAGCAAGATCCGGATTGGGATCAATGACTGTCACTCGCCTGCTTGAGTTGTGCGGTGACCCGGTTCGACGCAGAACGATGCGCGCCAGTCGGTCGGCAGTGGGCAACGAGTAGCCGACAATTGTCACGCGAGGACAGCTGTGGATGGAAGATGAAAACGAAGTCCACTGCCGCTTCAGAAACTCTAGCTCGATCTGCTTGTGCGGAGTCGGTGCAACCAAAATGTAGGGGGGATTGATGCGCTCGGAGATAAAGTCCGGATTGCCTTCGGGAAAAACCCAAATCCGATTCAAGAATTCAGTGCATTTGTCATTCTGCCAATTCCTCGCATTCGCATACTTCGCGGGCTCGAACCAATTTATTGACCCATGAGGCTTGAGAACGACGTTCCTGCTGGAATTGGTCTTGTCAAGCGCATAAGAAAACTCGATTTGCTCCTGCGTAAGAGCGGTTTCGAGCAATAGGTCATAGTTGAATGTAACAAACACGGTGTGCGACCGGTAACTCCGCACAATGTTGCGCATGAACTGAATCTTTGAGAACGTACTTTCATTCTGAAACGACCACAGAAACTCGCCAATGAGCCTTACCAACTGTCTTCGTGCATCGAGCAAGTACCCCGTCCGCCACTTGTAACCACGCCCCCTCCCCCGAATGCCATCGTATTCTTGCGCTGCATCCATTAGACCGAGCATGTCTTCCGCGTCTGGAAACTCATCCTTCTGTCGGTTGAGACTTGGATAGAAATAGTCGCAGAACGAATCGACGAGATTAGTACTAATCGGTTTCTGTCTCGTCAGGTTCCATAAGATCGCGCGTCGAAGAAGATGGGCTGCGGCAGGAGCACCTGCGGGCACCGAAAGCCCAGCCCCGAACACAAATACGTGTTTGGGACTGTGCCCTTTTGCGAACCGTGTGCCGGCTTCGGAGATATTCGAGTAGCTGAGACGCATAAGTGCCTAAATCAACCTCAGCCCCTTCAGGCTGGCGTGTCCGTCCTTGCCGACGATGATGTGATCGAAGAGCTGAACGCCGAGCGGTTTGGCGATCGCCGCGACCTGTCTGGTCATCTCGATGTCCGCGGAGGACGGCGTCGGGTCGCCCGAGGGGTGATTGTGCACCAGGATGATCGCGGTCGCAGAGAGCTCGAGCGCGCGCTTGACCACCTCGCGCGGATAGACCGGCGTGTGGTCGATGGTGCCCTGCTGCTGCACTTCGTCGGCGATCAGCTGGTTGCGCTTGTCGAGGAACAGGATACGGAACTGCTCCTTCTCGGAGAAGGCCTGTGCGGTGCGGCAATAGTCGATTACGGAAGACCATGAGGAGAGAACCGGACGCTTGCGGACCTGCCCCTTGGCGAGCCGCTGCGCCGCCGCTGCGACGATCTTGAACTCGGTGACGGCCGCATCGCCGAGGCCGCCGAGCTCCTTCAAGCGCTCGGGCGGGGCCGAGATCACCTCCGCGAACGAGCCGAATTTTTCGAGTAGCGCCTTGGCAAGCGGCTTCACGTCGCGCTGCGGGATGGCGCGGAAGAGCACGAGCTCCAGCATTTCATAGTCGGCGAGCGCGTCCGCTCCGGCGTCGCGGAAACGCGCGCGCAACCGGTCGCGGTGGCCGTGATAGTGCGGCGGCGCTTCGGCAAGCCCGGAATTTGATTTCGGCGGCATCCGCACAGCATGCCGAGAATAGGACGATTTGCAATCCGCGCGCGGGTCGGCGGAGGATCGCCGCACCTCTGATCGAGCGGCCATCCTCCTGGGCCATCCGGTTATACGTTTGAATAAATCAGTCGTGCGCGGAACGCCGCTAGGATTTGACCATCGGCATCCTGTGGCCCAAGTTCGCGGCCAGAACCACACGACCATGCACCGACTGCGCGCGGCGACAGCATACATCCGGTCCGCGCTCTGGTTCGTGCCGTTCATCGCGATTCTTCTCGAACTCGTACTGGCGCGGCTGCTGCACGAACTCGACCTGCGCCTTGATTGGACACTGCTCGGTCTTGGCGCGACTGGCGCACGCGCCATCCTCGATGCCACCGTCACCATGACGCTGTCGTTTCTCGTCTTTACCTTCGGGTCGCTCCTGGTGGCGATCCAGGTGGCGGGCGGGCAGCTCACGCCGCGCATCATCGCAACCATGCTCCTCCGCGACAACGTGGTGCGCTACACTGTCGGGCTGTTCGTCTTTTCCATGATGTTTGCGATCAGTGCGCTGAACCGGCTGGAAACGCACGTCCATCAGCTGGTGCTGCTGCTCGCCGGCGCGCTGGCGGTCATGTCGATGGCATCCTTTCTCTATTTGATCGACTACGCGGCGCGCCTGTTGCGGCCGATCAGCATGCTGACCCGCGTTGCGGAGACTGGGCTGGCCGTCATAGAAACTTTGTACCCCGCACCGACCGCGCCGCCAGACGCCGCAGCCGTTGCATTGCCGGATTTCGGCACTCCCGTTCGGATCGTGTCCCACTCGGGATCATCGCAGGTCCTGCTCCGGGTTGAGTTGCAGCAACTGATCGATGCGGCGCGTAAAGCCGACGGCGTTGTTGAAGTGATCCCCTCGGTCGGCGATTTCGTCGGCAAGGATGAGCCGCTGCTTGCGCTTTACAGTGGTGCTGCTGTGATCAAGGACGACATGCTCCGAGACGCGGCGTTGTTCGGCCCCGAGCGAACGATGGAACAGGACCCGACCTTCTCGTTGCGCATCGTGGTCGATATCGCCCTGAAAGCGCTCTCACCGGCCATCAACGACCCCACCACGGCGGTGCTCGCGATCGATCAGCTGCATCGCCTGTTACGCCAGGTGGGCAGACGCCAGCTCAGCGATGAAAGCTTCCGTGATGATGCCGGGCGGCCGCGCGTGATCTTCCGCACCCCCAACTGGGAAGACTTCGTGAGCCTGGCGTTCAGTGAAATCCGCCGCTGCGGCGCGAACAATTTCCAGGTGGCGCGACGCCTGCGCGCCATGATCGAGAATTTGATGCACACGTTGCCCGCACATCGCCACGCCGCGCTACAACAGCAGTTGACCCTGCTGGATCGCGAAATCGAACGTCAGTATTCCCTACCTGAGGACCTTGCTCTCGCGCGCGGATCAGACAGCCAAGGATTGGGTGGGACAAAAATCTAACTCGGGTCGGCGTGCATCGCCGATCAGTACGGCGGCTTGTGCCGCCCGGCCGGCGAGATCGTGAACACCTCGCAGCCGTCCTGCGTCACGCCCACGGTGTGCTCGAACTGCGCCGAGAGCGAGCGGTCGCGCGTGACCGCGGTCCAGCCATCGGACAGCACCTTGACGTGCGGACGGCCGAGATTGATCATCGGTTCGATCGTGAACAGCATGCCGGGCTTGAGCACGATGCCTTCGCCGGGACGGCCGATGTGCACGATGTTCGGCTCGTCGTGGAACAGGCGGCCGAGTCCGTGGCCGCAGAAGTCGCGCACCACGCTCATGTGCTGGGGCTCGACGAAGCTCTGGATCGCGGCGCCGATGTCGCCGGTGGTGCGGCCCGGCTTCACCGCGGCGATGCCGCGCATCATCGCCTCGTAGGTCACCTCAATCAGCCGCTCGGCTTTGCGCGGTATGTTGCCGACCGGGTACATGCGGCTCGAGTCGCCGTGCCAGCCATCGAGGATCAGCGTCACGTCGATGTTGACGATGTCGCCTTCCTTGAGCGGCTTCTCGTTCGGGATGCCGTGGCAGACCACGTGATTGATCGACGTGCAGGTCGATCTGTTATAGCCGCGGTACATCAAGGTCGCGGGGCGGGCACCGTGAGCAAGCGCGAAGTCGAAGACGAATTTGTCGATGACTTCGGTCGGCAGACTTGGCTTCACCACATCGCACAGTTCGTCGAGGCATTCGGCGACGAGTTGGCCGGCCTTGCGCATGCCGGCGAAAGCGTCAGGACCATACAGCTTGATTTGCCCGGTCTTGCGCAGCGGCGCAAAGGCGGCGTCGATGTAATTCATGAGGGAATGGCTCGATTCAGAGGCAATCTAGTCATTGGAGGGGAAGGTGCAAGCGAGCCGCGCACTCGGCGTGCTCCCCTCCCCCCCGCGCAGCGGCGGGGAGGGGTCGGGGTGGGGGGAAGTTCAAGGAAGCCCCCCACCCTAACACTCGCTTCGCTCGTGTGGGGAGGGGAGACACTGAGTTCGCGGCACCGCTGGCTCAACTCACGCCGCGATCTTGCCTCCGAGCTCGTCCGCGATGTGCACGCGAATGATCTCGTCGAACGACTCCTCCACCCTGAAGCCGAGCGAGCGTGCGCGCCTTGCATCGAATCGCGTGGGCCAGCCGGAAACGATCTTCATGATGGTGGGGTCCGGCTCGCGCCGGATGTGCGCCACCACCTTGTCGCCCGCGACGCGGCGCAGCGCTGCGATCTGCTCGCCGACCGTGCAGGCGACCCCCGGCATCGTGAGGTTGATACGCGGGCCAAGCTGCTCGCGCGTCAGGGACGCGGCGTGCACCAGGAAGCCCGCGGCGGAGCGCGGGCTTGCGTGCCAGTGCATCACGCTTTCCTCGACCGGCAGCACCGCTTCCTTGCCGGCGAGCGGCTCGCGGATGATGTTGGAGAAAAAGCCCGAGGCCGCCTTGTTGGGCGTGCCTGGACGCACGCAGATCGTCGGCAGCCGGATGCCGACGCCATCGAGAAAGCCCTTGCGGGTGTAGTCCATCAGGAGGAGTTCGCAGATGCCCTTCTGCGCGCCGTACGAGGTGAGCGGCGTGTGATGGAAGTCGTCCGGAATCTCGCTCGGGAACGGGGCGCCGAAAACCGCGATCGATGAGGTGAACACGAGCTTCGGGTGGTAGCCGCCGCCCGTGCAGCGGATCGCTTCGAGCAGATAGTGAAAGGGCACGAGATTGATCCGGTAGCCCTTCTCGAAATCGGCCTCGGCTTCGCCTGAGACCACGGCCGCGAGATGAAAGATCACGTCAGGCCGATCGGCCACCAGCTTGCGGCCCGCGTCCTCGCGTGAAATGTCGAGAGCATAGGCATTGAGCTTGCCGGAAAATCTGGCCGGCGCTTTCGGTGCCATGATGTCCACCAGCGTGAGCTTGTCGACGGGCTTTCCGTTCAGCCCGCCCTCAGCGACGAGCCGGTCGGTGAGCTTGCGCCCGACCATTCCGGCCGCGCCGGTGATGAGAATGTGCATACGCGATCCCTCTCCCGAATTTCTCTCGCGAAGAGGGTTACACCGCGCGCGGGGTACGGGAAAAGAGGCTAGTTCACTCGCGAAAAGAAGCGGGAGAAACGCAAGCCCGCGGGCCAGGTCCAGACCGGGTCGTGGCGCACGATAGGATCCCATGAGCCGATGATCCCATCGACGCGCCCCACAAGATTCTCCACCGGCACGAAGCCGACGCCGCCCGCGGCCGGCGCGAGACGGCTGTCCGCGGAGTCATCGCGGTTGTCGCCCATCACGAAGATCTGGTCCTGCGCGACGACGAACTCCTGCGTGTTGTCGAGCTCGCCCTCCCAACGCAGCTTGAAGATCGCATGCTCACGCCCGCCGAGCGTTTCGATATAGCGCGGCGCGGTCACCACGCCGTTGTCCATCTCCATCTGGCCGACACCGGCGCGGCGCAGCGGTACCACCTTGCCATTGAGCCAGAGGCGGCCATCGCGCATCTGCACATGATCTCGGGGGAGGCCCACGACTCGCTTCACGTACGTCTGGCTCGGATCGCGCGGCAGGCGGAACACGACGACATCGCCCCGCTGCGGTAGCTTGCCGAGCAGCCGCTCGGTCGAGGCTGGCGCGAGCGGAACCGGCAGCGAATAGCGGCTGTAGCCATAGGGGAACTTGGTGACCAGCAACTGGTCGCCGATCAGCAGGCTGGGCAGCATCGAGCCCGACGGCACGTAGTAGGCTTCCGCCGCGACGGTCTTGGTCAGCAGCACAATCCCGATGACGAATGCGAACTGGCCGATCGCGCCGAGAATGCCGCCGCGTTCAGACTTCCTGTCAGCCATGGGCTGCCTCCGTATGGGAACTCGACCAGAGTTAATATCAACGCGGCGGAATTGCGACCCGCGCCCTCACAGTTGCGTGCGCAAGGCGCTACAACGCAAACCCGCCGTCGGCCAGATGAATCTGCCCGGTGGTGTAACTCGACTCGTCGGACGCGAGATAGACCGCAAGCGCGGCAATCTCCTGGGCGGTGCCGAGACGCCCCATCGGCTGGCGGTTGATGAAGTCCTGCCGCACCGCCTTTTCGGTCCGTCCGGTATTCTTCGCCAGCGTGCGGATGCGATCGTCGAGCGAGGGGGACTCGATCGTGCCCGGACAGATCGCGTTGACGCGAATACCCTGCCTGATGAAGTCCGCTGCTACCGACTTGGTCAGTCCGATGACAGCCGCCTTTGTGGTGCCGTAGACATACCGGAACGGGATGCCGCGCACCGACGAGGCGCCCGATGAGATGTTGATGATCGAACCTTTCTTCTTTTTCAGCATGCCGGGCAGCGTCGCTTTGATGGTGCGGTCCATCGAGCGGACGTTGAGATCGAAGGCAAAGTCCCATTCCTCGTCGGTCGAGGTCAGCACCGTGTTGTGGTGAACGTAGCCGGCGGCGTTCACCAGCACGTCGATCGCGCCAAGCTTCTTCGACGTGTCTTTCACAAGCGCGTTCACCTCCGCGGTCGACCGCGCATCGAGCTTCGCGGCCGTCACGCCCTTCAGTCCCTTCAGCTTTTTCACATCGACGTCAGTCGCGATCACCTTCGCGCCTTCAGCGACGAACGCCTCCGCGATGGCGCGCCCGATCCCCTGCCCCGCCGCTGTCACCAGCGCGATCCTGCCCTTCAGTCTTCCGGCCAAGTTATGCCTCCACTGATTTTCAGAGGTGCTTTATCAGATTGACGCGAACGCGGTCACCCATGTCCTCGCTACTTTCATGCGCATAGCCATGACGCGTGTACCAGGCGACGTTGAAGGCGAGTTTCTGCCCGGTGTAGAGGCGGATACACGTGCGGCTCAGTTCACGGGCGCGCTTTTCCGCAAAGGCGAGCATCACGTTGCCGACGCCCCGTCCTTGCGCCTGCGGCGCGACCGCGACGCTCCAGATCAGGAGGTCGTCAGGGCGCAGTTCGAGGATGAGCACTCCGTCGACGCGGCCGTCATACTCTGCGAGCCAGACCTCATACCCGCGAAAAATCTGCCCATAGTCCGCAAGCAGCGGCACCGGCTCGACGCCAAGGATCGCGCGGTTCTTCGCATAGGCGGCGTGCTGCAGCGCGACGACCGCTGCGAGATCGTCGACGGTGGCGCGCCGCAAACTCACGCCGCGTTGAGCGAGGACAGGCTCACCTTTTGCTTGCCCTGCGCATCGAAATTCTCACGCGCGAGCCACCGCTCGAAGGCGGCTTTGCGCGCCGGCCACTCGCTGTCGATGATCGAGTACCAGGCGGTGTCGCGGTTCTCGCCTTTCACCACTTGGTGCTGACGGAACAGGCCTTCGTACTTGAACCCGAAGCGCAGCGCTGCGCGCTTGGAAGGTTCATTGCGATTGTTGCACTTCCATTCGTAGCGCCGATAGCCGAGCGAGAAGCCGTACTCGCCGATCAGGTACACGGCTTCGGTGGCGGCGCGGGTCCGCTGAAGCGAGGGCGAATAAGTGATCCAACCGACCTCGAACACGCCGTGCGCGGGGCGGATCTCCATCATCCACATGTGCCCCCTCGCCTTGCCGTCGACGATCACGGCGAACGGGTAGATGTCCTTGTTCTTGACCATGGACTCGAGGAGCCCCTCGTATTCGGCGCGCTGCTTCGGCGGAAAAGCCGGCAGATAGGCCCATAGGCTGTCGGCGCCCTTGATGGCTTCCCACAAATCGGCGCCGTGCTTCTCGACATCGAGCGGCTCCAGCCGGCAGTAGCGGCCTTCCAGCACCTTGCGCTCGGGAAACCGCCGCGGCGTCCAGGTCGAAAGATCGTTCATTGCTCGCGCGCCGCCTTGTCCTTGGTGAAGAAGCCGTTGAGCTCGGCGCCCGACGCTGCATCCTTGAAGCCCGTGAACGTTCCCTGCTCGGCGATCTCCTTCGCCATCCGCATGAAGCCGCCCCAGGCCGAACGCGCCAATGCGCCGCCCACACTGATGCGCCGCACGCCCATGCTGGCAAGGTCCGCGACCGAATGTCCGAAGGCCGCGCCGTTGAGGAAGTTCACGGGCTTCGGCGCCACCGCCTTGCAGACGGCCTCGATCTGCTCGCGCGTCTTGATCCCAGGCGCGTAGAGCACATCCGCCCCGGCCGCCGCGTAAGCCTTCAGCCGCGCGATCATCTGCTCGAGGTCGGGCACGCCGGCAATGAAGCCCTCCGCGCGCCCTGTGAGCATCACATCAGCGCCCGCCTTGTCCATCGCGGCGCGCGCCGCCTTCATGCGCTCGACCGCGAGCGGAATATCGTAGAGCGGCTTCTCCTTGTTTCCGGTCGAATCCTCGATCGAGAGGCCGGCGACGCCGGTGCCGCAGCAGAGCCGCACGCTCTCGGCGACGCCCGCCGGCTCGTCCGCATAGCCGCCCTCGAAATCAGCGTTCACCGGCACGTCGGTCACTCCGACGAGTTCAGCGATGTGCTCCAGCATCATTTCGCGCGGCACCGCGTTGTCGGCATGCGCCAGCGACCACGCGGCGCCCGACGAGGTCGTCGCCAGCGCCTTGAAGCCGAGCCCCTGCAGGTAGCGCGCCGAGCCGATGTCCCACGGATTGGGAATCATCCAGCATCCGGATTCGTGCAGCTTGCGGAATGTGGCGCGTTTCTCGGTGACGGACGGACGGGGCATGGCGGTTCTCCCTTATTCATCCGAACATGGACCATCCGCCGCAGCCGCAACAGTGCAATTTGTTGATCAATGCGATTAGCCGATCGCAACTGTCAGGCGGCTTTGCGCGCCGCCTTCGTCCATTCCTTCTGCTCCCCGCGAACGAAAGCCGCCGCCCGTTTCACGGCATCGGCCAGCCACCCATCCTTGCGTTTGGCGATGTCCGCGCCGACAGCCTTTCGTGCATCGACAAGCCCGAGGTGAACGGCGGCGAGATCGCGCGCCATCAGGCGCAACATC
>Ga0310810_10008366_pt1 | contig 11905 bp, 8 predicted proteins | sample NCmetagenome_FD_207641 | JGI IMG/M metagenome (GOLD analysis project Ga0310810, IMG submission 207641) | Soil microbial communities from experimental microcosm in Duke University, North Carolina, United States - NC | ecosystem: Engineered > Artificial ecosystem > Soil microcosm > Unclassified ...
CGCGAGCGACGCGGCGGCGCGGCTCGGGAAGGCTCCTTCCTCGAGGCCGCGGACGAGGCGCGCCCAGAGCGAATTGGCCGAGACGGCAGGCTGAAGACCGGCAGCCAGTAACGGCAGCGCCGCATCCGTCGCCGGAGCGATCTTTTCGAGCGCATCCATCACGCCCTTGCCGATGCCCCGCGCCGGCACGTTGATCACACGGCGCAGGCTGACGTCGTCGTGCGGATTGATGACGAGGCGCATGTACGCCAGGGCATCCTTGATTTCCCTGCGCTCGTAGAATCGCACGCCCCCGACGACTTTGTAGGCGATGCCCTCGCGCATCAGCGCGTCTTCAATCGTTCGGGACTGGGCGTTGGTGCGGTACAGGACGGCCACTGTGGCCTCGACGTCGTCGGCCAGTGCGGTTCGTGCGGTTCGCGTGATGAAATCGGCCTCCTCGAGCTCGTCGCCGCCGCGGAAGTAGGTGATCCGCGCGCCTCCGGTGCGGTCGGTCCAGAGGCGCTTGTCGTGCCGGTTCCGGTTCTCTCTGATGACAGCCGATGCGGCGTCGAGGATGATCTGCGTCGATCGATAATTGCGTTCCAGTTTGACGGTCGTCACTTCCGGAAAATCGTGCTCGAAATCCAGAAGGTTCCGAAGATCGGCGCCTCTCCACTTGTAGATCGACTGATCCGGATCACCGACGACGGCCAGGTTGCGATGGGCTTCCGCGAGACGGCGAATCAGCAGGTATTGCGGCCGGTTGGTGTCCTGATACTCATCGACCATGACGAACCGGAACTGCCCCGCGTACTTCGAGCGAACTCTCTCCGACTGCTCGAACAGGTCGACTGTCTTGAGCAATAAGTCATCGAAGTCGAGCGCGTTGCTCTCTTTGAGCGCACTCAGGTAGTAACGATAGACCTTCGCGATGTCCTCGATCTTGCGTCCAGCGCTTCCAGGACCTCCGAGACCGCTCGAGCCGCCGGCGCCGGCGACCATCGCGGCGGGATCTTCCATCCGGTTTTTTGCGTGGCTGATACGCGACAGCGCGGCCCGTGGCTGCACGTAGCTGTCGTCGATGTGCAGTTCTTTGAGACCCTGCTTGACGACCGAGAGCTGATCGGCCGAGTCGTAGATGACGAAGTCGCGAGTGAGGCCGATCGCCGGCGCCTCGCGTCGCAGCAGCCGGGCGCACAGCGCGTGGAACGTCGAGACCCACATGCGGCTGCAATCGGCGCCGAGCAGCGCCGCCACGCGTTCGCGCATTTCCTCCGCGGCTTTGTTCGTGAAGGTGACGGCGAGAATCTCTTCGGGCTGCGCGTGGCCGTCGCCGACAAGGTACGCGATTCTGCTGGTGATGACGCGCGTCTTGCCGGAGCCGGCGCCGGCAAGGATCAGCAGCGGCCCTTTGATGTGAAGGACCGCGGCGCGTTGTTCGGGATTGAGGGCGTCTAAGAACTGCATGGGCTCAAGGCTCAGGACTCAAGGCTCAGGGAAGTGCTTTGCCCTAAGCCATAAGCCTTAAGTCCTGAGCCCTATTCTACCGTGACGCTCTTCGCGAGGTTCCGCGGCTGGTCGACGTCGCAGCCGCGGCGCACGGCGATGGCGTAGGCAAGAAGCTGCAGCGGCAGCACCATGGCGATCGGCGTCAGCAGCGCGGGCGCCGGCGGGACCTCGACGACGACGTCGCTGGCGCGATCGAGGATCGACCACAGCTTATGGTCCCCGCGCGTCGTCAGGGCGATAATGGAGCCGCCGCGCGCCTTCGCTTCCTGCATGTTGCCAATCATCTTCTCGAAGACGTGGTCGGTCGGCGCCAGCATGACGATCGGCATCCGTTCGTCGATCAGCGCGATCGGGCCGTGCTTCATCTCTCCGGCAGGATAGCCTTCCGCGTGGATGTACGAGATCTCCTTCAGCTTCAGCGCGCCCTCGAGCGCGATTGGATAGTTGATTCCGCGCCCGAGGTACAGGAAATCGGTGCGCGTGTGGAACCGCGACGCAACCTCTTCCATCTCCGGCGCCAGCTTCAACGTCTCATCCAGCAGGTGGGGTAATTGCAGCAATGCTTCGACGTGCGGTTTTGAGGCTTCGAGCGAGAGCGTACCGCGGGCCTGCGCCATTCGCAGCGCCAGCAGATACAACGCCACGAGCTGCGAGGTGAACGCCTTCGTCGACGCGACGCCGATTTCGGGCCCTGCGTGCGTGTATAACGTCCCGTCAGTCTCACGCGTCGCCATGCTGCCGACGACGTTGCAGATCGCGATGCTGCGGGGACCGTGGCGTTTGGCTTCGCGAAGCGCGGCCAGGGTGTCGGCTGTCTCGCCGGACTGCGTGATGACAATAACCAGCGTGTTCGGCGTCACGATCGGTTGGCGATAGCGATACTCCGAGCCATAGTCGACTTCGACCGGCAGCCGCGCGAGCTCCTCGATCATGAACTTGCCGACAAGCCCCGCGTGCCAGGAGGTGCCGCAGGCCAGGATCGTCACGTGCTCAACCGCCGCGAGGTGCGCGGCGTCTATTTTCATTTCCTCCAGAAAGACTGTTCCCGAGTCCTGCGACACGCGGCCGAGAATCGTTTCGCGCGTGGCGGTCGGCTGCTCGAAGATTTCCTTGAGCATGAAGTGCTTGTAGCCGGCCTTCTCCGCCATGATCGGATCCCACAGCACCCGCTGGGTCGCCTTCGAGACCGGCCGTCCGAAAAAGTCGGTGAACGCGACGCCGGTCCGCGTGATGACGGCCATCTCCTCGTCGCCGAGGAACACGACGTCCCGGGTGTGGCTCAGGATCGCGGGGATGTCGGAAGCGACGAAGAACTCACCATCGCCGAGACCGACGACGATCGGCGGGCCGTTTCTGACCGCGACGATTTTTTCCGGGTCATCGGCCGAAATCAGCACGAGCGCAAACAGGCCGCGCATCAGCAGCAGCGCCCGCCGGACGGCGTTTTCGAGGCCGTCGTCCTTCATCTCGCGTTCGACGAGATGCGCCACGATCTCGGTATCCGTTTCCGTGACGAACTTGTGGCCCTGTTGTTGAAGCTCCTGTTTCAGGTCGAGGTAGTTCTCGATGATGCCGTTGTGCACCACGACGATCTTTCCGGTGCAGTCGCGGTGCGGATGCGCGTTTTCCTCGGTCGGCCGTCCGTGGGTCGCCCAGCGCGTGTGCCCGACACCGTAGTCGCCCGAAATCGGGTCCGCTTCGATCACGTCTTCGAGGTTCGACAGCTTGCCGGCGCTGCGGCGCAGGTCCACCGCGCCGTTCCGGACAACGGCAACGCCCGCCGAATCGTAGCCGCGATACTCGAGCCGGCGGAGCCCGTCGATGAGGACCGGCACGACTTCCTTCGGTCCGATGTAGCCGATAATCCCGCACATGGCTGCGATCCTGTAATTTTGAATTCGGAATTGAGAATTGAGAATTGAATTTGAATTCTGAATTCTGAATTCTTACTTCTTAATTTCCCGTTGTTTCTTCTTCTTCCTGTCCTCGACCCATCCCTCGATATTGCGTTGCTTGCCGGCGCTGACCGCAAGCGCGCCGGCGGGCACGTCTTCGCGTACTGTCGTGCCGGTGCCGACGTAGGCGCCCTGGCGGACCGTGACCGGCGCAATCAGCTGCGTGTCGCTGCCGATGAAGGCGCCGTCCTCGATCACCGTCTGCGTCTTCGTCACGCCGTCGTAGTTGCAGGTAATGGTGCCGGCGCCGATGTTCACGTTGTCGCCTATCGTGGCGTCGCCGAGGTACGCCAGGTGCATCGCCTTCGAGCCGGAACCGATCACTGTGTGTTTCAACTCGACGAAATTCCCGATCCGCGCGCGGTCGCGGACGTCGGTTTCCGGGCGCACATGCGCAAACGGGCCGATGGTCACATCGCTCCCAATCGTGGCGCCCGTGATGACGCAGTGGTTGAGGATCGTGACGCGGTCGCCGACGCGGGAGTCCACAATGCGGGAGCCGCTGTGGATCTCGCAGCCGGCGCCGATCGCCGTCCGTCCTTCGAGCGACACGCCCGGATGCAGAATCGTGTCGGCCGCAACCGCCACGTCCTGATCGACGTAGGTCGTCGCCGGGTCTTCGATCGTGACCCCCGCCGCCATCAACTCGTTGTTCTTCTCCTGTCTCACGATTCGGCTCACTTCGGCCAGCTCCGCGCGGCTGTTGATGCCGCGGATCTCGTCCGCGTCGGCAACGGTCATCGTTTCAACGCCACGCCCGAGCCGGCGGAAGATGGCTATCAGATCGGGCAGGTAATATTCCCGCTGAACGTTCTCGGCGGCGATCGCCCGGACCGCGTCGAACAAGCCGTCGACGGCGAAGGCGTACACCCCGGAGTTGATTTCGCGGATATTGCGCTCCGCGGGCGTCGCGTCCCGCTCCTCAACGATACGTGCAATCTGGTCGCCGCTTCGGACAATACGGCCGTACCCGCCCGGGGCTTCGACAACCGCGGTCAGCACCGTCGCGGCCGCTCCGCTCGATCGATGGCGATCGAGCAGCGCCTTCAGCGTTTTGCCGGTCAACAGCGGGACGTCGCCGGACAGCAGGATCACCGTACCCGTCGCCCCGTCCAGCGCGGGGGCGGCCGTCAGCAGCGCATGAGCCGTGCCGAGCTGTGGCTCCTGGACCACATAAGTGAGGCCTGGCTGCCCCGCCAGAGCGGATCTGACGGCTTCGGCCTGATGCCCTACGACCACAATCACCGAGCGGGGCCTCAGGGCCCACGCAACCCCCAGGACGTGCGCGATCATCGCCGTACCGGCCACCCGGTGCAACACTTTGGGTCGCGTGGACTTGAGGCGCGTGCCCATGCCGGCCGCAAGGACGACGATATGAACGTCGGACCCGTCCACCGATCAATTATCGTCTAACGGGCGGGACGCGAACGGAAAGGGCGGCGCCGGTCCCCGCGGGACGCGGCAGGCGTGTCGAGCGCCGTACGGAAGGCCTCGTCTCCACGAAGCGGTTCGAGGTCGGGGTCGCTTTTTGCGAGCGCACGATTTTCGGGGTTGAGGGCGATGGCGCGTTCAAGGTGGGCGATCGCTTCGGCTGGTTCGCCCCGCTGGGCGTGAGCGACCGCCAGCATGTAGAGCGCATGGTCGTTGTCGGGATCTTCGTCGCGCACGAGCCGCAGATTCGCGAGCGCCTGATCGTAACGGCCGCCGTTGATGGCCAGCGTTGCCGCGTACAGGCGCTCTTCCTGGGTCCTCGGTGAGGCTTCTTTCGGCGTGGCCTGGCGCTGGCAGATGTTCAGGTAAAGGCGCACCCGCTCGTGCAGCTCTTTTTCTTCCGGATATTGACGCAGCACAGACTCGAACAAGGCCGCCGCGGCACTAAATTCATGCCGCTGTAACGTCTCCAGGCCGCGTTCGTACAGCGCCACAGCCTCGAGGTAAGTTGTTCGTCGCTGCGGGGGCTGCGGGCCCGGCTGCGCCGCCTGCGGCACGGTTTCAGCGGGAGATCCGGAGCGGCCACCAGCGACCGGCGAAGAGGGTGCGGGCGTTTTGGCTGGTTTGGACGGGTCCGGTCGCCGGTGCTTCGTCGCCATGTGACTCCTGAAGGCGTGGGGCAAACTTTCGCCCGGGAAGCGGCGGGTAAGGTAGCAAAACGCCGGGAAGCGGTCAAGCCGGGGGGCGGGACGGCGGATGCGCCAGCCGAATTAGTCTATTCGCCTGATTTTTTTGCCGTCTCGATGAGCTCGTAGACCAAATTCGCCGGTATGCCGTGACGTCTCGCCAGCGTAGCGACGGCCCGGCGACGGGATACGCCGTCTGATTTGGTCAATTCACCAAATTCAGCGAGTATCTTGTAAGGTTCGGGCACCGTCGCGCCGCTGTTATCGGTCTTATGACCAACGTCGGCCACGACGGTAAACTCCCCAATGGGGACAGCGAGTTTATTGAGAACGGCAGATATAGGTCCTCTGACCAATTCTTCGTGTTTTTTCGTCAACTCGCGGCAGACGACCACTGGGCAGTCTCCCACTTCGCGGCGCAGCCGCTCGAGCGTCTCTCGAATCCGATGGGGGGCCTCAAAGAAGACGATGGTCCCCCCGATAGATCGGGCCCGCTCGAACCAGTCAGATTTGGCTTTTGACCTAGTTGGAGGAAATCCAAGGAACGAGAACGAATCGGTTGGCAGTCCGGAGACGGCGAGAGCGGCGACGGCTGCATTTGCTCCCGGTACCGCTTCCACCCGGATGCCGGCGTCGGCGGCGGCCCTGATCAACCGGCTTCCAGGATCAGAAATGGTCGGCGTACCGGCATCTGACACCAGGGCCACGTCGTCTCCGCGCTCGAGCTTCTCGACGAGCGCAGGCGACTTTTGCGCTTCGTTGTGTTCGTGAAGGCTCGTGGTTGGCGTCGTGATGGCGTAACGCGCAAGTAGATGCGCCGTGCGCCGCGTATCCTCTGCGGCGATAATCGAGGCCTCGCGCAGAACTCGCAACGCCCGCCCCGTGATGTCCTCGAGGTTGCCGATGGGCGTGGCGACCACGAACAGGGTGCCGGGCATCGAACGCGCGGCTTATTGTACCATTGGCCGATCGCAATCACCGGCAGGCTGAACAGGCTTTTCCACGATGATCGTTTCGGAACCACTGCCTCATTTCGTCAACGATCTGCTCGCTTATCTTCACGAGAGCCACCCGACGTACGCGACGCTCGACGGGGTCCATACGCATGACGACCTTCTCGAGGACATGAGCCGTCAGGCGGTTGAAGCGCAGGTTCACGCGCTGACCGGGTACCTGCGCCGTCTTGACGAGATCAAGCCCGAGGCGCTCACTCCGGTCGAACGGCTCGAGCATCGGATGCTCGCGACACACGTCAAAAGCCGCATTTTCGAGCTCGAAGACATCAGAACCTGGGAGCGGCACCCGCAGCATTACTCCGATCTGCTGTCGACGAGTCTGGCCGGGCAGGTCCTCTTCACCTACGCGCCCCCCGACGAGAGGGCTCGGCGGGTGCTTTCGAAGCTGCGCCAGGCGCCGCGGCTGATTCAGGCGGCGCGTGACAACATCAAGGACCCCCCCGGCATTTTCGTCAAGGTCGGCATCGAAACGATGCGCGGGGCGCTCACGTTTATCGAGAACGACTTGCCCCGCGCCCTGGCCGACGTGGACGACCTCCATCTGCTGGGCGAGCTCGCCGACGCGCAGACAGAAGCGACCCAGGCGATCGGGTCCTACGTGCACGACCTCGAAAACGAAATCGGGCCCAAGGCACGCGGCTCCTTCCGGCTCGGGAAGGAAAAGTTCGAACAGAAGCTCAAGCTCGATGAAGGCCTGCCGGTCCCGGTCGATCGGCTCCTGGCGATCGCCGCGCGCGAGCTCAAAGAGACGCAGGAAGCCTTCAAAAGCGTGGCAGGCCGTATGAACGGCGGCAACCCCCTCGACGCATGGGCCCAGACGAAAGCGAAGCACCCGCAGCCGGGCGAGCTCGTCGACGTGGCGCGTCAGCAGCTCGAGGAGCTGGCCACCTTTCTCGAGCGCCAGGCGCTCATCACGATTCCGGCCGGCGAACCGATTACCGTGGCGCCGACGCCGGACTTCTACCGGTGGTCGTTCGCCAGCATGTGGACGCCAGGGCCGTTCGAGGCGAAGCCGACCCGGGCGTACTATTACCTCACCGACGTGGATCCGTCATGGTCGCGCGAGCGCCAGGACGAACACCTGCGCGATTACAACTACCCGACGCTCTGGTCCATTTCGATCCATGAGGTTTATCCCGGCCATTTCCTGCAGTTTCAGCATCTGCGCCGCGTCGAATCGAAAATCCGGAAGTCCATCATGTTTGCGCCGGCCTCCTTTGTCGAAGGGTGGGCGCACTACTGCGAAGAGATGATGATGGACGCGGGCTTCGGCCGTCAGGACTACAGCGTGAAGCTCGGCCAGCTCGCCGAAGCGCTGATCCGCCTGGCCCGCTTCATCGTGTGCATTCGGCTGCACGCCGAAGACATGTCGGTCGAGCAGGGCGTCCGCTTCTTCCGCGACGAAGCGTTCATGGAAGAGAACAGCGCGAGACGCGAAGCCGAGCGCGGCACCTTCGACCCGACGTACCTCGTCTACAGCGTCGGCAAGTTGATGCTGATGAAGCTGCGCAACGATTACAAGCAGCAGCAGGGCAAATCCTTTTCGCTCCGCACGTTTCACGATACGCTGCTCGGCCACGGCACCGCCCCGTTCTGGCTTCATCGGCAGCTGATGCTCGGCGGCCCCGATGGAACGGACGCCGGCGATTTGCTGGAATGACGGATGCCACTCTACGAATATCAATGTGACGCCGGTCACCGGTTTGAATTAATCAGGAAGTTCTCGGATCCGGCTCTGGAAGCCTGCCCGACGTGCGGCGCGCCCGTGCACAAGCTGTTCTCGTCACCCGCGATTCAGTTCAAGGGCAGCGGCTTCTACATTACGGACTACGCGAAGAAAGATCAGACGCCCACCTCGCCGTCGAACGATTCCAAGACGGAGGCGCCGTCGAAAGAGAAAGGCGCCGGCGAAAAGGGCGGCGAGAAGACGGCCGAAAAAAGCGAGAAGGCCGAGAAAAGCGAGAAGGCCGAGAAAAGCGAGAAGGCCGAGAAAAGCGAGAAGGCCGAGAAAAGCGACAGGGGTGACAGGGGTGACAGGGCGAGCAAGGACGACAAGAGCAGCGCCAGGACTGAGGCGCCCGCGGCGAAGGCGCCGGCGCCTTCAAAGGACTCTTCGTAATCAGCGCGCCGTTGTCGGCCGTTTCACCGACAGATAACCGCGCAGAATCGGTTTCACATTGCCGCGAAGCCCTGCAGCTCCCCGCGAATGTCTATCGACGCTACCGTTTTCCGATTGGCATCGGCAGATCGAGCGACGTGAGATACGCGGAGAACTTGTCGGCAAGGTCGGGCCGCCGGAGCGCGAAGTAGACCACCGCTTTCAGAAATCCCAGCTTGTTGCCTGTGTCGTGCCTGACGCCCTTCACCTGGCACGCGTAGATCGGCCGCGTCTTCAGGAGCTCTCGCAGACCGTTGGTGAGCTGAATCTCGCCCGTGCGGTCGCTCTTGGTTGAAGCGAGCGCGGGAAAGATATCCGGCGTCAACACATACCGGCCGATGATGGCGAGGTCCGACGGCGCCTCATCCCGGGCCGGCTTTTCGACCAGATCGGTCACGCGATAGACGCCGTCCCCCAGCGCGGCCGATGGCTCGAAGGCAATCACACCGTAACTCGAGATCTCGTCGCGGGGCACCCGCTCGACCGCGAGCACCGGTCCGTCCACGCGCGCGAAGACGTCGATGAGCTGCTTGATCGCCGGCGGCTCCGCATCGATCACATCGTCGCCCAGAATCACCGCGAAGGGCTCGTTGCCGACGAGCTCGCGCGCGACGAGCACCGCGTGGCCCAGGCCGAGGGGCTCGCCCTGCCGTACGTACGCGAAGTTGATTAGATTGGAGATTTTTCGAACTTCGGCGAGCTGCTCGCTTTTACCGCGCGCTTCGAGAAACGATTCGAGCTCCACCGATCGATCGAAGTGATCCTCGATCGCATTCTTGCCGCGTCCGGTGACCAGAATGATGTTGTCGACGCCCGACTCCACCGCTTCCTCGACCCCATATTGAATGATCGGTTTGTCGACGAGGGGCAGCATTTCCTTCGGCTGCGCTTTGGTCGCGGGCAGGAACCTCGTTCCCAGTCCCGCGACGGGAAAGACGGCTTTACGGACAACGGCTGGCACGCAGGCATCGTAGCAGAGGACTCCGCGGCGACGCGAATATAGAATGGACAGCAGAGGTAGCATGCTCGATCCTGCATTCGTCCGCGATCACATCGAAGCGGTGCGGACCGGTCTGAAGAACCGCGGACTCGACATCGACAAGGCGCTCGAAGAGATCGCCACGCTGGAGACGGCGCGTCGCCGGATCCTTCCCGAGATTGAGGGTTTGAGGCGGCTGCAGAACACGTCGGGTGACGAGGTCGCGCGCGCCAAACGGCAAGGGAAAGACACGAAGGATATCCAGGAGGCCAATCGCGCCCGCAATCAACAGATCAAGCAGCTCAGCGTCCAGCTCGAATCGATCGAGCATCAGCGCGACAAAGCGCTGCTGATGTTGCCGAACCTTCCTCACGCCACGGTGCCAATCGGCAGGACCGCGGCCGACAATGTCGAGGTCCGGAAGCACGGCGACCCCCCCGTGTTCGATTTCGAGCCGAAGGCGCACTGGGATCTCGGACCGGCGCTCGGCATCATCGACTTCGAGCGCGCGACGCGCATGGCCGGCGCGCGCTTCTCGATCCTGAGCGGCGCCGGCGCGCGGCTGGAGCGCGCGCTCATCAATTTCATGCTCGATCTCCACACGCGCGAGCACGGCTACCGCGAGATCGAGCCGCCGTTTCTCGTCAATGCGGCGGCGCTGGTGGGCACAGGCAACCTGCCGAAGTTCGAGGCGGATCTCTTCAAGATTGCCGGCGAGTGGGATCTCTACCTCGTCCCGACGGCCGAAGTGCCCCTGACCAATCTGCACCGAAGCGAAATTCTCGACGGACGAGAGCTGCCGATCCGCTACACGGCCTACACGCCATGTTTTCGCAGCGAAGCGGGATCATACGGACAGGACGTTCGTGGCCTGATCCGCCAGCATCAGTTCGACAAGGTCGAGCTCGTGAAGCTCACGACACCCGAACAGTCTTATGACGAGCACGACTCGCTGACGGCAAATGCGGAGGAAGTGCTGAATCGGCTCGAGCTGGCCTATCGAACCGTGCTTCTCTGCACCGGGGACCTCGGCTTCGCGGCGGCCAAGACGTACGACATCGAGGTGTGGCTGCCGAGTCAGAACACGTATCGCGAGATCTCATCGTGCAGCAACACCGAGGCCTTTCAGGCGCGCCGCGCGAACATCAAGTACCGCGCCGGCGGCACCGGAAAAACCGAGTTCGTGCACACGCTCAACGGCTCGGGACTGGCGGTCGGCCGGACGCTGATCGCGATCCTCGAAAATTATCAGCAGAAGGACGGCTCCGTGACGATCCCCTCCGCGCTCAGACCGTACATGGACGGGCGCGAAACAATCGGCCCGGGCGGACAATAACCGTGCGCAACCCTCGCTCCACGTTCATCCTCGTCGTCGCGACGCTGGCGGCATTGACGCTCCGGGGCGTTGCGCAGGAGCGTGACCGCTCGAAGCTTCCGGATAAGTACAAGTGGAACCTCGCGGATCTCTATCCCACGGACGCCGACTGGCGATCCGCGAAGGACAAGGTCACTGCGGAGCTGCCCAGGCTCGCCACGTTCAAAGGCAGGCTCGCCAGCTCGCCGGCGATCGTCGCGGACGCGCTCGAGACAATGTCTGCACTCGACAAGCAGCTGTCTCGTCTGTACGCGTACGCGAGCATGTTTGCCGATCAAGACACACGGGATTCGCAGCGCCAGGGGATGAAGCAGGAGATGGTTCAGCTCTATGCGGCATTCAGTGCGGACGCGTCGTTCATCGAACCCGAGATTCTCCGCCTCCCCAACGCCACGATTGAAAAGTTCGTTGCCGCGGAGCCGCGGTTGAAAGTGTATGAGTTCTACCTCAAGGACATCGAGCGGCGCGCCGTCCACACGCTGTCCGCAGCCGAAGAGAAGGTGCTCGCGGATGCAGGCCCGCTCGCCAGAGCCGCGTCGGACACGTACGGCATCCTCGCCAACGCGGATCTCCCGTTTCCAACGGTCACCCTGAGCGACGGGAGGGCGGTGAAGATCGATCAGGCGGCGTTCGGCGATTTGCGCGCCCTCCCGAACCGGGCGGATCGCGAGAAGGTGATGTCGGCCTTCTTCAACACGCTCGGCAGCTTCAACCGGACCTTCGGCACGACGATGAACGCCGAAGTGCAAAAGGTGCTGTTCTATTCAAAGGAACGGAAGTATCCGTCCGCAGTCGCCTTCGCGCTCGACGCCGC
>Ga0310810_10008367_pt1 | contig 11903 bp, 11 predicted proteins | sample NCmetagenome_FD_207641 | JGI IMG/M metagenome (GOLD analysis project Ga0310810, IMG submission 207641) | Soil microbial communities from experimental microcosm in Duke University, North Carolina, United States - NC | ecosystem: Engineered > Artificial ecosystem > Soil microcosm > Unclassified ...
AGCTCGCCTGGTTCGGTCGAGACGGAAGCGTAAACCCGGTCACGCGCGACGCACGCGTGTACCAAGAGCAGCGGATTTCGCGCGATGGCCGCCGCGTTGCCGTCACCGTTCTCGACGGCCAGAGCAGCGATATCTGGATCGGTGATCTTGCGGCTGGGGGGCTCACTCGCCTCACCACCGTACAAAACGCTCACTTCCCGGCATGGTCGAGCGATGGAACGCAGATCTTCTTCGTCGCGGAAGGAGCCGACGGCAAATCAGCTGTCTGGTCGCAGCATGTAGATGGTGGCGGCGCACCGCAGAAGACCGCGCTGGTGAGCGGTGTGCCCAACAATCTCAGGGCTGTGCCAGACGGCAAATCGCTGGTGTACACGACTTGGATCAACAGCTCCTACGACATCCGTGCCGTCCGCCTCGATTCGGGTGGCACCGATCGCGCGGTGCTCGTCACGCCTGGCATCGAGACGGTGACGGACGTCTCGCCGGATAGCCGGTGGATGGCGTACTACAGCGAGGAGTCAGGCATGGGCGAGGTCTACATCCGGTCGTATCCTGATGCGCGCACCAGTGTTCGTGTATCCAGTGGCGGCGCCGGATTCGCGCAGTGGAGCGCCGACGGAAAGGAGCTGTACTACCAGCAGGGTGCGACCATGCTGGTGTCGCGGCTCGCCGTTGACGCGGCAGGAGTCCACGTGCTTTCGCGCGACACGGTCTCGAAGCAGATGACGCTCAACCGCGGCCTCATCGAGCGCACAGGCTTCGGCGTATCCGTCGACGGCAAGCGTTTTCTGGGGTTGGCCACTGACCACGGCGGACTACAGCTCGTGGTATCGCCGAATTGGATCATCGAGTTGCGCGAGAAGCTGGCGACGAAGAAGAAATAGTGAAACACTCCCGCATGGCCTCACGACAGCATTGACTGCGCACTAGCGGATTGAAGCTTCTCCAGCAAAGTGGTATGTTCGCCTCAGCCTGACATAGCCCCCGCCGGTGCACCTGCACGAGTCGGCGATCCGTCGCTGAGATGGACACCCTCGTACAGAGCTTTGGAACCGAGCTCGCGCGCCTGTCGCTGAAGCGCGGTGAGCGATGAAGGGGGCTGGATTGAAACGGATCAGGCGCGGATGAGCGCGGGCCTGTAGTCGTCGAACGCCGCGTCTCGCGTCACGATGGTCAGCCGCTCGGCCGACGCCTGCGCGATCAACATGCGATCGAACGGATCCCGATGGTGCCACGGCAGCGTGGCAAGGGCGACGGCGTGTTCGAACCGCACCGGCAATTCTTCGAACCCGTTCTCGGCCACGGACCCTGCGACGGTACGTATGGGCGCGAGTCGGCCAAGCGATGTCTTAAGAGCGATCTCCCATGCCGACACCGCGCTCACGTACACCTGGTCCGCCATCTTGATCGCGTCTGACGCGGCGCGGCTGAGCCGGCGGCCCTCGTCCCACCAGATGAGAACGTGCGTGTCGAGAAGTACTCTCACCGCTCGAAGTCGTCGATGACGTCGTCGGGTAACGGGGCGTCGAACGAACGCTTGACGCGCCATTTGCCCCGGCCGCGACCGGGGATGCGCTCGGCACGGGTATCCGGCACCCGGGTGAGTATGGCGCGTGGCTTCCCGGACTTGCTGATCACGATCTCTTCGCCGCGCGCCGCACGTTCGACCAGCTCGGACAGTTTGGTCTTGGCCTCGTACAACGAGACAGTCTCTCGAACGACGGGAATGCGCTTCGCCATTCCTCAATGGTGTCGCACTTGACCACATTGGTCAAGTTCTACCTGCACTTGCCGAGGCGACAGCTACTTGCCAGCGCAGGTGATCGCTCGCCGTGGCAGCCGCAACGAAGATCGACCGTGATTACCGGCGCGCGGCCACGGCAAACTGTAGGAAATACTTCCGCAGATAGCCCGCGAGATCAGGCTCCGCATCGGCGTCAACGGGGTTTCCCCTTCGCAAAAACGGATCGGCGAGTTGATCGGCTATCGCGCGCTGCCATGACTCAGCGAGGACAGACTCGCTACGGCTGCCGAAAACCGACAAGCTCCAAGTAGCGTGGATCGTCGCGAAGGTCGCGCCACCACCAGCCTGTTTGTCTTCGCGAATCGTGCACGATGACTCGGGTTGATCGCGAAATAGCTCTTGAGCGCTTGGAACGCCGCGGTCTTGTCGCCCGGGAGGACATCGACGAGCGCCTCGATCCCCAACAGCTCTCCTTCCGGGTCTTGTGCGCGTGTGGCATGCGCGCGTGCGACGACGTGCCGCGCACTGTCGACCAGTTCTATCCGTCGCGCGCCGTCGGACCTGGCGGCGCGTGCGATCACGGCCGCTACAACCAGGCGCAACTGGCGCTCCTCCCAGTCCACTGCTGCGCAGGCGACTTCTGGTCCACCGAATCGATCAACGACCAAGCGTGGTCGATCTCGGGTCGCGCCGTCGGCGCTGTGATGAGCCAGAGCCGGCACTCCATGAATCGCGGGTTCGCCGCGAAGCGCTTGCCACCCTCTGCACACCACTGGGCCGCTCCGGCAAAGTCGTCGAGGTCGTATGATGTCGTGTACAACCGCCACACGATATCCGGCGCCGTCGCGAGATATGCGTCTTCTTCGTACGCACGCTGCGCCGCGAGCTTTGCTTCGGTGAAATCCGGCTTTTGATATTGCAAATGGCTCAACGTGCTCCACGCCGACGCATTGGTCGGCGAGATCGAAACCGCGGACCGCAGGTCCGCTTCCTCGTCGTGCAGCAAAGCCCCCGGCGCGGGTTGGATCGAGCTCGAGGCTCAATAGCCACCGCAAGTAGCGCAGTGTTCCACGCAACTCGAGCGCGTCGGCATCGCGACTGTCGAGGGCGATGGCTCGCTCGGCATCTTCCAGGCCGCGCGCGATCAATTCGCCGGCGCGCAGCCGGTCGTGCGTGAGCCGGGCCTCGCGGTAGGCAATCGAGCCTCGCAAGACGATTGGAGCCGCCCAATGGTTGTCCGCTACCTCCGCTTGCTGAAGCAAAGAATCAGCGCGTGCGAAGCGACCGGCGGCGACGTCGAGACTGTCGTCGATCACCGCGTCCTCGGCCTCCTTCCTCCACCGCTCACCCTGCTCCAAGAGACTCCACGCCGCGGGACTCGACGCCTCGGCGCGGCGGATTTGGAGCCGTACTTCTTCGCCGAGTCGTTGGCGCAGGAACGTGACCGCTTGCTCAGCGATCTGATCGCGCAACCTCGTTGGGTCCACGACCGGCGCCGTGAAGCTCGCGCGTTTGAAATCGACACCGCTCGCCCCCTCGACGAGCCGGAGGTTCACACGCACACTGTCGCCGCGCACGGGTTCGACGCTCCCTGCACAACGGTCCCAACGTCGAGCGCCTTCGCGACACTTTCCGGCGCCGCCTCGCGAAGAGTGCGCACGCCATTGGCGGAGATGACGTCGAGCCCCTGAACACCGCGCAGCCGAGAGATCAGTTCTTCGCTCAAACCATCGGCGAGATAGCCGAGGCGCCCGCCACTTCGGTCTTCGAAGTACGTGACTGCCAGGCGGCGCGCGTTCGCTTCATTGCTGGGCGCATGCGGTGGGTTGTGCGGTCGGTACGCCCAGGCGACGACAGCGATCGCGCCAAGGGCCAAAAGCCCGGTCGTCGCGCGGCGCGTGAGCGCGCGAGCGCGCGACGCGGAGGCGCGGCGATCTGTTGGACGGCACCTGACATCCGCGGCATCCGAACCGTGATCCGCTCGTTGAGCGCATCCGCGAATTCTGCTGCGGTCCGGAACCGGTCGGCCGGTGACTTGGCGAGCGCGCGCATCACGGTCGCCTCGACATGCTCGGGGATGCCCTGTCGCGCGATGACCATCGATGGCACTTGCTCGAGCGAGTGCCGAGCCATGACGACTTGCGCCGTTGGACTGTCGAATGGCGACGCCCCGACGAGCATCTCGTACGCGCAGCAGCCCAGGCTATACATGTCGCTGCGCCCGGCTGATCTCCCGCTCGACTTGATAGCGGGGCGCTAGGTGCTCACGCAGTTGCTGCTCGTCCACCCTGATGTCCGGCCGAGAGTGTTCCTAGTATAGATTTTCGCCCGAGGCGGCGGAATACTTGCCCCGCCTTGGAAGAGCTTTTTCTATCCGCGTGCGCTCACGGCACGAGCCTGATTGAGTCGTGGCCGACGATGCTCAGGCCGTTCTTCGTTCGGGCTGTAAGCTTTGCCTCGGTGTCGTTCGACGTGATCTCCAGTTGACCCGTGTCGATCTGAACGACGAGATCGAGCAGCCCGTCGCCATTGACATCCTCGAATGCCAACATCGGTTGACCATTCGGCTTGGTGCGGACGGGTGCACCGGCAACACGAATGAAGCTCACATCGATCGTTCGCGCGTCGAATGTCTGCGTGCTGAAAATCGCGACGGGCAGCGATCCGCGAGACTTGAGATTGATGGTATTCTCATCGTCGCCTGGCTTGATGTCCATCCGGACGTTGAGCGCCTCAGGAATCAGCCCGACTACCGTGGACAGGCCCGCGACGCCAATGAAGGTCGCGGACAGACCATCCGAATTGACGTTGCCTGTGGCGGGTGCACCGAAGACATTCATCTCTGGAACGAGCTGGCCCGTTGCCGGGTCAACCTTGTAGAGATTGAGCAGCGCGCCGCTGATCATCGGTGTGGGCAGGGGAAGGACCACGGTTAAACCGGGCGGAGCGAGCGGGAACGCTGGCTCGGGGTTGAGCGCGATATTGACGAACAGCGTTCCCGGTCCAGTGAAACCGGTGGGATTCGGGATCTGGAGCGGTTTTGCCAACACGTCGATTGCGACCTGGGTGTTCGTGCTCACGGCGCCAGGTGGGAAAATTACCTCTGCGCGGTCGCCAAAGGTCTGGTCAGTCACGGCGCCCCCACCGGTGCCGACTGTCCCGTCCGGGATGAGCGAAGGCCTGATGACTTCGAGTTTCGTCGGAAGGCTTGCCGCCTCCAACATGGATGTGGTGAAGTTCCGAAAGTTTCGTGTTCTGTCCTTGATAGCAAGGAGGTCGACCGTCCACGTTCCTTCTTCAGAGAACTGCGGGAAGTTGATCTGCGCTTGCCACACGCCGTTGAGCGGCGTGCCCGATACTAGCGTCCACGGGGTAAAGAAGCCCGAGCTTCGCGACTGGACTCCAGATGGACTTAGGAAATCAAGACCGCGCTCGAAGAACGAGATCTGGGGGAGCGTCGGCGAGAAGTCGGCCCCCGAAAGATCATCGGAAACGCCAAATTGAACGGTCACGACCTGATTGCCAGTCGACGTATTGATCGCGATCGGCGAGTAGCTCATGCCCGTTAAGATCGGAGCCTGCGTATCGGCGGGGCTGGACGCGACGTTGAGCGCAATTTGGAGATTCGCCGCGCCGAGCTGCGTTTCGTTGTAGGCAGCAGTATTGCCGGCGCAATCACGTATCACGAGTTGTTGCATCCGCCAAGTTCCGGGCTCGCTGAAGCGAGGCATCACACCCGTCCCGCGCCACACGCCATTCAATCGAGATCCGGAAATCAGACTAAAATCGGCGCTCCAGAACCACCGATTCTGCGCGCCGGACGGACTCCGAAGAATGACGACGAACGTGCTGAAGCTGTTGCTCCCGCAGGGCGTGAGGGCCGCGCCGGAGAGATTGTCGGTCACCTGTAGGTCCACCGTGAGGATCTGATCCGCTGCCGACACGTCCATTGCAGACGGTGAGACGGTGACCGAGCCAACTGCGGGGGGCTGGGTGTCAGGATTCGACACAACCGTGAGATCGGTGGGAAAGCCGTTCGACGCAAGAACCGAAGTCCCTACGTTCGCAACGTTTCCAGCAACATCAAATACACGCACACTCGAGATTTGCCAGGTTCCGGCAGTAGCAAACTGTGGAACTTGAATCTGGCCCGTCCAAACTCCGTCCAGCGGCGTGCCCGACGCGCGTGCAAGCGAACGGTTGAGGGTAATCGTACGTGTTGGATTCGCCAGAAATACCTGGACAGTGGATGTCCCGGACAAATTGTCGGTGACATGAATGCTGAACGCCACGTCCACCGGACCGCCGGACACGTCGATCGACGTTGGCGCGAACGACAACGACTGAATCGTCGGCGGCGCCACATCCGAGGTTTGTGCGCCCGCGAATCCGGGCATCCCGAGGCAGGCCGCGCCAATAGCAAGTATTCCGGCGCGCCAAAGGCTGCGACTTGCGCTCCTAGCCTTGTTCTTTAGTAGGCGCTGCATTTCCGTCAGCTCCGGGTGGCTACACGTGGAAAGGAAACGATCCTAAGGGTTCGTGCCGTTGCACTGCCCACCGGCATTGTTCACCACCGGCCCGGTGGCGAACGGCACGTACATCGACGTCGGGATGCCGGCTGCGAAGGCGAGAGGACCGGCCGCTGTGCCCCACCAATTGCAGGTCACGTCGATCGTGCTCGGGGAACCTGCCGGCCAAGAGAACCGGACGGGCGACACGAAGCTGGTAAAATCGTTGCCGTGCGTGACGAGGCTACTCAGCGTGCCGGACGAGTTATCGAGTCGGACAATCGAGTGCGCCTGAGAGATCGCGTTGTTCGTGCCGCTGAGCGAGACGCCACCGCCGGCGATCCGAATTCCACTCGCGGCGTTCGTCACGATGTTGGAGGAAACAGACGCCGTGATTGCGCTCGTGATCGTTTCGGGCGCCGAAGAGGTTACCGTTAGCGGCGCGCCGATCAGGATGCCCGCCGCGCGGAATCGATAGCTGGCGGTGTCCGTCGCCGGACCAGTGAGGCCGCCGCCCAGAATCGTATTGTTCGTGATCGTTGCGGTCGTCGGCCGCGCGAGGTCGGCGTTGTCGACCGAGATTGCGGTTCGTGTTGATCCCGATGAGGGAATGCTGAACGAATTGTTCGTGATCGTCACAGTGCTGGAATGCGTCACGCGCACGCACTCGTTTCCGCCGCCGCACGACGTAAAGACGTTTCCGGCCACGCGAACAGAACCTTCGTTCTGTACGAGAACACCGTCTGGGGAAAACGGTCCGGTGAAGGAGTTGGACAAGATCTCGACGTCGGAGCCGGTAGCCCCGATGAGCGTGACTACGGCAAAACCGCCACCGGTGGATTGATTGAGCTGGTAGGTGAACTTCGGGTGCGCACGCGCCGTCTGAAAAGCGCGGGCGGCGCGGCCAAGCCCGGTTGGCATTGTGAACGTGTTCCGCTCGACCGTGCCTTGCCACCAAGACCCTTGGTTGGCGACACCCTGACCGATGCCGAAGTCGATCGCGACGACATTCAGGTCCTGCGGAGTTGTCGTCAAGGTGAAGGCGAGATTCCGGAATGTGACAGAACCCTGAATCGTTGGCTGAACGACGAAGCCCGTTCCCCGGGTGAAGGTCGTTATGCCAGCGAGGGTTGATGGAACCGTGATTTGGGGCCGGTTCGCTGGATCGCTCCCCTCGATCGTCACCGGCTTCGTGACGACCACGGTGTTCGTGAGCGTGATCGTCTGCGGACAAAGCCGAATTACACCACCCGGGGTGACGTTCGTCAACGCCAGCTCGATCGTCGCATAGGTCGCCGACACACCGTTCATCGGAGTGCTGCATACGCCCAGCGTCGTCACACCCGGATCTACCGCGCCGAAAGGACTGAACGAGCTTGTCAGACCGCCGAGGCCACCGTGGACGGCATAGGCCGGTGTCGGACGGAAGAAGTCCACCATCGTCGTGCCGAGCTTCGACAGCACGTTCATAGCGCTCGCCAGGCCCGTCAACCGCACTCCGGTCTCGGCGGACGCCAGGCTCACGCCGTCGCAGTGCATGAAGTCCGCGTTGACTCGCGGCAAAATCTCGACGGTCGCCGGATTGGTCGGATTGGGGTGCGCGAGCTGGAGTCGATCCGCGATCGCTTGCGTCGCCGGCGCGAACGGATCGCCGACCTCGAGTTGGCACACGCCGACGGTGACGGCTTGGTTGAATTGCGCGAGCGCAGGGATCGTCGAGAAATCGTAGAACAGCGGGTATTGATCGAGCGCAGTCGGGAGCGGGCCGGTCTTGGGCGGGGTTGGTGCCGGCAGGCGATTGATCACGACGATCACGTTCGACGGAAGCGCGCCCGCGGGAAAACTGACGCCACCAAAACCGCTCGAGGACACCAGCGTGCCGCCGGCCGTCCCGATGACGGCGACCGCGCCGTCGGACGACGAGGGGGGAATCGGTGCGGCGACCCCGCTAAACGTCGCGAGTGAACCCAGCAGGCTACGGAGCGCCTCGGCGGTTGTGGGAGGTTGCGCACCGTTCGGATCTTGGAGGATTCCGTTCCGTTGATCCTCGAGCAGGCGGGAGAAGAAGGCGACGAGATCCGTTTGCGCCGCCGTGGTCTGGCCGCTGGCCAGGTCGGCCTTGATTCCGGCGAACGCGCTGAAGATCGCGCCCTGGGCCGTCGGCGCGTAGAGCGCGTTGATGAGCGAATTGATCTGCGCCTCGAGTGCGGCACGACTTGCGGGTGCTTGTGACGCTGACGGGCGCAATGTTCTTTCCGTGGGCGTAGTGGAGTCCTGATTACAGGCAGCGACGAGCACCAGGCCAACGACGGCGAGACGAACGCGGCGGCGATCCACGACTTAAGCTCCGTGTGTAGGGCGGCGGGACGAGCGATTTGGCGTGAGGCGGACGAAACTACGTGTTAGAAAGTCCGGTAACAAGTGTTTCCGAAATCCATGCGCAAGCTGCCGGCGACCCCGTCAGACACCGCGAGAGTTCTGCGGAAACGCGGGCGTTGGGGCCACTTCTGTGCCCTACTAGCACGTTATGCCTCCGCGCGCCGCCGCGCCTCTACCCATTCGCTGGCGAGGCCCAAGACAGCCGTCCAGCGGTCGATGTACGCAGCGTCCACGTTTTTCCCGCGAAGCCTGAGCAGCGCCACGACATCGTCGAGCTGTCTGATCGATGCGCCGAGCCGAGCCCATTCGAGTTTGGAGATGATGACATCCTCGACCGATGCGACGTCGAGCCGAACGCCCTCGACGTTCGCGGGTTGTCGGCGCGAAAACTCCTCGACGCTGAACGGCCGCGATTTTCTGATGATGAGGTCAGCCTTCCACCCGGTGGCGAGGTCGATGACGTTGAACTGCGTCTCCGTACGGAGCGCCTCGAGCGCAGCGTCCTCATCGACGTAGTACTCCGCTGCCGGCAGTGCTCTCACGAATGACCGGAGCCGGTCGGGATCGGCCTCGATGACGAAGTCCACGTCGAGCGTAGCGCGAAGATGTCCGTGCGCGGCGCCGGCGAACGAGCCGGTAACCATGTGGGGGATACCGGCTCGATTCAGTGCACCGACAATTCGCGAGAACACGTCGCTCGTAGTCACCCGAGGCCGGGCGGTAGGTCATCGGGCAAGAACGCGAAGCGCAGCAGCTCGCGGTCGAGCTCCGCGTCGCTCCACGCGGGGTGTTCCTCGCGCAGGCGCGACTTCGCGAGCACGCGTGCGGCGAGGCTCATCTCGACGGCAAGCTCCAGGCGCTGCGCCACCGTCATCCGATCGATGATTTGCGCCTGAATCGCCGCAGCTTCGCGCGACGTATCGCCTGGCAAGCTACTCACCGCCGAAACAGCTTCATCATCCTCATAATGTGCGGCGCGAATGCCGGCGGCGGTAGAACGGTGGAACGGTGGAACGGTGGAACGGTGGAACGGTGGGGCCACCGTCACCACGCCGGCCGGCTACGCGAGGAAGGCGAGATGCTCGATGTCGGGCTTTTGGCGGATTCTGCGTATGACGTGGAGATGACCTCCCAACACCACCGCTGGAGCAGCGCATCGCGCCGACCTACGCAACTTTCCTCTGGAGGAACAGCCGTGAGCAACAAGAAAGAGCAGCGCGTTTGGATTGAATTGACCTCGGACCAGAGGGAACAGATCAAGCACGCGTCGGGCCGGGAATGCGAGTCGGTCGAGTTGACGATCGATGAGCTCGAGCAGCGAGTCGTTCCCAGCCTGTTTACGTCGTGTGCGACGGGCAAGCCCATCTCGAACCCGTCGCAATAAAGAGGTTCAAGTGCTGGCGGCTTGCGGCGAAGACGGCGCGGTCGCCACGACGACCGGCGTCTTCGGCTGAGTGGCGATTCGTCGCGCACGTTTCATGATCTTCCAACTGGCGAGCAGCGATTCGTCGCCGTCCAACGCGGTCTCGACGAAGACGTCGAGCACGTGAACGAGCTTGCGTGCGCTGCTCAACTTCTGCTTGAGTCCCGTCGTCGCTCCAACCTGGCGGGCCCGGTGCTGCACGCGGTCATTCACCGCGGTGCGCAGCTCATTCGTCGCGGCCTTGAGGCGGGCGATGAAATCCGACGGCAAGCCCGCTGAGACGAAGGTGTCGGCGAACGGTGCTGCCGCGTGCGCCATGCCCTCGGCGTAGGCGACGAGGCGTTCGGCGGTTGGCTTGCCCTTGGGCATCTTGAGCGGTTCGACCGCGGAGGTGTCGGGCAAGTCCGAGCGGGCGATCCGGGCAATCGGCCGCATGTGCCAGCGACGCAAGCGACGCTTTAGCATCTCGGTCGTGTTCATCGCACCCTGTGCGCCCAAGTTGTCGGCGACTTGATCGCTGGCGTGCGTCTCGAGATCGGCGACCAGCTCGTCCAATTTCCGCCGAGCGCCGGTGTCGACGACATCGGCGAGCCGCTCGGCATTTTCATCGAGGAATGTTTCGACATTGCGCAACGATTCCAATACAGCTCCCTGCCTTGTCTGCATAAGCCTCTCGTTGAATGAGTCGCGAGGGCGAATGTCGCCATCGCGGTCTGCTTCACTTCGCTGAGCGGTGGGGTTGCCTCCCGGACCCGTCGTGTTGCGCTCGGGCTACAGTCGTGTCGTCAAACGTTGATGTCGCCTAGTCTTGCGGCGCGGCCGGATGCCTTGTTCTTAGCACCCTCTCGCTTCGGCGCACTGGACCGACCGATGAGTCTTCGCGGCGAGTGGCTTGCACGAGGTGCACGATGCGCGGCCCGCGCAGCGCGATGGCCTCGACCAAGCGAACGATTCTCTGCGCACGGCGGCCCGTCGGGTGTTCGTGCCTGCACTGTCACCGGTCCGTTTCGCACCGCGCGCTGGTCGCGAGGCAGGGTGACCTGTCCGTTGCCGACAGATCGATGGGCGAACAGTTCGCATTCTCTGATCATGTCCGTCATTCGGTTGGTGCAACGTCCACGGTCTGCTGTTCGAGCGGTCTGGGTGCGTGGCGTGCGTGGAAAGGCCTCGTGCGAGTACGGTCGTATTGCCTGTTCTCGTCGACGTAATTCCTGCTCGACGTGGTGCGTTGCGTCGTCCGAGCGGTCGCCTCGGCTGCTCGCCAGGAACTTTCGTCTGGACGAGGCGTCCGGATCGAGTGGACGCAACAGTCTGTGGCATTGGTCCTTTTGCGCGGTCATCTGGCCGCATTTTGCGATTCTGAACAAACTCGTCTCACTGTGGTCTCTACTAACAAGTCGCAGCGAGTGCCAAAATGCTCACATTGTCCCCGAATGGGCCGCGTGGATGACGCGGGCATGACGCTGTGTGGTGAAGACGGACCGACATGGGCGTTGGGTCGCGGTTATCGCTGAATGGAACAAAGTGCCACTTAGCGAACCCGCGTTCAGCCGGCACCGGCTGGAGGCAACCGTCTGTTGCGTTACGCTCTTGGGCGGTCATCTGGTCGCATTTCGCGGCTCGAACACTACTGCCTCTCTGTTGTGCATATAGATAAGGCGTAGCCGAAGCCAAAATGCTCACATGCTGCAGTACTCGTGGACGCGCGCAAACTTCAGGCTCTCTGTGGCCCCTATAGGTAAGTCGCCACGGAGGCCGAAACGGTCACATCATTGGCACCAGGTGGTGAAGGCTCAGATGAAACAAGCCTCGCGACGCGTCCGCTGCCGCAGAACGAATCACGGCAGCG
>Ga0310810_10008369_pt1 | contig 11900 bp, 8 predicted proteins | sample NCmetagenome_FD_207641 | JGI IMG/M metagenome (GOLD analysis project Ga0310810, IMG submission 207641) | Soil microbial communities from experimental microcosm in Duke University, North Carolina, United States - NC | ecosystem: Engineered > Artificial ecosystem > Soil microcosm > Unclassified ...
CGCGGACCGACGGCGTGAACGCTTATCAGGACATCTCGCCGCGCATGGGCCTGGCCTACGACCTGTTCGGCAACGGCAAGACCGCGCTCAAGTTCAATATCGGCCGCTACCTGTCGCCCGCGACGAACGACACGAACTACACCCTGAACAGTCCCGCGAACCGTATCATTCAGAGCGTCTCGCGGAACTGGACGGACACCAACAAGAACAACGTAGTCGATTGCCAGATCCTCAATCCGGTTGGGCAGAACACCGGCCTCCCCGGGTCGATTGTCCTCCCGGGTCAGGACGTCTGCGGTGCGTTGACAGGCGATCAGCTGAACTTCGGCAAGACCTCGGGGACGACCACAGTGAACCCCGCCCTTCTGAAGGGCTGGGGGGTCCGTCCGGCCGACTGGCAGTGGGGCGTCGACCTTCAGCAGGAGCTGATGCCGCGCGTCTCCCTGGACGTCCAGTACAACCGGCGCTGGTTCAAGAACTTCTACGTCACCGATAACCTGGCGGTCAGCCCGTCGGACTATCAGAAGTGGACGATCACCGCACCGCTCGATTCAAGGCTCCCGGGCGGCGGCGGCTATCCAGTCGATGTGTACACGCTGACGGCCGCCGCTGCGGCGCGCCCGGCGCAGAACTACATCACGCCTGAGACCGACTACGGCCCGGCGCGCATCAACTACTGGCAGGGCGTCGACGTCACGCTGAATGCGCGCACCAGGCAGGGACTGACCCTCCAGGGCGGCACCACGACCGGACGTGCGATTACCGACACGTGCGCGACGGTGATCAACATCGACAGCCCGGACCCCCGGAACTGCCGATCCGTTGATCCGATCGAGACGACGTTCCGCGGATTGGCGTCCTACACAGTCCCGAAAATCGGCATTCTCGTGAGCGGGACGGTCCGCTCGCAGCCGGCGTTGCAGATCATCGGCGCGAACAATCCGACGAATACCGGTGGCGCGCCCACCGGCACCGCACCGGCCGGCGCGTACATGAACGTGCCGAACTCGGTCGTCCAGTCTCTGCTCGGACGTCTCCCGCCGGGCGGCACAGCCACCGGCACCACCGTCGTCGCGGCACTCGGCGTAACCAAATCGACATGCGGTTCGCGAAAGTCTTCCGGTTCTCGGGCCGGCGGGCGGATATCGGCGTGGACCTCAACAACCTGCTGAATACCAACTACGCGACCACCTACGAGACCCAGTATGCCTACGGGGTAGCGAACGGCGGGACGTGGAACAACCCGACTGCGATCCTGGCTCCCAGGTTCGTGCGGCTGAACTTCACGTTGAACTTCTAGTCGCAGCGGTTGGACGACACGCCGGGCCTGGCCTCCGCATCTGCGGAAGCCAGGCCCGTTCTTTTTAGGAAGAAGTTGGAACTTAGAAGTCTGAAGTCTGAAGTCTGAAGTGGGAAGTCAGCCGACGATCAGAACTTCACGACGAGCCCGAAGCCGGCGCGCCAGAAATCGAAGCGGTCCAGCTGCAGGCCGGTGGTCGCGAGATCCTGAAGCTTGAACCCGAAGGCGCGATAGTAGCGCAGGTCGCCGCGCACGCCGAAGTGCGATCCGAAGAACCCCATCACTCCTCCGCCCACATTGAACGTGAAGTAGTTTGACGAGATGTTCGCGACCGTCGGAAGCGCCACGCTCTTGAGCGATGTCACGTTGAGGTTCAAATTGCCGGCGCCGAGCCCGAAATACGGCTTGACCGGGCCGATCGTCGGGCCGATCAGCGTATTGCCGGAAAACGTAATCACCCGGCTCTTATCGAGACCATTGGCGGTCGTATCAATCACCTCCGGGTAGTAGGCAATCTCCGTTTCGCCCCCCACAATCTTTCCGATGGCTCCGAAGGCGACGCCAAATCCTGCCTTCGAGTGGCCCCCCTTTGCCGACGGCGAGGTGAGGGTCGTGCCGACGAAAGGATTGATGAATCCCTGCGCGGCGCCGTCCCGCGCGAGGCCGAGTAGCAGAAGAGCGGACAACACGATCGTCGTTCGTTTCATAAGATGAAAGTCTCCTTGAAGTGACGTGAACAGCATGCGCCGATGGTGCCCGCAGGCATATCGACCATACCCGGCCGGCAGTTGGCCGTCTGTGCAGAAAAGCACACCTTATTGTACGGGATCCGGTTTGTAGGAGATCCGGCGGCACGGCCGTGACGTTGCCCTGCCCACTCTTCACAGCCGCATGCGTGCAAGCAATCTCTGAAACCGCGCCTCGCCGCGCAGGCCATCGAGCCGCGGATGCACCTTGACCCAGACAAGGGTCTGGTCATGTTCGGCCTCGGCCTTTTCGAGCCAGTCGAGCGCCGCGTTCTTCTCGCCGAGGCAGGCGTAGATAGACCCGATTCCGTACGGCGACACGTAGCTCGACCTGGCCGTCTCGAGCAGCTCGCCGACAATTGCGAGCGCCTCTTCCCGGCGACCCATCTGCGCGTAGACGTGGGCGAGACCCGAAGACGGCTCCGGCGGCCCTTTGGATACCAGCGCCTGGGCGATCCTGAACTCGGAGATCGCTTCCTCGTATCGTCCCGCCAGCTCGTACGCGCGCGCCAGATCCGTGTGGCCCGGCAGAAACTCGGGATCCTGCTGGATGGTGTCGCGATAGAGTCGGATCGCCTCCTCGTAGCGTCGCGCGTAGAACAGCACGTCGCCAAACGCGCCCCGGATGATCAGGGAGAGTGGATCCACATCGAGCGCCCGCCTGCCGACGACGAGCGCTTCGTCGTGACGGGCGAGTCCGGACAGCAGATGCGAATACCATCGATGCGCCGTGGCGTATCCAGGATTGAGCGCGATCGCCCGCTGATACGCCGCCTCCGCAGCCTCCCAGTCCCAGTCCCACATCCGATGGATGAAACCGAGCGACGTGTGCAGCTCGGCGAGCGTGTCGTCGATGGCGAGGCCCTGCTGAGCGGCGGTCTTCGCCTTGGGATACGCCTCGTCCGGAGGCAGGGCCTTGACGTTGCCGAGCACGCTGTAGCTGTCGGCCAGCCCCGCGAAAGCCCGGGCGTACAGCGGATCGAGCTCCAGTGCACGCTCGAACAGGCCGATGCTGGTCTTCATTCCAGCCGGCGTCTTCCAGCGGCTCCAGACGTACCGCCCCTTGAGATACACCTGGTGTGCTTCGGGGTTTTCCGTCTGACGCCTCGCGAGCCGGTCGCTCTCCGACTGGCTGAGCGTGATCCGCAGGTTGTCGCAGATCTCTCGTGAGATTTCCTCCTCGACCGCAAGGAGATCGACCAGAGGACGGTTGAACCGCTTGCCCCACAGCCGGGTCCCATCTCCGACATCGACGAGCTCCACGTGCACCACGATCGAGTCCCGGCGTTCGATCAGCCGTCCGCTCAGGACGGCGCGGACACCCAGCTCCTTTCCAATCTGCTGCGGGCCGAGCCCGCGATCCTTGTACTGGAACACCGTGCTTCGTGCCATGACGCGCAGGCGCGGAAGCTGCGACAGGCTGTCGATGAGCGAATCGGTCAGCCCATCGCTCAAGTAGTCCGTTTCGGAGCTCGCGCTTTCGTTGACGAGCGGCATGACGGCGAGCGAATCGACTGCCGCGATCGACGCCCCCTGAGCAGCCGGCCCGGAGCTCGAGCCCGCCACCGTCATCGTCGCCTCCTCCAGCGCAAAGGCGATGTCGTGGGCCGATTGGAAACGCCGCTCAGGACGTTTCTCCAGGCAGTGCTGCACGACGCGGTCGAGCGCGGGCGGGACGAATCTGCCCCAGGAGCGAGGCTCCTCGCTGAGGATCGCGGCCATCGTTTCCGCGATGCTCTCTCGCTTGAACGGATGCTGTCCGGACAGCAGCTCGTAGAGGACGACGCCGAGCGAGAAAATGTCGGACCGATGGTCCGCCGGCTGCGCGCGGATCTGTTCCGGCGACATGTAATCCACTGTGCCGATGATGGTCCCCGGATCCGTGACGAGCGAACGGGTTTGTGCCTCATCGCCCGGCGACGGTTCCGTCCATTTGGCGATGCCGAAGTCGAGGATCTTCAGATGCCCGTCGGCCGTGACGAAGAGATTGTCTGGCTTGAGGTCGCGGTGAACAATTCCCTTGTCGTGAGCGGCGCCGAGTCCTCGCGCCATCTGCAGGGTGTACTCGATCGCCCGCTTCGGAGATGCAGGGCCCGCGTGACGCAGTGTGGCACCCTTCAGCAGTTCCGTCACCGCATAGGCGACGCCGTTCTGGGTGCCAAAGTCGAAGATCGACAGGATGTTGGGGTGCGAGAGCCGCGCGATCGCCTTCGCCTCCCGCTCGAATCGGGCCCGCGCATCCGCATTCGTCGCCAGGGCGGCGGGCAGCACCTTGATGGCGACGTCGCGGCCAAGGCGCACATCGCAGGCGCGGTACACCTCGCCCATCCCGCCGTGACCGAGCGGCGCGAGAATTTCGTACGGACCGAGGCGGACGCCGGGCGCGAGCGACACGGGCGTAGTGTACGATGTTCAATGCAGTACAGCGACGGAACCGCGACCCACGTACGCTGGAACCTTATGCCCACCACGAATCAGCCCAGCCGCGATCAGGATATTCACAAAGGCGCCAAGGAAGACGACCGCCCGGGCCCGAAGCGGCCCGACGCTCCCGGCCTCGACAAGAACGGGATGCCGAACGACGCCACGAAGATCGCCCAGGATGCGGAAGGCGCGCGCGTCGATAAGTCGCAGGGGTAGCTCGCGAGTTAGAGCGATCGCGAGATCTGCCCATCCGGTGCGCCAGCGACGTGCGCCGGCTCGGCGGCGTGCGACCCAACCGGGACGATCGCGATGGCAACGCCGGCGAGGATGGTCGCAATTCCCACAACGGCCATCGGCGTCACGCTCTCCTGAAGGAAGGCGCGGCCGAGGACCAGTGCGACGATCGGGATGACGAGCGTGATCAAGCTCACGAGCGTCGCGTCCATCCTCTTGATCAGGGAGTAATAGGCCGAGAACGCGACGACCGATCCGAAGACCGACAGATAAAAAAGCGCCAGGACATTGCTTTGGCTCCAGGCCACGGCGGACCAGCTCTCCAGGGCGGCGCTCATGATGATCAGGCAGGCCGCGCCGAGCCCCATGCCGAGGAAGTTCAGCACGAAGGGGTCGCCGTGCCGGCCGTGCTTCTTCATCGTCACGAGGTTGATCGCGGCGCACAGGCTCCCGCCGAGCGCGGCGAGCATGCCGAACGCCTGGGAGAGTCCGAGGCGCTCCCGCGGCCAGAAGAGCAGCGCGGTCCCCAACACGCCGACCAGGATGCCGGCGACTTTGCGGCCGCCGAGCGTCTCGCTGCGCATCCAGTACGCGCTCAAAAGCGCCGTCATGAGGGGCATCGTGGAGAACAGGATGGCCGTGAGTCCGCTGGAGATCCGCGTCTCAGCCCAGTAGACGGCGGCATAGTCCAGCCAGAACACCAGCAGACCGAGCGAGAGCACGCACACCCGATCGTCAGCAGTGAGATGGAACCGCCTGCGCCGGGCGGCGAGGACGAGGCCGACGAGCACGGTCGCCAACATGAACCGGAGGCCCGCTCCCAAAAACGGCGGCACACCGACCAGTCCGATCTTGATCGCCAGCCAGGTCGATCCCCAGATCAGAGAGATCACGGCGAAGAGGACCGCGGCCATCCGAGGATGATATCAAGCCTGCCGCGACGCGACCCTGCGTGATGGCGGTTCGTCGGAGCCGAATCACTTCGTGATGCGCAATGCGACGACCGTCATGTCGTCTGCAGGTGAGCCATCCCGCCGAAACGTTTCGACTGCCTCGAAGATGCCGTCGACAATCGTTCGGATCGGTTCGGCATGCAGCCGCTGTACGATTTCGATGATTCGCGCGGTGCCGAAGTCCCGCCCTTCGAGATCGGCAGCCTCAGAGAGGCCGTCCGAACAGAACACGTAGAGATCACCGCGAATCAAATCGAAAGTCAGCTCGTCATATTCCGTGTCTGGCACCAGGCCGAGCGGCACGCCGGGCAGCTCGATCTGTGAAGCTGCGCCGGCGCTCCATCGGATTGGATACGGCAGTCCCGAGTTCGCTATCGTCAGCAACCGGCGCTCAAAATCGAACATGGCGTAGCAGAGCGTGCAGAAATATGCTTCCAGCTGCCGGGCGTGCAGAATCGTGTTCATGGCAGCCAGCACGTCGGCGGGACTGGATCGGGCCGGAGTGTAGCGGCGGCGGAACGTGCGAGACCGTACCAGTTCTCCGACGAACGCGCCGTACAGGGCGGCGGGTACGCCTTTACCCGATACGTCGCCGACAGCAACGACGAGCGTATTCGGATCGGGCGTCAGGAAATCGTACAGATCGCCGCCGATCTGGCTGGCCGGTTCGAATCTCGCGGCGACTTCAATGCCTTCGTGCTGCGTCGGCGGCTCCGCGGGCAGCAGCGCCATCTGGACGCGGCGAGCGAACTCGATCTCTCGCTCCAGTCTGAGCTCTGCATCTCTGACGTGCTCGTAAAGCCGGGCATTGTCGATCGCGACGGCGGCCTGGCTCGCCAGGATGCTCAACATGTCCGCATGGCGTGGTGTGAAGGCTGCCAGCTCGGGGCTCTCCAGATCGAAGACGCCGATGCACTTGTCTTTCAACAACAACGGGATGACCAGCTCCGATCGCACGTCGTCGACGACGGCGATGTACCGCGGATCGGCCAGCACGTCGTCTACGAGCACGATTTCCTTGTGCAGCGCCGCATAGCCGACCAGCCCGCTGCCGACGTCGAGGGTCAGCATCTTGGTTCGTTCGCCGTACTGAAGCGCGACTTTCGGCTCGAGCTGATTGGTCGCTTCGTTCACCAGGAGGATACCGAACGTACGGTAATCGATGACCCGTTTGGTGAGGATCGCGATGCGACTCAGCACCTCGTCCAGATCCAGAATCGCCGCCACCTCGCGGGCGATTTCGGTCAACGTTTCGAGCGTGGCGGTGTGATCGCGCTCCTGCTCGAACAACCGCGCGTTGACGATGGCCTGGGCGACGTGGACGGCAAATTGCGCCAGGATCTCCTCATCGCGGCGGGTGAACGCGCCCGCGCGATCGCTGAGGAGGTTGAGCGCGCCGATGACGCGGTTCTTGTTGCGGAGCGGGACGGCCAGTAGTCCTTTGACGCCGGGCACGACGCCCCGGAACCGGGCGTCCTCGTGCACGTCGTTCACCAGGATCGGACGCTGCTCTGCGACGGCGGTCCCGACGATGCCCTCGCCGACCCTCAGCCGGAATGTTCGAACGACCTCGTCTGGATATCCCTCGGCGTACGCAATGTGCAGCGTCTCCTGCTTGTCGTCGAGGAGGTAGACGGAGAACACGGTGAAGTTCGTGAGTCGGGCGATCAATCGCGGAATGCGCCGCAGCAGCTCGTCGAGATCGAGAACGGAGGTTACCTCGCGCCCGAGTTCGAACAGCGTGGCGATCAGCTCGCGGGGATGAGGGTCGTCGTGATCGGTCAAGGCGGGCTGAAATGATAGCAGGCTCGTTCGAGCGATCGATCCGCGAACCGCCGTCGTCACGCGGGGGAGACCGTTGTGGAGGCGACAATAATCCTCCGTCTCTCAGACTTGCTGCACTCGGCTGACGAAGGATTAGGGATGCCGTTCTGATGCGGTGGAATCGCTCTTGCGTACGTCGGTACCTTCCCCGGTGTCCACACCAACCGTTACCATCGTCGTTGTCCCGCGCGAGCGCTTCAGCCATGCACGGCGTTCGCTCGAATCCGTTTACCGGAACACCGACTATCCGTTCGAGCTGATCTACGTGGACGGAAACTCGCCGCCCCATCTCCAGCAGTACCTGCAGCAGGAGGCGGCTGACCGACGATTCACCCTCGTTCGAACCGCACACTTCCTGTCGCCCAATCAGGCGCGCAACATCGGGATGAAAAAGGTTCAGACAAAGTACGTCGTTTTCCTCGACAACGACGTCGAAGTCGCTCCAGGCTGGCTGACCCATCTGGTCGAATGCGCCGAGGACACGGGCGCGTGGGCCGTGTCGCCCGTGTATTTCGAAGGGACGACGAAGAGCCGGGTGGTTCACACGGCGGGCGGAATCGTCGACTTCGAAGATACCGGCGGCGTCCGCACGATTCGCGTCGTTCATCACCTGCACGAGGTCCCCTACGATAAGGCCCGGGAGTCGCTTCGCCGCGAGGCGACCGGGTTTTTCGAGTTCCACTGCGTGATGGTGCGGCTCGAGGTCTTCAAGAGGCTCGGGCCGCTCGACGAGGAGCTTCTGAGTCTTCACGAGCACCTCGACCTCTCACTCATGATTCAACAGGCGGGCGGCACGGTCTTTCTGGAGCCCGAGGCGCACGTCACATATGTCTACGGCCTGCTCAACTCGTCGGACGTCGAATACGCGCGGGTTCGATGGTGCGACGAGTGGAATCGCCGAAGCACGATGCAGTTTCTCCGCAAGTGGAAGATGGACGAAGGCAGTCCGTGGGGCGCCTCCGTCATCGACTTCGGCGCGGTGCATCGCCGGCACCTCGAAAACCTGCGTCGCAGTCCGGTGCGATTACTGAAGCACGCCGCGAAAAACATCCTGCCGAAGCGGGTGTACACAGCGTTGCGCGATCTCCGCAGTTAGCGGCCCGCTCCATCCCCGCCGTGGCCGGCATTTCATGCTGATTTGCACCTACGAGGACAGACGCCACCACCTGGTCGCGCTTCAGCTGCTTGCTCACAGTCTCTCCCGGATGTGTCCTGATCAGCGGCTCACGGTCTCGTGTCCCGAATCTCTGGTCGACACGTTCGCGGCCGGGCTGCCAAAACAGCGGGTGTCGGTGCGTGTATGGCCGCATCCTGACGTTACAGGGTGGTCCGTCAAGCCGACGTTGCTGCTCGACATGCTCGAAGAGGCCGACGACGAAGTGGTCTGGATGGACTCGGATCTGATCGTGACGTCAGAGTTTCGCGATCGCTTCGGCGGATCGGACGCGATCGTCGTCGCCGGCGAGCCACTCTGGGCGACCCGGGCAAACCGCGTCGACCGGGCGCGAAGCTGGGGACTTCCGGCGGGACGGCGTTTTCCGTGTCTGATCAACTCCTGCGTGATCCGGGTGAGGTCGATCCACCGCCGGCTGCTGGAGGAATGGCAGCGGCGACTGGCGAGCGCCGAGTACCTCCTGGCGCAAACGCTGCCGTTTTCCGACAGGCTCCCGCACTTGCGCGGCGACCAGGACATCCTTGACGCCTTGCTCACCTCCGCCCTGTTTGCCGACATCCCCGTCCATTTTCTGCGGCCGGGACAGGAGATCGCGCAGTGCCACATGGCCGACGGCTACACCGTTTGCGATCGCCTGCGCCATGCGTGGCGTCCTCTCCCGCCGCTTATTCACAGTGAAGGCTTCAAGCCCTGGGACAATCCGTCCTCGCGCGCCGTCTTCCTCGATGTGTCGCCGTACCTCATGGTGACGCAGCGCTATCGCGACGTCCTCGGCGGAGACACATCGTGGCTCGATGCCTCTTCGGCGTGGGGCCGGGCGCTCCGGTTCGTCACGTGGGAAGAGCCGAATCTGGCGGGCCTGCTGCCGGCCGTCGCGACCAGGCTGCAGCGGGCGCTGCGCATTCGAACGCGGCTCAACGATTTCGTGACGCGGCGGTCCGCGTCCGAAAGCCATTCCTGACCCGTCTTTCGTCAGTCATTCCGCAGACTGTCGCGGCGCCGCGTCCGGCCAAGAGCGGCCGATTGATGGTTTCGCGCTGGTATGGCAATTGCCGCTCATCCTGACAGCGCTGTGGCCCAACTCCCTCTCGAATCGACGTACGAAGAGCCGACGGTCATGTGGCGGCTCCGCAACTCCAGCGACAACCGTCGCGCCTACTCGGTCATCGTCCCTCATGGATCGACGGCCACCGCGGGGTGGTTCAGCCAGGGATTGCTTCAGGAATCCCGCAACTTCACGACGTGGCATGACGCCATATGCTGGATCGAGGAGAAGCAGGCGACGCTGCAGATGCACGGCTGGCACGTGGCAGATCCGTCGAACCGCAAAGCCTGACGCTCACTTCGGCGACGTGAAACGCGGGTTGTGAATCAGGCCAATCACGTTGCCGAAAAAATCTGCGATCGCGGCCACCTTGATGTCACCGCCAACGTCCTTTACGGGCTCTCGCGGCTCGCCGCCCCGATCAAAAGGCGTTTATCGGCATCGTCGATATCGGTAAGCAATGCGGGCTGTTTCGCGGCGGCCGCTGAATAGTCAAGCGCGCCGGCGCGGCGTGCGGCTGGTATACTCGCGCTCGGAGGTCAATGGCTCCAGCAACCGATGCGCGACCGGGGCGCAACCAGCCTTGTCATTGCGGCTCGGGCCGTAAATACAAACAGTGCTGTCTCGAAAAAGACGACGCGCAGGCGACGGCCGCACGCGCCAAAGCCGCAGCGGATGCGGCTGCCGCGGCGCCTGAGGCGGCGGCAGCGGCTCCGAAACGAGCGCCCAAGCCCCAAACACACCAGCCGTGGAAGGCGACCACTTCCCGGGGCTTCGTCCCGCGCACGCGCACGCCACGCAAAGTCGGAGGCAGCTGAGCGAGGTCACGCGGAATTCCCTTACCGCACGGGCGGCGCGCATGACCCAGCACCAAAGGCCGAAGGACGACTAAGGCCGAAGGACGACTAAGGCCGAAGGACGACTAAGGCCGAAGGACGACCAAGGCCGAGGTACGGACCAAGGACCCTGGGACAAAGGACCAAGGACCGTATTGACGCCGCCACCACTTCAGTCATCCCTCGTACTGAAGCACGTGCATGCCGCCATTCCAGTCGCTGACATACATCAGGCCATCCGTCGTGACATAGACGTCACACGTCTTCGCGGCGAGCCCGACGTTCGGCCGCGGATCGATCAGCTTCTTCGGCACCGGCGGCACCCACGACGCGATTTCCCTGGGCGCGAACGCGTCCGTGATGTCGAACACGCGCACGCCGGCATTGTTGTACGTCGCGAAGATCGTGTCCTCGCTGCGGAACGAACCGGGACGGTTCTCGTGCACGTTGTGCGGGCCGAACACTCCGGCCGAGCAGTAGTCTCGATCGGTCGGCGTCGGCAGCGTCGAGATCGGCACCGGGTTCTCCGGTGCGCGCACATCGACGACGAAGGTGTGAAACGTACCCTTGGCGCATTTTTCCGCGTTTGCTTCGTCGACGACGACGGCGAGATTGCGGCCGGGCAGCGGCAGCGGCGTGTGCGTGCCGCCGGGAAACGGCGGCGACCAGTTGATGTGCGAGAGGAGCTTTGGCTTCGTACGGTCGCTGATGTCGTGGATGGTGAATCCACCGTCGCGCCACGCCGCATACCCGCGATCCCCCGCTGTGATCATGTGATGCAACGCAAGCCGCCGCCCCTCGGCCATCGTCGGCTTCTCGCCGGCCGCCCGATTCATGCCGGGCAGCCACCACCGGGATACGATTTCCGGCTTCATGACCTCCTTCAGGTCGACGATGCACAGGATGTGATCCGTGAAGCCGTCGAAATGCGCCGAGACGTACGCGTAGCGCCCGCCGGGCCACCACAGCCGGTTGATGCCGAAGCCGGGCATCTCCAGGAAGGCGATCTCTTTCATCTCCGCCGGCCGGGAAATATCGTGAATGCTGAGACCCGATCGGAACTTCGTCCGTTTGGTGATGCTGTCGACCAGGTTGTTCTCGAAGTACCCGCGCAGGTTGTCGTACGACTGTGCGGCCACGATGTTCGCGCCGTTGGCGAGCAGCAGCAGATCGTCGGCGACCTGGAGATGATGCGTGCGGGTACCAGCGCCGGCGGTGAAGAAGCCGACCGGCTTCAGCCGGCGCGGATCGGCGGCGTCGAGAATCGTCACACCGTCGCTGAACATATGGCCGACGTAAATGTGTCGCCGGTTGACCATGATCTGCACGCCGTCGGGGCGGCCGCCCTGATCGCTGTACGACAG
>Ga0310810_10008370_pt1 | contig 11899 bp, 9 predicted proteins | sample NCmetagenome_FD_207641 | JGI IMG/M metagenome (GOLD analysis project Ga0310810, IMG submission 207641) | Soil microbial communities from experimental microcosm in Duke University, North Carolina, United States - NC | ecosystem: Engineered > Artificial ecosystem > Soil microcosm > Unclassified ...
GACCGATCCGGCGCCGAAGGCGGTGGGCAACGGCCAGGTCATCCAGATCTCCTACAACAATGCTCCGCAGGAATATCCGAGCGGCAACGCGCCGCACTGGAACCTCTTCGACGCCCTGGCGGCCTGCCAGCCCATGGGCAACAAAGTGCGGGTCGATCACATCCAGATGCAACCCCTGCTCGGCTACTTCAACCCGGCGGATAACAAGTGCGACGGTGGCCGCGGCAACGCCCCCGCGGCGATGCCGGCGAAGATCGACACCGACGGTACCTTCGGTCACCTGCACAAGGGTCCGGCCGAGTGGTGGATCGTCCAGGCCGGCCAGATCCAGGGCAATTTCGAGAAGCAGGGCACCTTCCTCGCCAGCGAGGGCGATGTGCTCTACGCTCAGCCTGACATGTGGCACCAGATGTACGCCATCGGTCCGTCCGGCCCGTCGGTACGGCTCGCGACCTACGGCGCGCTGGGACCCAACCTGGCTAACACAGCGGGTGCCGGCGGCGACCAGTAAAGACATCCGAACGCTACCCGGATTACTGTTAGGGAACGATGTCACCGACAGCGATCGTTATCCTTCTTGGCGGGTGGCTCGCCTGGATGACACCGTTCTTTCTCATCAAGAAGACCAGGAGCGCTCCTCAAAAGCTGGATCGTCGCGCCCGGTGGGGCATTGTGCTTCAGGGTGTCGCCTTCTTCCTGGTCTGGCAGGGACCGTTCTGGACGAGGTCACCCGAGGGCTGGCGGCTGGCGCTCTCGATCGTGTTCTTCGCGCTGGCCGTCGCCCTTTCGTGGACCTCCGCGCGTACGCTCGGACCGCAATGGCGGTTTGACGCCGGCCTCAACCGCGACCACGAGCTCGTCCGATCAGGCGCGTACGGCTTCATCCGTCATCCGATTTACGCCTCGATGATCGCCCTCCTCCTGGGAACAGGGTTCCTGATCGCAAGGCTGCCGCTGCTGCTCGTCGCGTTGGCTCTTCATCTGGCTGGAACCGAAATCCGCGTGCGCATCGAAGACACGCTGCTCGCCGCGCGCTTTGGCGATCAGTTCCGGGACTACCAGACGCGCGTCCCGGCCTACATACCCTTCGTACGATAGTCGTTCAGTTACGCCGCTACGACCGCTCGCGGCCGCAACGCTTACCGAGGCTTTCCAATCGTCGCTACCAGGTACCCAACGGCGCCGCCAAGAAGGACGAATGGCGCCGCCAGAAGAATGATCGAAACCCATGGGTTCATATCCATGTCTATTCGATATGACGACTGTCCCTGTGGAAAGGTTTTCCAGTGTTCGGCGCCGGACGTCACGCGAAGTTGACGCGGTTGATCGCGTCACTGTATTGCGCGGTGACATCTCGAGGAGGCGGACGACTTCCAATTCGACACCATGGCAGGACCCGCCTTCATCACGCATCGGAAATCACGCCTTCGATCCGTGGAATATGTTTTGCTCCGAAGAAATGGATCGGTTTAACACTCTCGCGACAGATTCATGGGAGGTGCTCATGTCACAGCAGGAACGGAAGGGTACAAATCGAAACCAGCGCGACGAAGAGAACCGAAATCAACTGCAGCGCAGCACGGGACGCGCAGAAAGTCTCTGGAGGGATCCGATCTCCGCGTTCTGGGTCGGCCGCGATCCCTTCGCCTCCTTCTGGGAACCCTTCGCACTGACAATGCGCCACGGATGGCCCGCCCAGAGCGGCCGTCGCGACGCCGCCAGCCATTGGTCCCCGCAGCTTGAGACGTTTCAGCGGGGCAATGAATTCGTGGTGCGCGCTGATCTGCCTGGACTGAATAAAGACGACGTGAAGATCGACATTACCGATTCCGCAATGACGATTGAAGGCGAGCGCCGGGAAGAACACGAGGAAGAACGGGAAGGCTTCTACCGGAGCGAACGAAGCTACGGCAGTTTCTATCGCATGATTCCGCTCCCCGAAGGCGCCATCTCCGACAGCGCCAAGGCCAGCTTCAACAACGGCGTGCTGGAGATTGTGGTTCAGGCGCCGCCCAGAGAGGTGTCTCGTGGACGCCGTCTGGAAATCACCCAGGCCCAGAATCAGACGCAGAATCAGAATCTCACTGACAAAGAACGTTCAGAATCCGCGCGATAGCGGCTCGTCGCCCGGCGGAGGCGACGAGTATCGCCTCCGCCGATCAGGGCAGCCGCCGCGGCATGGCTGCTGACCTGCCCCGGCGCCCGTGGAGGGTTGACGTCCGGGTCCTTGGGCTATGATTCAGGTGTGAGGCAGTGGCTTCTGCTTGCCGTTCTGCTCGCTCTCGCCATGGCCGGTCGCGCCTCAGCGCAATTCGATGGCCGCCGCTTCTCGGCCTATCCGAACCTGAAATATGACGGACGTTGGGCATTCACTCGTCTTCGGTACCATCCCAACGCAAGCTGGAACCACGACTATCCCCGCGCCGATCGGCATCTTGCGTTCATCGTCGGCGATATTTCCATGGCATCCGCGCACACCGACGGCAGCAATGTGCTCGACCTGGACGATCCTGACATGTTCCAATATCCGCTTGTCTACATGTCGGAGCCCGGCTTCTGGGACATGAGCGACACGGAGGCAGGACACCTCCGGGCCTATCTGCTGAAGGGCGGGTTGATCCTGTTCGACGACTTCGAGAACGCGCAGTGGAACAACATGGCGGCGCAAATGTCCCGGGTGCTGCCCGAGAATCACTGGATCGACATCGACGTCTCGCATCCCATCTTTCATGTCTTCTTCGATTTGAAGAGAATTGACTACGACCACCCGATGTATCCAGGCATGAAACCCAACTACAGGGCGCTGTTCGAGGGCGACGATCCAAGCCGGCGGTTGATCGCGCTCGCGAACCACAACAACGATCTCGCCGAGTATTGGGAGTGGTCCGATACCGGGTTCTTTGCGATCGATCCCACGAACGAGGCGTACAAAATCGGCGTCAACTACGTAATCTATTCGCTCACTCATTGAAGGAGAGGACTTCGATGGTCACTCGTGTTTCCGCTGCTATCTTCGCCTGCATGCTCACGCTGACGCTGGCGTCCGGGGTCGCAACGGCCCAGGACGACGTCCAACCGCCCACGGCCCCGCCTGAGCCCCTTCCCATGAGGGATGCGGAGCCGCCCTCCGAAAGTCCGCGGGAAGCGCAACTGAACGCGCTTGCAAAAGCGCGGAACTTCAACGACGCGCAGAAACGCGACGTCAGCGCAATCTGGAAAATGCTGGACGACGCCGCGGGGGGAAAGAGGACGGTCAATGAGCTGCCGCTGAGCTGGGTGGGACAGGATGCGGTGAAGGAGGGCGCCCTCGTTTTCGTGCCGTTCACCGTAATGCTGGATACAGCCAGGACGGCCGGCGGTGATGTGTGGCTCTCGTGGCGCGCGATCCCAAAGGCGTCCGGCGCGCAACCCAGACCCAGGAATCAGCCGGTCATCGAGGACATCAGCATCGTGCCGCCAAGGCAGGCGCCCGACGGGCGCATCGCGCGGGCGTTCGTGGCCCCGCCAGGAGAGTACGACTTGTACATCGTCGCTCGGGACGTGACACCCTCGCGGCGCGGTGCGCCCTCGCCGAAGGCGTCGTTGATCAAGCAGTCGGTCACGGTGCCGAATTTCGGCACCGAGCTGACGACCAGCTCGGTGTTCGTGCCGGCCACCATCGCACGCCTTCCGGCACCCCTGGCTCCGCGCGATCGGATCGAGCGGCCGTATGCGATTGGAACGATCGAGGTAGTGCCGGCGCCCTCGCGCACGTTCGACAAGGACGGCAATCTCTCGGCATTTTTTCAAATCTACAACCAACGGAGCGGTACCGACCGCAAGCCCAACGTCACCGTGGATTACACGTTTTACACCAAGCAGCAGGGCGGCGAGCAGCTGTTCAACAAGACCGCGCCGCAGATTCTGGATGCGACGACGCTGCCGCCGGAATTCGATCCGGCGCGCCATCTTCTCCAAACCAGCATGATGGTGCCGCTCACGTCGTTTCCACCGGGCGACTACCGGCTGGAGATCGCGATCACCGATTTGGTGGCGGCGAAGACGATCACCCGCGACGTGTTGTTCACGGTGACGGGTGGCTAGAAGCGAAACCCGACCTTCACGCCAAGCTCGTTGGTCACGTTGAAAGGTTCGCGGAAGGCCAGTTGTTCCCGGGCTGTGACGCCGTTGACGGTAAAGCTGACGGTAACATCGCTCGGGGGCGAGTCGTTCACGCTCCAATGGACGTAGTAAGGTTCGACCGACCACCGGTCCGTCACGAAATACCTCGCGCTGGCGCGCGCCGACCATCCGCCATCCTGAACGAACGAGACGTCCGTCATGGCGTCGATCGTGAAAGCAGGAGCTGTGGGCGTCGCGGGGATTTCGCCGCCGCCCAACTCCGAGTTCCGCGTCTTCTGCCATCCGTGGATCAAGTGGTCGTATTCCAGATTGAAGCTCAATCGATGCGAACCGACCCTGGTGTGCGCGTTCAACCCAACGGGGGGATACAGATACTTGTCGGTGCGGAATCCAGCGGCGTCCGCCGTGCCATTCGACAAATGACGCACGCCCACGCCGCCGTAGGGCGACCAGACCCACCGATGACCGACGAAATCCTTCCCCACCAGGCCGCGAGTCTCCACATACCAGTCGCTCTCGCCTGTTTCGCTGCAGGAGAACGGGTCGCCGAGGTCCAATTCGTACCCGTTGGGTGAGCCGCTATTTGGCCTGAGCAGCCACGGCGAACACCAGCCCGTATATGTGGCATTGCCAGCTGCGCCGCGTACATCGGCCTGCACGAATACGTGATGCAGCCTGCTCAGCAGCAGAGTACCCGCATATTCGCCGCCGAATTTTGCCGCATGAATCGAGATGCGCGGCGGCCCTGGCTCCACGTACGTGTAGGAGCCCACGGTGCCCTTCACTTCGTGCCCCGCCGGCGTCGGCTCGACTGTCTGCGCCCGAGCGCCCATCGGCAAGAGTGCCAGCATGGCGGCGCACGCAACTCTGTTTATAGGCATGCCTGCGTTCGATTCTACGTCGAGGTACGCTACGCTTGAGAAATGACACGCCGTTTGGTTCCCCTCCTCGCCGCTCTGGCGTCATTCGGCGCAGGCGCCCTGCTGCTCGTCTCGCTCACAGAATCCGTACACGCCCGTCAGCAGACTGCAACGCGTGTTGTCGCACACCTGCCTGATGGCACTGAGTTCCCTTCGTGGGAACGGCCTCTTCAGTTCTCGAAGACGTACTACGTGGACGGCAGTCTGCCTGCGGCCGACGATGCGGGACCTGGGACGAAGGAGCGGCCGTTTCGCACTATCGGAAAAGCCGCCGATGTGGTGCAGGCCGGCGAGCGCGTGGTCATTGCGGCCGGAATTTACCGCGAGGTAATCCGCCCTTCCCGCGGCGGCGAGGGACCGGACCGGATGATCAGCTACGAGGCGGCCGAAGGCGCAAAGGTGATCGTCCGCGGATCGGCGGTGCTGAAGGACGGGTGGAGAGCGAACACCGCGGGCCAGGGACGCGGCGGCGGCGGACCACAGCCGCGGACGTGGGACGTGGACATGGACGGCAGCTGGTTCAACGGCTACAACCCGTTCGGCATGGTGAACATGCCGCAGCAGCGGTGGCAATACATGAACCGGATGAGCATCAACGTCCATAACATCCTCGTGCCGTACACGCGCGTGCGCGGGATGATGTTCGTGGACGGCAAGCCGCTGGATCAGGTTCGCGTGGCCAGCGAAATGTTCGGGCGCGATCCCACCTGGGTCGGGCCTCGGGGGCAGCCGTATTCAGCGGAGCTCTTTGGTGAGATCGGGGGCGGCCAAGGCAAATATTTCGTCGATCAGAACGGCTTGTCTCTGCGCGTGCGAATGCCGAACGACGAGAGCCCGGACGCACACCTGGTTGAAGTCACCACCAAAGCGCAGGTCTTCGCGCCGGCGCGCGGGCTCGGGTACATCCGCGTCAAGGGGATCACGTTCGAGCATGCGGGCAACAACTTTCCGTTCCCGCAGACGGGCATGGTGTCCACCAACGGCGGGCACCACTGGATCATCGAGGACAACACGTTCCAGTGGGCGAACTCGATCTGCCTGTCGGTGGGAGGCGGCGGCGGTCCCGGGGGCGTCACCACCTCCCACATCATCCGGCGCAATACGATGCGGTACTGCGGGCTCTCCGGGCTCACGGGCATGGGAACCAGCAATCTCCTCGTCGAGGACAATCTGGTGGAGTGGATTGGCTGGCAGGACGCGGAGCACATGTCGGAGTCGGCGGGCATCAAGTTTCACAACGCGCGGAATCTGTTGCTCCGCAACAACGTGATCCGCCACATGCGGCATGCGAGCGGCATCTGGCTGGATGTCGGCAACATCAACACCCGCATCACCGGGAACGTGTTCACCGATATTCTCACGGCTCACGCCGGCATCTGGGTCGAGGCCTCACACGAGCAAAACCAGGTGGACACCAATCTCATCGTCGGAGTGCGGGAGGCGGAAAAGCTGACGCCGCCGGAAGTCGAGACCGGGGGCGGCTCCGGGTTCTACGTCCTGGGGACCGATAAGCTCATTGTCGCGAACAATCTGGTGGCAAACGCGACGCGCACGGGCGTTCATTTCCGGACCGAAGAGATCCGCATCATCGACGGCCGGGGCGGGCTGTCGAGGGACAACAAGGTCTACGACAACATCTTCTTCAATACGGGTGAGTCGGCGGTCAACTTCGAGAACGAGCACAACGAGGCCGACGGAAATCTGTATGCCGGCGTGCCTGGCGGGTTTCTCCGGATATTGAGGCCGGGGCGTCCGGAGCTGTTGAACCTTCCCGCGGCACGCGACTATTACGGTTGGGAAAAGAACGGCAAGACCGGCGCCATACAGCTCTCGCTCGATCCGGACACGCTGCAGATGACGTTGTCGGTGACAGGCGAGGTTACGAAGGTCAAACCGTTCAACGCCGCAAGTATCGCCACCGACTTCTTCGGCGCCCCTGTCGGCGATCCCCGGATCCCCGGGCCGTTTGCCGATTTGAGCCGGCCACTGAAGGCAATCAGCGTCGACCCAAGACGCAAGCCGTGATCGCCGGCGCGCCAGATCGATGACGACGGAAGCGCGAGACGATCGAGGTCCTACGCAAAATCGGCAGACTTGATGGGCAACTGCCGGATCCGCTTCCCCGTGGCTGCGAAGATGGCATTCGCCACGGCCGGAGCGATGGCAGGCGTGGCAGCCTCACCGATGCCCCCGGGCGCGTTGGTGCTGGGAACGATGTGCACGTCAATCACCGGCATCTCGTCCATGCGGAGGACGTCGTACTGGTGGAAGTTCTGCTCGCGCACGCGTCCGCGATCGATCGTGATCGATCCTTTCAGCGCCGCGCTCAACCCGTAGACGATCGCGCTCCGAACCTGTTGCACGACGCCCGCAGGATTCACCGCATGCCCGCAGTCCACGGCGCAAACGACGCGGTGGACGCGAACGCGTCCGTTCGTAATCGAAATCTCGGCGACCTGTGCCGTGAAGCTACCGACGTTGTCCGAGAGCCCAACGCCGCGGAATCTCCCCGCCGGCAGCGGTTTGCCCCATTCCGCTTTCTCGACGGCCAGATTCAGCGCGCCCAGCATCCGGGGCGACTTGTTCTGCAGCAGTCGTCTGCGGAACTCGACCGGATCCTTCCTAGTCGCCGCCGCAAGCTCATCGATGAATCCTTCGGCGAAGAAGGAGTTCTGCGAGAAGCCGACCGACCGCCAGTAGCTCGTGGGGATGCCGACGGTCGTCGGCGGATGGTAATCCACGTGAACGTTCGGGACGTGATACGGCATCTCCGCGAGCGCATCGACCGCCGCCCCATCCACGCCGTTTCTGATGAACGCAAATGACGGACAGACGACGCGGATCGTCAACGCCGTCGGCCAGCCGTCGGCATCGAGGCCGCCGGCGAATCGCACGTACGACGCCGGGCGATAGTAATCCTGCGTCATGTCGTCTTCGCGCGTCCATGTCAGCTTCACCGGGGCGTTGATCGCCTTCGAGACCTCGGCTGCTTCACCGACGTAGTCCACGCGCGCGCGGCGCCCGAAGCCGCCGCCCATGTACGTGGTATGGATCTCGACCTTCTCCGGCGGCAATCCCGTGCGCTGCGCCGCAATCTGCCGGGAGCCGGTCTGCATCTGCGAACCGGTCCAGATGTCGCAACCGTCCGCGCGCACATGCGCCGTGCAATTGAGCGGCTCCATCGCCGCGTGAGCCAGATAGGGCGCCTCGTACACGGCGTCGATCTTCTGATGCGCGCCGGCGAGCGCCGCGTCCGGATCGCCTTCGTGCTTCGCCACCGCGCCGGGCTTCGACGCCAGATCGATGAAATGCTCACGAATGCTGGCGCTCGTCCAGCCCGCGGTCGCGCCTTCGTCGCACTGAATCTGGAGGACCTTGCGCCCTTCCATCGCGGCCCATGTGCTTTCGGCGATCACCGCGACGCCGGTGGAGATTTTCACGACCTGCTTCACGCCGGGGACCAGCTTCGCCTTCGAATCGTCGAAGCCGGTGACCTTGCCGCCGAACACCGGGCACCGCGCGATCACGGCATACACCAGTCCCGGCAACCGCGTGTCGAGCGAGAACATCGCCGTACCGTTGACCTTGGACGGCGTGTCCAGCCGTTTGGTCGGCTTGCCGACAATCGTGAACTGCGCGGGATCTTTCAGCGCGGGCGCCCGCGGCGGCTGGAGTTTCGAAGCGGCATCCGCGAGGCTGCCGTAACTCAATCGCGCATTCGTGCTCAGATTGACGATGGCGTTGTTCGCCGCGCGGCATTGCCCCGGCGCAACGCCCCACCTCTGCGCTGCCGCCTGCACGAGCATCTCGCGCGCGGTCGCGCCCGCCGTTCGCAGCGGGACCCATGAGGTGCGGATGCTGGAGCTGCCGACAACACCTTGATTCGGGCCGTACAACGCCGGATTGACGGGCGGAAATTCCGTCCTGACCTTCTTCCAGTCGCACTCCAGTTCTTCGGCCAGGAGCATCGCGAGCGAGGTCACCGTTCCCTGCCCCATCTCGGCCTTGTGAATGAACAGCGTCACCAAATCATCAGAGCCGATGTGCACGTAACCATTCAGCGCAGAACTGGCGCCCGCCGACGTCGTTTGAGCGGCGGCTTGGGCCCCGAGCCCTGGAAGATTAAACGCGATCACCAGCCCACCGGTGGCGGTGACGCCGAACTTGAGGAACTCTCTGCGGCCAATCTTCTGCGCGCTGCCGGTGCTCGACGGGCTCATCGGGCACCCCCTTTAGTCATCTGTATTTTCGCTGCCTGGTGAATCGCCTCACGAATCTCCTGATAGCTGCCGCAGCGGCAGATGTTGCCGCGCATGGCCTGATCGATTTGCGCGTCGGTGGGATTCGGCGTCCGCGAGAGCAGCGCCGCGGCCGTCATGATTTGTCCCGACTGGCAGTAGCCGCATTGCGGAGCGTCCGCCTCGACCCACGCGCGTTGGACCGGATGATTGCCGTCCGCCGACAACCCTTCGATGGTGGTGACTGTCTTCCCTGCGACCGTCGAGATCGGCGTACTGCAGGACCGCGTCGGCTGACCGTTCACATGCACGGTGCACGCGCCGCACAACGCCATCCCGCAGCCGTACTTGGTTCCAGTCAGACCAATCGTGTCCCTCAACACCCAGAGCAATGGCATCTGAGGAGGAACGTCGATCGATTGATGTTTGCCGTTCAACGTGAATTCAATGGCCATCAAACTTGTCCTTTTTCGCGGCCGAAGGAGCCGGAAATCGCGCCGGGCAGCACAAGGCGGGTGACCTCCGGGATGACACAATCATACCGCTAGAATCCGTACAATCTCGCGGCATTGTCCACCAGGATCATCTTGCGCATCCCGGCGTCTGGCGCCCAGACCGAAAGCATATTCATGACGCGGCCATCATCGGTCTGCCGGTGCAGAGCGAGGTCCGTAGGTTTCCGGCCGGGGACCGCGCTCGCACTCGGATGCGGCCATGCCGTACCCCAAACAACGCGCTGCGGGTTCGCGGCGATCAGCGCCTTCGCATACGGCGTGACATCAGACATGTCGGGTTGGTTTGTAAGCGTGTCGGCGTTGGAAAGTTTGACATACGCCTTGCCTGACTTGACGAGATTGAGAACGGCCGTAAATCCAGGCTGTCTTACACCGTCGGCGACTCGCGGCTCGCCGAAGTGGTCGATGACGATCGGCACGGCAACGGCCGCGAGCTCCACGCGCAGGGCATCCCACGTCTCCGGGCTCCCGGAGATGAGCACGCTCCAGCCCTTCCTGTTCTTCATCCGGTCGGACGCGATCTTCAAGCGCTGTTTTGCAGCGGCGGGATCACCGGCTCCCTGGTTTCCGAGAGTGAGCCTGATGCCGCGAACTCCGCCGCGGTGCAGATTGTCGAGCGAAGCTTCGGTCGTCTTCTCGTCGATCACGGCGACGCCCCGTGCGCCGGCGCCGAGCTCGCGGATGCTGTCGAGCACGCACGAGTTGTCTGTTCCGTACGTCGACGCCTGCACGACGACGACCCGCTCGACGCCGAGAGCTCGCATCACCTGCTGGAGCTCGGCGACGGTCGCCGGCTCCGGGGTGTATGTGCGTCCTTCCCAATAGGGATGGCGCTTCGTGTCGCCGAAGACGTGCACCGCGCAATCGGTTGCACCCGGCGGCACCGCGATGCTCACCTTCGTGTGTGGCTGCGCCGCGGCGGCGTGAGGGTCTTCGCGACGAAGGAATCCAGCGATCCCAGCCACCAGTCCGCCGGCGAGTACTTCGCGTCGTGTAAGCATGCTGAAGTTTACGCCGCAACCTTCATAGACGCCGAATCTTTTAGGCGTGCGGCGCTTGACATCGGCAGCGAGTGTGGTAGCCTCCGCCCCAATTCCCATCCCTGAGAAACTTGACGCTCCTGTGGAGAGAGGAGACGCTCATGAAGTCCAGATCGATGCGACACGTCGTGATGGCGATCGTCGTGGCCGCTCTTGCAGCGAGCGTGCTCATGGCTCAACAGGCGCCGGCGAGCGGCGACACCGGCATTCGAAGCAAGAAGCCGGTGCTTGGCGCCGCATGCAAGGTGTGCCCGTGGGGCGCATTGGCAGACATTCTGAAAGTGGCCATGGCACCGGCCGGCTACGACGTCAAGATCTGTTACAACTGCTCGATGGCCGATGCGCCACGAATCGTCGGCGACCGCCGCGTTCCTCCTCCCCTGTCGAGCTATCGCGGGTTCGTCCCGCTGGAAATGATGCCGCCGCCACCCGACGGGCCCGTGGACTTCGGCATCACGAGCGTGCCGAATGTTTTGTCGGCGTACCACGGCGTGCGCGGATACGCGAGCGATGGTCGCCGGCCGCAGCTTCGCCTCATCGCCAATATTCAGTCTCCGAGCTACACGATCGTGGCGGTCAAGGCGGACCTCGGGATCACGGATCTATCTCAGTTGAGGGCGAAGCGGTGGCCGGTGCGGATTCTCACCGGAGGGGACGCGGACGCGATTCTCAGCTATTACGGCCTCTCGTCCAAGGACATCGAATCCGCCGGTGGACACGTGGGTCCGGGCAACAATCCGGCGGAGCGAAAGGATTATGACGTCATCATCGCCGGTGGCAGCCTGGGGAACGCACCGGAGTACAACATCTGGTACGAGGCAAGCCAGCGATACGATCTGCGGTATCTCCAACTGCCTGATGATCTCCTCGCGAAGCTGGCCAGGGATGGCGACATGAAAGAGGGCACCATCCCGTTGGGACTCCTCCGCGGCGTGGATCGTCCCATTCGCACTGTGGTCAGGACCGGCACGGCGATATACGGCAGGGCGGACATGCCCGAGGACTTCGTGTACATCGTTGCCAAGGCGATGGACGAGCATCAGGATCTGCTCCAGTGGAGCCAC
>Ga0310810_10008371_pt1 | contig 11899 bp, 10 predicted proteins | sample NCmetagenome_FD_207641 | JGI IMG/M metagenome (GOLD analysis project Ga0310810, IMG submission 207641) | Soil microbial communities from experimental microcosm in Duke University, North Carolina, United States - NC | ecosystem: Engineered > Artificial ecosystem > Soil microcosm > Unclassified ...
CGCAAGCGCGTGCAGGCGCGGCGAGTCGAGCGGCGCCAGCAGCGCGCGCAACGCAGGCAGCAGCGCCAGGCCGTCGCGCAGCGTCGACAGGTCGCGCGGCCGCGCGCTGCGCAGCGCGACACGCGAGAGGATGCGTTCGAGGTCGCCGAGCGCGCGGAATTGCTCGCGCAGCGATTCGAAGGCGCGCGAATCGAGCAGCATGGCGACGGCATGGTGGCGCCGGCGCACGGTGGAGCGCTCGCGCAGCGGCCGATGCAGCCAGCGCCGCAGCAAGCGCCCGCCCATCGGCGACACGGTCGAATCCAGCACGCCCAGGAGCGTGGTGCGGGTGTCGCCGTCCACGCGCGTGTCGAGCTCGAGGTGCCGGCGCGTCGCCGCGTTCATGGCGATCGCGCCATCGCTGGCCTCCAGCGCGATCGAAGTCAGGTGCGGCAGCCGCTGCTTCTGGGTTTCCTCGACATAGCCGAGCAGCGCCGCCGCCGCGGCAATGCACAACGGCTTGTCCTCCAGCCCGAAGCCGCCGAGGTCATGCAGTTGGAAGAACTGCAGCAACTGCCGACGTCCGCTGTCGGCGTCGAACAGCCACGGCGCACGGCGGCGCACGCCGGTGCGCGCGAGCAGCTCCTGCGACCAGGCATCGTCGTCCGGCAGCAGGATTTCCGCGGGTTCCAGCCGCGCAAGCTCGGCGTCGAGTGCGTCCTCGCCTACAACCTGGTTGACGAGGAACCGCCCGCCGGCAAGATCCGCCCAGGCCAACCCGAATCCCTGCTTGCCACGCGATACCGCCAGCAGCAGCGTGTCGCGGCGCTCGCTGAGCAGGGCTTCGTCGGTGACCGTGCCTGGGGTCACGATGCGCACGACCTTGCGCTCGACCAGGCCCTTGGCGAGCGCGGGATCGCCGATCTGCTCGCAGATCGCCACCGATTCGCCCAGCGCCACCAGGCGCGCGAGATAGCCTTCGTACGCATGCACGGGCACGCCGGCCATCGGGATTGGCTGGCCGGCGGAACTGCCGCGCTGGGTCAGGGTGATGTCGAGCAGCCGCGCAGCCTTGCGCGCATCGTCGAAGAACATCTCGTAGAAGTCGCCCATGCGGAAGAACAGCAGCACGTCCGGATGTTCGGCCTTGGCCGTGAAGAACTGCCGCATGAGGGGCGTGTGCTGCTCGAACGACATCTGCTTTCCTGTGGCGCCGACATGGGCTACAACGTGGCGGAACTCCGTCGCCTAGTTTGCCGGAAGCCGCCAGCCACATGGACGCAATCACAGATGCGGGACTGCAGTCGCTGGCCGAATCCGTCGGCGCGCGCATGCGTGTGGTGCGACAGACGCTGGTCACCGCGGAAAGCTGCACCGGCGGCTGGATCGCCAAGACCGTCACCGACATCGCCGGCAGTTCCGACTGGTTCGACTGCGGCATCGTCGCGTACAGCTACGAAGCCAAGCAGGCGTTGCTGAGCGTCAATCCACACACGCTCGAACGGCATGGCGCGGTCAGCCGCGAGACGGTGATCGAGATGGTGTCCGGTGCGCTGGTGCACTCGGGCGCGAGCGTGGCGGTCGCGGTGACCGGGATCGCCGGGCCGGGTGGCGGTACTGCGGACAAACCGGTCGGGACGGTGTGGATCGGATGGAAACGGCGTGGCGGCTACCCCAAGGCGCAGGTGTTCCATTTCGATGGCGACCGCGACGACGTGCGGCGCCAGACCGTGGCGGCGGCGCTGGAAGGGCTGGGAGCCTTGGTGGCTTGAACAGTTGACGCGGCGGAAGCGTTAGTAGTATTACTACTAACCATGGACCTGACCGATACCCAGCTAGCCATCCTGAACCTGATCGGCGAACGCATCGCCAGCGAGGGCATGCCGCCGTCCCAGGCCGAAATCGCCCGGGCCTTCGGCTTCAGCGGCGTCCGCGGCGCCCAGTACCACCTCGAGGCGCTGGAGGCGGCGGGCGCCATCCAGCGCGTGCCCGGGCGGGCGCGGGGGATCCGGCTGGTGCAGCCGAACTCCGACGACCACGTCGCGGCAAACGCGGATCCGGATGCCATCGACGCCGAAGACGCGGTGCGGCTGCCGGTGCTGGGCCAGGTGGCCGCGGGCCTGCCGATCGGCTCCGGAGCCGACCTCAACGGCGCCGATGCGTATGTCGTGCTCGACCGGGTGTTCTTCTCGCCCAAGCCCGATTACCTGCTCAAGGTGAAGGGCGATTCGATGCGCGACGAAGGCATCTTCGATGGCGACCTGATCGGCGTGTACCGCACGCGCGATGCGCGCTCCGGACAGATCGTGGTCGCTCGGATCGATGACGAGATCACCGTCAAGCTGCTGAAGATCGGCAAGGACCGGATCCGGCTGCTGCCACGCAATCCCGATTACACACCGATCGAAGTGCTGCCCGACCAGGACTTCGCGATCGAAGGCTTGTATTGCGGTCTGGTGCGGCCGAACCGATGAGCGACTTCCGGTCGTCATTGCGGGTTTTCCCGACGCCGGAACCCGCCATTGACCCGATGCGGCGGCGCGAACCAACTAGATAATTCATCCATGCCGGCGACGCAGTCTCAGCCTGCGCGATCCGCTTCCTGCAACCTGCATTCACCCAATCCAACATCCCGCTGACTACCAAGGAATTGCACGATGGACGAGAACAAGAAGCGCGCCCTGTCGGCGGCACTGAGCCAGATCGAGAAGCAGTTCGGCAAGGGCTCGGTGATGCGCATGGGCGATCGCGTCGCGGAAGCCTGGGAAGTGATTCCGACCGGTTCGCTGCTGCTCGACATCGCGCTGGGGATCGGCGGGTTCCCGAAAGGCCGCGTGATCGAGATCTACGGACCGGAATCCTCGGGCAAGACCACGCTGACGCTGCAGGCGATCGCCGAGTGCCAGAAGGCCGGCGGCACGGCCGCGTTCGTCGACGCAGAGCATGCGCTGGACCCTGGCTACGCCGCCAAGCTCGGCGTCAACGTCGACGACCTGCTGGTCTCGCAGCCGGATACGGGCGAACAGGCACTGGAAATCTGCGACATGCTGGTGCGCTCCAACGCGGTCGACATGGTGGTCGTCGACTCCGTGGCCGCGCTGACCCCGCGCGCCGAAATCGAAGGCGAAATGGGCGACCAGCTGCCCGGCCTGCAGGCCCGACTGATGAGCCAGGCGCTGCGCAAGCTGACCGGCAACATCAAGCGCAGCAACTGCACCGTGGTGTTCATCAACCAGCTGCGCATGAAGATCGGCCAGATGATGCCGGGCCAGAGCCCGGAGACGACCACTGGTGGCAATGCACTGAAGTTCTACGCCTCGGTGCGCATCGACATCCGCCGCATCGGTTCGATCAAGAAGGGCGACGAGATCATCGGCAACCAGACCAAGATCAAGGTCGTCAAGAACAAGATGGCGCCGCCGTTCAAGGTGATCCTGACCGAGATCCTGTACGGCGAGGGCATCTCGCGCGAGGGGGAATTGATCGACATGGGCGTGGACGCCAAGCTCGTCGAGAAGGCCGGCGCCTGGTACAGCTACGGCAGCGAACGCATCGGCCAGGGCAAGGAGAACGCCCGCCAGTACCTCAAGGAAAATCCGGCCGTGGCCGCGCAGCTGGAAGCCGCGCTGCGCGAGAAGTTCGTGCCGAAGGACGACGGCCCGGGCCAGGTCGAAGACGCCGGGGAATGAGGGCAGGGGCAGTCGCGATCGATCGCGACTGCCCGGTTCTGAATGATCGAAACCGAAGATCTTCCGCCGAAAAAATCACGCCGGCGCGAAGCCACGCCGGCGCAGCGTGCGCTGGCGCTGCTCGTGCGACGCGAGCATTCGCGCAAGGAATTGACCCGCAAGCTGGTCGCCCGCGGAATCGCCAACGAGGATGCCGGAGCGGCCGTCGGCCGGATGACCGAGTCCGGCTGGCAGGACGATGCCCGCTTCGCCTGCAGCCTGGCCCGCACGCGCGCGATGGCCGGGTATGGCCCGCTGCACATCCGCGCCGAGCTTGCGACGCATGACATTGGCCAGCAGGCGATCCAGGCGGCCTTCGATGCCTTGGCCGACGCCGGCGAGGACGACTGGAAATCCCGGGCGCGGGAGCTGGCGGAGCGACGATTCGCGCTGGCGGCGACGGTGACGCTGGCTGTCCAGCGCAAGGCTGCGGATTTCCTCGCCAGGCGCGGGTTCGACGGCGACACCATCCGGGCGGTGATTCGAGGGTTGCCGGAGGACTGACTGGGATTCCGCCCGGGTCGGTCGAACGCGGCCGTCTACATTGCGCCCGATCGCAAGCCTCGACTGGATCGCAGGCCGAATGCGCGCCTGCGTCCTCCGTGCTCCCAATAGGATCGCGCCTCGTTGCTGGCGCCCTCTGGCGCCCCGCGTTAACCTAATCGGCACTGGGTTGCCTGCTCCCGTTGCGTCCGCATATCGGCGGTTTCGCGGCACGACTGCGCCCGCTCGCCATCGGCGCCACCAAGACCGACCCCCATGAAGACCACTTCCGAAATCCGCAGCGATTTCCTCGATTTCTTCCGTGCCCGCGGCCACACGATCGTGCCTTCGGCGCCGCTCGTGCCCGGCAACGATCCGACGCTCCTGTTCACCAACTCCGGGATGGTGCAGTTCAAGGACGTGTTCCTCGGCGCCGAGAAGCGCAGTTACGTCCGCGCGGCCGACGTCCAGCGCTGCCTGCGGGCAGGCGGCAAGCACAACGACCTCGACCAGGTCGGCTACACCGCGCGCCACCACACGTTCTTCGAGATGCTCGGCAACTGGTCGTTCGGCGATTACTTCAAGAAGGACGCGATCGCCTGGGCGTGGGAACTGCTGACGCAGGTCTGGAAGCTGGATCCGGCACGCCTGCTGGTGACGGTCTACCAGACCGACGACGAGGCCTACGGGATCTGGCGCGACGACATCGGCCTGCCAGCCGAGCGCATCGTCCGCATCGGCGACAACAAGGGCGCGCCCTACGCGTCGGACAACTTCTGGCAGATGGCCGATACCGGCCCCTGCGGCCCGTGCACGGAAATCTTCTACGACCACGGCGCGCATATCGCCGGCGGCCCTCCGGGCTCGCCGGACGAGGACGGCGACCGCTTCATCGAGATATGGAACCTGGTGTTCATGCAGTTCGACCGGCAGCCCGATGGCAGCCTGCAGCCGCTGCCCGCGCCCTGCGTCGATACCGGCATGGGACTGGAGCGCCTTGCCGCCGTCCTGCAGGGCGTGCATGGGAACTACGAGATCGACCTGTTCCGGCACCTGATCGGCAAGGCCGCCGAACTCACCGGGACCAAGGATCTCGACAACAAGTCGCTGCGCGTCATCGCCGACCACATCCGTGCCTGCGCGTTCCTCATCGTCGATGGCGTGCTGCCGTCGAACGAAGGGCGAGGCTATGTGTTGCGGCGGATCATCCGCCGCGCGCTGCGCCATGGCTGGATGTTGGGCGTGCGCGGCGACTTCTTCTGGAAGATGGTCGAACCGCTGGTCGCGGTGATGGGCGACGCGTATCCGGAACTGGTCGCCAAGCGCGACCTCGTCGAACGCGCGCTGCGCGCCGAGGAGGAACGCTTCGGCGAGACCCTCGAGCAGGGCATGCGCATCTTCGATGACGTTGCGTCGCGCAACGCCGGCAGCATCCCGGGCGCCGATGCGTTCCGCCTGTATGACACCTACGGATTCCCGGTGGACCTGACCGCCGACATCGCGCGCGAGCGTGGCCTGCATGTCGACATGCCGGGCTTCGAGGCGGCGATGGCGCACCAGCGCGACACCGCGCGCGCGGCGGGCAAGTTCGGCGGCGGGACCACGCTGCCCGCCGAGCTGGTGGCGCAGCTGCAGCCGACGGAGTTCCTCGGATACGAACACCTCACCGCGGGCGGACTGGTCGTCGCCGGATTGCTCAAGGATGGCCGGCCGGTCGAACGCCTCTCCGCAGGCGATGAAGGCATCGTCCTGCTCGATCGCACGCCGTTCTACGCGGAAAGCGGCGGCCAGGTCGGCGATGCCGGCATGCTCGCCGAGCAGAGCGTGCGGTTCATCGTCGGCGACACGCAGAAGCTCGCCGGGCAGTTCCACGGGCATGTCGGCCGGCTCGAAACCGGATCGCTCGCGCGCGGCGACCATCTCGTCGGCGAGGTCGATGCCGCGCGTCGCAAGGCGACCGTGCTCAACCACAGCGCCACCCACCTGCTGCACGCGGCGCTGCGCAACGTCCTCGGGACGCATGTCGCGCAGAAGGGATCGCTCGTCGCGCCGGATCGACTGCGCTTCGACTTCTCGCATTTCCAGCCACTGTCGGCGGACGAACTCGCGCGCATCGAGCGCGACGTCAATGCCGAGATCCGCGCCAACCACGCCACCGAAACCCACCACATGGGCATGCAGGAAGCGCTCGACTTCGGGGCGATGGCGCTGTTCGGCGAGAAATACGGCGAGCGCGTGCGCGTCCTGCGCATGGGCGATACGTCGACCGAACTGTGCGGCGGCACGCATGTCGGCCGCACGGGCGACATCGGCCTGTTCAAGATCGTGTCCGAAGGCGGCGTCTCGGCCGGGGTTCGCCGCATCGAGGCGGTAAGCGGGCAGGGCGCGCTCGACCACGTCGCCACGGAAGAGCATCGCCTCGAGGAAGCCTCGAAGTTGCTCGGCGGGACCAGTGCCGATGTCGGCGACAAGCTGCGCGGGCTGCTCGACCGGCAGAAGAAGCTGGAGCGTGAACTCGATGCGATGAAGGCCAAGCTCGCCGCCGGCGCCACCGCGGACCTGGGCGCACGGGCGGTCAACGTGTCGGGCGTACGGGTGCTGGCGGCGCGGCTCGAGAACTTCGACGCGAAAGCCTTGCGTGAAACCGTCGACCGCCTGAAGCAGCAGCTCAGCGATGCCGTCGTCGTGTTGGCCGGGACCAGCGACGGCAAGGCCGCCCTGGTCGCCGGGGTCAGCGGCAGCGCGGCCGGCCGGATCAAGGCCGGCGAACTGCTGGCGCACATCGCCGGACGGATCGGCGGCAAGGGTGGCGGGCGCCCCGACCTGGCACAGGGCGGGGGTGAGGACGGCCCGGCCCTGCAGCAGGCGCTGGGCGACGTACCGGCGTGGGTCGCGGCCCGGCTCGTGTCGGAGAAGTGACGTTTGTCGCTTGTCGCCCGTGGCGATCGATACTATGTTTACCGATCGCCTACAGGCTCGCGTATTTAATGACTGACACGAAGCGCCAGCGGACAGGCCGCCCGGTCAATGGAGGATACAAATGCTGATCCTGACTCGTCGCGTCGGCGAAACCCTGATGATCGGCGACTCCGTGACGGTGACCGTGCTGGGCGTCAAGGGCAACCAGGTGCGCATCGGCATCAATGCCCCGAAGGACGTCGCCGTGCATCGCGAGGAAATCTACCAACGCATCCAGCGTGGCGATGAACCGGCCGTGGATGCGGGCGAATCCACCGTCGGCGATTTGCCGCGGGGCGGGTGAGCCGGTATCCTTCCGCGCTCGCGGAGCAGCGGTAGCCGCGTAGGAGACTTGCCCGAGAGGCCGAAGGGGCTCCCCTGCTAAGGGAGTATGGGGTCAAAAGCTCCATCGAGGGTTCGAATCCCTCAGTCTCCGCCACTTCTCCGCTGCGATGTCGCGATTCAAAGCGACTGCAGGACGACTGCTCCACACGCAGTGATCCACCGCAAAAGAAATTGACGGAATCACCTTCGATTCTGCACAATTCCGCTTCTGCGCCCGTAGCTCAGCTGGATAGAGCACCAGGCTACGAACTTGGGGGTCGGGAGTTCGAATCTCTCCGGGCGCGCCAGACACGAAAGCCGACGATCATTCGTCGGCTTTTTTGTTTTTCTTCCCGGGCCAATGGCCGAGCACGCGCAGCGCGCCGCGCCCTGGGCGATAGCCATCGCGCAACGCTGCGGCGACATGGTCGCTCGCATGGCGGCAGGCGTCGGGTAGCGGAATTCCCAGGCAGAGGTTGGCCGCGATGGCCGCTGCCAGCGTGCAGCCGGTGCCGTGGGCCTGCAACGGGATGCGCGGATGGCTGAAGACGATGGCGAGCGCGCCGTCGTCGTAGCGATCGAGAACGTCGCCGCCGTCGTCGAGGTGACCGCCCTTGAGCAGCACCGCGCGTGCGCCGAGTTCGCGCAGTTGCCTGGTCGCGCGGTTGGCGGCATCGGAATCGGCGATGCTCGCTCCGAGCAGCGTTTCGGCTTCGGGAATGTTGGGCGTGACGAGCGTGGCCAACGGCAGCAGGCGATGTCTTAATGCGTCCAGGGCGTCATCGGCCAGCAGGCGATTGCCCGACGTCGCCACCATTACCGGGTCGAGCACGATCGCCGGCGGCGCGTGCGCCTCGAGCGCATCGGCGACAGCTTCGATCACCGCGCGAGTGGCAAGCATGCCGATCTTGACCGCGCCAATGCGGAAGTCATCGAAGCAGGCGTCGATCTGGGCGCGAAGGAATTCCACGGGCGGGACATGGACCGCCGTGACCCCACGCGTGTTCTGCGCGGTGAGCGCTGCGATCGCGCTCAGGCCATGCACGCCGTGGGCGGCGAAGGTCTTCAGGTCGGCCTGGATGCCGGCGCCGCCGCCGGAATCGGAACCGGCGATCGTCAACGCACAGATCATCGCTTCCGCACTCACGACGCCGACATGCGTTGCTGTTGCCGGTAGAGCGCGTAGGCGATGCCGGTCACGCCGGTCAACGCGGCAGGCGGATAAAGCGCGGCGTACCCGGCGAACGAAAACAACCATGCGCCTGCGATGCCGCCGGCGAAGAACAGCGTGATCACCAGCACGCATAGTCCCAGGCGCTTGCGGGCCACCGGCATTCCCCGGACGGCATGCCCAAGCATGATGCCGAGGTCGGTGAACATCCCGCTCAGGTGCGAGGTGCGCACCACCGCCCCGCTGTACGTGGTGGCCATCGCGTTCTGCAGTCCGCAGGCCATCGCGGCGCACAGCGGGCCAAGCCATTGGCCGTTCCGGAACAGCGGTACCGCGGCCAGCAGCAGCAGCGATTCGATCGTCAAAACGACGCCATAACGTCGGCCCAGCCGCAGCGTACTGTCCTGGATCACCAATCCACTGAGCATGGCGCCGGCCACGAACGCGGCGATGGCGCCGAACAGGTGCAGGCTGGCACGCACGTCGCCCGACACCAGCGCCGCCCCCAGCAGGCTGGTGTTGCCGGTGAGATGGGTGATCGCCTGGTGCTGGAAGCCGAGGAATCCGACCACGTTGACGATGCCGGCGACGCCGGCCAGCGCGCCGGCACCGATCCAGACCCATGCCGCCAGCCGCTCGGCCATCGCCTACATCACCTCGGACGCGTAATCGGCCAGGCGCGAGCGCTCACCGCGCCGCAACGTGATGTGCGCGCTGTGCGCCCAGCCCTTGAACCGGTCGACAGCGTAGGTGAGACCCGATGTGGTTTCGGTCAGGTAGGGCGTATCGATCTGCTCGACGTTGCCCAGGCAGACGATCTTCGTGCCCGGGCCCGCGCGCGTGACCAGCGTTTTCATCTGCTTGGGCGTGAGGTTCTGCGCTTCGTCCAGGATCAGCCAGCGGCTGAGGAAGGTGCGCCCGCGCATGAAGTTCATCGAACGGATCTTGATGCGCGAGGCCAGCAGGTCGTTGGTCGCCGCGCGGCCCCAGCTGCCGCCTTCCTGGTTGTGCGTGAGCACCTCGAGGTTGTCGGTCAACGCGCCCATCCATGGCGTCATCTTTTCCTCTTCGGTGCCGGGCAGGAAGCCGATGTCCTCGCCGACGCTGACGGTGGCGCGGGTCATGATGATCTCGCGGTAGCGCTGCTGGTCCATCGTCTGCGCCAGTCCCGCCGCGAGCGCGAGCAGCGTCTTGCCGGTGCCGGCGGTGCCGAGCAGGGTCACGAAGTCGATCTCCGGATCCATCAGCGCATTGAGCGCGAAATTCTGTTCGCGGTTGCGCGCGAGGATGCCCCACACCGCATGCTGGCTGTGGCGATAGTCGTCGACGATCTGCAATGTCACCTTGTCGTCGGTGACACGCGCGACCTTCAGTTCGGCTTCGTCGTCGCCGGGCAGGTACAGGAACTGGTTCGGATACCAGCTTTCTTCATCATTCTTCGTGCGGCCGATTTCGTAGAACGTGCGGCCCTTGTCCGTCCAGGAGCGCAGTTCCTTGCCGTGGCGCTGCCAGAAGTCCTCGGGAAGCTCGGTCGCGCCGGTGAACAGCAGGCTGAAATCGTCGAGCGCGCGGTCGTTCTCGTAATCCTCGTTGGTGATGCCCGCGATCGATGCCTTGATCCGCAGGTTGATGTCCTTGGAGACGAACACGACCGGCGTGTCGGGCTGGCTCTCCTTGAGTGCGAGGATCGCGCCGAGGATGTGGTTGTCCGGAATGACCGCGCCGAAGCGCTTGCCGGCGTCGAAATTTCCCGTCTGGAAGTAGAGCTTTCCCGCCGAGCCCGCTCCACGCAGCTGCAGTCCGTGCGGCAGCACCAGCGGGATGCCTGAGGTGACGTCGCTGCTGCCCTGCGATTCGATCAGGTCGTTGAGGAAGCGGCTGACCTGGCGGGCGTTGCGGCTGGCTTCCGACGTGCCTTTCTTGGCGTTGTCGAGTTCCTCCATGACCTGCATCGGCAGGAACACGTCGTGCTCCTCGAACTTGAACAGCGCGGTCGGATCGTGCATCAGCACGTTGGTGTCGAGGACATAGATGCGCTTGCTACGCGTCATGCGTTCGATTTCCTGGCGTCGGACAGCGATGGACCACCGCGACCCGCGCGGGCGGGGCAGTGGAGGGATGAAGATCGGAGTGCGGTCACTGCGTTCGCGCAGCCTTGAGTGCGTCGAGGACGGCCTGCGCGTGCCCGGCGACCTTGACCGGACGCCACGACTGGCGGATGACGCCGTCCGGGTCGATGAGGAAGGTGCTGCGCTCGATGCCGAGCACCTTGCGCCCGTACATGTTCTTTTCCTTGATCACGCCGAAGGCGTTGCACAGCGATTCGTCGCTGTCGCTGGCGAGCTCGAACCTAAAGCCCTGCTTCGTGCAGAAGTTCTGGTGCGATTTCAACGAATCGCGCGATACGCCGATGACATCGGCGCCGAGCCTGCGGAACTTCGGCAGCAAGCCGTTGAAGTCGATGCCTTCGGTCGTGCAGCCCGGCGTGCTGTCCTTCGGATAGAAATACAGCACCAGCCAGCGGCCGGCATGGTCGGACAGTGTCGCTTCGCCGCCGCCGGACAGGTGCAGCGGGAGATCGGGAACCTTGTCGCCGGTATCGAGCATCAGAACTTCATCGGATCCATGATCGCGTCGAGGTTGAGGTGGTCGCAGAACTCGAGGAAATCGTCGCGCAGCGCGGCGATGTGCATGTCGGCGGGAATGCCGATCGTCACCTGCGCCGTGAACATCTCCGCGCCCGTCTGCATTGCGCGATAACGCGAGCAGTGCAGGCTTTCGATCGTGATCGACTGGCGGTCGAAGAAGTCGGCGAGCTGGAACAGGATGCCGGGCTTGTCGGCCGCGACGACCTCGATGACGTAAGGCAGCAGGTTGGACTGCACCGGCTTGGGCCCGGTGCGATACCAGACGAGCTTCAACCCTTCCTCGCGCTCCAGCCGGGTCAGCATCGCCTCGAGCTTTGCGACCGCGTCCCACGAGCCGGTCGCCAGCGCGGTGACCGAGACATCGCGTCCGACCGTGCTCAGGCGCGTGTCGACGAGGTTGCAGCCGCTGTCGGAGATGCGGCGCGTAACCGACAGCAGCGGCGAGCGCGGATGCGTCGTGTACGCGTTGATCAGCAGGTGGTTCTCGTTCGGCGACGGCCGGGAAGCGGTGTCAGGATCAGTCAAAGGAAGCGTCCGCGGCGATGGGGGCAAAGGCAGCCGGAACGCATGCGCGCAGGGCGTCCGAAGCCGCGGCCAGCATACTTGCC
>Ga0310810_10008372_pt1 | contig 11899 bp, 9 predicted proteins | sample NCmetagenome_FD_207641 | JGI IMG/M metagenome (GOLD analysis project Ga0310810, IMG submission 207641) | Soil microbial communities from experimental microcosm in Duke University, North Carolina, United States - NC | ecosystem: Engineered > Artificial ecosystem > Soil microcosm > Unclassified ...
CCACGTAGTCGCTGTCGATCTGCGCCACCTCGTGCAGCAGCGCCGTCGGGCCGCCCTGCTTCAGGATAGCCGGCACGCGAGTGTTCGCGGCGTAACCGGTGTGCCGCTCGAACGCCACCAGGAAGCGGCTGAACCACGCTTTCGCGTCGGCATCCATCTCCTGCTGCGCGCCGTTGCGCCAGTACTCGTACTTCAGGCCGCTGCCCGCCGGCGTGACCTTCACGCGGCGGGTCTGCTGGCTGATCGATTCGGTGACGTCGAAGAACCCGTCTTCCGAGCCCAGGCCGAGCAACTGCGTGGCGTCGGGGTTGAACACCAGCTTGCCGGCGGCATGGATACGCAACGTGCACTCGCCCTTCGTCCACGACCCGCTCATCGTCTGGTAGCCGGAGTCGTCGACGTTGTTGCTCATGCTGACGTGCGTCTCGCCGGAATTGCTCTTGCAGTCAGGATCGGGGAAGCCGCTTCCCCCAGCAGCAGCCGGAGCCGCGGGAGACGCGGGCGAACTGGGCGCCGCAGGGACTGCCGGAACACCCGCCACCGCTGGCGTGCTGCCGTAGCCGTATCCATATCCGTATCCGGAACCCGAGCGTGCTTCCGGCGCCACCGCCGGACGCGGCGTCGCTCCTTCCGCAGGCCGCGCCTCTGGAGCCGGCTGGGCTTGCGGGGTAGGTTGCGGCGTCGGCTGCTGCGCCTCGGGAGCATCGGCGATCGCCGGCTCGGGATCGTCGGGCCCCGGCGTGCTGGGCGCCTCCGCGGCGGGCGGCGTCGCCTGGCTGGGCTGGGTCGCGGGCGCCGGCGGCTGCGGCGGGATGGGTGACTGTTGCGGCGACATCGCGGCCAGCGGAAGAACCAGTGCCGCTGCCAGGACCGCGGTCAGGACCACGGCTGCGCGGGAGAGCGAGGCGCGATCGCGGCGCGGATCGAGCAGCGCCAGCAGCCGTCCTTCGAACTGCGACTTGCGCGCCATCGCCAGCGCGACCGCGTACTCGCGCTTCGAGCCCACTTGCGTGACGATCTCCAGCAGGTCGTGCGCGTACTCGCTGGGACGCGTGCCGGTCGCCAGCACGAAGTCGTCGCACGCCTGCTCGCGCTCCAGCCGCATCTGACGCACCACGACCCACACCAGCGGGTTGAACCAGTGCAGCGCCAGCGCCGCCTGCGCCATCCACTGCGTCAGCGCGTCGAGGCGCTTCACGTGCGCCAGCTCATGATTCAGCACGGCTGCGCGCCGCGCCGCCGGCCACTCGCTCGCTTCCGGCGGCAACACCACCATGGGATACACGACACCGGTGGTGATGGGCACATCGAGGTCGGCGGAGCGCAGCAGCGTCACCGGACGCCGGATCCCCAGCTCCGCGCAGGTGCGACGAAGCAGCGTGCTCCAGGTCGAGTCCTCGACCGCGTCGGCGTGACGGATCACGCCCTTGAGCCGCGCGATGCCGACGAGCACACGCGCGCCGAAGAACGCGACGCCTGCGACCCACAACGCGAACAGGGCCATAGGCCAGCGCGACGGCTGCGACGTAGTCGCGCGAGCTGTCGCCGGGGCCGGCGTCGCTCCAGACTGCGATACATCCAGCGTCGTCGCGCTCGTCGTGGCTTCCTCGCGGATGCGGACGTGGTTCGCGCGGGCCGGCTTAGTCGTCGGCTCGACCACGTGCGTCTCCACCGTGGTCGCGACGGAAGGCGCCGCCTGCGGCGTCGGAACCTCTGGCGCCGGCGCCGCCGGCAGCACGCTCGCCAGGTAGTGCGTCGGGATCTTGGGCAGCACGCGCTCCGCCAGCGGCAGCACGCAGATCGCGGCCAGCGCGGCGACGAGCACGAGGTGGCGCGCCGCGGCCGAGCGGCGGCGCAGCAAGCGGTCGGCCAGCAGGGCGAGCGCGAGCACCAGCGTCGCCTTCAGGGTCGCGTCGAACAGCAGCGCGAGCGCGTTGCGGGAGATGAAGGAAAGTGTCATGGCTATCGTCCCTCCTGCTGGGCCTTCTTGATGATGGCAGCGAGGCGCTGGCGGTCGCGCGCGGGGATCTTGGAGTCGGGCAGCTCGAGCAGCGCCGCGGCGGCGTCCTCCGCCGACCCGCCGAAGAACGTGGTGACCAGGTGGCGCAGCGCCGAGGTGCGGGCCTTCGCCGGCGTCACGGTCGGGAGATAGACGTACTTGAGCCCCTCCTGCCGGTGCTGGACGTATCCCTTGTCCTCGAGCAGGCGCAGCATGCCGCGCACGGCGGAGTACGTCGGCGGATCGGGAATGGCGGCGAGGACGTCGGCGACCGACGCCTTCCCCAACCGGTAGATGGCATCCATGATCTGGCGCTCGCGGCGACCGAGCTGCTGGCTTTCCAAGGGAACCTCCGTGCTAATGGACTAGCAGATGCTAATACACTAGCAGACGTTGTCAAGCGGAAAAGGTGAGCAACGCCGGGACTTTTTACCTTAACTCGACGCGGGCGTAGGCCGCCAGCATGTCTGCCTCGGTGGGCGGATGCAGGAGATTGCGCTCGACGAATTCTCCCGCCTGCGGGTACGACGTCTTGCGGATCGCCGCCGCCGCACTCCCCAGATCATACGCGGTGCGCCGCAGGTCGACGCTGCTCTCGAGCAGCAGCCAGTAAGCGCCCGGCTCACCGAAGGGCATGCCGACGCTGCCGGCGTTCACGACGCGCGTCGCGCCGACGGCGCGATCGAACTGCATGTGCGTGTGGCCGCAAACCACGACCGCCGCCGCTGCCGCGCCGAATATCGGCGCGAGCCGCTCCTCCGCCGTGGTGCGAACGAAGATCTCGTTGTCGTCGCGCGGCGTCGCGTGGCAGAAGAGCACCTCTCCCAGGTCCTCGATGCCGACCTGCAACGTTGCCGGCCACGCCGCCATCGCCGCTTCGTGTTCTTTGCCGAGCTGCGCCGCGTTCCAGCGCATGACCTCCTGGTACGCGGCCGGTACCTTCGCTTCCCTGCCCCGCATGACCGCCAGCACCTCGCGGTCGCCGTTGCCGAGGATGAACCGGGTCGGGATGTCCAGGTGGAGAAGGAGTTCGAGGCTTGCGCGCGGCATCGGACCTGGCAGGACGTCGCCCCCGACCACTACGAGATCGACTTGGGCCGCCCGCACCTCCGCGAGCACCGCTTCGAGCGCGGGCAGGTTCGCGTGAATGTCGTAGAGCGCGGCGACGCGCATCCGCAAAGCTTATCAGCCGTCAGGTTCTCGGAGCGCTACTCGTAGCGCAGGGCTTCGACAGGGTCGAGCTGCGCGGCGCGCGCTGCCGGGACGGTGCCGAACAGGATCCCGACCAGCGACGACACGCCGATGGCGATGATCGCCGACAGCCCGGAGATGGGGATGCGGAAGCTGGTGAAGAAACGGACGGAGAGCGGCAGCGCGAGCCCGAGGATGGTCCCGATGATCCCTCCGGCCGCGGAGATGAAGATCGCCTCGGTGAGGAACTGCCAGCGGATGGCGCGGCTGGTCGCGCCGATGGCTTTGCGGATGCCGATCTCGCGCGTGCGCGACCGCACCGTCACCAGCATGATGTTCATGATGCCCACGCCGCCGACGATCAGCGTGACCGCGGCGACCAGCAGCAGCACCGCCGTCAGCGCATGCGCGCTCTTCGCCGCGACGTCGAGCAGCTGCGTGAGGTTTTCCACGCGATAGACCGACTCGGACCGGTGCCGCGACTGCAGCACCCCGCGGATCTGCTCGGTCACGCGCGGCACGTCGCCCGCGTCCGCGGTGGAGAAGAAGATCTGCCGCACCGCGTCGGTGCCGCTGAAGTAGCGCGCCACCGTGTACGGGATGACGATGGTGTCGTCGGCGACCTCGGACTGCCCGAACGTCTCCACGCGCTCCCGGAACACTCCCACGATGACGAAAGGCAGGTTGTTGACCTTGACCGTCTGGCCGATGGCCGCGTCCTCGCTCCCGAACATCGTCTTGGCGAACGGTTGCGTGACCACGGCGACCTTGTTGCGCGCTCGCGTGTCGTCGTCATCGAAGAAGCGGCCCGCCACGACCAGGAGGTTGCGCACCACCAAGTAGTCCGGCGCGACGCCGAGTATCAGGATGTCGCGTTCCTTGCCGCCGCCCACGCCGATGCGGTCGTGCATCTCGGTCATCGGCGACGCCGCCTTGATGCCCGGCACCTGCTGTTGCACCGCCGTCATGTCGGCGACGGTCAGCGGGTCGGGCGCGGCGGTCGAGGTCACGCCGTTGCCCCCGCCCTCCTGGTAGGCGTAGATCATGTTCGCGCCGATCGCCTGGATCTGCCCGAGGATGTACTGCTTCCCGGTCAGGCCGATGGTCGTGACCAGGATCAGCGACGCCGTCCCGATCACCATGCCGAATGCCGTGAGCGCGAAGCGCACCTTGTTGGTACAAAAGGTGTCGTACGCCACCTTCACGGTCTCGTTCAGCAGCATCGAGCCTTCCATCGTCTACTCCGCCGTGATCTTGAGCGAGCCGAGGAACCGGGTCGTCTCATCGGGATGCAGGTCGCCCTTCGGGGCCGCCACCAGCGCCTGGAACAGCCGCTTGCCGCGGTAGAACGCGCGCGCCTGGATCTGCAGGCCCTCGGGGGTGTCCATGATGAGCTCGCGTCCGGGCAGGCCGTCGACCGTCATCTCGCGCTCGGTGATCAGCGTCCGACCCTTCATGACGCCGGCGCGCCAGCCCGCCAGCCGCGTCTCCGCCTTCACCTCGTCCTCGCCCTTCGCGTAATCCGAGTAAGTGGCGAGGAAGGCGCGGTTCCCGAGCGTTGCCAGGTACTCGTGCATCTCCACCGGGCCCTCCGCCGTGTTCAGCGTCTTGACCTCCTCCTCCGCCTTGGCGGGAAAGGTGATGCTAAAGCGGCCGTCAGGCGAGCTGAACTCCTGCCATTCGGCTTTCTTGGAGCAGCCGGCGGCGACGAGCAGCACGACAGTGACCGCGAGGATAAGCCGTTTCTGGTTGATGACTGCCTCCTTCGACGCTCCCGCTAGCCTATTGCCTCACTGCTCCAGGCGCAACCTAAGGCGGCGCTGAAAAGAAGAAGGCGGGACGCGGCCGCGCCCCGCCTGCCTTGCCCGGTAAAGGTCAGACGACTGCCGTCACCTGCTGTGGCGGCTTCGGCGCGTGTTCCGGCGCGGTGAATTGCGCGGTCTCGGTCGAGCCCGCCAGCGCCGTCGTCGACGACTGGCCGCCCGCGATGACTTGCGCGACCTCGTCAAAGTATCCCGTCCCGACAAAGCGCTGGTGCTTGACCGCGGCGTAGCCGTGCTCGCGCTCGGCCGCGAACTCGCGTTCCTGCAACTCGGAGTACGCCGCCATCCCGCGCTCCCGGTAGGAGGTCGCGAGCTCGAACATCGCCGTGTTGAGCGCGTGGAAGCCGGCGAGGGTGACGAACTGGAACTTGTAGCCCATCTCGGCCAGCCGCGGCTGGAACTCCGCGATCGTCTGCTCGCTCAACTTCTTCTTCCAGTTGAACGACGGCGAGCAGTTGTACGCCAGCAGCTTGCCGGGGAACTGCGCGTGCACCGCGTCGGCGAACTGCTTCGCTTCCGCCAGGTCGGGGTGCGAGGTCTCGCACCACAACAGGTCGGCGTAGGGCGCGTAGGCCAGAGCGCGCGCGATCGCCGCCTCGATGCCGCCGCGGATCCCGAAGAATCCCTCCGGCGAGCGCTCGCCGTTCAGGAACGCGCGATCGCGCTCGTCGACGTCGGAGGTCAGCAGCCCGGCCGAGTCGGCGTCGGTGCGCGCGATCAGGACGGTCGGCACGCCCATGACGTCTGCCGCCAGCCGCGCTGCCACCAGCTTCTGGATGAACTCGCTCGTGGGCACCAGGACCTTCCCGCCCAGGTGGCCGCACTTCTTCACCGACGACAGTTGGTCCTCGAAGTGGACCGCCGCCGCGCCCGCCTCGATCATTGCCTTCATCAGTTCGAAGGCGTTGAGGTTCCCGCCGAAGCCCGCCTCGGCGTCGGCAACGATGGGCGCGAACCAGTGGATACCGTTCTTGCCTTCCGCGTGCCAGATCTGGTCGGCGCGCAGGAGCGCGCGGTTGATCTTCCGCACCACCTCGGGAACGCTGTCGGCGGGGTACAGGCTCTGGTCGGGATACATCTGGCCGGCGTTGTTGGCGTCGGCGGCGACCTGCCAGCCGCTCAGGTAGATCGCCTGCAGGCCGGCCTGCACCTGCTGGATCGCCTGGTTGCCGGTGAGCGCGCCGAGCGCGTGCACGTACGGCGTGGCGTGCAGCAGCTCCCACAGCCGCTCGGCGCCGAGTTGCGCCAGCGTGTGCTCGATGCGGACGCTGCCGCGCAGCCGCAGCACGTCGGCGGCCGAGTACGGGCGGTGGATCCCCTGCCACCGCGATTCAGTGTTCCAGTTGCGGTGCAGGTTCGCTGCCTGGCGTCGTGTCGTCTGTACGGACTGCATTCGCTGCCCTCCCCGTTGGAGCAGTGAGATGTTGGGCCCGGCCCCCGTGTCGCACGCGTGTTCAATACATTGAACACTGTTTCATGCGTAGCCGCAGTCTGGGGCTGGACTTGAGAGTGGTCAAGACGTATGTTCAATTGGTTGAACAGAAGTTTCAGGAAACGCCATGACCCGCCCGAAGTCCGCTGAGTCGCCTTCCATCGCCGTCCACCGCGCCCTCGCCATGCTCGACCTGATCGCCAAGTCCGCGGGCGGGCTGACCAACTCCGACCTCAGCCGCAAGCTGAAGATTCCAAAGAGCTCGACGAGCTACATCCTGCGCGCGCTCGAGTCCGGCGGATACCTCCGCCGCGAGCCCGAGGGCAAGTACCGCCTCGGCCTGGCCCTGCTCTCGCTCGCCAGCCGCGCCATGGACGGCCTCGACGTCCGCGACCTCGCTCTCCCCGTCCTCCAGCACCTGGTCGATCGCAGCGGCCTGACCGCGCACCTCGCCGTCCTCGATCACGGCCAGGCAGTCTACATCGCCAAGGTCGACGCGCCCGGATTCATCAAGATGAATACCTGGCCGGGACGCCGGATGAACCTGCACTCGACCTCGGTCGGCAAGGCGCTGCTCGCCTACCTGCCGGAGGACGAGGTCGCCCGCATCCTGGAAAAGGGGATGAAGAAGTGGACGCCGCACACCATCACGGTGGCGGCGAAGCTGCACGCCGATCTCGAGCACACGCGCCGCCGCGGCTACGCGACCGACGAGCAGGAGTCGACGGTCGGCATCCGCTGCGTGGCCGCGCCCATCTTCAGTGCCCAGGGCGTGACCGCCTCGATCGGCGTCACCGGCACCGTCACCCAGTTCCACGCCTCCGAGGTGCACCGCTTCGCCGAGATGGTCAAGGACGCCGCGCGCCGCGTCTCGATCCAGCTCGGCTGGTCCCCCGAGCGCACAACTGCCGGTATTTCTGCGCGTTAGACCGCATCACCCCTGACCGTGACGAGGGTCACAGTGAGGCTGGACGGCAGCCATTAACCTCAGTCCTGCCATGGCTTCCATCCTCACCCGGCCCCTGCTGGACGCGCGCACGGAAGCGCTCCGCCGCCTCATCGGCAACACGCCGCTGCTCGCCATCCACGCCCGCTTCCGCGGGCATCGCCGCATCGTCTACGCCAAGTCCGAGCAGGTGAACCTGACGGGGAGCATCAAGGACCGCATGGCGCTCTACACGCTGGCGCAGGCGTACAGCGCCGGCGAGATCGCGCCCGGCGACACCATCGCCGAAGCCACCAGCGGCAACACCGGCATCTCGTTCGCCGCCATCGGGCGCGCGCTCGGACACCCGGTGAAGATCTTCATGCCCGACTGGATGAGCGAGGAGCGCAAGAACCTGATCCGCAGCTACGGCGCCGAGGTCGTGCCGGTCAGCCGCGAGCAAGGCGGCTTCGTCGGCGCCATCCAGATGGCGGAAGAGTTCGCGCGCTCGCACCGCGAGGTCTTCCTCCCACGCCAGTTCTCCAACCGCGCCAACGTCGACGCGCACGCCGCCACCACCGGCCCCGAGATCGCGGCGCAGCTCGAGGAGTGCCATCTCCACCCCGACGCCTTCGTCGCCGGCGTCGGCACCGGCGGCACTGTCATGGGCGTCGGAGCTTTCCTGCGCTCGCGCTTCCCGCGCATCCGCATCCACCCGGTCGAGCCGGCGGAATCGCCGACGCTGTCCACCGGGCACAAGGTCGGCAAGCACCGCATCCAGGGCATCTCCGACGAGTTCATCCCCGCGATCGTTCGCCTCGAGCAGCTCGACGCCATCGTTCCGGTCTCGGACGGCGATTCCATCCTGATGGCGCAGAAACTCGCCATGCAGCTGGGCCTGGGCGTGGGCATCTCTTCCGGCTGCAACTTCCTCGCCGCGCTGGTCGTGCAGGAGCAGCTCGGGCCGAAGGCCGTCGTCGTCACCGTCTTCCCGGACGACAACAAGAAGTACCTCTCCACCGACCTGCTGCGCGACGAACGCGTGCACGACGCCTATCTCTCTCCCGAGGTCGAACTGCTGGGGCTCTCCACCATGCCGCGCTCCTGCGCCTTCTGTCCGCGCGACAACTAGTTTCTTCTCCGAGGGGCGGCGCCGCCGTTAGCCCGCGCCGGCCGAGGCCGGGCCGGACTCAGACGTCGCGCAACTGCTCCTCGCTCATCCCGAAGTAGTGGCCCACCTCGTGGATGAGCGTAAGCCGCACCTGCTCGCGGATCTCCTCCTCGGTGCGGCACACCGCCTCGATGTTCTTCTGGTAGAGGATGACGTGGTCGGGCCCGAACTGCGGCGCGAAGACGCTCTTCTGCGTGCTCGGGCTGCCGATGAAGTGTCCGAGGATCAGCGTTCGAGGCTGCGAGCGCGGACGCGGCGCCGCACTGCGCTCCCGCTCGCGCTGCTCCGCCGGCACGTCCTCGACCAGCACCGCGACGTTCTTCATCCGCCGCCGGAACTGCTGTTCACCGCCGTGTTCGGCTTTGGGCGAACGTACGTCCTTGGCCTGCTGTTCGGGTATCCGTCCACCATCACCGGCCGGCACCTGTTCGGCGTCGTCCACCTCCACGCGCTGGTCTTCACCGGCTGGCTCGTCCTGCTCATCGTGCAGACAAGCCTGATCGCGGCGCACCGCGTGAAAGTGCACCGCACGCTCGGGTACTTCGGCGCGGCGTGGGGCGCGCTGATGATCGTGGTCGGGATCGCGCTCGCGGTCAACGCTGCGCGCGCCGGCGCGGCGCCGCCGGGCGCCGACCCGTACTCGTTCCTGGCGATCCCCTTCGGCGACCTCGCGACCTTCACCATCTTTTTCGTTGCGGCGGTCGTGTGGCGCAACCACAAGGAGCGGCACAAGCGCCTGATGGTCCTCGCCTCCGCCGCGCTGATGACCGCGGCGCTGGCGCGCTGGCCCGGCATCCTCCCCTTGGGTCCGCTGGTCTATTACGGCCTGACGCTGCTGTTCCCCATCGCCGGCGCGATCTACGACCGCGTGTCACGCGGGCGCGTCCACCCGGCATACTGGTGGGGCATGGCCATCATGATCGTCGGCGTGCCCGTGCGCATCGTGCTGCTCGGCAGCCCGGCGTGGCAGCACGCCATGCGCTCCTTGCTCGGCTAGCCCCGCACCTTCCCGCTACACAGGGAATCCGCTATCTGTCGGTAGAATAGAGACACCGCTCGTCGCGGAGAGGTGCGTGAGTGGTTGAAACGGGCGGTCTTGAAAACCGCTGTACCCGCAAGGGTACCGGGGGTTCGAATCCCTCCCTCTCCGCCAGAATCATTGGACGCGTCCACATGCATTCCCAAGCCGCACAGGGATCCTGCTGACCGCAGTAAGCCAGCCACCGTTTCCCATCCTTTCCGTGGTGCTACGACTTTCGTAAGGGGCCATCCGGCCGGGTATGCCGATTGGCCTTGCGGACAGCTCCGTTCCGGACCAGAATCCCGCCCAGACCACGGAGGTAAGCCACATGGCCTCCCCCAGCAGTTTCCCGGAGAGGAGCGCTCCGGCGCGGGCATTTGCCCGCAGTCTCACGATGTTGATGAAGTACGTGCGCCTGTACGGCTTCGAACACAAGCGCACGGCCGACCAGTTCCGCACCGCCTGGAGCGAGCTGCGCCAGTGCGCGACCTCGTCCTCGGGCCTGCTGCTCGGCGTCGCCGGCAACAAGCTGCTGCTCGACGGTGTCCTTCTCGAGACGGGCCAGGCCGAGCGCGGCTTCACCGACCTGCTCGCCGCCGCCGGCATCGCCAGCCTCCAGTTCTTCCCCACCGTCACCGCCGACGACTTCCAGAAACTCGTGCTCGCCTTCGCCGCGGGCAAGCCCGCCGAAGTGCTCAAGCAGATCAAGGCCACGCTGCCGCAAGGCGGCAACGCGCCCATCCGGCTCAACGAAGTGCGCTATGTCGAGGACAAGGGCAAGGAGCAGGACATGGCGGCGCAGCTCACCGCGCGCGCTCTCGACTCGACCGCCGAGAAGGTCAGCGCCTGGCTCAAGGACCCGCAGAAGCTGTTGCAGCTCATCCTCGCCTCGCAGGGCGTCGACAAGGGGCCGGGCGGCGGGACCGCGGGACCGGGCGCAGGCGCCGGCCAGGGAGGCGACGGCAGCGAGGCCGGCGCGCAGACTGGCACCGCGCCGCTCGAGGAGACCGAGGTCGTCGGCCTGATGCGCTGGCTGACGCAGCTCAGCAATCTCGAGCGCGAGTCCGATCCCGACGCCGCGTTCTCCGCGCTGCAAGCGGGCATGGCGCAGTTCCCCGCCAACTCCGTCACCGCGCTGCAGCAGGCGATGGCCGCGGTCGCGGCCATGCCGGTGGACGAGCGCGAGCAGGGCTCGATGCTGCTCAAGCTCGCCGAGAACCTCGCCATCCGCTTCGCGCTCGAGCGCTACGAGAAGGGCGAAGTCAAGGTCAACGCGGTGCGCGAGATGCTCGAGCGCATGAACGGCGAGATGGAGAACCTGCGCAAGATCCTGCGCTCGCACGAGGACGCGATGTCGCGCTCCGGCCTCACCGTCGAGAGCCACGCCGAGATCCTCGACCGCCAGTTCTGGGCGGCGATGCCCGAACGCGGCAAGAAGAGCGTCCTGCTCTCCGCCGACGCCTACTGCATCCCCGCGCGCAACGTCCGCTCCTACGTCGAGGAACTGCTCACGCGCGGCGAGAACGAACTCGCCGCCGCGATCCTGCGCCAGTACGCCACCTGCATCGCGTCGCCCGAGATCGACGGCCGGCGCAAGGCCGCCGCCGGCCTCGCCGAGATCGCCGACCTCTACACCCGCATGGGTCCGGACCTGTTGTTCTACGCCGTCGAGCAGTCCGGCGAGCAGCTCTGTCGCGAGCGCATCGCCGAGCAGCAGCCGATGGTCGGCGCGGCATTCGTGCGCGTCAGCCAGGAAGCCGCGAACAGCAAGCAGTACCCCAGCATCGCGCGCGCGCTCGACGCGGTGCGCCAGCTGCAGCAGAGCAATCCAGGCCTGGCCAACGACCTGCGCCCGCGCGTCGCCATCGAAGGCCGCATCCGCGAGTTCGTGGAAGAGGTGCTGCGTACCAACGACGTCCCGCTCGGCCTCATCGACGTGCTCCAGCGCTCGCCGCAAGCCGCGGCCGAACACATCGCGGTCCGCTTCAGCCAGTGCATGACGCGGCCGCAATGCGAGATGCTGCTCGTGCTAGTCGGCCGTATCGGCGCTCCCGCGATCGAGCACCTGCGCACGCTGACGCTGCGCCCGCCCGCGGACGCGCTCATCAGCGTGGGCGTCCGCAGTCGCCTCGACTTCGCCGCCCTCGAGAAGGACCTGCTGCCGCGCGTCGCGAACTGGAGCCGCCTGCAGCAGGACGACCTCATCCGCCAGCTCTCGTACGGCGGCGCCCCCGAGCGCGGACGCCTGCTCATGCACCTGCTGCCCGTGCTCGATCCGCTGATCCAGCCGCTCGCCCTCGACGAGATCGGGCTCGCTGGCGATCGCGAAGTCGCGGA
>Ga0310810_10008373_pt1 | contig 11898 bp, 11 predicted proteins | sample NCmetagenome_FD_207641 | JGI IMG/M metagenome (GOLD analysis project Ga0310810, IMG submission 207641) | Soil microbial communities from experimental microcosm in Duke University, North Carolina, United States - NC | ecosystem: Engineered > Artificial ecosystem > Soil microcosm > Unclassified ...
CGGTACCAGCGCCGCCAATGTCAGGATCGCGCCGACGACGCGCACGGCCGCCCCCGTCATGCCCGGTCCGCGGTCCCGACCGGCAATTCGCCGCGGCGGAACAGCGCGAGCACGGCGACGATGTCGACATCCTGCCGCCGATCGCCGTCGATGCGCGGCGCCAGCGCCCGCACCGCCGTGTGCAGCTCCCGGCTGCGCCGCTTGCAGTTGTCCGGTCCGCGCAGGTCGACCGCCTGGCAGAGCGCGAGCAGCTCGACGATCGCGACGGTCTCACTCAGCTCCAGCACGCGCTGGCAATCGCGCGCGGCGATCGAGCCCATGCTGACCTTGTCCTGGTTGTGCGATTCGGTGCTGCGGCTGAACACGGCGGCGGGCATGGTCAGCTTCAGCGCCTCGGCCGTCAGCGCCGACGCGGTGATCTGCATCGCCTTGAAGCCGTGGTGCGCGACGTGCGCCGGGCCTTCCAGCGCCACCAGGTTCGCGGGCAGGCCGTGGCTCGTCGTCGGATTGCAGAGCAGCGCGAGCTGGCGATCGAGCAGATCGGCGACGCTGGCCACCGCCGCTTTGAGACCGTCCATCGCGAAGGCGACGTGGCCGCCGTAGAAGTTGCCGCCGTGCAGGACCTCGTCGCGCTCGGCGTCGACGATCGGGTTGTCGTTGACGCTGTTCACCTCGGTCTCGAGGATCGGGCGGAACATCGCCAGCGCGTCCAGCAACACGCCGATGACGTGCGGCGCGCAGCGGATCGAATATCGGTCCTGGACGCGGGCGCCGGCGACCGCCGCGGCGCCGTTGCCGTATTCGAGGTCGTCGCGCATCCAGGCGGCGCACGTCGCCGAACCGGGATGCGGTTTGACCGCGAACAGGCGCTCGTCGAAGTGCGACGGGTTGCCGCGCATCACCTCGCTGGCCATCGCCGACAGCGCCGCCGCCAGCCGCGCCAGCTTCTCGGCGCGCTGAAACGCGAGGCAGGCGAGGCCGGTCATCATGCTGGTGCCGTTCATCAGCGCCAGCGCCTCTTTCGGGCGCAGCGTCAGTGGCTCCAGGCCGCAGCGCTCGAGCGCGCGGGCGGCCGGTATGACCTCGCCCGCGAACGACACCTCGCGCTCACCCGCCAGCGCCGCCGCGATGTACGAAAGCGGCGTCAGATCGCCGCTGGCACCCACCGATCCCTCGGCGGGGATGCGGGGCAGGATCTTCTTTTCGAGCAGCGCGACCAGCCGTTCGATCACCAGCGGGCGGACGCCCGAATGCCCGCATGCCAGCGACGCGATGCGCGCCGCGACGACGGCGGCCGTCTCTTCTTCGCCCAGCGGCGCGCCCGTGCCGACGCCGTGGAAGCGGAACAGGTTGGTCGACAGCTCGTCGGTCAGCTGCGCCGGAACCGCGTTCTCGCAGGATTCACCGACGCCCGTCGTCACGCCGTAGATGACGCGCCCGGCGCGCAGCTGCCGCTCCAGGCTGGCGCGGCTGGCCTCGAGGCGCGCCCGGTACTCCGGGTCGGCGTTGAGGCGCGCCCGCGCGCGGCCCTGCGCGACGTCGCAGATCTGCTCGAGCGTCAGCGGCTGCGCGCCGAAGATCACCTCGGAAGGCGCGCTGCGTTTCACGCCGCCTCCTTCCAGACCGGGTAGAAATTGAACCAGTTGTCGGGGGCCATCCTGCAGTAGTGCTCCAATCGTTGCGCGTAACGTTGCGCCAAGTCGCGCGCCGCGGCGGCGCGGTCGCCGCGTGGCAGCTCTATGTGTTCGGCGAACGGTTCGCAGTAAAGGTCGTAGCGGTTCGGTTCGTGGAACAAGCCGAAGGTGAGATAGACCGGGCAGCGCAGGCTGGCCGCCAGCCAGTACGGTCCGGCCGGCAGCAGCGCGCGCGCGCCGAACAGGTCGACCTCGACGACGCGATCGCCGAGACCCACGCGATCGCCCAGCACCGCCACCAGCTCGCCGGCGTCGATCCGCTCCTTCAGCGTGAGCACGAAATTCATGTTCCGTTCGACGTTGATGACGCGAGTGGCGAGGCCCGGATTCAGCTTCTCCAGGACGCCGTTGATGAGGCGGGCGTTCTTGAAGTAGCCGATGATGTTGAGCGGCAACGACGTGCTGCTCGCCATCGCGCGCATCGCCTCGAAGCTGCCCAGGTGCGCGCCCAGCAGCAGCGCCCCGCGCCGTTCCTGCTTCAGCCCGCTCAGGTGCTCCTTGCCGTTGCGCGTGATCGCGAACGAGCCATGCCGCCCCAGCACGAAGAACAGCCGATCGAGCGTGACGTGCGCGAAGCGAAGGAAGTGGGCGTAGACGGCCCAGAACCCGTGCGGCTGGCCGGTCCGCCGGAGGTAGTCACGCGAGGCGCGGCGCGCCTGCGTCGCCAGCAGCACGAAGTAGAAGACGACGGGCGCGAGCAGCAGGCGCGTGAACCCACGCCCGAGCAGGCCGCAGATCGCGATCAGCAGGCGGATCCCGAACGCGCTGCCGCGTTCGGTGGTGCGCAGCCAGGAGGTCGCTGCCGCCGGAGGCGCGCTCACGCTGTCAGCCTCCGGGCGAAGCCCAGGTGCCAGCGCAGCGACGCGAACAGCAGGCGGGTGTGCAGCAAGGTGATGGCAACGTTATCGCGGACGGGGCGAAAGTGCGACGTGCCGCCGGCGGCGCGCGCGAGGTAGCGCACACCGGTCGGGACGTTGACGATCGGGACGCCCGCCCAGACCAGCCGGACCGCGATCTCGATGTCGAAGTCCATGCGGTCACCGCGCGCCGCGACATCCAGCGCGGGTTCGACCGGGTAGACGCGAAACCCGCACTGCGGGTCGACGATCACGCGGCCGCCCGTCTGCAAGAAGACCATGAAGTTGGTCAGCGCGTGCGCGGCGCGGCGGCCCCGAGGCATCGTCTCGTCGTAAACCGGGTGACCGAGCACGGCGGCGTGCGGGCGCTCGGCGGCGCGCGCCAGGAACTTCGGGATGTCGGCGGTGTCGTGCTGCCCGTCGGCGTCGATCTGCAGCGCGTGCGAGAACCCGAGCTCGCGGGCTGCGCGCAGGCCGGTCTTCACGGCCGCGCCCTTGCCGCCGTTGCGGTCGCGCCGGATCACGCGGGCGGCGCCCGCGCCCGCGATCTCGTCGAGGGCGCGGCGGGCCTCGTTGTGGCTGCCGTCGTCGACGATCAGGACGTCGTCGAGGTGGCGCCTGACGTCCTTCACGACGCCGCCGATGGTCAGCGGGTTGTCGAACGTCGGGATCACGGCGCACGTTCGCGGCGCCGCGCTCATGAGGCCGGCTCGGCAGGGAGGAATTCGAACGTTCCCGAGCTGGCGACAGCCGTCCCGCGGCGGAGCTCGAAGGCAACCTTGATCAAAACGGGACCCTGAGAGGGTCCCGAACCCCCCGCGACGGGGTCGCGCGAGCCCAGCTCGCGCTCCCCCACGCGATGCGGCGTTCGCACCAGCTCCAGCTCCAGCGCGTCCCCCGGCCCGATCGGCTTGCGGAACTTGAGGCCGGTGACCCGCCGCAGGTGGCGGTGCTCCGGCCAGCAGGCGCGCAGCTCGCGCATCACGATCTCGTTCAGCTGCACGATGCCCGCGAGGATAGGGAAGTAGTCGAAGTGCCCGCGGAAGAAATGCCAGTCGGCGGGGACCGTCAGCGCGATGGTCCGCTGCTCGGGCGTCGCCGGGGCCTCGAACATCGCCAGCAGGCGGGACTTCACCAGCTTGCCGTTGTCTTCGCGCGGCAGCGCGGCGACCAGCCGGAAGCGGCGGGGCATCGCGATCGGTTCCAGCCGGTGGAGGAGGGCGGCACGAAGGGCCGTGACCGACAGCGCCGGCGCCACGACGGCCGCCCACAGCTCGTGTCGGCGGGGCGGCGGCGTGTCGACAGGAACGACGGCGGCGTCGGCGACGCCCGGAATCTCACGCAGCAGGCGTTCGATCTCGGCGACCGCGACGCGGCTGCCACCGATCTTGATGACGCCGTCGGCGCGGCCGAGCAGCGCGAAGCGGCCGTCGGCGTGCGTGTGGATCCGATCGGCGCCCCGCGTCCAGCCACTGTCCGCGGCGGCGTCCGCGAACGGCGACCGCAGCAACATCGTTCCATCTTCGTCAGCGGCGACGTGAACGTCGGGGAACGGCGCCCAGGTTCCGTCGCCGCCGCTTTCGCGCCAGGCGATGCCGCCGGTCTCGGACGATCCCAGCACCTCGGTCACCGGGATTCCCGCCAGCGCAGTGACGGCCGACGCGGTTGCCGCGTCGAGGGGCGCGCCCGATGAGAAGATCCGGGCCACCGCGACCAGACCGCCGGGCAGCAGCGTCGCGACTGCGTGCAGGTGGGCCGGGACGCTGACGAGCACGTTCGCCTGCCGCGCCCGCGCCTGCGCGGCGATGGTCTCGGCGTGCAACGGCGTCGTGCGCACGAAGCTGCCGCCGCCCATGAAGGGAACGAGCACGCCGAACAGCAGGCCGTAAAGGTGATGCGGTGGAACAGTCGCGAGCACGCGCGTGCCCGGTCCGAGATCCCACAGCCGGACCAGCAACGCCGCTTCACCCAGCAGCTGCGCTGCTGTCTTTGGGCACGCCACATGAGAGCCGGTCGATCCGGATGTGTAGACGCAGACCAGCCGGCGTTCGGGCGGAAATGCGAGCGGGAAGGGCGGCGCACCGCCGCCCGGATTCGCGTCGGCCAGCCGCGTCCGCACGTCCAGCCCCAGCTGCCCCTGGCCACCGCCGTCGTGCAGGATCAGCGAGATTCCGCGCTCGGCGCAGAGCCGGTCGATCGTCTCCTGACGGCTGTTCGGCGGCAGCGCCGCCGAGCGTCCGCTGTGCCATGCGGCGAGCAGCGCGACAGCGCACAGGTAGCGGTCGGCGCACGCGACCATCACCTCGGTCGCAGCGTCAGCGGGCAGCCCGCGCGCCAGCCGTGCGGCGTCGGCGAGAAGCTCCCCCCACGATCGCGGCTCGTCGCCCAGTGCGAACGGTGAGCCCGGATCCCGCTCGCGAGGCGCCAGCATCGCGCCGCTCACGGCCTTTCGCTATTCGGCTCCGGGCGGCGGCCCCTGCGGTGCAGGGCCTCCCGCCAGGTGGTTCTCGACCATCGAGACGACGTCGTCGACGGTTCGTACGGCGCGCAGCGCTTCTTCGGGGACCTCGCGCCCGGTCCAGTCCTGAAGATAGACGACCAGATCGACGGCATCGATGCTGTCTAGATCCAGATCCTGCTGCAACAGCGCGGTCGGGGTGATCTTCTCGGCCGGCAGCCCGAACGTCTTGGTCAGCAGCTCACGGACGCGCTCGAAGATTTCATCGCGCGTCATGGCGTGCTCTCCATCCGCTTCTTCTCTTCGGCGATGAACGTCGCCAGCGACCGCACCGACCGGAAGATTTCGCGGTTCCTCTCATCGTCGGACTTGATCTGCACCTTGTACCGGCGGGCGATCTCGACTGCAAGCTCCAGCGCGTCGATCGAATCCAGACCCAGCCCCTCGGCAAACAGGGGCGCGTCGACGTCGATCTCCTGGGGGTTCACGTCTTTGAGCATGAGCGTCTGCACGATCATGTTCTTCAGCTCTTCGAGAATGTCGGTCATGATGGGTTACGCGTTTCGGCCGCTGGCAGGCCCAGGTGCCGGCGAAAAGTCGCCTCGCACGCTTCGGTCATCGCGCCCGCGTCCCCCGCGAAGGTGGCCGGGCTGATGGCTGGAAGGCGTGTCACCGTGAAGATTGCCGTTCGCGGGGGAATATCGTACCACGGCGTCCCCTTTCCGAGGGCAGCCGGTTCGCAGCGGATGAGGATCGGCAGCACGGGGACGTTCGCGCGGCAAGCGATCTCGAACGGCCCGCGCCGGAAGGCGCGCAGGCCGCCGGCCGGCGAGCGCGTTCCCTCGGGAAACACGAGCATCGGCATCCCCTGCGCGATCCGGTCGAGCGCCTGGCTCACGACCATTCCGCCCGCCAGACCCTCCATCTCGCCGCCCCTCAGATAGACACAGGCGCGCAAGATCTGGCCGATGATCGGCGCGCGGAAGAGCAGCGGCTTGGCCACGCACACCAGGCGTCCGAAGACGGCCGATACCGCCGCGACGTCGATCAGCGTCGGGTGATTGGCGACGATCACGTAGCCCGGGGCGGGCGTCGATGTGTCGAGTCCGCGCGGGTTGAAGCTCAGCAGGCCGCACAGCCGCATGTAATCGAACAGCAGGACGAACGCGCGCTGCAGCCAGCGCTGGCAAGCCGCCGCGCGCTCGATCGCCGGCTGACGGCGATGCCGCAGGCGCGACAGCGGGAACAGGACCGCCGCCAGAACCGCCGCGCCGATCCACGACCCCAGGAAAGCACTTCCGGCGAGAGCGACACGCGCGAACAGAAAAAGGCGCCGAAGGAGCCCGGCCCTGGGGACAGCGGACTCGGAGCCGTAGCGCTCCGCAACCGTCACTTTGGCGCAGGCGCGGGCGCAGGAGGCGCAGCAGGCGCAGACGAAGAGGCCGACAGCTGGGCCTGGCTCATGTTGATCCTGAGATCGTTCGCCAGGTTCTTGACCCAGTTGTTGTAGTTGCGGTGAATCACTTCACCCTCCGGGCCGTTCGCGTACAGCAGGCCGGAGCTGTCGACGTAGTCGATGCGCGCGCTCTGCGGGTCGTACATGACCGCGACCGTCGCCGAGTGGCCCTTCTCCGCGTACTCCGCGACGTAGCGCCCGGGCGCGTGTTCCTTGATCTGCCAGTGCCGGCGCGCGAACGACATCTCGATCGCGCCCTCGATGACCTTCGGATCGGCGGGGCCGCCTCCGAGGGCGACCGGCACCGAACGGACCATCGGCTGCGCGCGGTGATCGCAACCCTGCGCGGCCAGCGCGACGAAGACGAAAACGGCGAGGCTGACGACGGCGGATACCCGCCGCACGAAAGTCAAAACGGTCGATTGGGAGGTCATCGCAAGCGGACGCTATTCTGTTATACGAAGGCATGCAAGCCGCGCAGTCCGAGCCGGCGGTTTCTTGCCGGGGCCTCCGGAAAATTTATGACGGCCGGCGAGGCGCGGCGGTCGTGGCGGTCGACGGGCTGGACCTGGAGATCCGGCGGGGCGAGTGCTTCGGATTGCTCGGTCCCAACGGCGCCGGCAAGACGACCACGGTCGAGATCCTCGAGGGCATCCTCCAGCCGTCGGCGGGGGCGGTGGAATTGCTGGGCATGTCGTGGGCGCGCGACGACGTGCGCCTGCGCGAGCGCATCGGCGTGGCGCTGCAGGAGACCCGGCTGCCGGAGCGCCTGACGGTGACCGAGGTGCTGGATCTGTTTCGCAGCTTCTACAGGCGCTCGCGCCCGGTCGCCGCGTTGCTTGCCGACGTCGAGCTCGGCGAGAAGCGCGACGCCTGGGTCGGCAAGCTCTCGGGCGGGCAGCGGCAGCGGCTGGCGATCGCCTGCGCGCTGGTCGGCGAGCCCGATATCCTTTTTCTCGACGAACCGACGACCGGGCTGGATCCGCAGTCGCGGCGCCAGCTGTGGGAGCTGGTCGTGCGCTTCCGCAGCGCCGGCGGGACCGTCGTCCTGACGACGCACTACATGGAAGAAGCCGAGCGTCTGTGCGATCGCGTCGCCATCATCGACCACGGCCGCATCATCAAGGAGGGGTCGCCGGCGGAGCTGATTCGCGGCCTCGGCGCGGCACATGTGATCGAGTTCAACCTGGAGGCCGGCGCGACCCCGCTGGCCGAGCGCGACCTGCTCGCGCTGCCCGCGGTGACCGGTGCGCGGCTGTCCGAGGACGGGATGTGCGCGCTGACGGTTTCGGAGGCGGCGCGCGCGCTGCCCGCGCTGGTCGGGCTGGTCTCGGCGCGGGGGGCCGCGCTGGGGCGGCTGGAGACGCGGCACGCAACCCTGGAGGACGTGTTCGTCACGCTGACGGGCCGACACCTGCGCGATGCCTGACGACGTCAACATGGGAACCCTCAAAGGGTTCCCAAACCCTCCCGCGATGGTACGCGGCGAGCAGAGCTCGCCGGCTCCCCGCGCGAAAAAGGAAACGCGCAACCACCCGGTCATCCAGCTGACGCTGATGCGGCTGCGCGAGCTGCGCCGCGAGCCGGGCACGCTGTTCTGGGTGTTCGGGTTTCCGATCCTGATGTCGATCGCGCTGGGGCTGGCGTTCCGTAGCACCGGACCCGAGCCCGTCCGTGTCGGCGCGTTGCCGGGCGTGCCGGCGGACGTGACGGCCGCGCTGACGGCGGGCGGCGTGACGGTGACGCCGCTCGACGAGAGCGCGGCGCGCAACGAGCTGCGCGCGGGCCGCGTCGCGCTGGTGCTGGTGCCCGCGGCGACCGGCGGCGGTCCGCTCGCCTACCGCTACGATGCCATGCGGCCCGAGTCGCGCCTCGGTCGCGCGGTCGTCGACGATGTGCTGCAGCGGGCCGCGGGCCGGCGCGACCCGCGCGCCGTGCGCGACGAGGTGGTGCGAGAGCGCGGCGCGCGTTACATCGACTTCCTGATCCCCGGGCTGATCGGGATGAACCTGATGTCGGGATCGATGTGGGGCATCGGCTGGGTGCTGGTGAACATGCGCGTGCGCAAGCTGCTGAAGCGGTTGCTCGCGGCGCCGATGCGCCGCCGCCACCTGTTCTACGCGCAAGCGCTGGCGCGGCTGGTGATGATCCCGATCGAGATCGTCGTGATCCTCGTATTCGCGCGGCTGGCGTTCGACGTGCGCATGACGGGCTCGTGGCCGGCGCTCGCGCTGATCAGCGTGACCGGCAGCGCCAGCTTCGCCGGCCTGGCAATCCTGGTGGCGAGCCGTGCCCAGAACAGCGAAACGGTGAGCGGCCTGATGAACCTCGTGATGCTGCCCATGTTCGTCCTGTCGGGCGTGTTCTTCTCGTCCACCCATTTCCCGGCCTTCATGCAGCCGGCCATCAACGCGCTGCCGCTGACCGCGCTATGCAACGGCCTGCGCGCCGTGATCATCGACGGCGCCGGCATCGCCGGCATCGCCGGTTCGCTCGCCGTCATGGCGATCTGGGGCGTCCTCAGCTTCGCCATCGGACTGCGCGTCTTCCGCTGGGGCTGAAAGTTCTTCGCCTCGCCCCCGAAGGGGGAGAGGCCGACGAGCCGAAGGCTCGGCGGGTGAGGGGGCCCGCGGTGATGACGGACCCCTCACCCGTCCCCTCTCCCCGCTGCGCGGGGCGAGGGGACCGGATCAGCCGTCGACGCGGCGGAGGTCGCCGGCGACGGAGGCGCAGACGATGGTGATGAGGAAGATGTCGAAGGGGACGCGGTAGCGGACTTCGCCGGTGGCGATGGCGACGGTGATCGTCAGCGCGGCGACGGGCGCGAGCAGCAGCGCGGTTCGGCTGGTCAGCGCGGCGCGCAAGCCGCGACGGAAGATCCGTGCGCAGATCGGGATCAGCGGGATGAACAGGAACGCGATGAAGATGTACTGCGAGAGGTGGGTCCAGATCCACGTCGGGTGTCCGTAGCCGGGCCACATGCCGGAGCCGAGGAACGCGTCGTAGATGTGATCGAGCGACAGCACGATCGCCTCGCCGGGGTTGTTGACGATCCAGCGCCAGGCCTCGCGGCTGTTCGCCGGGCTGTCGTTCAGCGCGAAGGGGACGCGCGCCGTCGCCTCGTAGCGTCGCAGGTAGGCGCCGGGGCTGCCGAAGCGCGCGCCGCCGTTACCGCCCGGCGGGTTCCACTCGATCGCGCCGAGTCGGCCGTAGTGGCCCAGTAAGAGGTCGGCGCCCATCTTGTTGCCGCTGACGCAGAAGTTGCCGGCGTTCGCGTGCGTGCACGCGCGCGCCTGCACGCCGAGCAAAGGCGCCGCCGCGATCCCGACGATGGCCCAGCGAAGCACCCAGGGCCGCAAGCGGTCGAGGCGTGTGCGCGCGTCCGCCGGAGCCGGCGCGGTGAGCAGCAGCGCGACGCCCTCGACAACGGCCAGCAGGAACGCCGCGGGCAGGGCGACCGACTTGAACGCCGACGCTGCGGACAGCCAGCCCGACCCAGCGGCGCCGGACCTTGTGGACGGCGAATAAAAGCGCGAACGCGGCCGTGAGCCAGAAGATGAAGTGAATCTCGGACAGAAAAAGCGCGCCGTACTCGATGAACGGGAAGTAGAGGCTGCCGAACATGACCGCCAGCATTCCCGTCCGCCGTCCGTAGGCGGCGGCGCCGAGAAAGCCGAGCGCCGGCGGCACGAGACAGCAAAGGATGAACTGCAGGATGACGACGCGCGCCAGCGAGCCGCCCTCCGACGTCATGAACGCGAGCAACGCGGGGTAGCCGAGCGGGTGCGTGACGTCCCACGGATCGGCCGGGCCGTGCGCCGCGAGGAATTTCTTCGACAGCTGCACGTAGAAGTACATGTCGGAGGTGATGAACCGCTCCGGCGGTTGCACGTAGAACGTATAGATCGCGCGCAGCACGATCCCGAAGATGTAGACCAGCCCAACCAGCAGCCACGGGCTGGTCAGGATGTTGGCCGACTGGGCAGCGTGGACAGGGCGGGCGCGGTCAGTCATCGTCGGTCAGCCCCTCGACGCGTGCGAGATCACCGACGACGTACGCGCACGCGATCACGGTGAAGAACACGTCGAACGGGATCCGGTAGCGGACCTCGCCGGTCGCGATCGCGACGGTGACGGCCAGCGCTACGATCGGCGCCATCACGAGGGCCGTCTGGCTGCTCAGGGCCGCACGCGGGCCGCGCTTGAGCACGCGGGCGCACGCCAGCACGGTCGGGATCAACAGGAGCAGGATGAATACGTACTGCGACAGGTTCGCGTAGGGCCACGACCCGCTGTTGAACGTCGGCCACGCCGAGGACCCGAAGAATGTGTCGTAGATGTGGTCCAGCGAGAGGACGATCGCCTCCCCGGGGTGCTTGCCGATCCAGCGCCACGCCTCGGCGGCATTCGCGGCCGTGTCGGTGATCGAGAACCGAACGACCGCGTGCTCGTCGTAGTGGCGCAGCAGCGCGCCCGGGCTGCCGAACCGGAACTGGTCGTGGCCCTCGGTCTTCCACTCGACGTCGGCGACGCGGCCGTAGTGGCCCATCAAGAAGTCGGCGCCCGCCTTGTTTCCGGTGACGCAGAAGCTGCCGTTCGCGCGCGTGCACACCCCCGCGAGAACGCCGAGCAACGGCGCCGCCGCAACCGCGACCAGCGCGCTCCGCACCAGCCACGGTCGAAGGCGCGCGAACCAATGCTGCGCCGGCGCACCGGCGCGGGGCCGCGCGAGCAACCCGGCGATCCCGTCGACGATGAAGAAAAGAAAAGCGGCGGGGAGCGCGACCGACTTCAGCGCCGTCGCGACGGACAGCGCAAACCCCGAGGCCAGCGCGAGCCCGACCGCGGCGGATCGACGCCGGGCGCGCCGCGCGCCGAAGAAGCCCGCGAACGCGAGGGCCATCCAGAAGATGAAGTGGATCTCTGACAGAAAAAGCGCGCCGTACTCGATGAACGAGAAGTAGAGGCTGGCGAACACGACCGCGAGCAGGCCGGTCCGGCGCCCGTATGCGGCCCAGCCCAGGACGCCGATCGCGAGCGGCACCAGGCAAGCGATCACGAGTTGCACCCCGACCGCGCGCCCGAGCCCGTAGGTGCTGGTCATCAGGAACGACAGCAACGCCGCGTAGCCCAGCGGGTGGGTCACGTCGGGCGCGGACATCGGGACGTGGGCGACGATCCGGCGCGCCAGCCCCACGTAGAGGCCCATGTCCGAGTAGATGAAGGCCTCGGGCGGCTGGATGCTCAACGTGTAGATCAGCCGGATGCCGACGCCGCACGCGTACACCAGCGCCACCCAGATGAGCGGGTTGACCGCGAGCAGGCGCGCGCGCAGCGACGTCACGCCGGCACCCCGCTCGAGGACGATCGCGTGGGGAGCCGGCGAGCTTTGCTCGCCGCGTACCATCGCGGGAGGGTTCGGGAACCCTTTGA
>Ga0310810_10008375_pt1 | contig 11898 bp, 9 predicted proteins | sample NCmetagenome_FD_207641 | JGI IMG/M metagenome (GOLD analysis project Ga0310810, IMG submission 207641) | Soil microbial communities from experimental microcosm in Duke University, North Carolina, United States - NC | ecosystem: Engineered > Artificial ecosystem > Soil microcosm > Unclassified ...
CGCGGGTCTCGACGGACACCGGCTCGATGTACTCCTGCTGCTCGAACTGCTCCCGGGTGCCGCCGACCTCGAAGCCGTTGAGGAGGATCTCCTCCCAGTCGACCTCGTCCTCCTTGTCTGCCTTCTCCTTCTCCTGCTCGGCGGTGGCCTTCTCCTCCGGCGTCTCCTCCTCTTCGGGCTCCAGCAGCTCGAGGAAGGGATTGGCCAGCAGCTCCTGCTTCAGGTGCTGCTGGAGGTCCATCATCGGCATGTACAGCATGTCCATGGCCTGGTACAGCCGCGGGTTGACCCGCAGCTCCTGGCGCATGCCCGCATGCTGCGAGAGCCCGGTCCTCATGCGACCTCGTCCAGCCGCGACCGAAGGCGGCTCGTGAGCGTGGGGCCGAGGTACAGCTGGGCGACGCGGTCGTTGTAGACCAGGTCGCGGACACTCCCCGAGGCCTGCACCTTGCCTTCGAACATGATGTACGCGCGGTCGACGATGTCCAGCGTCTGCTCCACGTTGTGGTCGGTGATGAGCACGCCAATGCCCCGATGCCGGAGCCCGGCGACGATGGTCTGGATGTCATGCACGGCGATCGGATCGACCCCGGCGAACGGCTCGTCGAGCAGCATGAAGCGCGGCTCGGTGACCAGTGCGCGCGTGATCTCGAGCCGGCGCCGCTCGCCGCCGCTCAGCGAATAGGCGCGGTGCTTCCTCAGGTGGCGGATCGACAACTCGTCCAGCATCCGCTCCAGCTCGCGGTCGCGCTCGCGCGCCGGCAGGTTCCGCGTCTCCAGGATGGCCAGAATGTTCTCCTCGACCGTCATCCGGCGGAAGATCGACGGCTCCTGGGCCAGATAGCCGATGCCGCGGCGGGCCCGGCGGAACATTGGAAGGCCCGACAGATCCTCGCCGTCCAGCAGCACGCGGCCGGTGTTCGGCTTGATCAGCCCGGTGATGAGGTAGAACGTCGTGGTCTTGCCGGCGCCGTTCGGCCCCAGCAGACCCACGATCTCCCCCTGTTCCACCCGGACGCTCACGTCATCGACGACCCGGCGGCCGCGGAAGCTCTTGCCCAGTCCCACCCCTTCGAGCACGCTCCGGGGGCCAGCCGATGCGCGTCGCACCGGAGCCTGCAGGTTGTGCCGGGCCACCCCAATCAGCGCCTCGAACGACTCGATCCGGTTGCCGGCGGCCGCGGGCCACCAGTCGCCCTGGGCCTGGATGGCCTCCCAGCCGATGCTCGCGGTATCGTCGATCCATCCCTCGCTCGCGAGCCGCGGGAGGAGCGACGCCGTGAGGTGGGTGCGCACCTCGTCCTCGGACAGGCTCGGATCCTTGCCGCGGAGCGTATCGCGATAACAGATCATGAACGTCTCGCGATACGCCATCAGCAGCTCGGGGAGACCGATCGCACCCCACGGGCCCGCCGCCCGCACGATCGCCGCGAGGGTGAGCGGCACCGAGGGATCGCGCCGGGTGACCGCGCCCAGCCATTCGCCGCTCACGGGCGAAGCCCAGCCGGCGCGCGCGCGGCCGGCGCACGCGCCGTCGTTGCCGGCTCCAGTTGCACCCCATCCGCGTGGCCCTGCACGTCCACCCGCTCGACGCCCTCCTCACCCTGCCGTTTCATGGTGAGCGTGATGGTGTCGCCGCGCACATAGCTGAGCGACGGCGGACGGCCAGGACGATCGCTCTTCGCGTGGTGGAACGAGCGGGCGTCATGCCGCGCGCGAACCACGTCGAGCGCGGTCCGTACGGTGCCGGCCGAGTCGTGCTGCGCAAAGGTGGCGACGATGGTATCGGCGGCCATCCAGTCGCGGTTGCCCGAGACGGAGTCCAGCGCGCCGCCGACCCATGCCGCGCCGTACGCGCGCGCTTCCGTCAGCACCTGCTTCGGCGTGTCGAACGCGAGCGAGTCACCCCGGACCTCGTAGCGCTTGCCGACGGCGCGCGGCCGCGAGGTCCGCCCCCAAGCCATCATCCGCTCGACCTTGTGCTCGGCCACACCGATGAGGATCGTGTCGGCCACCAGGTCCCATTCCCCCTTGATCGCGTGGCCGTGATCGCCGGCGCGCACCGAGCGGACCTGCCGGCCCGCCAGCGCGAAGTCGATGCGGGTGCCGGTGACGGTGAAGCTGTCGGCGCCAAGCCCACGGAACGACGGATGACCCACCAGGGTGCCGTCGTTGGCGGCGCCGGTGTCGAACCGGATCGAGTCGGCCCGCGCCGCGATGTCGCTCCGGTCGATCGTGACGCGTCCGCCGCCCCAGAGCCGGTCCTCTCCGAGTGCATGGAGACGGTCGGCCACGATGACGTAGGGCTCACGGCGCTCGTTGGCCGAGTCGCGGGCGAAATAGTCGACGTGGGGCCGGCCAGTCGCGAAGACCTCGAACGTGTCGCGGATCCCGGTGGCCCGCCTGAGATAGTCCACCGAGGGCCCGCGGATCGTGGAGCCGGTAGTGGTGCTTCGCGACAGGACATTGCCACGGGCCTCCCACCGTTCGCCCGACTTGCGGTAGGTCACGCGGTCGGCGTCGACGCTCATGGTCGAGTCACGGTAGCGCATCCGCCCGATGAATTCCACATCCCCCGAGGCAAAGGCCACGACGCTGTCGCTTTCCATGGTGACGCTCTGGCCCAGGCAGCGGAGCCGGACGCCGCCGCCGGCGAAGTAGCTGGTCTGCCCACCCGCCTCGACGCGCCGGCCGGTATCGCCCACCGACACGATCTGCACGCGACAGGGCTGGGCGTCCGGCGTCTGCGCGCCGACGGGCGCTGCTGCACCGGCGCCGGCCAGCACGGCTGCGAACCCGCATGCCGATCGCGTCGGGCGTCGGGTCATTGTCCGGGAAGCAGCAGCGTGTCCGCCGCGACGCCGCGGGGCCGGCTCACCGCGACGTTCCGGAAGTCCGGGTCGGCCCGGAACCCGTCTCCCTCGAGATGCTCGGAGCCGCGGTCGAGCACGAAATGCTGATCCGTGCTGATGGTATTCGTCGGCTGATCGAACCGGAGCGTCGAGGTGGTCAGTCGGCGCCCATCCGGCGCCACGAGGCTCACGTGGCCGGCCGCATTCATCGAGCCGTCCTGCCAGCGATACGACGCGCTGTCCGCCGTCAGCCGCGACGACTCCACACCATTCTTATCGTAGAACACCGCCTTGAGCCGGCGCAGCGACGTCAGCTGCGTGCTCTCGAAGAAGTAGGCGGTGTCCGCTTCGACCTGGCTCCGCCGTACGCCGTCACTGGTGAGGTAGTGGGAAAATCCGATCAGCAGCTGGTCGGCGCTGTCGGGCGCCTGCACCGTCGCGGTCGGGTGGGCGCCGGCGCCGCCACAGGCCATGGTGACCGCCGCCGCGAGCACCACCGCCGTGCCGGCCGCACGGCGCCCGCGGCCGTGCATCAACGCGTCAGCTCCGCCAGCTCCGGCGACGCAACCGGCGCGGAGCGCGCCTCCTGCCGCCGCACCGCGGCCGCGGTGAACGCGGCGAACAGCGGGTGCGGCCGGGTGGGGCGGCTCTTGAGCTCGGGATGATACTGGCAGCCAAGAAACCACGGATGATCCGGCAGCTCGATCACTTCCACCAGGCCGCCGTCGGGCGACTGCCCCGAAAGACGGAGTCCATACTCGGCGAGCACGTCACGGTACGCGTTGCTGACTTCCCAGCGGTGCCGGTGACGCTCGCTGATCTCCTGCGTGCCGTAGGCCTGCGCCACCTTCGAGCCAGGCCTGAGACGCGCGGTGTACGCGCCCAGCCGCATCGTGCCGCCCATGTTGGCGACGTCCCGCTGCGACTGCATGAGCGAGATGACCGGCGTGGCACACTCCGGCTCGAACTCGGTGCTGTTGGTGTCCGGCAGCTCGCAGACGTTGCGCGCGAACTCGATGATCGCCACCTGGAGTCCCAGACAGATGCCGAAGAACGGCAGGCCGTTCTCCCGGGCCCAGCGGATGGCCTCGATCATTCCATCGACGCCCCGCTCGCCGAAGCCGCCGGGGATCAGGAGGCCATCGAACCCGGCAAGGAGCCGCGCGGCGGCCGCCTGGTCCGTGAACCGGTCGCTGCCCAGCCACTCGACCTGTACGCGCACGTCGTTGGCGGCGCCACCGTGGATCAGGGCCTCGCTCACCGATTTGTAGGCGTCATGGAGGTCGGTATACTTGCCCACGACGGCAATGCGCACGGCACCATGCGGACGGAGAATGCGCTCGGTAAGCGCCCGCCAGGCGGTGAGGTCCGGCTCGCGCGTCTCGAGCCGCAGGCGCTCGCAGACCTGGCGGTCGAGGCCCTGATCGAAGAAGCGGAGCGGGATTTCGTAGATGGACTTGACGTCGGGGCTCTCGACGACGCAGCCGAAGTCGACGTTGCAGAAGAGCGCGATCTTGCGCTTGATGTCGGCCGACAGCGGCTGCTCGCTCCGGCAGATCAGGATGTCCGGCTGGATGCCGATCTGCATGAGCTCGCGCACCGAGTGCTGCGTCGGCTTGGTCTTGAGCTCGCCCGCGGCCGCGATGAACGGCACCAGCGTCAGATGGATGAACAGTGCGTTGTCGCGCCCGACTTCCTGGCGGAACTGCCGGATCGCCTCGAGAAACGGCAGCGATTCGATGTCGCCCACGGTGCCGCCGATTTCGGTGATGACGACATCGTGTCCGGGCGCCGTGCGGCGGATGGCGAGCTTGATCTCATCGGTGATGTGCGGGACCACCTGCACCGTCGAGCCGAGATACTCGCCCCGGCGCTCCTTCCCGATCACGGTCTGGTAGATGCGGCCGGTCGTGATGTTGTTCTGCTGCGAGAGCGAGCGGTCGATGAAGCGCTCGTAGTGGCCGAGGTCGAGATCGGTCTCCGCGCCATCGTCGGTGACGAAGACCTCGCCATGCTGAAACGGCGACATGGTGCCGGGGTCGACGTTGATGTACGGATCGAACTTCTGCATCGTGACCGACAGGCCCCGCTCGACCAGGAGCCGCCCCAGCGACGCGGCGGCTATGCCTTTCCCGAGGGAAGAGACGACGCCGCCGGTGACGAAGATGTACTTGGTCGCGTTGGTGGAACCGGTCATGAACGGCCTCGGCTGATCCTGCCGGCGTGGCGTACCCGGAGGCGGGTGGTGCGCGCCAGCGCTGGCGGGGAACGATGTGTCGGGGAATGGGTGCGGGCTGGGCCCGCAGTCGTGCGCGGCACTCGCATCAACCAACCTAATCAGGCGCGGGGCCGGTGTCAAAAGTCGTGCCGGACGGTGTCGGGGTCTGCCGTGGGCCTGCAACTACATGACCTGTAGCCTCTTACGGATGAATGCGCAAGGCCGCGGCGGCCCCAGATCGGACGCACCGGAAGCCAGATCGGCAAGCCTCAGCCGCCGTGCTGCTTGACGTCCCGCCGCGGAGCGGCATCTTGACCCGTCCCCGCCCCCCGAACCGATCCGCCGGAGGCACCTTGTCCAGCCTTACCCGCCCTGTGCTCGCCGCCGCATGCCTCCTCGCCGCCGGCACGGGGCGCCCCGCTCGTGCGGAGACGGCGCCGGTTCCGCGCGCGGCCGTCAGTGTTCATCCCAACGACAATCGCCGCCCGGCGGGTCACTACCGCAGCGGAGTGCTCACCGTTCATCTCGTGGCCCGGACCGGCGTCTGGGAGCCCGACGGCCCCAACGGCGGCCAGCACACGGTCGAGGCCTTCGCCGAGGAAGGCAAAGCGCTCGAGACGCCAGGCCCGCTGCTTCGCGCGCCCGCGGGGAGCCGCGTCCAGGCGAGCGTGACCAATTCGCTGGCCGTCCCGCTCTGGGTGTATGGACTGGGTGACGTGCGCGGCCTGGCGGACAGCTTTCTGGTAGCGCCCGGGGCAACCGTCGCTCGCAACTTCCGGCTCGATGCGCCGGGCACCTTCTACTACGCGGCGCGCGGGGAGGCGCGTGCGGCGCTCGGGCGCACGCACGACGATTCCCAGCTGCACGGCGCCATCGTGGTGGATCCAGCCGGCGCGCCGGCGACGCCCGACCGCATCTTCGTGATCTCGACCTGGTACACCATCGACACCACGACCGTCAGCGGGCTCGGCCCCAACTCGGTGCTGGCCATCAACGGCCTCTCATGGCCCTACACGGAGCGGATCGAAACCACCCAGGGCGACACGCTGCACTGGCGCGTCGTCAACGTGACGCCGTTCGAGCACCCCATGCACCTGCACGGCTTCTATTTCCGGGTGGACGCGCGGGGGGACGGCGCCCGCGACACCCTCTACACCGCGCAGCAGCAGCGGCTGGGCGTGACCGAAGTCGTGATGCCGGGCCAGACCATGGCGATCACGTGGGCGCCGGTCCGTCCCGGCAACTGGGTGTTCCATTGCCATTTCGCGAGCCACATCACCGCGCCCGCGCTCTTCGACGCGGACCGGCGCATGCCGACCGGACCCATGCCGATCCATACCGCCATGCACAATCACATGGGCGGGCTCGTGATCGGAATCCACGTCAGGGCCAAGGGACCGGAGCCCCGGGCCGCCGCAACCGCCCGTCCGATCCGCATCATCGTGCGCTCTCGCGCCGCCGTCTACGGCCGGTACGCCGGCTATGCCTACGTGATCGGCGGCAGTCCGGAGGAACAGATCCAGGACTCACTCCCCACGCCGGGGCCGACGCTCGTGCTCACGCGCGGCGAGCCGGTCGCGATCACGATCGTGAACCAGTCGCATGAAGATGCGGCAATCCACTGGCACGGGATCGAGCTGCAGAGTTTCCCCGACGGTGTGCCGGGCTGGAGCGGCATGGGCCGCAACACGCTGCCGATGGTCGCGGCCCATGATTCGCTCACGGTGCGCTTCACGCCGCCGCGGGCGGGGACGTTCATCTTTCACTCACACTCGAACGAGTTCCAGCAGATCGGCTCGGGACTCTATGGCGCCCTGGTCGTGGTCGAGCCCGGCGCGCCACGCGATCCGGAGACCGACCGGGTCATGCTCCTGAGCGACGACGGCCCCACGGTGAGCTTTCTCACGCCGCCGCCGGCAGCGTTGCTCAACGGCCGGCCGCTCGCCGAGCCGGTCGTCCTCCGGGCCGGTGTGAGCCACCGGCTCCGGCTCATCAACATCCGGACCGACTACCTGATGACGGTGGGCCTGGCGGACAGCAGTGGGACACTCTCCTGGACCGTACTCGCGAAGGATGGCGCCGACCTGCCGTCACCCTCGGTACGGCCCGCGACGCTTCAACTGGCACCGGGAGAAACCTACGACGTGGAGGTAGCGGCTCGACCGGCCGGCGACCTCAAGCTGCATCTCACGATGCCGACGTTCGACAACGTGCCGCCGGCGGACGTGGCGGTTCAGGTTCGCTGAAGCGACTCAGCGAACCTGAGTCAGGGCACTGTCGACCGCGTGCTTCACCGACGCGCGGATCGAGTCGCCCGAAGCCGGCGACACCTGGGCTGTGTCGCTGGCTTCGCGCTGGAGGTCCCTGATCACGCTCCGGGGTACCACGACCGCGAAGCTGTCCGGCCGGGAGCGGAGGCGGATCGTGCCGAAGGCCACGAGATCCTTCCCCGCGGTGTCCGCGGCTGTCAGGCACCGGAACGCTGTCTTCGCATTGATGTTGAAGGAAGTCCCCGCGCCGTTCTCGTTTGCATCGAGAAGGATGATGCATCGTGCCAGCCGCTCGCTCGGCACGGAATCGGCGAGTTGAACCGACACGGCAAACCCAGAGGGGAGCTTCGGCGCCGACCGGTACATCGTGATCCGGCGGACCGATCCAAGACGCACGCCATCGAGACTGAAGGGGACGAACCCGGGCACGGGGATGCTGATCGGGCCAACGCCATCGGCCACATCATGTACCGCTTCCCGGCCCTTCCCGATGCCCTTCGAGATGATCATTCCGACGGCAAAGATTGCCAGCGCGCCGAGGGCGATTTTGAGCCAGTAGTTCCGCATGGGGAATCCCGGTAAAGTGGTCCGCAAACGTTTCAATAGGTGACGTGGCGCCTCCCCCGAAAGTTTCAGCCCGGCGCCACCTCTGATCCGGTTTAACTTACCCCGCCTAGTCGCTTTGAGCGAAACGGCTTAGCCCATCTGACCGGAGAACGTGCGTGATCGAGGTCGACGGGCTGACGAAGCTTTACGGCGATTTCCCGGCAGTGCGAGATCTCAGCTTCAACGTGGCCGGCGGTGAGGTGCTGGGGCTGGTAGGGCCGAACGGCGCCGGGAAGACGACGACCATCCGTGCCATCGCGGGAATCCTTGCGCCGAGCGGCGGCACGATTCACGTGGCGGGTCATGACGTCGTCCGCGAGCCCGTGGCCGCCAAGTCTCTCCTCGCGTTCATCCCCGATGAGCCCCACCTGTTCGACTACCTGACGGTCGAAGAGCACCTCCAGTTCGTGGGCCGCCTCTATCGAGTCGCGGACGTCCGCGCCCGGATCGAGCCGCTCCTGGAGGAGCTTGAGCTCCTGCCGCGCCGGCGCTCGCTGCCGCCCGAGCTCTCGCGCGGCATGAAGCAGAAGCTGGCGATCGCGTGCGGGCTGATCCACAGCCCGAAGGCGCTCCTGCTCGACGAGCCGCTGACCGGACTGGATCCAGTAGGAATACGGCGGATGAAGGCGACGATCACCAGCCGCGCCGCAGGCGGCGCCGCCGTGATCCTGAGCTCCCACCTGCTCCATCTCATCGAAGAGATCTGTACCCGCGTGCTGGTAATGCGGGAGGGGCGCGCCATAGCCGTTGGCAGCATCGCGGAGATCAAGCTTCAGCGCCCGGAGCTCGCGTCCCTGCCGCTCGAAGACCTGTTCATGGCGCTGGTTCACGGCCCGGACCCGGCGTGAACGGCGCGCTCCTGTTCCTGACGGTACGGAGCGCGGCGAACCGGACACGCCGCCGGGCGGCGCAGCTCAGGAACCCGCGATACGCCGTTGCCTTCCTGCTGGGACTGGCTTTCCTCTGGATGTTCGTGGCCCGACGCCAGCCGGATCATGCCGGAGCGGTTCCATCGATCACGCAGCACCGCGAGCTCTTGATGGCGATCCTCGTCTCCTGGGCGGTGGCGTGGACCTGGGCGTTCGGAAGCCGGCGGATCGGCCTCAGCTTCTCGCTCGCCGAAGTCGACTTTCTCTTTCCCTCGCCCCTCGCGCGGCCGTCGCTGGTCCGGTTCAAGCTCCTGCATGCGCAGGGCCGCGTCCTCTGGAGCACGCTGGTCTGGACGCTGCTCGTGTCGCGCTCCGCGCCCGGGAGCATGACGTTCCTCCACGCCGTCGGAGTCTGGACGCTCTTGACCACGCTCCAGCTGCATCGGCTCGGCGCCTCGTTCACCAGGGTGGCCGTGACGCGACACGGACGCGCCGGCCTGGCGCGCCGCTGGGTGACGCTCGCCGTCGTGGCGCTCACGGCGACCGCTGCATTGGTGGTGCTGGCCGCGGCGGCTCCGGCCGTGGCCGAGGCCCTCCGTGGAGGCGGCACTACCCTGCTCGGTGCGCTCACGGCGGCGGCCGATACTCCGCTTGCCCGGGGGCTGTTGGCGCCGTTCCGGATGCTCGTCCGCCCGATCGCCGCGCACGATGCCCGGTCGTGGGTCCGCGCCATTCTGCCCGCGCTTGCCATCCTCGTGGCCCACTTCGTGTGGGCCACGCGCTCCGACGTTGCATTCGAGGAGTCGGCCGCGGAAGCGGCCCGGCGCCGTGCGGCCGCGTTGCCCGCACGCGCCCCGGGCGCGCCGGCTCCAGGTGGCACGGCGGCAAGGCCGGTGTTCCAGCTGAGCCCCGTCGGCAACCCCGCCGTCGCCGTGTTCTGGAAGAACATCACGGCGGTAGCTCGGGTGGATCGCGTTCGCCGCACAGCTGCGGGCTTCCTGTTCGTGGCTGCCGCCGTGGCGGTGCTGTCGCTCGGCAACTTCGGGCGGATCGCGCCCATCCTCGGTGCACTCGCCGGCACCTGGGCCGCCTTCTCGATTCTGATCGGGCCACAGTGGGTACGAAACGACCTTCGCTCCGACCTTCCCCACCTCGAGCTGCTGCGGAGCTACCCCGTGACGGGCGCGCAGCTCGTTGCCGCGGAGGTGGCCGCGTCGACGGTGTTGCTCACGCTGCTGCAGCTGATGCTGGCCTCGCTCGCGTATGTGGCGTTCCTCGGAGACCCGGCTGGAGCGGTGGCTCCCGATGTCCGGCTGTGGCTGCTGCTGGGTGGCGCCCTGCTCCTCCCGGCCGTCAACTACCTGGGCCTGCTCCTCCTCAACGGGGGCGCGCTCCTCTACCCGGCGTGGGTGCGCACGGGTCCGGGGCGTGCCGCGGGGGTGGAGGGGCTGGGGCAGAACGTGCTCTCGATCGTGGCGTACGGAGTGGCGCTGCTGGTGGCGCTGGTGCCGCCTGTCGCTGTCGGGGGAGCCGTGACGTGGGCGCTGCAGGGGACCGCCGGCGGGTGGGCCTCGCTTCCCGGCGCCGGAATCGCCCTGGGAGTCATCATCCTCGAATGCCGCCTGCTGGTCCCGCCGCTCGGGCGCACTCTCGAGCGGATCGACCTTCCGTCATCCGGCATCGAACCGGGCTGATGCGTCGTCCGGTGCCGTGACTCAGGCCCGGGGATGGAACTGCCGGTGCACCGACCGGAGATACTCGCGGTCCACGTGAGTGTAGATCTGGGTCGTCGACAGGTCAGCGTGCCCCAGCATCTCCTGCACTGCACGAAGGTCGGCGCCGCCCTCGAGCAGATGAGTGGCAAAGCTGTGGCGCAGCGTATGAGGCGTCACCCGCTTGGTGATGCCCGCGCGTTCCGTGGCCTGCTTCACGACGCCCCACGCGCCGACTCTCGACAACGGCTCGCCGCGCGCGTTGAGGAGCACCCGGCCGCGCGTACCGCCGCGATCGAGCTCCGGGCGCAGCGTGTGCAGATACACCGAGACGATGCCGATGACTCCCCGTCCGATCGGCACCAGCCGTTCCTTGCTGCCCTTGCCGAGCACGCGCACCAGGCCTTCCTCCAGCACCAGATCCGTCAGGCCCAGGCCGCAGAGCTCGCTCACGCGGAGTCCCGCGCCGTAGGCCAGCTCGAGGAGCGCCCGGTCGCGCCAGGCCAGGGGCCGGTCGGTAGCCGCTGCGGCCAGCAGCGCCTCCACCTCGCCGACACCGAGCGTATCGGGCAGCGTGCGCCAGCGCTTCGGGGTTTCGAGGCGGTCGCTCGGGTCGTCGCGCAGCACGCCCTCGCCCACGAGGAAGCCAAAGTAGGTTCGGGTGGAGGAAATCGACCGGCGGATGGTGGCGGGACTGAGTCCCAGATCCTTGAGAAGGAAGATGAAGTCACGCAGGATCGGACGGGTGAATCCCGCCGGTCCCGACACGCCGCGGGAGAGACCGAACTGACCCAGCCGTCGGAGATCCCGGAGGTAGGACGTTACGGTATTGGGGCTGTGCCCCGCTTCGAGCGCGAGATAGTCCCGGAAGGAGTCCAGCATGAGCTCCCGGTCGATCCGGGCCTGGACCTCGGTGGTCACCGCCTCGAGCCCGCCGCGGCCCGCTCCCGCGCCGCATGGATTTCCTCGGCACTGAGCCCGAGCAGCTCCGCGGCCGGCAGGATGAGCATCGCATCGTCACCCTGCACTGCGCAGTCGAGCGCGACCTGCCACATGCGCTCGACCAGCGCGATCCGGCGCTCCGCTCCGAAACGGGTCAGAATGCGCTCGCGATACGAGGCCAGCCGCGAAAGTTCGGGGTGGGGTGCGCCGTTCGCCAGTGCGAGCCGGGCGGGCGGCAGCTCCCAGCGGCGCCGCACCCGATCGGCGACGGCCACGCGCTCCGCCGGCATGAGCGTCGTCTCGGCATACGCGACCTCGAGCAGCAGCATGGCGGCGGCGCGTGCCGCCTCGTCATCCTGCCCCGGCAGCCCGCCCGGCGTCGCCTCGAACGCGCCATGCAGTGCGGTCCAGAGGGGCTCGCGGGCGCGC
>Ga0310810_10008377_pt1 | contig 11896 bp, 6 predicted proteins | sample NCmetagenome_FD_207641 | JGI IMG/M metagenome (GOLD analysis project Ga0310810, IMG submission 207641) | Soil microbial communities from experimental microcosm in Duke University, North Carolina, United States - NC | ecosystem: Engineered > Artificial ecosystem > Soil microcosm > Unclassified ...
TTGTTTTGAGGGTCGTATTTTAAATCCATTGTCCCTGGCGAATATCTTCTGGGCTCTTTGCATCTCCGCGATCATTTTATCTTCATTCTTGATGATCATGGACATTATTTGCAATTGGATCTGCCTCCCTTCGGGAGAGTTTTGGAGTCCATAATTCTTATAGCTCGTATAAATACTTTTCATATAATCGAAGTAATGGAGCGCCGCTTTTTTGAAATTATCAGCCTGTTTCACATTGGGTACTGGCTTTTTTGCAATGTCCCTGATGATCGTATCGATCTTTGTTTCCATCCGGGTGCTGACGCTGGCAATGCTATCATATTGAAAAGAAGCAAAATAGTTTTTTAACAGCGGAGCTGCTGCATCCATGCTTTTCCCAAGGTTTTTCTGCTTTTCTACGATCATGTCATTATAGTCAATCGCCAGTTTTGACTTACAGCCTGCGGCCAGGGAACAAATGATCGCAATTGCAACAATCGTTTTGCATTTCATAATCTACGCTTTATTCAAGTTACCCGAACTCCACGAATTCTCTATTTTACCAATATCAATCATATAAAAACAAAAAGCCTGCCTGTTCAGCGAATGGTGTTCCGGAGTTTTGCAAGGGATATGTTAGAAACCAGGGAAGTATTTCTCACAGTGGGTCAGCCTATAGGAGTCTCATGGGTAGTCCACCTTGCCGCAGGAAATGGTTAGCTGACTTCGAACGGGCTTGGTCGGGTGCAAAATACTGCATTTTTTCATTTCAGCTGGCTCGAAATTCCACTTTCCGGTCAACGCAATCCTTCTGGTCATACGCCTTCTTTTTGCGACAGAAAGCCATTTTGGGCGATAGAATACTTTATTCCCGGCTCTCCAAGGAGCTTTTTTTATGTAGTTTAATACCTGCAACCGAAACCCGCCAAGGCTTCTTATGAAATTTAATCCTGGTACAAGGAGAGTAATGATATCTGCCAGAGTTTATTATTTTTTTATCTCGTTGTTACTCTTCCCTGTTTGTTTCTCTGGGCAGGAAACCAACAGCCAGGCCTTCGCCCGGATTCATTCTGAAGACAACGAGGAAATCGCCGGAGCCAGCGTTACGTTAATTCACGAACCAACTCAAAATACTTATTCATCGATTTCCCGCGCTGACGGTTTTTTCTACTTTTTTAATTTAAAACCAGGAGGGCCCTATACTATTATAATAACATCGATCGGCTATGATACGCTCAAAAAAAATAATTTATTTATTCATCTCACTGAGGGTAATTTTCTGATCGATCATACAGAAACTGCGGACTTCACTCTTCAAAAGAAAATTACCTCACTTGAAGAAGTGAAAGTAGTCGCGAGGAACAATTACGCAAGCAAAACCGGTATAGAGACGATCATTACCGATGCTACATTGAGAACGATGCCGACGATAAGTCGCGGCATCCAGGATTATGTACGATTGGTGCCGCAGGCAAAAGTCAATGGTGATGGCGTGATGTCCCTTGCTGGTCAGAACAACCGCTTTAATGCTTTTTACATTGATGGGGCGAATAGCACTGATATAAAGGGCACATCTGTAAATGGTATGAATGGGGGACAAACCGGGTCGTCTCCCATTTCCATTGAAGCAATAGAAGAAACAAATGTTTTGCAGGCACCTTATAATACACAATACGGAAATTTTACGGGTGGAAGTATCAATGCCATTACACGCTCGGGGAGTAACGATAATAAATCCTCGATATGGTATTATTTTCGAAATGAAAACCTGACGGGCAGGTCGCCTCAACCTTTGGAAAAGACAGGATCACCCGGGGAATTTCATCGTCCACGACTCACAGAATTTTTTAATCAAACTTTTGGTGCATGGAACAGCGGTGCCCTGGTAAGGGATAAACTTTTTTATTTTGTACTTCTTGAAAGGCAGACCGACGAAAGACCTCAGCCATTTAATGTCCTGGATTATCGGGGCAACAGCAACGAACAGCAGTTGCTTGCGCTAAGCGAGTTTATAAAGTCCAGGTATCAGTACGACCCAGGTTCGTTTTCTGAAACAAAAGATCAGTTGGTGGCTACCCGTTTGAACATAAAACTGGATTGGAATACTTCGATAAAAGATAAATTGATGCTAAGCTACCGGCTCAACGATGCGTGGCGAATGACTTTGCCCCGGCCCAGCAGTGGGACCGCTATTTCTTTTCAAAATAATGGGATTATAATTCCTTCGACGACACACTCAGGATCCTTTGAGTGGAAGCATTTTTTAAAAAGCAACGCGAATAATCGATTACTGTTAACGTTTACCAACCAGGCGGATCAGAGAAAATGGATCGGGCAACCCTTTCCTTCAGTAACCATTATCGACGGCAATGGAACTCTCAGCTTTGGAAGTGAATCTTCGACGGGTCTCAATGATTTCAAGGCGACTGAATTTGGTTTATTCAATGCTTTTAACTATGCCAGAAAAAAACATGTGTATACAGCCGGCACCGATATCAACTATACTTCCCTTGATGTAAGTGGTGTAATACCCGTATATTTTGGAGGATATCAATTCAGAAGTGTCAGTGACTTTATGAATGAGTTGGGACCATCACGGTTACAACGCTTTTTCTATTTTACCGAAAACAATTCATTGAAATTTCACACATTAAGAACCAGCTTTTTTGTAAACGATGAATTCCGTCCTCGCACAGATCTCAAATTTAATTTCGGTCTTCGTCTCGATGCAAATTCAATTCTGACTAAGCCCGTGGCAGATCAATTCTTCAACGACAGTGCTATAAACGTTATTTCCGGTTACTATGATCTTGAGCAGGCCAGGTCCGGGAGCACGATGAATGCTCACTGGAGCGTTTCTCCAAGGGCCAGTGTAGAGTATAGATTGCCGCAGTATGGCATCTCCTTAAGAGCAGGCGCAGGTATCTTCCAGGGGCATATAGTCAATGCATGGTTGTTTGACATCTTCAACAGCAGCACAGGCAGCATCGATATCGTTCCGTCACAGTTTATTGCAGACCCTTACAATCAGCCAACTCCTCAATCGCTGAACGGTGATCCTGCAGATTTCAAAGGAATACTGAGCCTGGTGGCAAAACATTTTAAATATCCCTCAGTATTCAGAACATCTTTTACGGCGGAAAAGAAAACATTGAATAAATGGACTTTTTCCATCGAGGGTATCTTTACAAAAAATATCCACGAAGCAGTTTTCCGGAATGTAAATATTATGCCTCCTATCGGACAATCCGCTATGCCCGATTCAAGAAACATATATTCGACAAGTTCGCTCCCCCCCAAAATAGAACTAAAAAGCAGTGGAATAAAAAACATGTATGCCGGAGTTTATTTGCTCACTAATAATCACGATACAAAAGGATATTCATATAGTTTGAGTTTTGTTATTCAAAAGCAGGTCAAAAGATTTTCGTTTAACGCCAGTTACACTTACGGAAAATCAAATGTTCTTTTCGAAATAACGGGTCCTCAAACGCTCATCTCATCGCAATGGAGAAATATGGAAACCGTAAACGGAAGAAATTTCACTGCAGCCTCTGTTTCTGATAATGATCTGAGGCACCGGATCACTGGATGGATATCCAAAGAGTTCAATTATGCGAAGGGAAGAACCGCAACGATCATTTCCTTGTTTTACAATGGCCAATCCGGATCTCCTTACAGCTATGTTTACACAAACAGCATGATAAATGACAACGGCAAGCGAAACGAAAATTTTGACCTTATTTACATTCCCACTAAAGAAGATCTTGAAGAAATGAGTTTTGCTCCGATAACGGCGCCGGTTGCCTATTCCCCACAAGAACAAAAAGACGCGTTAAATGTATTTATTGAGTCCGATAAGTATCTTAAAAAGCATCGCGGCGAATTTGCTGAAAGAAACGGAGCGAGGCTGCCCTTTACACACAGCGTTGATCTCAGATTACAGCAGGACTTAATAATAAAGATCAATAAGAAACCTGTAAGGGTCAGTGTCATTTATGATGTTTTCAATTTCACAAACATGCTTAATAAAGACTGGGGGCACATCAACTTCCTCCTGAACGATAGCTATCCTTTGATAAGATTTGAGAGTTTTGTGAATACTGCTACGCTTACACCTCAGTACCAATTTACACCGCTCAATGGTAAACCTTATTCACTGCAACAGAGCACGCTCCCGGGGAGCAGTGCAAGGTGGATAAGCCAGTTGGGAATAAAAATAAATCTGAATTAAAAATTTCAATGTGCCTGGAGTTTTTCGAGGACGATCTGTTTGTATAACCGTCCGATAGGAATCTCGTTTGTTTCCAACTGAATCGAAACGCCGTTGTAGCCGGTAATTTTATCGAGGGAAACCATAAATGACCGATGAACCCGCAGGAACATGTGATCTGACAAGAGGTTTTCAGTTGCACTGATTGATTGTCGCACCAAAAGAACTTTGTTATTGGCAAGAAAAACCTTTACATAATCCTTCCATCCTTCTACGTAAATAATATCATTCAGGAATACTTTTTTCATATCCCTTCCTACCTTCAGGTATATAAATCCTTCGGAATTGTCTTTGGCACTTATTGATGACAAAGGTGCAACCTGTCCAACTAAGCGATTTAGTTTAGTAATCGCTTTGAAAAATCGTTCAAAAGAAACCGGTTTCACCAGGTAGTCAACTGCATCCAGTTCGTACCCATCAACGGCATAATCACGATATGCCGTCACGAATATAACTTTGGGCGGATGAGATAAATTCTTCAGAAACTCCGTTCCCAGCATTTTGGGCATCTTAATATCAAGAAAGATCACGTCGACGGTTTTCTGCCGCAAGACATCCAGGGCTTCAATTGCATTTTTACACTGCGCGACTATTTCCAAGCCATCAATATTTGAAATATACGAAGCCAGTACCTTTAAGGCGGGCGGTTCATCATCGATCAATAAGCAACGAAGTTTCATACTCAAGATAAAATGTTTTCGACTGCCCTCAGGGAAGCCCGGGCTGCAGGTTCTTCCTTTGCCTTTCTTTCATTTAATTCAACCAGCAATGAAACAACAAAAAAATTTCCTTCATCGTTAGTTCTTAATTCGTGCTTGCCGGGATATAAAAACGCCAAGCGCCTTTTTACATTCTGAACTCCGATCCCGCTACTATTAAAAGGCACGTGTATATTTTTGCTATTTATCATCTTACACTTAATGGTCTGTTTGTTCACCGATATATCCACGCTAAGCCATGGTTTTTCTATCTGATCAGAAGTGCCATGTTTAAATGCGTTCTCCAGGAAGGGAAGAAACAATAACGGGACGATGTATTTGTTTTTTGCATCCCCGGCAACCATCCACGATATTTCGATCTTGTTTCCATATCTCTCTTTCTCAAGGTCAATATAATTTTTCATGATCTCAATCTCTTTCTCCAGCAACACTTCTTCCGCTTTACAATCGTAAAGCATATAGCTAAGCAGTGAGGAAAGCTTTAAGATCAAACCGGGCGTTTTTGGAGAATTCTCAAGGGAAAATGAATAGATATTGTTCAAGGTATTGAATAGAAAATGCGGGTGTACCTGGGCCTTTAGCAATTGCAATTCGGCAGTCATTTTCTCTTTTTCAGCTTTGATCCAGTCCTGCTGTTTTTTAAACCAGTATTTAAACAATTTTAAAATGGCAACATTTGTCCCATGTACAGTAAGCAAGATATAGGACGTCAGCTGCCAACCACCTCTTACAATAGTGCTGAAGTGCAAGGCCTCCTGTCCAGGAACAAGAATATAAACCCTGTAGTAGTAATTGATAGCCACTCCGGCAATAATCCATAACAGTGCGACGAAAATAAATTGCACGAATTTTTCCCTTAATAAAAATTTAGGAACTATAAAATAGGCTAGCAAATAACTATATGGAATGGCGACCGGCAACCAGACGGATACGTTAAAGAGGTTGTGCCAAAGAGAAAAGTCCTGGGACATAGAATTGCGGCGTAGCATAAAATTATTCAAAAGAGTCCAGAAGACTATGTGCAACGACCAATAAAATATATGCCGCCGCAAACGGAATTGGGGTGAGAAAATAAACTTATTGGAAGCAAACTCCTTCATGGAATGGTATCATTCACAAAGTAGGAATTTAGAATGATTTGTGTCGGTATAAAGACAACAATGAGACGAACTGCCGGGTATTTACGATGAACAACAGGCTTCAATCACCAAAGCCATTCGTACACAGGAGTTGGTGTATTTCTAAAAATCAATGTGCTAAGCGCATTGGGACTGAAATTAAATTCAGTCATTCCTACCTTGGGTGCTAACCGCTGCTATGACAAAAAAAATATTTTCTCTTCCATCTATTACAATATTATTTCTTATTGGCGGTATTACTTTTCTCTCCTGTCAAAAAAAATTGTCGACGCCCATGAATGAGCCACCGGTCGCCAATGCAGGCAGAGATACCACTATCATCTTGCCAACCGACAGTTCGACTATTGATGGCCGTGCATCTTATGATCCCGATGGAACAATAAAAGAATACCGCTGGTCAAAAATTTCCGGGCCCGCTTCATTTGTACTTTTTCAACAAGAACCGGGTAAAGCAACAATCAAAAAATTGACGACAGGGATTTATCAATTTGAGTTGAGGGTAACAGATGATGGAAGTCTTTTCGCTTCGGACACTATGACAATAACAGTGCAAAATACAATGCCCAACAATTATGCACCAATGGCAAATGCCGGGCAAGACCTGACAATTGTCTTACCAGCAAATACTGTAATGCTTGATGGAAGCAGATCGCTTGACCCGGACAATAACATAAGCACCTATACATGGTCAAAAATTTCCGGGCCCGCTTCTTTTCAAATCACGAATCCTGAATCAGCACAAACATTGGCTTCTTCACTGGTGGAAGGATTATATCAGTTTGAATTGAAAATTGCGGACGCCGGCGGTCTTGTGAGCAGGGACACAATGGAAGTTACGGTACATCTTGCCGACATTTCTGTACAATGTGCATTGGGAAGACCCATTGTCGATGCCAGGTTAGTAAAAATAGGTTCACTTAGCGCAGGTCGGATCGCTTTGGTAAGTGCAACATCAGGAAGCAAGATAGTTTTTGCCGGTGGAATGGAAGTCGGCAGTTATTCTTCGCGAGTTGATATCTACGACACGATCGCCAAGGCATGGACGACTGCAGAATTGACCAAACCGGAACGACAAGGGATGGCTGTTGCCGGCGTTGGCAACAAAATATTATTTGCCGGCGGGGGTGACAATGATTGGGGTGAAACGACATCAAGGGTAGATATCTATGATGTTTCAAATAACAGTTGGTCAATTGCAGAGCTAAGCAAAGGGAGAGAATACCTGGCCGCAGCAACGATTGGCAATAAAGTTTTCCTTGCTGGCGGAACATCGTGGGAGACTTCAGCATCCGGTTACAGCACATGGGTCACGTCGAATGTAGTTGATATCTATGATAACATAACTGGTTCATGGACCACCGCCAGCTTGAGTGAACGAAGATCGAATCTTACTGCCACGACAGCCGGAAACAAAATTTATTTTGCCGGCGGGTACGCGGGCCCGATGGTGACCAACATTTCTCCGGTGATTGATGTCTTTGATGCGTCGACCAATTCCTGGTCGGTTTCCTTTTTGCAACAAGCGAAAGCCTCACACGCAAGTGTTGTCGTCGGTGACAAAATATTCTGGGGGGCAGGTATTTTCAATTATTTTGATCCAACTTTTTACCCATCGAACTCTGTTGAGATAAGAGATCTCAACAGCGGTGTTTCGTCTCACGTGTGCGTTATTCCTAAGATCAATCCTAATGCGGTGTCGACCAAAGACAGAGTCATCTTTTTCCCAGGAAATTTTGAAAACGGCGTGTATTCCGGTAATGAATTTGACATCTATGATCCGACCTCGGATCAATGGTCAATTGGTCGCATAAGCAAAGAAATCTACGATGCGACTGTTATTTCACTTAATAATTCGATCTACATAGCTGGAGGAAGAAATACACCAAACGGTCCGTACTTCACCGAAGTATGGAAACTCGAGTTTTAAATAAAACAGTGAAGTATGATAAATAAAATACTATTTACACTTTCAATATGCATACTTGCCACGGCGCTCTTTTTTTCGTGTCGCAAGAATTCAGAATGCGCAACCTGCCGCATGATTAACAAACCTCCGATTGCGAATGCCGGCAAGGACACTATAATCGTTTTGCCAGTAGATAGTATTTTGCTTGACGGCAGTTTATCAAAAGATCAGGATGGAACGATCAAAGGATATTTGTGGTCCAAAATTTCCGGACCTGCTTCGTCTTCAATTGTTGATTCGGCTTTACCCAAATCCATTGTAAAAAATCTATCAAATGGAATCCATCGCTTCCAGTTAAAAATAACAGATGATGAAGGTTTATCTGCGATGGATACGGTAATGATCACGGTTGACACTACAGTTTCCCAGGTCCATGCGCCTGTTGCCGATGCCGGCTCCGACCAGGTGATCACACCAGATGAGACCGTGTGGTTCGATAATGGACTTACGGTAACGCTCGACGGCACTAACTCTGTTGATCCTGATAATGACATTGTCTTTTATCGCTGGACAATGATTTCAACAGGCGGGTCATGTAGGATTTCCGGTGCAAATTCCGTTAAGGCGTCCGTGAGTTTTTACGATTTTGGCGTGTACCTTTTTGAGCTCGAGGTCAACGACAAGACTGCTCTTTCCTCCAAGGACACAGTAACAATCTCAATCGGTCGTGACACTACTAATCGATCACCGGTAGCCTTTGCGGGCCCTGATCAAACGATCTATCTGCCTCTAAATAGTGTACGACTCAATGGTTCGCTATCCTCGGACCCGGATGGTGATCAGCTTTCCTATCAATGGACTACGGTCTCCGGCACTTCATCTTTTAATATTTTAAATCCAAACGCTGCAGTTACGGATGTTACATCACTGGTCGAAGGCAACTACCAGTTTGAACTAAAAGTAACCGATCCTAAAGCACAATCGTCGTTCGATACGGTGCGGATCACGGTCGTAGCTTGTGCGACTGGCCGACAAAGGGTGAATGCAACATTAGCTCCATTCACTACGCTGCCTGAACAGAGATCAGCTGCAGTGGCATCTGCTGCGAATAAAATTGTATTTGCCGGAGGCGCTTCTGCCCAAGAACCATATGGATCAGCAAGAGTCGATATTTATGACATAATTACAAAGACATGGACAATTGCGCACCTCAGCGTGCCCAGGTATGGGATCACCGCAGTTGTTGTTGGGAATAAAATTCTTTTTGCCGGAGGTGAATCCGGAGAACTGGGTGACGCACTGTATGGGTTTCATTCCGAAGTTGACATTTATGATGCAGCGACCGATTCATGGTCACTATCACACATGAGTGAGCCGCAACATAACATGTCGGCGGCTGCGCTCGGCGACAAAGTGTTTTTTGCAGGAGGCAATACAAGCAGCAGCGCATACACCAACAAGGTTGAAATATATGATGCATCTGCCAATAGTTGGTCGCTTAAAACGTTGAGCGAGACAAAGGAGCTCACTTCTGTCGTTGCAGCTGATGGCAAAGTATATTTTGCCGGAGGTCACAACTATAACAACGGCAACAGCTTCTCGAATAAAATTGATATTTATGACCAAACATCTGGTGCCTGGACCACAGCAACGCTCACTTTACGCAGAGCCACGTGGGGTGGCATATCAATAAACAACAAAATATTTTGGGCCGGTGGTTATGATGAGAGGGGATTTCTTTGCAGTGTCGAAATTTTGGATATGGTATCACAAACCACTTCCCTAGACAAATTATCGAATGCAACATGGATAAGAGCGGCACTCAGCAATGGAAACAAAGTCTGTTTTTTTGGTTTTAGCAAAGAATTCGAAATCTATGATCCCAGCGCTGACGCCTGGTCAATTGGCGTGTTGCCCGATGATATTCAGATGTTGTTCTCCGCGAACAATAACATCTACGTGTCAGTAGGTTCCAATCCAAGTCAAATATGGAAGGTGCAATTCTAGGTATTGGGGGCATTCATTCCAATGGTCCATGAAGCGAAAGGCCAAATAAAACCATAAAAACCATCTAAAATTATCTGTTATGAAAAAATCAATCAAATGCCCACTACTTTTATTTCTCCTTGCATGTTTTTTTGTCGTCGTCGTTTCCTGTCAAAAGGACGAGAATAAGAACGACAATAATACTACCAAATCAAAAACAGAACTCCTGACCGCAGGAACCTGGAAATACATTGGCGCAACGATTAGCCCAGCATATGATTATTATGGTGACGGCACTCTCACAACAGACATCTTTAGCATTATGAAGGATTGCGAAAAAGATGATTTCGAAGTTTATAAAACAAATGGCACATGGGAGTATAATGAAGGTCCATCCAAATGCGATCCCTCGTATCCACAAATATTCAGCCTGCCCTGGAACTTTTCTGCCGACGAAACCAAATTGTTTGTAGGCACAGTCGAACACACAGTACTGGAACTAACTGCTACAAGACTTAAGCTCAGATATTCTGTGGAAGATTCGGGCGTCATTTATACGGAGGAGGATACTTACGAGCATTAGAATATTTCCATGATCTGTAACTAAATAAACCTTCATCTCAATGTCGGACCGCCGGGCATCGCTGAAGTTTCAATGAGTAAAAAGAATTGTTGATCAGGAAACCCGTGCCGCCTAAGCAATAAATGCATGGCGCTTTCCCACAATCTATATTCTTCGAGCGAGTGTAATTCCAGCAATCTTCCCAAATTTCATTTCAAAATTATCCATTCGCCCGTAAAAGTGCGTCATTCCCTCAATCTGGCTCCTTCACTGTTTTTGTTAACTCTATTTTTAGATAACAAGCAGGGAATATGACACAGACAACCATCCTTATCCACGAGCTGAAAGGTTTCGCAAGAAACGTTTTTGCACTTATTTGTGCAGCAATACTGGCTATTAGTATTCATGCTCAATTAAAAATTCATGGCAAGATCGTTGACTCGACGGGCAGGCCGATCCTAAATGCGAACGCGCTACTGCTCAACTCCAGGGATTCGCTATTGGTAAAAGGAATGCTCACTAATGAGGAAGGAGGCTATACCTTTGAAAATATAGTCGCCGGCAACTACGTGATATCAGCCACTCACACCGGTACTAACCCGGTTTATAGTAAACCGTTTGAAGTAAATGGCAAAGAAGGTAACCTGGACATGGGTATGACAAAGCTGAATGAGACTTCAAAAACTCTAACCGGCGTTACGGTAATCGCTAAAAAACCTCTCTATGAGCAAAAGATCGACCGCTTACAGATAAACGTGGCCACAAGCATCACACTGGCCGGTACGACAGCACTGGATGTGCTGGAACGGTCGCCAGGGATAAGAGTAGATCGCATGAATAACTGGTTATCCATTAATGGAAAGGGTGGTGTGATCATCATGATAAACGGAAAAAGAAATTACATGGACATTTCTGCATTGGTGCAAATGCTCGCTGCCATGCCATCGAGCAATATTGAAAAGATCGAGATCATTACAACACCTCCGGCAAATTACGATGCACAGGGAGATGCGGGCATCATCAATATTGTACTCAAAGCCAATAATCAATACGGAACGAATGGATCCTATTCGGTCACGGGGGGCTACACCCGGGGGTTTGACGGCAACGGTAATTTTGTTTTTAACCATCGGAAGAACAAAATAAATCTCTTTGGCAATTATTATTTGTATGGTTCTACCTCCATCCAGACCAACACGAGCTATCGTGCGGTTACTTACCAGGGTGACCTTAAAGAGAATTATTCAGAAAATAACCGGGACCCGGTGACACATCAGCACAATGTCCAGGTCGGAATGGATTACGAGATCAACAAAAAATCGATTGTAGGTT
>Ga0310810_10008378_pt1 | contig 11895 bp, 11 predicted proteins | sample NCmetagenome_FD_207641 | JGI IMG/M metagenome (GOLD analysis project Ga0310810, IMG submission 207641) | Soil microbial communities from experimental microcosm in Duke University, North Carolina, United States - NC | ecosystem: Engineered > Artificial ecosystem > Soil microcosm > Unclassified ...
AGTCCGACGACGAGTATCGATTTGGCCAACGTATAGATAATCGATCCTCCCGAGCCCTCGACATGGCTGGCCAAGATCGGCGTCACGAGCATCATCGGCACGACGGCAAGGTCCTGGAAAATGAGAATGCCGATGGTCGTCCTCCCATGAATCGAATCGCTGTCTCCTCGATTGGCAAGCGCCTTCAAGACGATTGCCGTGCTGCTGAGAGACACGAGGAATCCCCAATAAATGCCTTCTTGCCACGTCAATCCAACGAACATGGCACCGAGCCACGCGACCAGCAGCACGCTGCCCACCTGGATCGGTCCGGCGATGAAGAGCAACCGACGCAGCGACGCCAGCTGAACCAGAGAAAATTCAATGCCGATCGTGAACAAAAGCAGTACCACGCCGATCTCGGCGAGGACCTGAACCGTACCGATGTCCCCGATGAGATTCAGGCCGTGGGGCCCGATGAGGGCACCGGCAACCAAGAACCCGGCGATCGATGGAAGCCTGAATTGATGGAAGACGAAAACGACGGCGATCGAGACGGAGAAAATAACCAGCAGATTGCCCAACACGCCGTAATCAGTCATAGCGGCCACTCGTAAAATGCGCGACACGCGGTGAAACGGCGGGTCTCGGCGCGAGAATACCCCAGCACGGCCAAACGAACAAGGGCAGGCCCCCTTGTTGCCTCACACGACGTTAGGTAGAGTGGCGTCCGTGATTCGGGCCATCATTTTCGACTTCAACGGCGTCATTGCCGACGATGAAACACCGCATGTCGTGTGTTTCCAACAGGCGCTCGCCGAAGCCGGCCTGACTCTGACAACCGAAGAGTATTATGGCGCCTATCTGGGAATGGATGAGCGGACATGCACAAGGATGCTGCTGGAGCAACGTGACGGGGCCTATGATGAAACGGAGGTGTTCCGGATTGCCGAGCGGAAAGCAAAGCTCTTCCAAGCTCATACCGCTTTGCACAAGCCGTTACTCTTTCCTGGTGTCATCGATTTCGTTCAAGCGGCAAAAAGCCGTTATCGCCTTGCGATCGCGTCCGGCGGCCGCCGGACGCAGATCGATGCGGCATTGTCCGGGACTGCCATCGCCAGTGATTTCGATGTGATCGTCGCCGCCGAGGACTGTCCGATCGGAAAGCCGGATCCGTCGATCTATCTTCTGACGCTCGAACGGCTCAATACCTGCTGCAGTTCGGGTCACGACTTCACCTCCGCCGAATGCCTGGTCCTCGAAGATTCTCTTGCGGGCATCCGCTCGGCAAAGGCCGCAGGCATGCACGTGCTTGGCGTGGCCAATACCTATCCCGTTGATAAACTGCACGAAGCGGATGACGTTCTGCCGAGTCTCGAGCATATGACTCCTGAGACAGCCATGGACCGGATCGTGTAAAGCGGCTCTGGAAGCCGATTCACGGATTGTCTGCCAGCCTCCACACCCCTCCAAAGATGCATAGACGCCCTCTTCGTCCTTGTCATAGTTTGTCAGCACGTCGGTAGCCAATCCAAACGATGACGCTCAAAACTACGCTGACACAGATTCATGGGAGGTGTTGTATGCGGCCATTCATAATTTCCACAATCGTCGCCGCGGCCGCGCTCGTCCTGGCCCAACCGGCAATCGCCGACACAAATGAGACGGTAAGATTCGATCCCGCACGGATGTGGGAATGCACACAAGCGGACGGATCACCGATCTATACCAATAAGGAACGGGCCGGATGCAAGCTCATGGTGATGAAAGAGCTCTCGGTCGTCCCTTCGTTGGATCAGATGCCGACGTATCGGTCGCCTTATGCCGCGGCACCTTCCTCCGAGATGTCCTACCCCATGGAACGCTCTCCGGTCATCATGGGTGCGCAGGGGCAGGCAGTTCCGGACTGGGCTCAGACTTGGCATTCGAGCGTTGCGTATACCGGCAGGTCGACACAAATGGAAGTGTGTTCGCTGTATGGTGAATGGGTCAATTTGGTTCAAAAAACCCGAGGAGGGTTCTTCTACGGAACGGACCCGTCATACGGTGGCGACCTGACGGGGCGGAACCAGCGGGGCGCAAGCTTCTCATTCTATGACAACGCGAGGTACCAAACGTTATCGCGGATCTTTGGGACGGGATTCGTTCCGGTGGGCTGCCAATAAGCGCGTCATCCTGTGCTCTTCTTCACGGCGTCGGGCCGCCGGCCCGACGCCTCACTTCAGACCTTGTAAAAGCTCCGATACCATTCGACGAAGCGCGGAATGCCCACCTCGATCGGCGTGGACGGCTTAAATCCGACATCGCGGTCCAGATCTTCGATGTCGGCATAAGTGGCTGGCACATCGCCAGGCTGCATCGGCATGAGCGTCATGTCCGCCTTCTTGCCCAGCGCCCGTTCCAACACCTCGATGAAGCGTAGAAGCTCCACCGGCTGGTGATTCCCAATATTGTAAATGCGAGCCGGCGCCGAGCTCGTGCCCGGGTCGGGCTTGTCGCCCGTCCAGGCAGGATTCGGCTGCGCCGTGTGATCGAGCGTTCGAATGACGCCCTCGACGATGTCGTCGATATAGGTGAAATCGCGCCGCATCTTTCCGTGATTGAACACTTCGATCGGTTTGCCTTCGAGAATCGCCTTGGTAAACAGAAACAGCGCCATGTCGGGTCGTCCCCACGGACCATAGACCGTGAAAAACCGTAGACCCGTGCACGGAATGCGGTAGAGATGCGCATAGCAGTGGGCCATCAATTCATTAGCCTTCTTGCTTGCCGCATAGAGAGAGACGGGGTGATCCACATTGTCATGCACGGAGAACGGCATGCGAGTATTACCGCCGTATACGGAACTTGACGACGCATACACCAGATGTTCGGCTTTGATGTGCCGGCACCCTTCCAGGATATTCATGAAGCCTTCGATGTTGCTGTCGGTATACGCATGCGGATTGATGAGCGAATACCGCACACCGGCCTGGGCGGCAAGATGCACGACGCGCCGAATCGGGTACTCGAGAAACAACTCCTTCATCCCCTGCCGGTTGGCCAAATCGAGCTTGAGGAATTGAAACCCGTTCAGCGGCGTCAGTCGAGCGAGGCGCGCCTCCTTGAGCCGGACATCGTAGTAATCATTCACATTGTCGAGACCGATGACCTGATCGCCGCGGTCGATGAGACGTCGGGCCACGTGAGACCCGATGAAGCCGGCTGCGCCCGTGACAAGCGTGAGAGTCCTTCCTTGCGTCATAATGCGTCCTCGATGAACAGCTCGATGATCATTTTCCGCCGCGCTGATTCATGAACGGCGGCTCCCCGTGCGCGGCACGATACAGGTTCAATGGCGCCAGTGTCTCGAAGACCGACCGGATGACGATGCGTCCTTGGCCGTTGTCGGTAAACACGTCCAGCGCACGCCCGTAATGATATCCGCAGCCGTTCGATTCGAGAAGCGTCTTGAGACTTTCGGGCGGATCCCAATGAGCGGTGAGCAGCGCCGTTCGGGCGGGATTGCGCTGGCTGAACATGAACGAGAGATGGTCGGGGTACCAGTCGGCTCCCCCGGTGGCATAGGAGACGAACAGGTCGGCTCTGGCGGCGGCACAGAGTTCAGCAAGATACCCATTCGTCAAGTAGCCGTTTTCTCCGACATCCAGCCATTTGCCGGGATGTGACAACGGGGCATGCGCCGCGAGACTCCGGATCTCGAGCAACTGCTGCTGCGAGGCAAATACCAGCTTGATCGGACCGAATTTGTCGACCAGCCGTCGAATCACGTCGTCCTTCAAGGCGGATCGCCCGTCATTCGTCGGTCCGCTGTCCGCATGGACTAGCACGTTGTGGCCACGATCGCTGATCAGATAACAATTGCGCGGCATCTCGAGGTCGCAGGGATCTTCTCCATAGAATGGGACGGAGACCACCGTTCCTCCTTCGAACGGCCAGACCTCCCCGTGTGCCAGCTCGACGACCCGGCCGAAGCCCAATTCCCTGAGAAGCGCCGGATAATCGTAAAAGAAACGCTTTTTGTTTCGGCGGCTCGGCACGATCACCGGCGTGTCTTTGGGCAGGTGGAGTAAGGTGCGCGGATCGACATGGTCGTCATGATCGTGCGTGAGGAAAATTGCCGCGGGCTTGGGCAGCAGCGACGTCCATAGGGACGGCACCGAGGATTCGGCAAACCAGGGCAGCAGCCACGGATCGAACAGGAACACATTGGCCTGCTGGCGGTACAGCAGCGCCGCATGCCCGAGATGGACCGTATCGCGGTCCTCAACGGATTCGAACCATCGTTGGCGCATGGAACTGACCGGAGCACTGCACAGGCATTCATACTGCTGCAACGCCTCCATCAGACGGGAAAGCACGGGCTGCGCCTCTCGCGGCGCCGACACGACGACGGTCTTGATTTCCTCCGTCCGGTGACTTCCGTCCAACATGCCGATTAATTTTCCGACGATTGGTCCCAACGCGCGCTGATCGAACCCGATCGGAATGGCTTGCCGTTTGACGGAATGGAAGATGCGCAGACCGCCGTTCGTCACGGACGATGATTTGGCGGGCTCAAACGGCACATCCCACTGGAAGGCGCCGTCGGACTTGCGACCGCAACGAATATGCCGGCTCAAATGGGGACGCGCATTGACGACCTCGGCATAGGCGTCTTCGAGCCGCTTTTGACGGTCCGGATCGTCAACCGGCGCCCGCTTGGAGAAGACATCGCTGAGGGCGGTATCGATCGAACTGGCCAACAAGAAATGGGCTTCCTGCAGTGCGGCGACGACCTCAGGGGCAAGACCGCCGACGAAGGGAAAGGGGCCCGGCGATTCGGCGCTTTCCAGTTGCACCCAACACCAGGGGGCAAGACTCAGGAAGTGCTCCGATGAAAGATTGTTCCAGGTTGTGCCCATTCAGGCCCGTTCACTGATCGTTGGTTCGTACAGCGCTTGGATCACGTTGCCGTCCGGATCGGAAAAATAAAATGAATAGCTGCCGTCGCGATGCTGTTTCGGCGCCTTGGCAATCGCGCCCCCGAGCGATTCGATCCTCGGCTCGATGTCCCGATACATCCGGTCGACTGAACCAGGATCTTTAAGAATCACGCCGATATGATCGAGCAGCTGTGCTTTCGGAGGCTGATAGGCGGAGAGTTCTCCCTGCGGGATCTGATGGAGCGCGAGATTATCGGTTCCGGAGCTGAGATACAGATTGCCGGCGTCCGGCTCCCAGACCACCTTCATGCCCAGGATTGCCTCATAAAACGCACGAGAGCGTTCAAGATTTGTGACGCGCAAGGCCACATGGCGGAAACCTCGATGCATGGCTGGACCCATGACGCTCCATTGGCAGGGCTCACGATGTGGTGGACTGCCTGCTGCCGTATACTAGGTGGGCTTCTAGAGCGCCGTCAAACTGAATTTCGCCGGGACGAAGACGCTGCGGCCACCTTCAGCAGTGTGTTACGATGCATCCCTGGCACACGCAGGAGTCCTTCATGTCTGTCGTCTTCGTGCTCATTTCGGTCTTCCTCCTCGTCCCCTGCGCGCTACTGGCAAACGATTCAGCGAAAGACGCCGCCCCGATGGTGCTGGTCCCTGCCGGCCCGTTTCCGATGGGTGTTCCGCCGGGGGACAGAGACGGAGGACGCGATGAGTACCCGCGTCATGAAGTGTATCTCGATGCCTTTGAGATCGATGGATACGAAGTGACGAACGGCCGCTACTTGGAATTCGTCAAGGCGACCGGGCACCGGGTGCCTCAGAATCCGAAGAATCCTACGAGGAACCTCTGGCAGGGAGAGGCGATCACCGAGTCGTTGGCCGATCGCCCGGTTGTCAATGTGGATTGGGCGGATGCTGCCGCCTACTGCACATGGGCAGGCAAACGGCTGCCCACCGAAGCCGAGTGGGAAAAGGCCGCGAAGGGCAACCATGACTGGCGCTTCCCCTGGGGCAATGTCGAACCCACCGCCAAACATCTCAACTACAACCAACAGTGGATCGGCGAGAAGACCTTGATGCCGGTCGGGAGCTACGAAGCCGGCAAGAGTCCGTATGGCGTCTACGATATGGCGGGCAACGTCTGGGAATGGGTCAACGACTGGTACGATGCCCGATACTACGAGAAAAGTCCCACCAAAAACCCGAAGGGACCCGAGACAGGCACAAAGCGGGTGCTCAGGGGGTCCGGGTGGCAGAATGAAACGCCGACCGTGCGCATTTTCACGCGGGTCGACAGCGATCCGTCCGTCAGAAACGAATCGACCGGATTCCGCTGCGCCCGCAGTGCGAAATAATCATTTGCGCTGAGACTCTCCGCCGCCGTCGTGGTACAACCGTGTCATGACCGGATCCGACCAGCCAGATCAACTCAGAAACAAGACGAAGCAATTCGCCATCGGCATCCTGAAGCTCTGCGGCCCCCTTCCGAAAACGCCCGAGACCCTTGCCATTCAAACACCGCTGGTAAAGGCCGCCACGACCTTGGCCGCGAACTGCCGTGCGCTCGCACGCGCCTGGTCGGAGGACGATTTTCACCGTAACCGGAATCTCGCGTCCGGAGACGCCGATGACTGCGTGTTTTGGCTTGAATTGCTCGCCGCGGCCGGGACCGATCAGGACCAGCCGATCCAGGTATTGCTCGAGGAAGCATCGGAGATCGTGGCACTTCTGTCAATTTGCGGCGAGCCGGACAGGCCAACACCAGCAGATCAACCTAAAGCAGAGACCGCCCCGAAGGTAGAACCGCCTCCCGCACCGCCCCCGCTTCCCTCCGACTTTGGAGGGTTACGGATATTGTCATTTGAAAGCCGCATGGCCGCCGACATGGCCAGATTGATCCGGCGGCATGCCGGAGAACCACTGGTCGTCCCCGCCTTGAGGGAAATTCCTATTCCGCTTCAAGACAATGCCGCGGTGTTTCGCTTCGGCGTGAAACTTATTCTCCATCAAGTCGACCTTTTGATTCTGATGACCGGTGTGGGCACCAAGGCGCTGTTTGAAGTGCTCCAGACTCGGTACCCGCTCGCCGAGATCATCGAAGCGCTCAAGAAAACCATCGTGGTCACGCGCGGTCCCAAGCCGCTGACCGTACTGAAATCGCTGGGCGTGGAGGCCAATATCACGGTGCCCGAACCCAACACATGGCAAGATGTGATCGCCACCCTGGACTACTACCGCCCCGTACAGGGGCTAAAAATTGCCATACAAGAATATGGCATCTCCAAGCCGGAGATGATCGAGGATTTGAAAAGGCGGGGCGCGGACGTGTTTTCAGTGCCGGTGTATCGATGGGCGCTTCCGGAGGACACGCGGCCGCTCGAAGCAGCGGTTGGAGAAGTGCTCAACGGGACGATCGATGCGATGATGATTACGAATGCCGCTCAAATCGACCACGTCATGCAGATGGCGGAGCGTGACCAGAAGGCTCAACCGTTTCGAGAAGCATGCAAGAAGATGGTCGTGGCTTCCATCGGCCCAACTGCGACGGAAAGTCTTAAACACCATGAGCTTGAGGTAGACTTCGAACCGTCACATCCGAAGATGGGCGTCCTCGTCAAGGAATTCAGCCAGCGAGTTCATTCCCTTCGGCAAGCCAAGTCGGCCCAACAGCCGGAAACCTGACCGCCAGCCTAGGTCTATCGCACGCTCGTTTGGGTAGGTGTGGACGGCTCTGACGGGTCTTGGAGATCACGGGCACAACGGAATCCAAGCCAGTTCATTTTCGTCTGCGGCTCGGTGCCGTTCCGCTGCGCCGGGCGCACGGAAGGCGTACTGTCGATCCATGCTCCCCCTCGGAAAGCCCGCTGTGTGCCCTTCTCCGGGCCCTTGGGATTCCGGTCCGGCGCCTTCTTGTAGTACTGGGGGTCATACCAGTCCGCAGTCCATTCGGCGACATTGCCCGCCATTTGAAAGACGCCATAGGGACTGACCGCGTTCTCATATTTGTCGACCGAAATAATCGGCGGATACAGCAACAAACGCTCGGGCCGGTCGCGCACCGGCCCCGACAATCCCGTGCGGCCAAAGTTGGCTCGGCTGAGGCCGGCCGGTTCGTTCCCCCAAGGATAGATCCTTCCATCTTCGCCCCGAGCGGCCTTTTCCCATTCGGCCGATGTCGGCAAGCGCTTGCCGGCCCACTTACAGTACGCCTCGGCGTCAAACCATGAGACGTGCATGACCGGGTGGTTGGCCATCGTTTCTTGGAAGTTTCCGCCGTCGTATTGCCAGTCGATCAATGGGTCACGATTGGTCGCCAGAACAAATTTCAAGAACTGTACGGTCGTGACCTCGTATTTATCAATCTCATAGGCGTCGAGGTACACTTTTCGTTGCGGGAACTCGGCGGGATAGGCATTCCGGTCAACTTTCTTGTCGCTTCCCATCAGAAACGTCCCGGCCGGAATTCCAATCATCTCGTCATGCGCAGGCAGCTTCGCCCGTTCCGCCGCAATCTTTTTTCCCTCCGGCGTCCATTCCCTGGTCACGTCCGCCACGTCCAGCGCCCAGGCCCACATCCCAACGCTGCACAAGATTCCCAAGACCATTGCCGCTGTGATACTCGCGCTTCGCACAATTGCCTCCCTGATGTTTCCTTATTGGACTTTCGGCCGTCCGCTTGAATCTCCGTCGAATTCTTCCAGCGGCTGAAAGTTCACCGGCAGGTTGAACAGGTAGTCTGAAACGGACCGCATTTTTACATGTTGATACTCCACAATCCAACTGCCGTCTTTCTTTGCCAGCTTCATGGGAAAGTGAAGATCGGTCGCGACCCATTGATAATATTGCTCCACATGCTCACCCTGCTTCGTAGTCACTTCGTACAGAATCGTGGGATGCCCCTCGCGGACTTCCGTTCCGATTTCCTGCCGTTGAACTTCCCCTTGGAGCGCGGGCGTGACGCGAAGGTCCTGTTCGGCATCGTAGGGCATCGTTTTGAAGTGCTTCATGCGTGACAGGAGCAGCCAGACCACCTGTTTGTCCTTTCGGACGATCGTGACGTTGACCGGACCCAGTTCATGGTGCTCGATGCGCCACATCTGATCGCGGTAGTAGATAACCGCCTTATGAGTTCGGCCATCAATCTTGGTGATTTGGTCGGCGGTAAACTCCAGTGCAAACGAGGAATTCGTGATCCCGAGTCCCAGGAGAAACGGATTCAGAAGTCTCAGCCACCGGCGCATTGTCGTATCCCGATACCCCGCGCACCTGCTCGCGCGCCCTGCAAAGGGGGACCTCATCATGAATGGATGGCCAGCACACCAGCACCATTGATGGCGCCTGACTTCAAATTTTGCAGCGCTCGATTGGCTTCGGCCAATGGAAACCGTTGGGTCCTGGGCCTGATGGGAATTGCAGCCGCGTCACGCAAGAAATCGAGGCCATCCTGGCGTGTATTGGCGGTTACACTCGAGAGCGTCCGTTCGCCAAAGAGATCCCGGTCATAATCGATCGGTGGAATCGTACTCATGTGAATCCCCGCGAGCGCCAAGGTACCCCCTCGCTCCAATGCGCGCAATGCCGGCAAGACCAGTTCCCCCGTCGGCGCAAAGATAATCGAACTCTGTAACGGGACCGGAGGCGCTTCTGAAGCTTCACCGACCCATGCGGCGCCCATGTCACGAGCCAATGCCCGGTGTTCCGCCTTGAGGGAGCAGACGTACACGTCACAGCCCCAGTGGCGGGCGATTTGAATGGCGATATGCGCAGACGCCCCAAAACCGTACAGCCCAAGTCGCTGGCCGGGCTGCACTCGGCTAAGCCGCAGCGCGCGATATCCGATGATGCCTGCACACAGGAGCGGAGCGGCTTCTTCATCGGAGAATGCAGCGGGAATGGGATAGGCAAACGAAGCGGGAACCACGGCATACTCGGCATACCCACCGTCGACCTGATAGCCCGTAAAGCGGGCGGCGAGACACAGATTTTCTCGGCCGCTACGGCAGTAGTGGCACTCACCACAAGTCCCTTGCAACCAAGCGATGCCCACTCGCTCGCCGACCCGCCTGGTCGTCACACCGGACCCGAGACGGGTAATGGTTCCGACGGCCTGATGTCCCGGGATCAGCGGCAGTTTTGGGCGGTCTAGTTCGCCCTCGATCACGTGCAAATCGGTTCGACAAATCGCGCACACGCTGACTTCAACGAGCACTTCGCCCGGTCCTGGTTCCGGGGCCGGAACGTCGCGGAGAACGAGAGGACCGGCGGCCACATCGCCGATGTGTCCAAGCACCATGGCTCTCATGATCATAAAGGGGAAGAGGAGACTGACGGCAATTCGGAGAACGTCATGGTGAGCGCGTCGACGGCCTCAGGCCTGTGCTACGGTTTCGCCTTGATGCATTCGATGTCGAGCTTGATCAAGACTTCGTCGCCCACGACGACACCGCCGCCATCGAGGGTCTTGCTCCAGACCATCCCGAAATCTTTACGGTTCAGTTTCCCTTCGGCGTTGAAACCGGCCCTCAGATTCCCCCCTGGATCTTTGGCCACACCGTTGAAGTTTCCGATCAGCGTGATGTCTTTCGTCACGCCGCGCAAGGTGAGTTCACCGACCGCTTGATAGCCGTCCGCGGTCTTCTGGTAGTGCTTCATCCGATAGGTCATCGTCGGATACTTCTCGACGTCGAAAAAGTCCGCGTTGCGCAAATGCGCATCCCGCTTCTCGTGATTGGTGGTGACGGATGCCGTCTTGATCGTGGCCTCGATAGTCTTCACGGTGCCGGCTTCGGCGTCCATGTCGATGAAGCCTTGATATTCGGCGAAATGTCCGGTGGTTTTCGACACGAGCATGTGGGCGACGCGGAATTCCACGGTCGAATGCTCGGGATCCACGTTCCATCGGACCGTGTCTGCTTGGGTCAGAGTCGGCCATAGGGTCAGAAATCCGACGACTGCCAGTGCGGTCGGGATCACGCGTGCAATGATCATCTCAACCTTTTTACGCTTCACAACCGGCCGGTATCACTTTTTCAAGGGAACGGGCGCTTCCAGCTTCCCGTTCGAGGTGTTGCCCACCGACTGCACGTCACGCGTCTTTACCCTCGCTCCGGTCCTCATACGGACGTGCACGTCAATCGGTTCGTCGCCCACATCTTCAGGCACCGGCGGAAACGGCTGGGCGTTGACCACCGCATAAATCCCTGCTTCATCGATCTCACGGGCGCCAGAGCCCTTTTCAATTTCGATCAATTGCGCGCGTCCGCTCGGGTACAACTTGAACCGCACGCGGACCGTTTCACTGCTCGGCCCCCGGCGGACACCGCGTACCTGCCGCGACCAACTGCGGCTGACGAGGAGGCTCACTTGCTGCCAATAGGCCTTCCCCTGTCCAGGATCGGCGAGAGGCATGAGATCCTCTTCGACCAGCGCCCCCGTCTCGACCGGCGCACCGCCGGGTTGGGGCTCATCGACGATCAGGTCGCTGACCGAGGGTTCCTCGGGGCGGACAGCAGGCGGTTCGCTCGTATCGCTGACCGGCTCCTGATGCTCTAATGTCACGTACACGATTCGTTTCATAAACCGCTCGAGTTTGTCCGGACGCGACCTGGCGAACGTGACCTGGATACGGGCGGCCTTCTGATGAACGGACGTCCTGCTCGTCGGTATGGGATCGAGCGTGACCTCCGCCTTGAAGGTGGAGCTTTCGGCATCCGGCTCCAGCGTGATGACCTGAGGTTCAAACAAAATAGATTCGCACAGGGCTACGGTCGGCACGGCCCCCGGAGCGACTCCGCCCAGCGTGATGAGCAGCGTGAGGGGCTTGCCGGTCTGCAGATCACCCTCTGAATCCTGCTGATGCAGTTCGAAGCGGGCCCATCGGGGAACGGGACTAGAGGCCGAAGAAGCGGAGTGTAGCGGGGGAACCACGAGCCAGAGGGCGACACACAAGAGCCCTGTCAAACATGTCAGGGTTTGACACAGT
>Ga0310810_10008379_pt1 | contig 11894 bp, 12 predicted proteins | sample NCmetagenome_FD_207641 | JGI IMG/M metagenome (GOLD analysis project Ga0310810, IMG submission 207641) | Soil microbial communities from experimental microcosm in Duke University, North Carolina, United States - NC | ecosystem: Engineered > Artificial ecosystem > Soil microcosm > Unclassified ...
TCGAAAAAGACCGGCACGCCGGTGATGATGCGCATCAGCCGCGAAGAAGAGCTCTACATCGGCCGTGCGCGCACCGGTCTGGTGGGGCGGGCGCGCGCCGGGTTCGCGGCAGACGGACGGATCACCGCACTCGATCTGTTCATCGTCGAGGACAACGGTCCGTACGGTCCGATGGGCGACTACCGATCGGCCGGCAACGCCGCCTCGCTCATCTGGCAGCCGCTCGCCATGCGCTGGCGCGGCGCCGCGGTCATCACCAACACGCCGCCGCGCTCGCAGCAGCGGTCGCCGGGGCCGATGCAGGCGAACGCCATCATGGAGCCGGTCGTCACCAAAGCGGCGAAGAAGCTGGGCCTCGACCAGGTCGCGATTCGACGCATCAATTCGCCGGAGGGCAAGGCGCTCTACGGCGCGCCACGAGCCAACGGACAGCGGCCGCACATCACGTTCGCGTCGGTGAAGCAGGCGCTCGATCGCGGCGTCGAGCTCTTCAACTGGGAGGAGCGCAAGGCGCGATCCGGCAAGCGGCAAGGATCGAAAGTGCGCGGCATCGGCGTCGCGGTCGGCCCGCACGGTGCGGGCTCGATCGGCTACGACGGCCTGATGACGATTCGTCCCGACGGCATGCTGTACGTGCAGTCCGGTGTCGGTAATCTCGGCACACATTCGTGCATCGACCTGGCGCGGGTCGCCGCCGACGTGCTCGCCATGCCGTGGGACAGGGTCATCGTCCAATGGGGGAGCACGGCCAAGAACATCCCGTGGTCCGCGATGTCAGTCGGAAGTCAGACCACGCATGCGATGACCCGCGCCAATCTGGCGGGCGCCGTTGATGCGCGGCTGAAGCTGCAGGAGATCGCGGCGACCGATCTGGGCGGCTCGCCGCAGGACTACACGCTCGGCAACGAGCGCGTCTACCGCCGCGACAACCCGTCGCGCGGCTTGACCTACGCCCAGGCGGCGTCGCGCGCGATCGCGCTCGGCGGCAAGTTCGACGGCCACGAGCTGCCCGAAGACCTCCATGCGATCACGAAGAAATCGGCCGCCGCGCTGGCAGGCCTCGGCCTCATGGGCGTCGCGAAGGACACCTATCCGCACGACGGCGACACCTATTCCTTCGTCGCCGGTTTCGCCGAAGTGGAGGTCGACGTCGAAACAGGGAAGACGCGGCTCATCGACTACCTCGCGGTCGCCGACGTCGGCACGGTCGTCAATCCGCGCAGTCTGCACGGGCAGATTCTCGGCGGCATCAACCTGGGCATCGGCCACGCGCTGCAGCAGAAGTTCGCCTACGACCAACACTACGGCGTCGCCCTCGCGCGGCGCTTCTATCAGAACAAGCCGCTGACCATCCTCGACATCCCGGCAGAGATGCGCACCGAGGTGCTCGGCATCGCCGACCCCGAAACGCCGGTCGGCGCGCGCGGCGTCGGCGAGCCGCCGGTCGGCGCCGGCTACGGATCGGTGATGAACGCCATTGCCGACGCCGTCGGCGAAGACGTGTTTCGACGGGCGCCGGTCACCGCCGACATCGTGCTGATGTCGCTCGAGCACGGCCACCGCATGCACGACCCGCTCGCGTCGCACCTGTGAGCTCGCGGATGGCCGATGGCTCATGGCTGATGGCGAAACTCAGGGGTTGATTCCCAACTTTTGGCCATCGAGCCGATTCGCCATTCACCCATGACCCGTCCTCTGCTCATCATCTTTCTCACGATCTTCGTCAACCTGGTCGGCTTCGGCATCATCATCCCGCTGCTGCCGTTCTATGCCGAAACGTTCGGCGCCTCGCCGCTCGTGATCGGGCTGCTGTTCGCCATCTTCTCGGTCTGCCAGTTGGCGGCAGCGCCTGCGCTCGGCGATCTCTCCGATCGCTACGGCCGCCGGCCCGTGCTCGTGTTCAGCCTGGCCGGCACCGTGGTCAGCTTCGTGATGCTGGCGGTGGCCCACAGCATAGCGATGCTGTTCGCCGCGCGAATCGTCGACGGCCTGTCGGGCGGGAACATCTCGACGGCGCGAGCCTACGTCGCCGACGTGACCGAGCCGAAGGACCGCGCCCGCGCCTACGGCTTTATCGGCGCCGCCTTCGGGCTCGGGTTCATCTTCGGACCTGCGCTCGGCGGCGTACTCGCGAAGTACGGATATACGGCGCCCATCTGGGCGGCCGCGGCGCTGACGCTCGTCGCTACCGCGATGGCCTGGCTGTGGCTGCCGGAAACCGTGCATCGCACCCGCGCCGGCACCGGCAATCCATTCCGCTTTCTGCCGGGACTGCTGCGCCGTCCGATCGTCCGCCGCGCGCTGGCGATCGACTTTCTCTACTGGTTCTCGTTCGCGGTGTTCCAGACGACATTCGCGCTGTTCGCGGCGCGGCGCTTCGGCTTCGACGCGCCGAAGACGGGCTACTTTTTCGCCGGCTTTGGCGTGCTGGGCGCGGTGATCCAGGGCGGCTTCATCCGGCCGATCGTCAAGCGGCTCGGCGACCGGCCGACGTTTCTTCTCGGACTCGTCTTCGGCGCCGTCGGCCTGGTCGCGTGCACCGTCGCCCACTCCGTCGGCGCCTTCGCGCTGGCGCTCGTGCCGCTCGCATTCGGCATCGGCTTCGGCCATCCGACTGTGGCGAGTCTGGTCAGCTTGATCGGCGGCGCCGATGAGCAGGGGCGGATTCAGGGCGCCGCGAGCGCGGTCGAGAGTCTTGGCCGCGCCATCGGACCGATCTGGGGAAATGCGTCGCTCGAGAGCCTGAGCGACTCGACGCCGTACGTGTCGGCCGCGGTCATTCTGTTGATGACGCTCGCGATTACCGTCGGGTTGCCGATTGGCGACCGTCACGAGCGGCCGTCGCCGCGCGCGGCGGTCTGACGCGTGTGGATGTTGGCTGGTGGTCTCGGTCTGCTCGAGACTGCCAAGCGACGGGCAAGAGCCCGTCGCTTACAGCGCAACGAGGGACGCGCTCAATGCGGCCGGACGATGCCGAGGAGGCTGCGGAGCCCGTTCAACGTCTGAATCATCGAGGCGATGAGGCTGGCGTTCCCGCCGTCGCGCGGAAAAATCTGTCCCACTGACAACTCGAGCCGGCTCACCAGTTCTTCGGCCTTCTGCTTTTCCTGATCGGTCACTCAGCCCTCCGGATTCGCGCACGGGAAAGTGTCGGACGCTGGTCCGACATGCGTGGCAGACGATACACCAACTGCCGAGCCGCCAAAAAGGATGGAGCGAATTCGCGATCGGAATGCGGCTCGTCAGCGGTACGGAGTGCCGAGGCGACGCGCAACGCGGCCGCGCAGATCGCGCTCCGACAACGCGCCGCTGATATCCATGCCGCTGTCGATCAGCCCGTCGATCAGCGCGCGAATGATCTCGGCGCGGTTCAAGAGGTTGCCGGTTTTGCCGCGGTTGACCGACGCGACCCGGTCGAGGTGGTGCACCTGGCGATCGAAGAGCACGACCGACACCTTCGACCACGATTCGACGTGCACCGGCGGACGCCCGGGACCGGGCTTCGAACGGCGTGTTGTCGGGGAGCGTAGGAGTCGTCGGGCCCGTTTGACCGGCATGTCGTCGATGCGGGGCGAAATTATATCGGCGGATTGTTGGTAGCACAAACACAGCCGTAGCAAGACCGACCGGAATTGCCGCGCTCGCGGCCGCTCGATCGCTCTGCAACGCGCGCACGTCGCACGCCGAACGACACCGCCCGCTCATTTGACAAATTCAAACATCTGTTTTATACAAGTGTTTGAAATGCGCCGACGACTTCTTCCGATCCTTGTCCTCGCGCTCGCGGGCGGCGGCTGGTACTACTATCAGCAGCGCGTTCCCGCGACGCTGGTGCTCACCGGCATCGTCACGACCAACGACGTCGTGGTCAGCCCGCAGCTCGCGGGCCAGATCGGCCAGCTGCTGGTAAAGGAAGGCGACCTGGTCAAGAAAGACCAGCTGATCGCCGTCATCAACCCGGAGGAACTGCAGGCCGACACCGCCTACTACACGCACAACGTCGCCGGGCTGTCGTCGCAGGTGCGCGAGTCGGAGGCGGCGCTGCGCTTCCAGCAGCGGCAGACCGCCGATCAGATCCTCCAGGCGGAATCGACGCTCGCGTCGATCGACGCGCAAGTGGGATCCGCCGCCGCGGATCTCGAGCAGGCGCGCATCACCTTCACCCGTACGCAGGATCTCTCGCGGGCCGGCGTGGTGTCGCCGCAGGAGCTCGATCAGGCCAAGGCGGCGATGACGGCGGCGCAGGGCAAGGTCGAGGCCCTCAAGAAGCAGGGCGAAGCGCAGCGGTCGGCGATCGCGCTGGCGCGTTCGAACGCCGAGCAGGTGGCGGTGCGGCGCAGCCAGCTGCAGACCAACGAGCAGATGGCGGCCGCGGCTGCTGCGCAGCGGACCAAGGCCGATGTCCGCCTGAAGTACACCGAGCTCCACGCGCCCATCGACGGCATCGTCGACGTGCGCGCCGTGCGCGGCGGCGAGGTCGTCAATCCCGGCCAGCCGGTGGTGACGCTGATCAACCCGGACGATCTGTGGGTCCGCGCCGACGTCGAGGAGAGCTACATCGACCGCGTGCGCATCGGCGACAAGCTGACTGTCCGTCTGCCGTCGGGCGTGGAGCGCGAAGGCACGGTGTTCTATCGCGGCGCGGATGCGTCGTTCGCGACGCAGCGCGACGTCAGCCGGACGAAGCGCGACATCAAGACATTCGAGGTGCGGCTGCGTGTCGACAACAGCGATCGCCGGCTCGCCGTCGGCATGACCGCCTACGTGATTCTTCCGACGCAGTGACGACGGCGGCGCCGCGCTTCAGCCTGCGATGCGATTCGCAGTCCGCAGCGGCCGCGCCACAGCCCGAGAGCCATGAACGCCATCGACGTTCGCACCATCGTCAAGAAATTCGGCGAGTTCACCGCCGTGAACGGCATCTCGTTCGCCGTCGACGAGGGCGAGATCTTCGGTCTGCTCGGCCCCAACGGCGCCGGCAAATCGACGCTGATCCGGATGCTGGTCACGCTCCTGCCGCCGACCTCGGGCACCGCCGTCATCAACGGCTTCGACATCGTCAAGCAGGCCGACGCCGTGCGCCGATCGATTGGCGTCATTCCGCAGGCGCTGACGAGCGACCTCGAGTTGAGCGTCGAGGAGAATCTGATCATCTTTTCGAAACTCTATGGCGTCCCGCGCGCCAAGCGCGAGCGGCTGATCGACGAGCTGCTCGCGGCGGTCGAGCTCACGCAGTGGCGCGGGGCGCAGGTGAAGAACCTGTCGGGCGGGATGCGCCGCCGCGTCGAAATCGCGCGCGGCCTCGTGCACGAACCGCGCATCTTCTTCCTCGACGAGCCGACGACGGGGCTCGATCCGGTCTCGCGCGTCGCGGTCTGGGAGATGCTCCAGAAGATCAAGCGGCAGCGCGAGCTCACGATTCTCATTACGACGCACTACATGGATGAGGCCGACAAGCTGTGCGATCGGATCGCCATCGTCGACCACGGCGAGCTCAAGGCGCTCGACTCGCCGCGCCGGCTGAAAGCGTCGATTCCAGGGTTGAACACGCTGGAGATCAGCTTTCTATCGCCGCCCGACGACTGGACCCAGACGCTCGGCGCGCTGCCCAGCGTCGAAGGCGTCACGACCCACGATCACGTCTATCGCGTCGCGACCTACAACGGCCCCGCGACGACGACCGCGGTGCTCGAGACCGCCGCCAGGGTCGGCGTGCCGGTTCTGTCGCTCGCGGTCCAGAGCACGACGCTCGACGATGTGTTCGTGCACTACACCGGGCGGGCCCTGCGCGACGAGCTGCAGGAAGCGTCGGCGAAAGACAGTCCGTTCATGCTGCGGAGGTAGAGGGCGATCATGCACCGCGCCTGGGCAATCATCGAACGCGAGCTGCGCCGGTTCCGGCGAAGTCCGGTGCTCATCATGATGTCGCTGGTGATGCCGATCGTGCAGCTCGTCGTGCTGGGCTACGCGTTCGGCGGCAACGTCAAGCACCTGAAGGTCGCGATCGTCGATCAGGATCACGGCGTTCCCGCGGTGAAGGTCCGCGAGCTGGCGTCGGCGATGGCGTCGGGTGCGCAGACGATCGACACCTTCGACTACGCCGATTCCGGAGAGGCGCTGACCGATCTGCGCAACGGACGCGTCAACGGCGTCCTGACGATCCCGCCCGAGTTCTCGCGGCGCGTCCTCGAGAAGAACCAGCCGCGCGTCGCGCTGGTGGCGGACAACACCGACACGGTCGTCTCGAACGCGCTGGCCGGGATGATGTCGGGGATGCTCTCCGCCTACAACGAACCGGCGCGCGCGCCGCGCGTGCCCGGGCAGGCGACGCTCGACGTGGTCGAGGTCTACCCCTACGTGCCGTACATCCAGTACCTGCTGCCGGGTTCGGTGGTGATGTCGATCTTCATGATGGTGATGATCGGCGGCGGCATCATCTTCATCGACGACAAGGCGCGCGGCCTCCACGAGGGCTACCTCGTGACGCCGATCACGAAGTTCGAGCTGATCGCCGGCTTCAACATCTCGGGCACGATCAAGGCGGTCATCGCCGGCACGGTGATCACGGTAATCGGCGCGCTGATTGCCGGCATCCCGAGTCCGTTCGATCCGATGCGGCTGCTGCGCCTGTTCGTCGTGATCGTGATCACCTCGTTCGCGCTGATCAGCCTGATGTTTCTGCTGATGGTGCGCGTGTCGGATCCGCTGCTGCCGCGGGCGGTGTTCGGCGTGCTCAACACGCTCCTCTATTTCCCCAGCGGCGCCGTGTATCCGCAGCAGGGCTTCCCCGGCTGGATGCAGGTCATCGCCGTCGTCGATCCGTTCACCTACGCGGTTCACGCGATCAAGTGCTTGATTCTGAAGAACACCGGCTTCGAGGCGATCAGCTACGACCTGCTGTTCCTGTCGCTGTTCGCGGTCGTGGCGATGAGCGCAGCGACGCGGCTGTTCAAACGCACGCTATGAGGCAGGATGCCGCCACGCGCGCGCGGCTGCTGGAGGTGGCGGAGCGCCTCTTCGCGGAGCGCGGCTTCAAGAAAGTCACGGTGCGCGAGATTTGCCGCGCGGCGCGCGCGAACGTGGCGTCGGTCAACTACTACTTCGGCGACAAGCTCGGGCTCTATCGCGAGGTGCTGCAGGGCGCGATCGACGGGATGCGGACCACCAACGACGCGATGCGCGAGGCCGGGCGCGGACTGCCGCCGGAACAGCGGCTGCGCCGGGCGATCGAAGTCGTCGTCACCAGGATTCTGTCGGCGCACACCGGTCCGATTCACCAGCTCATTCAGCGCGAGGTGGCGGATCCGACGCCGGCGCTCGATGCGCTCGTCGAGCAGGGAATCCGCCCGCGCATCGACTACTTCGCGAGCGTAGTGTCGTCGCTGGCCGGCGTCCCGACGTCGGATCCGCGCGTGCTGCGCTGTGTCGCGAGCATTCAGACCCAGCTGACGGCCTACTTCCCGCATCCGATCACCGCGCGGCTCGGCTTTTCGCTCTCGCCGATGACGCCGGCGGCGATCAAGGCGACGGCCGATCACATCGCCGACTTCTCGATTGGCGGCGTCCTGGCGATCGGCGCGCGATCGCCTCAGGCGAAGCGCGCCCGGGCGCGCGCGGTTTGACGCATAATCTCGCGGATGACGCGAACGTTCGCTGCGGATCTCCTGAAAGGCCGCGTGGCGCTGGTCACCGGCGGCGGCACCGGCATCTGCCGCGGCATCGCGCACGTCTTCGCGCAGCACGGCTGCGACGTCGCGATTACCAGCCGCAAGGCCGAGCATCTCGACCCGACCGCCGACGAACTGCGCGGCTTCGGCGTGCGCGCGATGGCCACGGCCGCCGACGTGCGCGATCCGGCGGCGGTCGGTGCGGCGATCGATGAGATCGTCGCCGGCCTCGGGCGCATCGACATCCTGATCAACGGCGCCGCCGGCAATTTCATCTGCCTCGCCGAAAACCTGTCGCCGAACGGGTTTGGCACCGTGGTCGACATCGACCTCAAGGGCACGTTCAACGTGTCGCGCGCGGCGCTGCCGCATCTGAAGGCGCGCGGCGGATCGGTGATCAACATCAGCGCGACACTGCCGTATCTGGGCACGGTGGGGCAGTCGCACGCCGCAGCCGCGAAAGCGGGCATCGATTCATTGACGCGCACGCTGGCGGTCGAGTGGGGGCCGTATGGCATCCGCGTCAACGGCATCGCGCCCGGCCCGATCGACGGCACCGAAGGCGTGCGGCGGCTGACGAGCGACGCGACGCGCCAACACATTCTTCGCACCTGCCCGCTAGGGCGGATGGGCGTCACCGACGATATCGCCGGCGCGGCGCTCTTCTTGTGCTCCGACGCCGCGTCCTACGTCAACGGCGTCACACTCGTCGTCGACGGCGGACTCTGGCTGCGATCGGCGCGGATGCTCGGCGAATCGTGACCGCTCCCGGCTGGGCGTCAGGGGTCTGTGCCGGCGTGCATGCCGCCGGATGCCGCGACGTGGTGTATGTGCCCGACAACCCGCTGTCCCATGTGTTGCGCGTATTCGAGATGCACTACGCCGACGTACGGCTGGTGCTCGCGACGCGCGAGGAAGAAGCGTTCGGCATCGCCGCGGGTCTCTATCTCGGCGGGCGACGACCGTGTGTGATGCTGCAATCGAGCGGTCTTGGCAACTCGCTTAATGCCATCACGACGCTGCTGGTGCCGTATGAGATTCCGACGTTGGCGATCGTCAGCATGCGCGGCGACGAGGGCGAATGGAACACCGCGCAGATGCCGATGGGGCGCGCCGTGCGGCCGATTCTCGACGCGATCGGACTGCAGCACGTCACGGTTGAATCAGGAGAGGCGTCCCGGACGACGGTCGAGCGTGCGGGCGTCGACGCGTATCGCACGCGTGTGACCTACGCGTGCCTGCTTCCGAAGCGGCTGACGGCGCAGCAGGCGAATGGAACACGAGACTTCAGTCGAGCGGGCGACGCGAAATGAACCGCCTCGAAGCCACGCGCATCGTCGTTGCGCATGCGGGCGAGTGTGCCATCGTCGCGAGCCTCGGACACCCCGCGTACGACCTCTTCGCGGCCGGCGACCGCCCGCGAAACTTCTACACCTGGGGCAGCATGGGCCTCGCCTCGTCGATCGGCGTCGGCCTCGCACTCGCGCGGCCCGATGTTGGCGTCGTCGTGCTCGACGGCGACGGCTCGCTGCTGATGAACCTCGGATCGCTCGCTACCATCGGGCTGCTTCAGCCGTCGAACTTCGTGCTCGTCGTGATGGACAACGAGCAGTACGCGACGACCGGCGGTCAGGCGACGCCGACGGCGCTCGGCGCCGACCTCGCTGCGGCCGCCGGCGCGATGCGGATCGAACGAACCTGGACGGCGCGCACCGGCGACGATCTCGCACAGGCGATTGCAGAGTCGCTGCAGCGCGGCCCGGCGGTGATCGTCGCCAAGGTGGACGAGTCGGCGCCGACCGCCAAGCCACCGAACGATTGCGTGGCGCTGAAACAGCGATTCATGAGCGCGCTGGGAGCGCGGGAGCCGTGACGTTTGGTGAATTCGCCGTCAACGCGGTCCCCGGTGACGATGCTCGCGCGGCGGCCGGGCGCGCTGTTCTCGACACGATTGGCGTCACGCTCGCCGGCGCGCCGGAGCCGGCCGCGACGATTGTCCGCCGTGTGGTGACGCCGAGCTCCGCCGGCCAATGCGTCGTCGTCGGCAGCCGGACGCGCGCCGACGCGGCCACGGCAGCGTTCGCGAACGGCACGGCCGCGCACGCGCTCGATTTCGACGACATGTGCTTCGTGTCGCTCGCGCATCCGAGCGCGCCGCTCGTGTCGGCCGCGGTCGCGATGGCGGAGCAGGCCGGCGCATCCGGCCGGGCGCTGCTCGACGCCTACGTCGTCGGCTTCGAAATCGAAGGCCGACTCGGACGCACGATGAACCCGCGCCACTACGAGCAGGGATGGCACTGCACGTCGACGCTCGGGACGATTGGCGCGGCGGCGGCGGCCGCGCGTCTCCTTGGACTCGATGCCGGCGCTGCCGATCGCGCCATCGCGATCGCCGCGTCCGAAGCGTCAGGGCTGAAGGAGAACTTCGGCACCATGGTCAAGCCGCTGCATGCCGGCCTCGCCGCGCGCAACGCCGTGCTGGCCGCACTTCTCGCGCAGGCGGGTTTGTCGGCCAGCGCGGAAGCGCTCAGCGGCGCGCAGGGATTTCTGGCGGCGATGAGCAGCCAGTCGGACGGCGCCGCGCTCGCGCGCGCGATGGCGGATCTCGGCACACGGTGGGAGATCCTCGACACCGGCATCACGGTGAAGCTCTATCCGTCGTGCGCGGCGACGCATCCGACGCTCGATGCGCTGCTGGATCTTCGACGCGAGTGCGGTTTTCGCGGCGAGGACGTCGACGCAATCGACGTCGGCGTCGATCCGATCACGCCGACGGTCTTGATCCACGATCGCCCTGCCGACGGCTTGCAGGCCAAGTTCAGCATGCCCTTCTGCGCCGCTGCGGCCGCGGTGCGCGGTGCTGTGGGCATCGACACCTTCGACGATGGCGCGCTGCGCGATCCGGCCATCGAAGCCGTTCGCGCGCGCGTCGCGATGCGCGTCGACCCGTCGCTCGATCCCGCGGCGCCGCCGCTGACGCAGGCGCGGCTGCGCGTGACGCTCCGGGACGGGCGGATGCTGACTCGACTCGCATCCGGCGCCCGCGGCTATCCGGAGCGGCCGGCGAGCGACGACGATCTGGCGCGCAAGTTTCTGGCATGCGCAGTGCGCACGCTGGACGAAGCCGCCGCGACCAGGGCGCTCGAGGCGTGGAGCAATGTCGGCCGGATGGACGATGTGCGTCAGACGGCGGCCTTGCTGCAAAAGCGGGACTGAAACGGCGCTCGCTTTCAACGCAAGTCGAGCAGGCGCGTTCGCGAAGGAACGCGTTCGAAGCACGCCGGCGTTCATGAACGAGCCGGCGGAACCCGCGGGGCGTCGCGGCGCGCTTGGAGGCTCGCGCTACCTCGAGGGACGCGACGGCGGCTGGGGCACGTGCCCGCGCTTCCACACCATGAACGTCCGCTTGAACTCGATGATCGGCGTCCCGTCCTGGTTCACACCCGTCGTCTTCACCCGCACGATGCCGACGTGGGGTCGCGACTTCGATTCGCGCGTCTCCAGCACTTCGCTCCGCGAATAGATCGTGTCGCCCTCGAACACCGGATGGGGAAGCGTGACCTCGTCCCAGCCCAGGTTGGCGACCGCGTTCTGAGTGAGGTCGGTCACCGACTGCCCCGTGACCAGCGCGAGCGTCAGGCACGAGTTCATCAGCGGCTTGCCGAACTCCGTCTGCGCGGAGTAGTTCGCGTCGAAATGAATCGGGTTGGTGTTCATCGTCAAACAGGTGAACCAGACGTTGTCCGCGGCCAGCAGCGTGCGCCCGAGTGGATGTTCGTAGACGTCGCCGACGACGAAGTCCTCGAAGACGCGTCCGGTCCAGCCCTGCTTCGTCGCCATCTACACCAGTCCTTCCGTGCGCCAGGCATCGATTGTCGCGCGATCGAGGCCAAGCTCGGTGAGAATCGCGTCGGTATGCTGACCGAGTGCGGGGATGTCGCCCATACGCGGATCGAGATTGGTGAGGTCGGCCGGCGGGCGAAGCGCGCGGAGCGGGCCGGCCGGTGATCCGATCTCGGTCCAGCGTTCGCGCGCCGAGAGCTGCGGGTGATCGTTGAACGCCTGCACCGAGTTCATGCGCGCGTTGGCGATGCCGGCACGCTCGAGACGCTCGACAATCCGATCGACTGTGTGACCGGCGAACGCGGCGTGAATGGCCTCGTGCAGGCTGGTGCGGTGCTGCACACGAGCGGTGTTGGTGGCAAAGCGCGTGTCGTCGGCCAGCTC
>Ga0310810_10008380_pt1 | contig 11893 bp, 8 predicted proteins | sample NCmetagenome_FD_207641 | JGI IMG/M metagenome (GOLD analysis project Ga0310810, IMG submission 207641) | Soil microbial communities from experimental microcosm in Duke University, North Carolina, United States - NC | ecosystem: Engineered > Artificial ecosystem > Soil microcosm > Unclassified ...
CAGGGCCAATACGGCGAAACCCGCCCGTTTGTCGCCGACGGCCTGCGCGGCGCAGAAGTATATGTTCGGCCGGACCTGCGGGCGATGGGGCCGGAAATATCTTCAGCCGCGTCCAAGGACGATCTGCTGCGGGAAACCATCGTCTATCTGACTTGTCTTCACGAAACCGGACACGCGCTGGGGTTGGCGCATACCGCCGACTTCGCCGACATCATGTTCTCATTTCAATACGGAGGAGACATCCCGGAGTATTTCGGCCGATACCGTCGCAGGTTGGTCACACGGGGGGATATCGCGAAGAACTCGGGGATCTCGCCGCAGGATCGGGCGAGACTTATTCAGATGCTGCGGTAACGGTGTTCTTGGGAGGTGGGATGGCATCTCCCAGGTTCAACGAACCGCCGCCTTCACTAACGTAGTTGCGGTTCCAGGACGGGATTTCCACGGTCACGTCGCCCTTGACCACCGCCTGACACGCCAGGCGCGAGTGCGGCGTAAGGCCGGGCGCGAAATCCAGCTTGTCCAGTTCGTCCTCTTCCGCCTCGGAAAGGTTGCCGTCCCCTGCCTTCACAATGACGTGGCAGGTGGTGCAGGCGCAGACGCCACCGCAGGCGTGCTCCAACTGAATGCCAGAGTTCATCGCGACGTCCAGGATCGACTCGGGCTTGCCGTGCTCGTCATAGGGCAGCTTTCCCGACTCGAATTCGACCGTCCTGTCCAGATTGGCGAACGTAACCTTGGGCACTACCTCCATTCTAGCGGCATGCGGCAGGGATGTCCCCCTTGGGATACTGGTTTCTTCATGTTTCACTTCCTGGAAAAACGAATCGCGGACGCGTTTGCCGCGAAGATCCAAAGTCTCTATGGGGTTAGCGGACCCGTTCAGACCGAACAGCCTAAACAGGCGTCCTTCGGAGAAATTGCCGTACCGGCGGCCTTTCAGCTCGCCCGGGAGCTAAAGAAAGCACCCAAGGCGATTGCAGCAGAGCTGTCGAATGCCGTGGGCGCGATCGAGGGCGTAGCTGGGATCGAGATCGCGGGCAACGGGTATATGAACGTGCGGCTCGACCGCGGCTATTATGGCGATTCCCTGCTCCGGCGCGAGACGGTGGGGACCACCGTCGAGGCGGAAAAAATAATAGTCGAGCACACCAATATCAATCCCAACAAGGCCGCGCACATCGGGCACCTGCGCAACGCCATCCTGGGCGATACTTTCGTGCGCATGCTGCGCGCCTCCGGCCGCAACGTAGAAGTGCAGAACTACATCGACAACACCGGCGTACAGGTGGCCGACGTGGTGGCGGCCTTCGAGCATCTGGAAAAGAAGTCGCCCGCCGACGTTCAGAAGCTGATTGAAACCACACGCTTCGACTATCTGTGCTGGGATCTGTACGCACGCATGTCCGGCTACTATGCGGACCATCCCGAAGCGCTCGAATGGCGCAAAGCGACTCTGCATGCGATCGAGTCGGGCGAAGGCGCCACCGCAGAACTCGCCCATCTGATCTCTGACGCCATCGTCCGCGCACATCTGGCGACGATGTACCGCCTGAATATCGAATACGACGTCCTGCCGCGCGAAAGCGAAATCCTGCATCTGAAGTTCTGGGCGCAAGCGTTCGAGTTGCTCAAAGAGCGTAAGGCCATCTATTTCGAAACCGAGGGCAAGAACAGCGGCTGCTGGGTGATGCCGGCGTCGGCCTTCAAAACCTCGGACGACGAAGAAGACAGTAAGGTGATCGTCCGCTCAAATGGCACGGTCACCTACGTCGGCAAGGATATCGCGTATCAGCTTTGGAAATTCGGGCTGCTGGGCAAGGATTTCTACTATCGCCCGTGGCACCAGTATCCGGACGGGCACCAGGTGTGGGCGTCAACATCCGAGCCCCACACGGGATCACCGCCATTCGGCCGGGGCGTGCGCGTGTACAACGTCATCGATTCGCGCCAGTCCTATTTGCAGGACGTGGTCGTGGCGGGATTGCGCGCGCTGGGATTCGAACAGCAGGCCGAGGCCAGCGTGCATTTCTCCTACGAAATGGTCGCGCTTTCGCCGCGGACTTGCATCGAGATGGGAATCGAGCTGTCCGAGGAGGACAAGAAGAAGCCCTATGTCGAAGTCTCCGGCAGAAAGGGCTTGGGCGTCAAAGCCGACGATCTCATTGACAAGTTAATCGAGAAAGCCCTGGAAGAAGTTACGTCAAGGCACGCGGAGGATCCGGAACCGCAGCGGCGGCGCGTCGCGACCCAGATCGCGATAGGCGCACTGCGTTACTTCATGCTGAAATACACGCGTAATTCGGTGATTGCTTTCGATTTCGGGGAAGCTTTGAGCTTCACCGGTGAGACCGGCGTCTACGTGCAGTATGCCGCAGTACGTGCCGGCAAAATCCTGGAAAAGCTCGCCGAGCGCGGGGAGATCCTTCCTGATTTCGATACGGCGCTGAGCCGCGAAGCCATCGCCCGCCAGCTTGCGGACGAAAGGCTGTGGCAAGCCGTGCTCACCGCATCAAAGGCGAACACCGCCATCGAGCAGGCCATCACCAGCGGTGAGCCGGCTCACGTCGCGCGTTACGCCTTCCAGCTCGCACAGGCGTTCAGCACGTTCTACCAGGATTTCCCGGTCGTTACGGAAAGCGACGCCGAAAAGAAGACGTTCTTGCTGTGGATGACCACCTACTTCCGCGCGCAACTGGAACAGACGCTGGCCGTGCTGGGAATCGACGTGCCGGAGTACATGTAATCAGCTCGGCGCGATAAAATAAGAACATCCATGACAAGTCAGAATTCCTTTGGCGCCGCGGGCAAGCTGACAGCCGGCGGCCGGGAGTACCAGATCTTTCGCCTCGCCGCGCTGGAGAAGGCTGGGATCGCAAAGCTTTCGCGCATTCCCTACTCCATCAAGATTCTTCTCGAGAACCTGTTGCGTTTTGAGGACGGGGCCACCGTCAAGAAGTCCGATATCGAATATGTCGCCAAGTGGGATCCCAAGGCTCCCGCCAGGGAAATTAATTTCCGGCCTGCACGTGTTCTGTTGCAGGATTTTACCGGCGTGCCCTGCGTGGTCGACCTCGCCGCGATGCGCGACGCGCTGACGAAGATGGGCGCCGACCCCAAGAAAGCCAATCCTCTAATCCCCGTGGATCTGGTGATCGACCATTCCGTTCAGGTCGACGAGTTCGGCACCCCCAACGCGTTTGCGGCCAATGCCCTGCTCGAATATCAGCGCAACGGCGAACGCTATGCGTTCCTGCGGTGGGGACAATCGGCGTTTCGCAACTTCCGCGCGGTGCCGCCGGATACCGGCATCGTGCACCAGGTGAATCTCGAATACCTGGCGCCAGTGGTGTTCCACAACAATGGCAGCGCATATCCCGACACCGTGGTCGGCACCGATTCGCACACCACGATGATCAATGGATTGGGGGTCGTCGGCTGGGGCGTGGGCGGCATTGAGGCCGAGGCGTGTATGCTGGGCCAGCCCGCGACGATGCTGTTGCCCGCCGTGGTCGGGTTCAAGCTCCACGGGAAACTACCCGAGGGCGCGACGGCGACTGACCTGGTCCTTACCGTTACGCAGATGCTGCGCAAAAAGGGCGTGGTCGGGAAGTTTGTCGAGTTCTACGGCGATGGCGTAGGCGCGTTAAGCCTCGCGGATCGGGCCACCATCTCCAACATGGCGCCCGAGTACGGCGCGACCATCGGCGTGTTTCCCATCGATGACGCTTCGCTCGAATATTTGCGAATGACGAACCGAGCTCCGGAGCAGATCGAGCTAGTGGAGGCCTACGCGCGCGAACAAGGGCTGTTCCGCATCGACGGCGCGCCGGATCCGGTGTACTCCGACACTCTTGGGCTCGATCTTTCGACCGTGGTTCCGTCGCTCGCGGGTCCCAAGCGCCCGCAGGATCGCATTAATCTCCCGGACGTGAAAGCCAACTTCCTTGCCAGCTTAGGCGCGGAGCCCAAAACGAATGGGATCGTTCAAGATGGCAGCGTGGTGATCGCCGCGATCACCAGTTGCACCAACACGTCAAACCCTTCGGTGCTGGTGGCGGCGGGGCTGTTGGCCAAGAAAGCTGTGGAGCGTGGATTGAAGTCTAAGCCTTGGGTTAAGACCAGCCTAGCTCCAGGATCTAAAGTAGTCATTGACTACTTGGCAGACGCCGGTTTGCTCACCTATCTCGAACAGTTGAAGTTCCATCTGGTGGGCTACGGGTGCACCACTTGCATCGGCAACAGCGGGCCTCTGCCCGACGATGTCGCCGCCGCGGTGACCAAAGAGAAGCTGACCGTGGCCGCCGTGCTCTCGGGTAATCGCAACTTCGAGGGCCGGGTGAACCCGCTGGTGCGTGCGAACTATCTCGCGTCGCCGCCGCTGGTGGTGGCCTACGCTCTGGCTGGGCGCGTCGACACGGATTTGGTGAACGAGCCCCTTGGGGAGGGCAAGGACGGCAAGGCCGTCTTTCTGCGGGATATCTGGCCTACGGACCAAGAAGTACAAGCTGCCGTTAAGAAATCCGTTAAGCGCGAGATGTTCGCCAAGCAGTATTCGCAGGTCTTCGAGGGCGACGCCCAGTGGAAGGCGATCAAGGTTCCCGCGGGTGATCGCTACCAGTGGGATGAGAAGTCCACTTACATCAAGCGCGCTCCGTACTTCGACGATCTGGTGAATCCGGCGACGCACGTGAAGGACTTCAGCGGCGTGAGGGCGCTGGCGGTGCTGGGCGATTCGATCACCACGGATCATATTTCGCCCGCGGGCAACATCGCCAAAGATAGCCCTGCCGGGCATTATCTGATCTCGCTAGGCGTGAAGCCGGGCGACTTCAACTCCTACGGCGCGCGTCGCGGCAACCACGAAGTGATGGTTCGCGGGACGCTGGCCAACATCCGGCTGCGCAATCAGATGGCGCCGGGCACCGAAGGCGGCTGGACCAAACACGTGCCTTCGAACGAAACCATGTTCATCTACGACGCCTCTGTGAAGTATCAAAAGGAGGGTGTCCCTCTGCTGATCATTGCCGGGAAGGAATACGGCTCGGGAAGCTCGCGCGACTGGGCCGCCAAGGGCGTGCTGCTGCTGGGGGTGAAGGCCGTGATCGCCGAGAGCTTCGAGCGCATCCATCGCTCGAACCTGGTGGGCATGGGCGTGTTGCCACTCGAGTTCCTGGAGGGACAAAATCTCCAATCCCTGGGCTTGACGGGATTTGAATCGTACTCGATCGAAGGCGTGGTCGCGGCAGTCGATTCGTGCGGGAAATCGCGCGTGCGCGTGACGGCGGACGGCAAGACGTTCGAAGCCGTTGTGCGGGTCGATACGCCGGTCGAGGCGGAGTATTACCGCAACGGCGGAATTCTGCCGTACGTGCTGAAACAGCTCGCGGCGCGCTAGTGCTTATTTCCATTACACGATTACGCATTCGGTCGCTCTGGTTCCTGCCGGGATTCATCTTCTATGCGACACGTTCCGCCAGCCAGGCCAGGAGCGCTCCGGGAAATCTCGGCGTGGGATTGCTACGGGACGCCCATAACGTCTTCTGGACGCGGACGGCATGGCAAGACGAAGCCGCGCTGCGCTCGTTCATGATGGCGATGCCTCATCGTCGCGCGATGGGCAGACTCGCGGGATGGTGCGACGAGGCATCCGTGGTGCACTGGAATCAGGAGACCGCCGATCTCCCCGGTTGGCTAGAGGCGCACCGGCGAATGATCGCGGAAGGCCGGCCGTCAAGAGTCCTACATCCATCTGCGGCGCATCCGGGCCTCGAAATACCACGGCCGCGGTATTAAGCTTGCTGTACTCGTGCGGCGATTTCGCGCAAGATCGCGGACAGCTTTTTTTCCTCAACCGGGTGTGATAACAGGAACCCGCCGCGAGGTCCCAGACTGCGCGCGAGCTCGTGATCGTAACTGTCACTGAGCAGCACGAAGGCCGGAATGGAGGCGCGGAAGCGGTCGTGAAATTCGCTCCAACCGCTGCGTCCCGCACCCACCGCCCATAGAACCGCGTCGAAGCGCAGGCGCTGCACGATGTCGGCGGCGCCCTCCGGCGTAGAAGGCACCACGCGATGCCCTTTCGATCCGAGCGAAGTGACCAAAGTGCGCTGGGTAATTTTGTCGGGATCCACCAGCATCACGGTTAAGGGCCGTACGGGCTGCGTGGCTCCAGCCGGCGGGTGAACGGGCTCCGTGGAGGCGGGCGCCAGCGGCAGGTCCACTTCAAATCCGAACAATCCGGGGCGGCGCCGCACGCGTATATCGCCTCCATGGTTTCGCAGGATGCCCAGGCAGACCTCAAGATTAGGAGCTCCGGCAAAGGGGTCGGGCTCCGCGTCGATGCCCTGCGGGGGAGAATAATCGATTTCGACCAGGACGCGGCCGGCCAGTACGCTGGTCTTGACGGCGATCGTCTTGACCAAGGATTCCGCGGCACGCTGCTCGGCGTAAACCAAAAGGTTCAGGCAAACCTGTTCGATCTGACTCTCGACGCCGGCAACTTCGGCCGTCTCCTGGCTGATCTGAGACTGGTGGCGCAAGCCGAGCACGCGCCATTCCGGCTCGCGGAATCGAGTGAGGCCCGCCATCAGCCCGTTCAAATCCATGCGTTGGGGCGCGGACTGGTCCTGGCGCGCGAACGATACCAGACGCCACACGATTTCAGAGGCGCGATTGGCTTCGGCGGACAGGCGCTGCAAGTCCGCTTCCGGCGCGGGTCCACTCCACGACGCAGCGGCCAAGGACTCAGCCAGGTGGATGATGCTATCCAGAGGAGCACGCAGATCGCTGGCGACGCCCGAGATAAGTTGGCCGGTGGCAGCCAGCTTTTCGCTGCGAAACAGCTGCTCGCGCATGGCGTGCTGTTCCTGGAGTTTCAACGACGCCGCGGCCTGGTTCGCCAGATGATGAACAGCGGCCTGCTCTTCGGGCTTGAAATAGCCGAGCTTGTGATCGTTGTGTACTTCGAGCACGCCGAGCACTTCATTTTGCGTAATGAGGGGCATGAAGAGTGCCGCGCGCGGCAGGCTTATTTTCGGACCAACCGTGATCAGGGGACTACGCCGCACATCCGGTATGTTGATCTGCGTTCGGTTGCGGAAACACACCACGGCGGCGCTGGCCAGACCTTCGGGGGGCGCATCGACCGGCGCGGCCATCGGTTCCGGATCGGCCGTCGTGGGGACGCGCTCGAGGGCTTTGTTGCGCCGGTTGAATAAGTACAGATTGAGGGAAGTCGCGCGCGTGGCTTCGGGCAGGCGGGCGGCCAGGATCTCGGCGATTTCGGCGGGCGAGGAGGCGGCAATGATGTCCTCGCTCAAGGCGTGGAGCGCCCGCATGGCTCGCCGTTGCGCACCGAGCCGCCGCTCGCGAACCCACCACCCGCCTGCGAACAGAGCGAGCACGGCTACCGCGCTAAACAGCAGCGGAGCCGGCAGAATGGAGCCGTCGCCCACTATGATTCTATTTGAGGTGGTCGCCCGGTATAAATACCCAGGCTTGTCCCCAAATGCCTCCGAATTAAGAGCAGGATAGCATGAAAAATCCATCAAGTGACTGAACGCCCAATCTAAACCTGCCGGGGTCTAGGTAGAATCACCGACCGGATCGCGGAGCCGGGATCCATCACGCAGCAGTACGTGCGCCACGATACCCTGGTCGTCATGCGAGCGCGGAAGTATTGGATATCCGGTCAGGTGCACGGCGTGGGGTATCGCTACTTCGCGGTACGCGTGGCGAGGGAGCTGGGGCTGAGAGGCTGGGTTCGAAATTTGCCGGATGGACGGGTGGAAGCCTACGCGGCGGGTCCAGCCCGGGCCCTGGAGGATTTCGAGGGGCGGCTGCGACAAGGCCCGCCAGCCGGGGAAGTACGCGGCGTCGAAGTGGAAGGTTCAACCGTAGATGATAGAATCGAGGGGTTTGACATCCGCTAAACCAGTTCACGACAGCATGAATCAACTGAAGAACCTGATTCGCGAGATTCCGGATTATCCCAAGCCTGGCATTCTGTTCTACGACATCACCACTCTGCTTAAACACCCCAGCGGGTTCCGGGCGGTGATCGACGCGTTGCGCGCGCATTTCGCTGGACACGGTATCGACCGGGTTGTTGGAATCGAAGCTCGCGGATTCATTTTCGCCCCCGCGGTCGCCTACGCCCTGAGCGCCGGTTTTGTGCCGATGCGTAAACCCAAAAAACTACCAGCGCCCGTGGAGCGAGTTGAGTATGCGCTCGAATACGGCACAGACTCGGTCGAAGTCCATCGCGACGGGATAGAGCCCGGCCACAATGTGCTGATCGTCGACGACGTACTGGCGACGGGCGGGACCGCGGCGGCAGCAGCCAAACTGGTCGAGAAACTCGGGGGCCGTGTGGCCGGATTGAGTTTCGTTATCGAACTGGACGGGCTGAAGGGCCGCGATAAGCTGCCCGGCTACGACGTACAGTCCCTCCTGCATTACTGATGGCTAGCGTCCTGAGTCAGAAGCTCGCCGTCCGGGATGGGGACTGGCTACGCTGCCCCAAGCGCGTCCCATTGTGTTTCCCGCAAGATTTGGCGCCGGCGCGCGCGGGCAGCGCTGCCTGTCCCCGTCCTCGACCGGAACGCTTGGGACGCTAGCCCGTGGTGAAAGTGCTCGCGGTGAAAGTGACTCCTTCAGCAAACCTTGGGATAGCCAGCGAATTTCCGCTCCCCTACTCAGCCGGGCTCCCTTTAATTCGCCTGCGCGAAAATTCGAAGGCAGTCCCCGGTTTGCCCGCAGATCTATGATCCGGCGGGCGACGATTAAATCCCTGGCGAAGATCAATCTCGATCTGCGCGTGCTCCATCGGCGCTCCGACGGTTTCCACGAATTACGGACAGTGTTTCAAACCATTTCACTGGCCGACACCATCGACATCGAATACGAAGCTGCGCGGCGCACGGAGATCACTCTCGACGACCCGCTGGCGATCCCTGGCAATTTGGTACTCAAGGCGGCGCATGCCGTACTGGAGGCACTCAAGATCCGTGCGCGGGCGCATTTCCGCTTGAGAAAGAACATCCCGATGGGAGGCGGACTAGGGGGAGGGTCCTCGAACGCTGCTGCAGTACTCATCGCGCTGCCGGTGCTGGCCGGAAGATCGCTGGAGGTTGCAGAAATCGCCGCGGAGCTGGGCAGTGATGTGCCATTTTTTCTTAACGGCGGCGCCGCAGTAGGGGTCGGCCGGGGCACGGAAGTCTATGAATTGCCGGATCTAAAGCCCGAACCGCTACTGGTCATTTCGACCGGACTCCACGTCGCCACTGCCGCGGCCTACCAAGCGCTGGGGCGGAGTTTGACTGCAAGCGATTGGTCTAGTAAAATTAATGAGTTCCAGGCCTTTGTTCGAGTGCTTGCGAGCGGGCATTCGGCGGGGGCGGCAAGTCCGTTCAGCGCGAACGATTTCGAGGCGGTGGTATTCCGCCAGCATCCCCTGCTCCAGACGATCGAGCGAAAGCTGTCGCAGTTAGGCAGGAGTGGGGCGCGGCCGGCCGTCAGGATGACCGGGAGCGGCTCGGCGATCTTCGCGATATTCGGTTCCCGCCGGGAGCGGGATCGCGCGGAAGCGGCGTTGAAGGGAAAGTATTTGGTGATGCCGGCGTCGCTGGTTGGCCGGGAAGCTTATCGCCGGCTATGGCGGCGCCAGTTGAACCAGCATCTAGGCGGTAACGAGAGCTTATGGCCGCTGCACAGCCGGTACGCAAAATGAGGTTTAACCACTTCAAGGTTTTCTCGGGCAACGCCAACGCCGTTTTAGCGGGCGAGATCTGCTACGAGCTCGGCTGCCAACTGGCCGCGGCTAATGTGAAGCAGTTCTCGGACGGCGAAGTGCACCTGCAAATCCAGGAAAACGTGCGCGGGGCCGACGTTTTCGTGGTGCAGCCGACGTGTACGCCGGTGGACAAACACCTGATGGAACTGCTGCTGATGATGGACGCGTTGAAGCGCGCTTCGGCGGAACGCATCACGGCAGTGTTACCCTACTATGGGTATGCCCGGCAGGATCGCAAGGACCGGCCTCGCATGCCGATTTCGGCCCGCCTGGTTGCGAGCCTGATTGAACGGGCCGGCGCGGATCGTGTTCTGGCGCTGGACCTGCATGCGGCTCAGATTCAGGGATTCTTCGACGTCCCGGTGGACCATCTGTTCGCGGCTCCGGTGATGGTGGACTATTTCAGCGAACTGGGGGGCGAGGGATTGACGGTGGTTTCGCCGGATGCGGGCGGCGTGGAACGCGCCCGGGCGTTCGCCAAACGGATGGATTCGCCCCTGGCGATCATCGATAAGCGGCGGACGGATGTAAATGTGGCCGAGGTGATGCACATCATCGGCGATGTGGCCGGGCAGCATTGCCTGATCGTGGACGATTTGATCGACACGGCGGGGACGCTGGTGAAAGCCACCGAAGCGTTGCTCGAGCAGGGCGCCCGAAGCGTCCGGGCTTGCGCGACGCATGCGGTGCTATCCGGGCCGGCGGTCGACAGGATTGAGAGTTCGGAGATTACAGAAGTGGTGGTGACGAATTCCATTCCGTTGGGCGGGCAGGCGGACAATTGCGACCGCATCAAGCAGCTATCGGTCGCGCCGCTGCTGGCCAAGGCGATCCAATCGATCCACGAGGATGGTTCGGTCAGCACGTTGTTTGTATAGAGGAAACGATAATGGCAAACGAACTTACGATCGCGGCTGAGCCGCGCAGCACACGCGGGAAGAATGAGGCACGACGGCTGCGAGCGGCGGGATCGGCGCCCGCAGTGGTTTACGGAGTCGGCAAAGAGACTCTGACGGTGGCCGTGAGTCCCAAGGAAATGGGGCGGATTCTGCGCAGCAAGACCGGGCACAACACCATCTTTCACCTGGATGTGAAGGGCGTCGAGAATACGCCGGTGATGATCGTCGACTGGCAAAAAGATCCCGTAAAAGATACGCTGCTGCACATCGACATGAAGCGTATCGATCTCACGGTGCGGCTGGTGGTGAAGGTTCCGGTGCACACAGAAGGCGAGCCGGAAGGCGTCAAACTCCAGGGTGGATTGCACGAAGTGATCACGCGCGAAGTGGAAGTCGAGTGCCTGCCCAACGAGATTCCGGAATTCCTGAGCGTGGATGTATCCAAGCTCACCATCGGCCAGGCCGTACGCGCGAGCGACGTTCCGCTGCCCGGATCGGTCCGGCTGGTGAGCCCGCCCGAGGCGGTGATCTCGCACATCGTCACCATGAAGGCTGAGGAAGTGGTCGCGCCGGTGGCAGGAGCGGAAGTGGCTCCGGCGGCCGTGGCCGAGCCGGAAGTCATCAAGAAAGGCAAGAAGGAAGAGGAAGACGAGGCGGCCGACGACAAGAAGAAGAAGAAATAAGCAGGGACGACCAAGGGGCCGGGGGCCAACATGCCGGTCGATTTTCTTATCGTTGGTCTTGGAAATCCGGGCGAGGAGTACGAGTCCACGCCGCATAATCTGGGCTTCCTGGTGATTGACCGGCTCGCGGAATCGAATGCGATTCGCGTGAGCCGCAAGGAAAATATGGCGTTTGTGGGGCTAGGGGCCGTAGCCGGAAAGAATGTGGTGTTGGCCAAGCCGCAAACTTACATGAATTTGAGCGGCGGGGCGGTGCAGGGGCTGATCGAGCGGTACGAATTGAAGGCCGACCGCTTGATTGTGGTGTATGACGAACTTGACCTTCCCTGGGGCTCGTTGCGGATCCGGCTCAACGGGTCGGCAGCAGGGCATAAGGGAGTGAAGAGCGTGATCGGCAGTTTGGGAACCAACGAGTTTATCCGGGTTCGTATAGGGATTGACCCGGGAAATGCAGTGGACGGAGAGAAGTTCGTGCTCGCGAAGTTTAAGCGGGCACAAAAGCAGGAAGTGGAGGA
>Ga0310810_10008381_pt1 | contig 11893 bp, 9 predicted proteins | sample NCmetagenome_FD_207641 | JGI IMG/M metagenome (GOLD analysis project Ga0310810, IMG submission 207641) | Soil microbial communities from experimental microcosm in Duke University, North Carolina, United States - NC | ecosystem: Engineered > Artificial ecosystem > Soil microcosm > Unclassified ...
ACCGAGCTCGCGCTCGGCGCACCGCCGCCTCCGCCGCCGCCGCCGCCGGCCGGCTCCAACAAGCCGAAGACCGACGTCAAGAAGGTGGTCCACAAGGTCAAGGAGACGGTTCAGCTCGACCCGACCAAGAAGCCCGAGGTCAACGACAAGGAAGCCGAGGACGAGGGCGTCGAGGGCGGGGTCGAGGGCGGCGTGGCCGGCGGCGTGGTCGGCGGCGTGCTGGGCGGGGTCGAGGGCGGCGTGCTCGGCGGCGTCGGCGAGCAGCCGAAGAAGGAAGAGCCCAAGATCGTCCCGCAGGTGGCCCTCGAGGCGCAGCGGGTCTCGGGCGAGAAGGACATCCAGCCGCCCAACGACGTGGCGACCACGATCAGCCGGTCCGGCAAGGGCGTGGTCGGGGTCGTGAAGATGTGCCTCTCCTCGGGAGGCTCGGTGCAGAAGCTGAATGTCTTGAAGTCGACCGGCTATCCGGCGTACGACGCAAAGATCAGAAGCAAGATGAACGAGTGGAAGTACCGGCCCTTCATGGTCAACGGCAAGGCAGTACCGGTGTGCACCTCGGTGACCTTCATCTATCGGCCAGCCAAGTAACAGGGAGCAAAGGACGACAGTATGGATAACCCAGTTGAACTTTGGGAGAAGATGGGATGGTTCGCCCGCGGAATCAACATCTTCATGTTGATGATGTCCCTGTTCTCGCTCTACGTGATCGTGGAGCGGTGGCTGACGTTCTACAAGGGCTCGCGGCAGTCCTATAGCTACGTCCTCGCGCTGCGCGACTACCTCGGCAAGCGCCGGGTGGACGAGGCGCTCTCGGCGGCGCGCAAGCACAACAAGAGCCCGGTGGCGAAGGTCGTCGAATCAGGCCTGGCGGCCTACAAGCAAGGAAGGGAGGCCCTGGACAGTCAGGGTCCGGAGGATGTCGGAGACTTCGACGTCGTCGATTCGGTCAACCGATCGCTCGAGCGCGTGAAGGAGCGCGAGACGTCGTCCTTGCGGCGCGGCCTCGGCGCGCTGGCGACCATCGCCTCGATCGCGCCGTTCGTCGGGCTGCTCGGCACCGTCATCGGCATCATGAACGCGTTCGGCCTCCTGAAGGGCGGCGGCGGCATCGACGTCATCGGCCCGGGCATCGCCGAGGCGCTCATCTCGACCGCCATCGGCCTCGGCGTCGCCATCCCGGCCGCCATCTTCTTCAACTACTTCACCGGGCGCGTCGAGAACATGGTGGTCGACATGAGCGACGTGTCCTCGGAGTTCATCGACTACGTCCTCAAGGAGGGAAGGGCGTAGGAGATGAAGGCCCGTCGGCACAACAGCCGCCTGGTCCACAAGGCGCCGCCGAAGCTGGACTCGGTGCGCAACGAGATCAACGTCACCCCGCTGGTCGACGTCTGCCTGGTGCTGCTCATCATCTTCATGGTCATCCTGCCGATGCTCACGCGCGGCAAGGAGGTCGAGCTCCCGAAGACGATGAACCACAACAAGGACAAGGACACCCGGCAGCCGATCGTGGCCCTCTTCCACGACAAGCTGCAGGACCGCTGGGAGATCTACGTCGACAAGGAGAAGGTGCCTGACGTCGCCACGATGAAGACCCGGGTCGAGGACGCCTGGAAGGCGCTCGAGGCGTCGAACGCCGCGCTCGGCGCCAAGGCCGACCGACGTGGCGAGAAGCGCGTGGTGTTCAAGGCCGACCACGAGTCGACCTACAAGCAGGTCTACCCGCTCATCATGGCGCTCCACGAGATCGACGCCGTCGGGATCGACCTCGGCACCAACGAGCTCAAGGAGACGAAGTAGCCATGGGGATCTCAGCCGGCAGCAAGGGCGGACGCAAGAGCGACATCAACGTCACTCCGCTGGTCGACATCTGCCTGGTGCTCCTCATCATCTTCCTGGTCGCGATGCCGATCATGCTCAAGCAGATCACCATCGAGATCCCGCGCAAGCTCGCGGACGACGAGGTCCAGGTCATGACCGGCACGACCATCACCCTGTGCGGCCGGGCCAACGGCACCGTCGACATCGACGAGAGCGGCGCCAAGAGCAGCATCAACCGGATCGACCTGGCGAAGACGCTCCGGCCCAAGATCGACGCCATCAAGAACGAGCGGGTGGTCTTCGTCGACTTCGACGAGGCGCTCAAGTACGAGGAGGTGGTGTCGATCATGGACACCGTGAAGGGCATGGGGAAGGACTCCAGCGGCAACGACACCAACCCGGTCAAGGTCGCCCTCAAGGAACCGCACGTCGAGTGCGAGAAGGCGGCGGCCGCGGCCGCGCCCTAGCAGACCCGGTCTCGGCGCTTCGGGCGACCCCGGCGGTTCCGTCGGGGTTTCCTGTTTTCGGGCCTTGCGGCGCCTGCGCCGTTCCGCGAGGAACGCCCATCTCGGGATGTCAATCACTGACAGCGGTGGGGTCATCTTGGCGCGCCGGTCGCCGTGATACGTGGTTTGGAATGGTTGCATGATCGGCGGTTATGACCCTGGCCGGCCCTCAGTGTGCGCTTGACAACACTCCGAGGCGGCTAGTAAAAGGCCGCGTTTCAGGGGATTTGCCTTGGTCAGGAGCTCGAGCAGATGGACTGCATGATTCGATTCGCCGCGGTCCTCACCGCCGGCGCGCTGGCTCTCGCCTGCAGCGACAAGGAGTCGTCCACCGAACTGCATCCCGAAGGACCGCCGATGGTCCAGCAGGTCTTCGTGCAGGAGCGGGTGGTGTCGGGCGAGACGACGCGCGAGAAGTTCCAGCTGGCCTTCGGCGATCACCCGGGCGTGCCGCTGCCCGACGAGGATCCGGTCAACGGCGACGATCGCGTGGTCAACAGCGCGGTCGCGCGGGGGAGCGCCAGGCTGCGGGTCGTGTTCGACGAGCTCCTGGTCGGCAACTACCTCGAGGAGATCGCCTGCGCCGACGGCACCTACAGCGTGGTCCCGATCGGCGCCGACCCGGATGACATCAACGACTGTTCGGGCCCCGATCTCTCGCGCTGCGTCGCGGTCTGCATCGGCGACAGCGGCCCGGTGGGCATCCTCGACGAGAACGGGGACGGCGCAGCCGACGACACCCGGATGCGTGACTACGGCGGCGGCGAGCTCGGCGCCTCCATCGTCTGCGGTGACCAGCCGATGCCGCTCGATCCCGAGCTCAGCTTCTACGACCCGTCGGGCAACCAGCTCCTGCCGGCGGTCGGCCTCCCGGATGCGATCGACGGCCTCGGACCCGCGCTCGTCCTCGTCCCGGATGACGGCATGAAGACCGGCGCCGCCTGCACCGTCGCGTTCCGCGACGAGGTGGTCGACAAGGACGGCAACACCGTCTGCGCCCCCGAGGCCGGCGACATCGACAACGACTGCAGCCCCGGCGACACCAGCCGCATCTCCTTCACCGTCGAGCCGCTGGCCCTCTTCGAGAGTGCACCCGAGGACGGCGAGACCGACGTCCCGCTCGATGACCCCGCTCTCATCTTGCTGACGTTCAACGCGGCGCTCGATCCGGCGACGGTCGACGATGCGCTGACCCTGGTGGACGACGCCGGCGATCCGGTCCCCTTCACGATCGAGGTCTCGGCGGAAAACGCGGCGCAAGTGATCCTGACGGTCACCGGCGGCTATGTGCGGTCGACGACGTACACCCTCACCATCGACACCGCGTTGACCGACAAGTTCGGCGGGCCGCTGCCGGCGGCAGTCACGCTCACCTTCACCACCGCAGCAGCAGTCTGAGACGCGCGCAGCACCGAAGGAGCAGGGGAATGAACACCAAGAGACTCTTCATCGCAGCCGCGCTGGTCGCGTTCGCCGTCGCCGGGGTCCGCGCTGCGTCGGCCCAGTCGAACACCGCCGGCGCGATCCAGGGCGTGGTGACCGACAAGGCGAGCGGAGAGGCGCTCGCTGGCGTGACCGTGGTGGCCACCTCGCCGGCGCTCCAGGGCACCGCCTCGGCCATCACCGAGGCCGACGGCACCTACAAGATCACCAACCTGCCGCCCGGCAGCTACGTGGTCACGTTCTACTACGCCGACATCACCGTCAGGCGGACCAACGTGCAGGTCAGCATCAGCAAGGTGACGCCGGCCTTCGTCAAGATCGACCAGAACCAGGCGCAAGGCGAGGTCATCGAGATCAAGGGCACGCCGAACATCGACACCACCTCGACCTCGCAGGGCGTCACCCTCGACCAGAACTACACCCGCAACATCCCCGTCCCCGGCCGCACCTTCGAGGACGCGCTCGGGGCCGCCGCCGGGACCTCGGGCGATGACCTCGGTGTGTCGTTCTCCGGTTCGACCTCGCTCGAGAACCAGTACGTGGTGGACGGCGTGAACACGACCGGCCTGACCTACGGCACGGTCGGCTCGCCCGTCATCAACGAGTTCATCGAGGAGATCGAGGTCATCACCGGCGGCTACCAGGCCGAGTACGGCCGCGCCACCGGCGGCGTGGTCAACGTCGTCACCCAGAGCGGCACCAACGAGTTCCACGGCACCGTGTTCAGCGCGGTCACCAGCGACACGCTGGCCAAGGACCCGACCCGGACCCCGAGCCAGGCGACCCCGATCGACGCCTCGAACAAGCTCCTCTATGACCTCAGCTTCGGCTTCACCCTCGGCGGCCCGATCATCAAGGACAAGCTGTGGTTCTTCGTCGGCTTCGCGCCGCGCCTCGGCGCCGCCCGCACCACGCGCATCACGAAGCACATGACCGACTGCCGCACCCGCCTGCCTGACGGCAAGCTGTCGGACTGCAACCCGGAGATGTACCAGGACGGCAACTACGACCGGGATCTGGACGGGTTCTACATCTTCGAGGACATCCCGGGCGGAAGCCGGGACCTCGACTCGAACTCCACGCAGTACAACTTCGTGTCGAAGCTCAACTACGCCGCGGCGCCGGAGCACCAGGGGCAGCTCACGTTCTCCGGCACGCCCGGCAACGCCGAGCTGCTCGGCGTGCGCGGCGAGTACGGCGCGGTCAGCTACAACCAGTCGGTCCTGACGACCGACACCTCCGCGAAGTGGACGTCGAAGTTCAACAACAACAAGACCGAGGTCGAAGGGGTGCTCGGCTACCACCGGCAGCACTTGCAGGTCGACTCGGTCGACGACTCGCTCAACGACGTCCCGCGGCAGACCCTGCTGTACGGCAACCTGTACACCTGGGGCATGCGCGGTCACGAGTCGCCCGCGACGATGGCAGCCTGCAACGACTCGGCGGGCGCGGGTGACCCCTATCCGTTCATCGACAACTGCCCCGACATCGGCGGCGGCTACGCAATCGGCGGACCGGCCTTCCTGGCCAATGACATCGAGCAGCGTCTCAGCGCCAGGCTATCCGGCACCGAGCGGGTCAAGGCGGCCGGCACCCACGAGGTGAAGGCCGGCCTCGACGTCGAGAACAACCTCCTCAGCAAGCCGCGCGAGTTCAGCGGTGACGCCGTCTACACGGTCTACGTCGGGAACGACTTCGGGCAGGGCAACCGCACCGACATGCTTCGCTGGGTCCAGGTGGCGGCGCCGGGCGAGACGGACTCCCGCTTCAACCAGATCTGCGGCGACCGCGAGGAGACGCTCGACCCGGCCGATCTGCGCTGCGACTTCCTCGGCGCGACCCAGGTCAAGGGCAACACGCTCAACTGGGCGACCTACCTGCGCGACTCGTGGCAGATCCTGCCCAACCTGACCTTCAACGCCGGAATCCGGTACGAGGAGCAGCGGCTGCGCTACGCGAAGGAGCTGCAGCAGACGCCCGATCCGTTCACCGAGGAGCTGCGCGGCAAGAACGCGATGATCATGAAGAACATGTGGGCGCCGCGCATCGGCCTCCTGTACGACTGGACCAAGGAAGGCCGGTCGAAGGTCTACGGCAGCTACGGGCGCTTCTACGAGTCCATCCCGATGGACATCAACGATCGCTCGTTCGGCGGCGAGACCCTGCTCACGCGCCGCTACAACCAGGCGTCACAGTGCGGCGGAGCGGCAAACGTCGACCCGACGATCGGAGCTCCACCCGGCCTGGCAGAGTCCGGATCGGACCAGGGCGCGCTCGGCGATCAGCTGATCGGTGGATCCGGCGTGCTGGTGGCGCCCGGCATCAGGCCGCAGTACCTCGACGAGTTCATCGTCGGATCCGAGTACGAGCTGCTCGAGGACCTGAAGATCGGCGTGTCGCTGCAGCGGCGCACCCTCGGGCGCGTCATCGAGGACGTCTCGGTCGACAACGCCGAGACCTACATCCTGGCCAATCCGGGTGAGTTCTCGTCGAGCGAGGAAGCAGCCCTCGAGCAGGAGATCGCCGACCTCACGGCGGCCGGCGACGCCGCGGCCGCGTCGCGCAAGCAGGACGAGCTCGACCAGTATCGCGGGATCCGCACCTTCGACAAGCCGCGCCGCGACTACACGGCGCTCCAGCTCATCGCGCAGAAGCGGTTCTCCAAGAACTTCTTCGTGCAGGGCTCCTACACCTACTCGCGCACGGTGGGAAACTACCCGGGCCTGTTCTCGGCGGACAACGGCCAGGTCGATCCCAACATCACCTCGCAGTACGACCTCATCGAGCTGCTCGCCAACCGCGAGGGCGCGCTGCCGCAGGACCGCCCGCACTACTTCAAGATCGACGGCTACTACACGATCGATCTGGAGCAGTGGGGCAAGATCACGCCCGGCGGCCGGTTCCGCGCCCTGTCCGGCGTGGCGACCGAGGCGCTCGCCGATCACTACCTGTACGGTCCGAGCGAGTCGTTCCTCCTGCCGCGCGGCGCGATGGGACGGACTGACTTCGACTGGAGCCTCGACGTCCACCTCGGATACGCGCGCGACCTCGGCCACGGCATGGACCTCGAGGTGTTCGCCGACACGTTCAACCTGCCGACCATCTTCATGGAGGAAGGCGTCTTCTCGGTCGACGAGCAGTACGCCGGCTACATCGACGCTTCGCACCCCGGCAACGCCAACCCGATCGTCGGCGGCGAGTACGAGGACCTCATCTGGGCCAAGAACCTCGACGAGAGCGGCAACGAGACCAGCGTGCCGCTCGGGCGCAACCGCAACTTCGGCAATCCGGTCGCGCGCTACACGCCGTTCTACCTGCAGCTGGGCGCCCGGCTGACGTTCTAGAACGAGCGCCCGACTGTCAACGCCCTGTGCTATGCCCCCGGGGTGGCACAGGGCCTGAATCCCGCGCAAGAGGCGGCCGTCGAGCACGGCGATGGGCCGCTGTGCGTGCTGGCGGGGGCCGGGTCGGGCAAGACGCGGGTGCTGGTGCACCGGATCGCGCGGCTGGTCGAGCGGCGGGTCTGGCCGCAGGAGATCCTGGCGGTCACCTTCTCGAACAAGGCGGCCGGCGAGATGCGCGAGCGGCTGAACGCCATGCTCGGGACCTCGGCGCGCGCGATGTGGATCGGGACGTTCCACGCGACCTGCGCGCGGCTCCTGAGGCTGCACGGCGAGCGGGTGGGGCTCACGCGCGACTTCACCATCTTCGACGACGACGACCAGATGCGGCTGGCGACGGCGCTGCTCAAGGAGGAGGGGCTGGCCGATTCGCTCACGCCGCGGACGCTGGTCTCGCTCATCGATCGGGCCAAGAACCGCGGAGAGGATCCGGCGCGGCTCGGCGGGCCGACCTACGCGTACGACCTGGTGGCGAGGCTGTTTCCCCGCTACAAGTCGGCGCTCGAGCGCGAGGACGCGGTCGACTTCAACGATCTGCTCCTGAAGGTGCTCGAGCTGGCGGACGACCCGGAGGCCTCGCCGCTCATCGGCGGGCGCTTCCGCCACGTGCTGGTTGACGAGTTCCAGGACACCAACCTGGTGCAGTACCGGCTGGTGCGCCACTTCGTGCGCGAGTCGAGAAACCTGACGGTGGTCGGGGACGACGACCAGGCGATCTACGGCTGGCGCGGGGCGGAGCCGCGAAATCTGCTCGATTTCGAGCTCGATTTCCCGGACGCGGTGGTGGTCAAGCTGGAGCAGAACTACCGGTCGACGTCGGTGATCCTGGGCGCCGCCAACGGGGTGATCGCCAGGAATGTCGACCGCCACGAGAAGACGCTGTGGACCGACAACGCCGGTGGCGAGCCGGTGCTGTGGGAGGAGGCGCAGGACGACCGCGCCGAGGCCGACTTCATCGGGCGCGCCATTCGCGGCCTCGAATCGCAGGAGGGGCGAAGCTGGAGCGACGTGGCGATCCTGTACCGCACGCACTCGCAGTCGCGCGTGCTGGAGGAGGCGCTGCGCATCCACCGGATCGCGTATCGCATCGTCGGCGGGGTGAGCTTCTTCCAGCGGCGCGAGATCAAGGACATCCGCGCCTATCTGCGGCTGGTCCTGAATCCGTCGGCCGACTCCTGCTTCGAGCGGGTGGTCAACCAGCCGGCGCGCGGCATCGGCGACACGACGATCGAGCGGGTCAAGGCACACGCGCGGCTGGCCAGCATCAGCCTGCTCGACGCGGCGCGCAGCTGCTCGCACGGGGCGGTCACCACGCTCAAGCCGACCGCGCGCAAGAAGCTGGCCGCCTTCGTCGACATCATCGACGGACTGCGGCAGGTGCAGGCGGCCGGCGCCTCGGTGTCGGAGCTCATCATCCAGGCGGTCGAGCGGTCCGGCTACCGCGAAAGGCTCGCCATCGAGGACAGCCCGGAGGCGCGCGACCGGCTGGCCAACCTCGGCGAGCTGGTGAGCATGGCGGCCGACTTCGACGACGAGCGCGAGGGCAAGGGGACCCTGACCGAGTTCGAGGAGCGCATCTCGCTGGCCTCCGCGCTCGACGAGCAGGACGGCCGCGCGGCGCAGGCGGTCACCATGATGACCATCCACGCCGCCAAGGGGCTCGAGTTCCCGGTGGTGTTCGTCTGCGGCATGGAGGACGGACTGTTCCCGTCCCTCAGGCCGCGCGACATGGAGGACGAGAAGAAGAGCCTCGAGGAGGAGCGGCGGCTGGCCTACGTCGCGTTCACCCGCGCCAAGGAGCGCCTGGTGCTGACCAGCGCCCGGATGCGCCGGCAGTGGGCCGAGGTCAAGCTCAACCCGCCGTCACGGTTCATCGACGACATCCCGGTCGAGCACCTGGCGGTGCGCGAGCGGCCGACCGCGCCGCCGCGGCCTCCGGCCGGCAGCCTGGTGCGCGCCCGGTCCGATAGGTCCCCTCCCGGATCCGACAACGGATCAAACCGGATGACCCCGTGGGCCTCCCCGCGTCCGGCGCGCCATGTCGAGAGTGGGGCCGACGACTTCGACCAGCGCGTCTTCGAGGACGACTTCCCCGCCTATCAGATCGACGCGGGCGCGAACGGCTCCGACTTCGCCGCCGGCACCACGGTGCGCCACGATGCCTTCGGCACCGGCCGCGTCCTCGAGGTCCGCGGTTCCGGCAAGGACCAGAAGCTGCTCATCGACTTCGCCACCGTCGGCCTCAAGACGGTGCTGGCTCGCTTCGTCTCCACCGACTGAGGGGTGGGACCCGGAAGGGAGGCAGCGCTGCCTCAGCGGCAGCCGCGGAAGCGGCAGGATTCGCCACGTTATGGGCGGTCCGCGACGTGCAACCGGAGAGCCCATGGTCCCCGTGAACCCGATCACCATGCTTCCCAACGAGGGCTTCAAGCAAGCCCGTCGAAAGGTCCTCGAGTCGTTCGAGCGTGACTACCTCCTCCGCGTCCTCGAGCACCACACCACGATCGCCTCGGCGAGCCGCGCGTGCGGCGTCACGCGCAAGCACCTCCGGCAGCTCCTGTTCAAGTACGGCCTGCGCGAACGCGCGCGCGGCCAGCTACCTGGGCCGGGCTGATCCGCCGTCACCGCGCCGGGTGGAGCGGAGTCGGGCCGGCGCCGCGCCGGTCGCGGTCGACATAGGTGAGGTAGACCGCGTTCGCGTGCGACACGTAGCCGACGCCCTTCATGCGGCGGACGACGTCGTCGGCCGCTCCCTGGTCGCCGCCGAAGGCGAAGCCCATGGCGACGAAGTACAGGTCCTCGACGTCGTCGTCGTGGGCGAGGTCGACCCGGCGGGCGGCGGCCAGCGCGCCGGCCCGGTCGCCGGCGTGAACCGCGAAGAAGGCGTCGAGCACGGCGATGGAGTCGACGAAGCCGCCCACCCGGGTGGCGAGCGCGCGGTAGTCTGCGCGCGCCCGCTCGGCGTAGGCGAGGGCGGCGACCCGGCGGGTGCCGTCGACCGTGGCAGCGTAGGTGCGCAGGAGGTAGGCCCGGTGCCAGGTGTCCTTCAGGCGGACCTGCGTCATGCGATCGCGCTCCGGGATGGTGAAGGTGCCGCGCTCGCCGGCGCGCGTCATGGCGTCGCACTCGACGATGGCGCCGGCCCAGTCGCCCTCGGCTCCGCGCAGCATGATGAGGTGGTTGTGGAGGTAGAACTCCTCCGGATCGTCGGTGCGCGCGGCGATCGGCGCGAGCCGCGCGAGCAGGGTGTCGGCGGCGCGCGCGAAGTCGCCCCGGTAGCTGAACAGCGTGGCCTGCACGTAGCTCACCTGGTTGAGCCCCGCCCAGTCGCTGCCCGCCTGGACGCGGGCCTGGTCGATCAGGCGCTGGGCGTCGGCGAGCGCCCCGGCCGCGATCTGCTTCTTCGCGCGATCGAGCAGCGCAGCCGGCCCGTCGGTGCGCGCGGCCGGCGCGGCTGCGGCGGGGGCGGCGGCCCCGCAGGCGGACAGCGCGACGAGAACAGGCACGGCCCAGCCGGCCCGCCCCAGCACCGGCTCAGCCCTTCTGCTTCTTCTGCGCGTCGACGTAGGCGACGCGGAGGTCGTAGAGCAGGCTCTGGAGGAGCTTCTCTTCGGCGTCGTCGAGATTGCCGCGGGTCTTCTCGTCGAGAATGGCGAGGATGTCGATGGCCTGCTTGGCGGCGTCGAGGTCGGGGGCGGGTGCGTCCCCGCCGGGGCCGGGTACGACGCCCAGCTGGACCATGGCGGTCGAGGCCATGGACAGGATGAGCGTGGAGAAATCGAGGGCTGGAAGCGCGCGCGGTGCCTCCGGTGGCGAACCCTTCTCTTTCACAACCGGCATCCTAGCAGGGCTACACGGAAACGGGCTATGTTTCCGTGGCCTTAACCGAAGAGGAGGGGCCCATGCCAGTCGAATACGTTCCCGGTCTTGCCGGTGTGCCGGCGGCGCGCTCCAGGGTTTGCAAGATCGATGGCCAGGCGGGCACCCTGTCTTATCGCGGCTACGACGTCACGCAGCTGGCTGACCACTCCTCCTTCGAGGAGGTCGCGTACCTGCTCCTCAAGGGGCAGCTGCCGACCAAGCCCGAGCTGGACGGCTTCATCGGCGAGCTGCGTAATCACCGCCGGCTGAAGTTCCGCATCATCGAGCTGCTCAAGACGCTGCCGGAGGACGGCCACCCGATGGAGGCGCTGGTCGCCACCCTGTCGGCCATCGGCATGTTCTACCCGCACTCGATCATGGACACCCCGGAGCAGAGGTGGGGGGCCACGATCCGCATCATGACCAAGACCCCGACCATCGTGGCGGCCTACCACCGCATCCGGAACGGGGACGAGCCGGTCGTGCCGCGCGACGACCTCAGCCACGCGGCCAACTTCCTCTACATGCTGGGCGGCAAGGAGCCGGATCCGCTGGTCGCGAAGATGATGGACGTCGCCTTCATCCTGCACGCCGAGCACGGCATGAACGCTTCGACCTTCGCCGCGCGCGTCACCGGTTCGACGCTGGCCGATCCGTACGCGGTCATCTCGGCGGCCATCGCGACGCTGGCAGGCCCGCTGCACGGCGGCGCCAACGAGGACGTGCTCGCCATGCTGCGCAGCATTCCGGACGGGCTGAAGGGCGTGCGCAAGTTCGCCGAGACCCAGGTCGCCAACAAGGGCAAGGTGGCCGGCTTCGGCCACCGGGTCTACAAGGTGAAGGACCCGCGGGCGACGATCT